>Ga0308160_10008130_pt1 | contig 10266 bp, 6 predicted proteins | sample PhyFR1_FD_201036 | JGI IMG/M metagenome (GOLD analysis project Ga0308160, IMG submission 201036) | Phyllosphere microbial communities from UC Gill Tract Community Farm, Albany, California, United States - DLSLF.R1 | ecosystem: Host-associated > Plants > Phyllosphere > Unclassified | place: USA...
CGCCCGGGCCAGAAGCACTGGTCGACGCTGAGCGACAGCGCGCCCTGGATCGACCGCGACAGCCACAACATCCGCAGCCGCGTCAGCTGGGACCTGAACCCCGACCTCGCCTTCCACTACATCGCCGGCTTCTCGAAGTACCGCGGCTCGATGCGCTTCGACCAGGACGGCGGCTCGGTGCTGCCGACCAGCGTCCGCTCGGGCGGCATCTGGCAGGAACACACGACGGTCGATTCCAACTACCGCAGCCACAGCCACGAGCTGGAGCTGCAGTCGCTCGGCAGCAAGACCGTCGACTGGCAGGCCGGCCTGTATTACGCGGCCGAGAAGAACGACATCCGCTTCGACATTCCGGCCTTCGACGGCACCCAGGACGGCACCGTCCGTTGGCAGGGTTCCTTCATCCAGCCCGAGGAGACCGTGGAATCGGCGGCCGCCTTCGGCCAGGCCACCTGGAACGTGAATTCCGCCTTGCACCTGACGGCCGGCGTGCGCTACACCCACGACCGCCGCGAGAATGTCGGCGGGCGCGCCTTCAACTGGGTCGGCGGCCCGGGTCTTGCCGTGATTCCGCTGAATCCGTCGATCGACCCGAGCATTCCGGGCCAGGGTTTCGTGCCTGGCGTGCCGGGCAACGACGGCGTGTTCAAGGGCAGCAAGGTCACCGGCCTGCTGCGCGCGAACTACGACATCGACCGCAACAACATGGTCTACGCCAGCGTGGCCACCGGCTACAAGTCGGGCGGCGTGCAGGACCGAGGATTGCCCTACCAGCCGGAAACCCTCACCAACTATGAGATCGGCACCAAGAGCACTTTCCTGAACGGCGCGCTGCGCATCAACAACGCCCTGTTCTACTCGGACTTCAAGGACTTCCAGTTCAATTCGCCGGTCAACTTCTCCGACGGTAACCGCGGCCTGGCGATCGAGAATGCCGAGGGCGCCAAGGTCAAGGGGCTGGAAAGCGAAATCGCGGCGCGCATCGGCGATAACGGCCGCCTGCAAGTCACGCTGGCCCTGCTCGACGCCAAGCTCGGGCGCCTGGTGGCCGGTTCCAACGACTATGCGCTGCCGCGCTGCACGGTCGACACCACCATCGAAACCTGCGTCGACGTCACCGGCAACAAGATGCCGCACGCGCCGCGCTTCTCGACCACGGTCCAGTACCAGCACAACTTCCATATCGGCAGCGACGGCACCCTGTCGCCGCGCATCACCGCCCACTACGAGACCGATGCCGAGCTGAGCGTGTTCAACCTGGGGCCGGAAGACCGCCAGGAAGCCTACGCGACAGCCGACGTCGGCCTGCGCTACCAGAATGGGCGCGGCTGGTGGATCGATGCCTGGGTGCGCAACGTCAACGACAAGAAGATCAAGACCAGCGCCTTCAACGGCTTCGGTCCGTGGCTGGCCCAGTACAAGCCGCCACGCACGATCGGCGTCAATACCGGCTTCGACTTCTGAGCAAGACGAACGCCGCAACCGCTGGCGCCGGCCTGTACCGGTTCCGGCGGCGTATCCCCCTGCATAACCGAAAGACCGACGCATGAAACCGATTTCAATATCCGCTCAGCAGTTTCCGCCCGACTTCGCCTGGGGCACGGCTACCAGCGCCTTCCAGATCGAAGGCGCGGCCAGCGCCGACGGCAAGGCGCCTTCGATCTGGGACAGCTTCTGCACGCGGCCCGGCGCCATCAAGGATGGCAGCGACGGCCGGGTCGCCTGCGACCATTACCACCGCTACCGCGAGGACGTGGCCCTGCTGGCCGGCCTGAACGTGGACGCCTACCGCTTCTCGATGGCCTGGTCGCGCGTCCAGCCCGGCGGCAAGGGAGCCTGGAACGAGGCCGGCTTCGGCTTCTACGACCGCCTGCTCGACGCGCTGGCGGAAAAGAGCATCGATGCCCACCTGACGCTGTACCACTGGGACTTGCCGCAAGCCCTGCAGGACGAAGGCGGCTGGCTGAACCGGGATACGGCGCACCGCTTTGCCGACTATGCCTACGAGGTCAAGCGCCGCTTCGGCGACCGCATCGCGGCGATCGCCACCCACAACGAGCCCTGGTGCACGGCCAATCTCGGCTACGGCAACGCCCAGTTCGCGCCCGGCGTGGCAGACCTGAAGCAAAGCGTGCAGGTATCGCACCACCTGCTGCTCTCGCATGGCCTGGCGATGGAGGCGATGCGGGCCGCCCCCGGTGCGGCCCGTCTGGGCATCGTACTGAACCAGTGGACCGCCGACCCGGCCACCGATTCCGAAGCGGACCGCGCCCTGGCCGAGTGGGAATATGCGCGCTCGGTGCAATGGTTCATGGACCCGATCTTCAAGAAACGCTATCCCGAACTGGCCCTGCGCAGTTACGGGGACAAGGCCCCGCTCATCGAGGAAGGCGACTTCGACATCATCGCCCAGCCGCTGGATTTCCTCGGCTGTAATTACTACTTCCGTGCCTGGTGCAGTGCCGAGGACCCGCCGCGCCCAGCGCCAGCCCCGCTCGGCACCACCGATATGGACTGGGAGATCTATCCGCAAGGCTTGCCCGAGCTGCTGCTCAAACTACAAGCCGAGTATCCGCTGCCGCCGCTGTACATCACCGAGAACGGCATGGCGCGCGCCGATGCGGTCCAGAACGGCACGGTGCACGACCCCGAGCGCATCGCCTTCGTGCAAAGCCACCTGGCGGCCCTGCTGGACGCGATGCGCCAGGGCGTGGACGTGCGCGGCTATTTCCTGTGGAGCCTGCTCGATAACTTCGAGTGGAACTCGGGCTACGCCAAGCGCTTCGGCATCGTCCACGTCGACTACGAGACCCAGCAGCGCACGCTGAAGGACAGTGCGCTCTGGTACCGCGATTTCCTGGCGCGCCGCGCGCGCTAAGCAAGAAAAACTGAGGAGGCAGCATGCAAGCAGCCCACTTCCCACGCTGTTACCCGGATGGCCCGCGCCTGCTGGCCGATATCGGCGGCACCAATGCCCGTTTCGCCCTGGAACGTGCGCCGGGGCAGTTCAGCGCCGTGCGCGTCCTGGCCTGCGCCGCCTATCCGCGCTTCGAGGATGCCGCGGCGGCCTACCTGGCCGGGACCGGCATCGCCGTCCGGCACGCGGCCATCGCGATTGCCAATCCGGTCGACGGCGACGCCGTGCGCATGACCAACCACCACTGGGCGTTTTCCACATTGGCCGCGGCGCGCGAGCTGGGGCTGGAGACGCTCCTGGTGGTGAACGATTTCACGGCGCTGGCGATGTCGCTGCCGGTGCTGCCGGATTCCGACCTGGTCAAGGTTGGCGGCGGCACGGCGCGCCCTGGCGCGGCGATCGGCCTGGTCGGCGCCGGCACCGGGCTGGGCGTGTCGGGGCTGGTGCCGCATGCGGGCGGCTGGACGCCGCTGCACAGCGAAGGCGGCCATGTGGCGTTTGCGCCGGCGGACGAGCGCGAAGTGGCGGTGCTGCGGCATTGCTGGGAACGCTATTCCCATGTGTCGGCCGAGCGCCTGGTGTCGGGGCCTGGCCTGGTATTGATCCGGGAAGCACTGGCCGCGCAACAGGGCCTGGTGTTCGAGACGCTGGAGCCCGCCGGCATCGTCGAGCGTGGCCTGGCCGGTGGCGACGCACTGTGCCTGGACACGCTGGAATGCTTCGCCGGCATGCTGGGAACGGTGGCCGCTAATCTCGCGGTGACGCTGGGCGCGCGCGGCGGCATCTATATTGGCGGCGGCGTGGTGCCGCGAATCGGCGCGTGGTTCGGGCGTTCGCCCTTCCGCGCCCGCTTCGAGCACAAGGGCCGCTTCAGCGGCTACACGGCGGCGATCCCGACCTTCCTGATCACGGCCGCCTGCCCGGCGCTGCTCGGTGCGGGGCGCATGCTGGCCGATCATCTTGAGAGTGGTGCGCAGGAAGGAGCGGCCGCACGCGCGCCAGCGCCAGCCGCCGAGGAGCCCGAACATGCGCACTGCTGAGTACGTCCGTTCGCCGCTGTTCTGGGTGCCCAGCGGTTATTTCACCATGGCCCTGGGCTATGTGATGCTGACCAGCGTCACCGCCATCATGTTCAAGAACCTGGGCATGGACAACGGCACCGCCGCCCAGTATTCGAGCCTGCTGATCCTGGCGTATACCGTCAAGCCGCTGTTCGCGCCCTTTGTCGAGATGTACCGGACCAAGAAATTCTTCGTGCTCTGGGCCCAGGTGCTGATCGGCGCCGGCTTTGCCGGGGTGGCGCTGGCAATGTCGCTGCCCGGCTACATGACGCTGCTGATGGCGCTCTTCTTCGGCCTCTCGTTCATTGGCGCGACCCAGGACATCGCCAGCGACGGCGTCTACGTCACTTCGCTCGACGCGCGCACCCAGTCGCTGTACTGCGGCCTGCAAAGCCTGTCCTGGAACGTGGGGCCGATCGTGGCGTCCGGCGGCATGGTCTACCTGAGCGGCTACCTGCATACCCAGGTGTTCGGGCACGATCCCAAGGTGTTCGGGCCGGACTGGATCGCATCCTGGCGCCTGATCTTCCTGCTGGTGGGCGCGGTGGTGCTGGTGATGGCCGCCTGGCATGCGCGTACCATGCCGGACGGGGCGCGCGCCGCAGGCACCCCAGGCAGCATGCGCGACGCCGGGCGCATCCTGCTCGATGCCTTCGTCACCCTGTTCCGGAAGCGCGGCATCTGGCGCATGCTGGCCTTTGCCTTCCTGTTCCGCCTGAGCATAGGCCTGTTGGAAAAGATCGGCCCCTTCTTCATGGTCGACCCGGCCTCGAAAGGCGGACTCGGCCTCTCAAACGAGATGCTGGGCCTGGTCTACGGCACCTATGGGCTGGCGGCAGTGCTGCTGGGCTCGCTGCTGGGCGGCTGGTACGTGGCGCGGCGTGGCTTGAAGGCGACCCTGTTCGTGCTGTGCTGCGCGGTGAACATCCCGAACCTGACCTTCCTCCTGATGAGCATGTATTTGCCGAGCTCGCTGCTACTGATCACGGCCGGGGTGGTGATCGAAAAGTTCTTCTTCGGCTTCGGCGCGGTCGGCTTCATGATCTACCTGATGCAGCAGCTGGCGCCAGGCAAGTACACGACCACGCACTATGCCTTCGGCACCGGCGTCATGGGCCTGTGCGGGCTGGTGACGGGCGTGGTCAGCGGGCATTTGCAGGAGTGGCTGGGCTACGTCCATTACTTCGTGTTCGTGATGGTGGCGACGATTCCTTCCTTCCTGGCCACCTGGTTCGCACCGTTCTACCATGACGATGGGGTAGCCGCGCCGGACGCGCCGGCGGACGGCAAGGCGGTGCCCGCATGAGGCCGTTTTTTCTGTTGTTGATGCTGGCCGCTAGCGCCGCTGCGGCGCCGGCCCCGGGCATCAAGCTGAACCAGGCCGGCTACCTGCCGCAGGCGAGCAAGCTGGCGCTGGTGCCGGGCGAGGCCGGCTCGGCATTCGAAGTGGTGGCGGCAGATGGCGGCCGGGTCGTCCTGCGCGGCGAACTGGGCCGTCCGGTGTCGTGGGCGCCGGCCGGCGACACCGTGCGCGTGGCCGATTTCAGCAGCCTCACCGTGCCGGGCACATACCGCCTGAAGGTGGCAGGCCAGCCGGATTCGGATACGTTCGAGATCAAGCCGGGCGTCTACCGCGCGCTCAACAAGGCGGCCCTGAAGGCGTTTTATTTCAACCGCAGCGGCACGGCCTTGCCCGCGCGCTATGCCGGCGCCTACGCGCGCCCGGTCGGCCATCTTGATGACCGGGTGCTGGTGCACGCTTCGGCGGCCTCAGGCACGCGGCCGGCCGGCACCGCGATCTCTGCCGGCAAGGGCTGGTACGACGCCGGCGACTACAACAAATACATCGCCAGCTCGGCCATTTCCACCTATACCTTGCTGGCCGCATACGAACACTTCCCGGCCTGGTTCGGCGGCCTCGACGTGCAGATTCCCGAGTCCGGCGACGCCGTGCCCGACATCCTCGACGAAGCCATGTGGAACCTGGAATGGATGCTGGCCATGCAGGACCCGGCCGATGGCGGCGTCTACCACAAGCTGACCAACCTGCGCTTCGACGCCATGGTCCAGCCGCACGAGGCGATGCGCGAGCCGCGCTATGTGGTGGCGAAAAGCACCTCGGCCGCGCTCGGCTTTGCCGCGGCCATGGCCACGGCCAGCCGGGTCCTGTCCGCCCACGAGCAGCGCTGGCCGGGGCTGTCCGCCAGAATGCTGGCCGCCGCGGAGCGTGCATGGGCCTGGGCGCAGGCCCACCCGGCCACGCAGTTCAAGAATCCGCCCGACGTGCTGACCGGGGAATACGGCGACGCCCGCCTGGACGACGAATTCGCCTGGGCCGCGGCCGAGCTCTACATTACGACCGGCAAGGACAGCTATTACCTGGCCATGGCGCCGGAAACCGTGTCGGCCACCGTGCCGGCCTGGGACGATGTACGCGGCCTGGCCTGGATGTCGCTGGCCCAGCACCGGGCGCGCCTCACGCCAATCGCTGACCAGGCCCTGATCGCCAGCCGCATCGATGGCCTGGCGGCGCGCCTGGCCGGCGAATGGCGCGCGTCCGGCTACCGGGTCGGCATGAAGGGCGCCGATTTCGTCTGGGGCAGCAATGCCGTGATGCTCAACGGGGCGATGATGCTGGTCCAGGCCTACCGCCTGAACGGCAAGCGCGACTACCTCGACGCCGCCCAGTCCCACCTCGACTATGTACTGGGGCGCAATGCACTCGGCTTGTCGTTCGTGACGGGGACCGGCGCGCGCACGCCGCACCATCCGCACCACCGGCCGTCGATCGGCGACAAGGTGCAAGAACCAGTGCCGGGCTTCGTGGTCGGCGGCCCCCAGCCCTTCCAGCAGGACAAGGCGGAATGCCCGCCCTATCCCTCCAGCCTGCCTGCCCTGTCTTACCTCGACCATGCCTGCAGCTATGCCAGCAACGAAGTGGCGATCAACTGGAATGCGCCGCTCGTGTATGTGCTGGGCGCGCTGTCGGCGCTCACGCCCGACCCGAAAGGCCCATCCATGACCATCCCGGAACCGACCCGCGAACAAGTGCTGCGCCAGGAAGCCCTGCTGCAGTTCGACAGCTTCAGCAACGAAACGGCGCTGGATATCGGCCTGAAGCTGGTGGCGCTGGCACGGGGCGACGGCAAGGCGGTGGCGGTCGAGATCCGGCGCAACGGCATGCTGCTGTTCGCGCACGGCATGGGCGGCACCGCGCCGGACCATGCGGACTGGATACGGCGCAAGAGCAATCTTGTGAACCGCACCGGGCACAGCTCGTATTTTGTGCATGCCGACGTCAAGGCGCAGGGCGGCAACATCGATGCGCTGCCGGCGTTCGACACGCGCGAGTACGCGGCCCATGGCGGCGCGTTTCCGGTGGTGGTGCGCGGCACCGGGCAGGTCGGCACCATCACTGTCTCCGGCTTGCCGGGCGTCGAGGACCACTTGCTGGTCGTACGCGCGCTGCAGGATTATCTCGGCGTCGACGGCGCGCTCTGAGCAGATGGAGACCCGGATGCCAGGCACCATTCGTTGGGGAATACTCGGCACCGGCGGCATCGCGCGCGCCTTTGCCCAGGCGCTGCGCCAGACGCCGGGCGCCCGGCTGCTTGCAGTCGGATCGCGCAGCGACGCGTCCGCGCGCGGTTTTGCCGGGGAATTCGGGGCGACCGCCTACGGCTCGTACGAGGCGCTGGTGGCGGCGCCCGAAGTCGACATCGTGTACATCGGCACGCCGCACACGGTGCATGCGGAGAATACGCTGCTGGCGCTGTCCGCCGGCAAGCCGGTGCTGTGCGAAAAGCCGTTCGCCATGAACCTGCGCCAGGCCGAGCGGATGGTCGAGATGGCGCGCAGCCGCAAGCTGTTCCTGATGGAAGCCATGTGGACGCGCTTCATGCCGGCCCTGGCCGAGGTGCGGCGCCTGGTGGCCGGCGGCGAGATCGGCGAGGTGGGGCTGGTGCAGGCCGATTTCGGTTTCGCCGCCACGCGCGACCCGGCGCACCGCGTCAACAAGCGCGAACTGGGCGGCGGCGCCCTGCTCGACCTCGGCATTTATCCGCTGTCGATCGCCAGCGCGCTGCTCGGTCCGGTCGAGCGCGTGCGGGCGGAGGCGTTGATCGGCGAGACCGGCGTCGACCTGAGTACCGCTTTCACGCTGCGCCACCGTGGCGGGACCATGTCGGTGTGCAGCTGTTCGCTGCGCGCCCGTACGCGCTGCGAGCTGAGTATCTCCGGCTCGCTCGGCAGCATCCGCATGGACAGCATCTTCCACATGGCGCGCTCGCTGACCGTGACCGCGCTCGATGGCAGCAGCCGCGGCATCGCCACGCCTTTCCTGGGCAATGGCTACGTGCACGAGGCGCTGGCTGCCGGCGACGCCCTGCGCGCCGGGTTGATCGAGCATCCCTCCATGACCCACGCGGACACGCTGGCGGGCATGCGCGTGCTGGACGAGATCCGCGCCCAGATCGGCGTGCGCTATCCGGCGGACGAGGCCGGCCAGGCCGGCCAGGCCAGCAATCCCCGCTGACGGCCAGGGCGCCTGCCCGCACGGCCGGCGCCGCCCGGTTCAGGCCCGCGATCGGTCGTCCATTCCAGCTATCCGGCCGGGTCGCCCGCTCAGTCGTCTTGTACGTCCTGGCCGGACTTCTCCCCGCGTTTCCGGGCCTCAACCGAGGCAATGATCTCGTCGTGGCGCTCGTTGTCGGTCTTGTGCAGGTAACCGGCCGTGGTGGCGATGTTGGCGTGGCCGGCCGTGTCCTGCAAGGTCTTCAGCTGGACGCCATTGTTGGCGTGGTTGGTCAGCATGCTGTGGCGCAGCCAGTGGGCGGAGGCGTGGCGCAGCGTGGCCGCCATGTCGCTGTCGCCGGCGCTTGCCGCCCTCGACGCCGCCTCGCTGAAAATCCCCTTCAGCGCTTCGGACGCCGCTTCGTCGGTCAGGCGCGTGACTTCGCGGCTGCGGCTGGACAGGACCAGCGGCGTGCGGTCGACCCGGGCCGTCTGCGGCGGCAAGCCGTAGGCTTCGCGGTAGCGCTGGAAGGCGGCCAGCATGTCGTCGGGCACCGGCAGGCGACGCGGCTTGTTGCCCTTGCCGAGCACGTCGATCCACCAGCGACCGCCGCCCTCGGTATAGATGGCGCCCATGTTGGCGCTGACGATCTCGTTCAGGCGCGCGCCGGTGTGGGCAAAGGCGATCAGCAGGAAGCGGTCGCGTTCGCGGCGGCGCTCGGCGGCGGGCGAATCGGCCAGGCGGTTCGAGACCGTGTCGATGGCCAGGGCAATGGCCTCCGGCGTCAGGTAGCGCGTGATGCGGCTGGCGACGGGCGTGCGCACATTGCGCACCAGGGCGCCGGGATTGCGGCGCAGGTAGCCGGTTTGCTCGGCAAACGCGAGCAAGCCTTTGACTGCGATCATGGCCTGGCGCCGGCTCGGGTCGGACAGCGGCCCGGTAAACGGCCGGTAGCGCGGATCGTTGCGCGGCCACTTGGTCTTCGAAATCCAGTCCGGCGGCGGATTGCGCAGGAAATCCTTGTAGGCGTTCAGGTCGGCCACGTTCAGCTGGGACAGGGTCTTTTTCGCTTCCTCGCGGCACCAGGTAAGAAAGCGGTACAGTTCCTTTTGCGAATTGGCGATCGAGGCCGGCGTGAGCTCGCCGTTGGCGATGAATTCGCGCGCGATCTCGATGTCGGTTTGCGCCTCGGTAATCGGGTCGTCCGCCACCCGGAACATCTTGACGCCGAGCCGCCCGCTGGGCCCGGCCGGGGACGCCTCCTCGGCAATGGGAGCGGCGGGGCCAAGGTCGATGGGAACGAACTTTGTCATGTGAAGCTGGTCATACTGTATAAAAACACAGTATAACATCAGCAACAGTCCCGGTGGTACCCCCTGGCTCCCTGTCGTGCTAACCTTGACATGTATATAAACAGCGCAAGGACTTGCCCTATGAATCCGATCCGTCTGCAAGACAGCGATGCCTTGCTCGTCATCGACATGCAATACGATTTCCTCCCGGGCGGCAGCCTGGGCGTGCCCGAGGGCGACCAGGTCCTGGCGCCGATCAACGCCGCGATGGCGCACTTCGCCGCGCGCGGCCTGCCGGTTTACGCCTCGCGCGACTGGCATCCCGAGAACCATTGTTCATTTGCGGCGCGCGGTGGTCCCTGGCCGCCGCACTGCGTGGCCGACACGCGCGGCGCCGCTTTTTCCGAGGAACTGGCGCTGCCGGCCGACACCGTCATCATCTCGAAAGCCGATAGCGAAGACGTCGACGCCTACTCGGCCTTC
>Ga0308160_10008131_pt1 | contig 10265 bp, 13 predicted proteins | sample PhyFR1_FD_201036 | JGI IMG/M metagenome (GOLD analysis project Ga0308160, IMG submission 201036) | Phyllosphere microbial communities from UC Gill Tract Community Farm, Albany, California, United States - DLSLF.R1 | ecosystem: Host-associated > Plants > Phyllosphere > Unclassified | place: USA...
TATTCGCGATCCGCTCGGACGTTGGAAACGGATGATGAAGCTGGGGTAGCCCGTACGACCTATTTGTCAGTGCTTGTCCTTGGATTTCCCTGAAGACTTACGGTACTGTAGCTTCCCCTTCCAATTTCCTCGCCAAAGACCCAATCCTTCGCAGACGGCTTCCTATTTCCAGAACTGCTCCCATTTGACGCCTGCGACATTCTCCTTTCACGCTCAAGATCCCTCTCCGACTTGCCGCTCACGCTCAAGGTCCGTAATTTATTCTGAACAGGCGATGACGGGTCGATGCCAAGTCCACGACCTCGAGGAGATGCAGGGGATGTTGATGATGATGGATCAGAGGTGGTTATGGTGACTCTCGGTGGGTTCTCTAACGATGAATCCCTCTTTGTCGACCATGGCGCATCGGGAGCTCGAGGTGTTGTGGGAGAGTATGGCAGCGGCGCTGTAGTAGATTTGCCATGCAAAGGGCTACTTTGTAATGACAACGGACTCATTGGAGCTGCTACCGGACTGTTGGTTGGAATGGGCAAAGTGCCATGTCGAGCCATATCGGATCTTGGTCCATTTCTGATTGCTCCTCTACCACCTGAAAATTTGGCATCACCATGCGCTGGCATCGTCCCATCATTGCCCATCTGACTTGGACTCGTCGCGGCTGTTCGTGTTTCTGACGGGGGAGGTCTCATTGGTGCCGCGGCAAGAGAAGATGTTGACGAGGTAGTGGTAGTCGAGTGTGACGACGACGTCGAGGCGTTCCTCTGGATAGAGGGTGAACCGGAGGATGCATGTGGTAAACGGGGAAATTGGGGATATGGTGGAGTAGAGGGATTCGAAGAGGAGCTAACAGCGGCAGCCATCGTGTTGTCGGGAGCGCTAGGGTGGATAGAGGGTGTCGGTCGAAAAGGTTCGATTATAGAAGCATATAGAGTACCTTTACTCGTTCAAGAGTGATGAATGGAAGTACTGAATCAAATGTCTGGTATCGGTACGGTATCGCAAACAGAAGTATTCAGGTCGAAAGTCGCTGGATAAAAGCCGGCCCGGGGCAGTCTGTGGGGATGCTGCGGAATATTTGATCACTGTTATATATAGTCAACAGGGAGTCGCGTTGATGTAGGGCGTGACAAAAGCTTGACAGATGTACAAGTCGTGTACGAGGTCGTGTACGAGGTCGTGTATTCGTCGAAGTGTTGCTAAGAGTGTTTGGTTCAAAGTCGTGTTTTGAGTATGTAGGTAGGTACAGGTAATTTCGATGATGATTTGCAGATTTGAGCAAAACGTCATTCAGTTTGCGGCTAATCTGATTTGATTCCTAATCCATTAGTCTGGATTTACTAATGAACCTCTGGAGTTCTTAATAAAAGTCTAGACTTTTGTATTGTGCCTGATCCGCGTTGAACCGTGCTAAGTCTTGGCTCCTTGGCTCTGTTCACTGCTTCCTACCTGGAACACCCCAGCGATTACACGGGCAAGTGTACGATAGCATACAGTGGTGTCATTGACTCAGCTCTTGGACATCATGGAAGGTTTCAGACGTAATGAGACTCGCTTGGACTTCATACCGATTCTGCATTGCCTGATTTACACTACTTGACTACCTATCTTCTTTTCATCTCAAAACCTCATCTAGGACCTACTACAAACTGCATCTGGCGTTCTTGGGAACATGATTATGCTGCAGAGTCAGCGTCAATCACATCAATTGGCATTGGGCAACTTACACAGATATCGGAAATGCAGATTCTCCCAATCCGACAAATCCTCATAAGTAGTAACGTTGGGATTATATCGATCATCACCTTCGGCGTACTTCTTATCCCGCCTCTTGTTGGGAATGACGAACGCGAGTCGGAGCAGTAGGATGACCACGATCTACAAGTCAGTGTAGTCACTGACGACAAAAGAAAGATATACCTCAGCAATTCGCGATATCATGCACACGACGATACCGGTCGTGTAGGTCGGCGCTTCTGCGAACATGTCAATAGAAGTATAGAACTTGGTACGACAGACTCACCAGACTCGATGAAAGCATACGGTCCGACGATGTTGCCGACTGCAACACCTACGAAGATGACGGCACTAGCGATAACTTTCTTGGTGGTACCTCCTACATTTCCGGTAACAAGTGATAATGCAAGACTGAATACAGCATTTGAGGCTCCTGTGAAGTCTGCTTATGAGCTTGGACCTATGAGCTTGGAAAGGTTGAGACATACAATACCCAATCAGCTTGGTGGCTTGGTTATTACCCCAGGCCATCATTGCGAAACCGACGACTGTGATGACAGTCACAGCGGACATGAGGTATGTTCGGATATTGAGGTGATATGTTTTTGCTGCTACCCAGATTGAGATTAGGCTGGTCGTCAGCCTTGATCCAAGATGATAGAAGGCACTCACATGAAGATCGTCTGGCACAACCCGTACGGGACTACTTGTCAGCGACATTCTCAAACTCATTCGACTTGACCTACTCTGTAACAAGGTAGTCTGCAAGGTATTGAACCCAAAGCCCTGAGTCATCAAAGTCCCAAAATTCGAGGTTCCACCATTAGGAATATTGGCAGTCAACCCCAAGAAAAAGTACAAATAAGTCTTGACGTCTAACATAGACTCTTTGACTTGACTCCATCGAAGTTGACGTTTCTCAACACCATGGTAATCGTCCCTCTTACGAGATTGGATAATGACTCGGTCCTGCCTACTGAAGTATCGAGTACTGTATGGGCTATCGGGGATTATGATGCCCATCACGATTGCCCAGACTGCACATGCAATCCTGCACGTCAGCATGTCTTGGAGGCGGCGACTTACCCTATGATGATGAACTCGTATCGCCAGGCTGGCAAGTCGGCTTTGATCTGACCAATTCCATATCCAATAATACCTCCGGCCCCAATACCGATGCCTTCTGATCAGTACCGTTCTCGTCCTCGGTGAGAAGGATACATACCTTGAGCGGCATACCAGAGACCCATGACAGTCGGCTGCTGTCGTCGAGTGAACCACATAGCAGTGATGACCACTGCTCATCAGGACTCTCCTATCTCTCAAATATGATTGCTTACTGAAAGCGGGCTTAGCTGGCGACTCGGCACAACCCGAGATCACACGGAAAGCAACCATATCACCATAGTTCCGCGCCCCTCCCTGCGCAATAAGGAATACACCCCACAAGAAGATCTGACATCAGCATCCACCAATGCAACTAACGTACGTTTATAGCGAGATACTTAGATACTGGGAATTTGGGGAGAAGCAAGTTTCCTGGGATTGCCCATACTAGCCATCCGACGTAGAAGATTGACGAGAGAGTCGAGTATTGTGTGCCAGTCAGGTTCAGGTCTTTTCGAATACCGAAAAGAGCTGCGTATGATAGAGTTCTGGCTGTCAGGACAAGGTGCGAGGGAAGATGAGGGAGACTGACGTTTTGTCAATGTAGTAGAACATGTAATCTACGCAAAGGGCAGGAACGATGAGCCAGAACAGCTTTCGCTCGACCTGTTCATTATCAGCTCATGCTCATTGGTATCAAACGAAGCGACCTACCCTCTTGACATCAACGGGATTGAGTGGGTGTTGGTCCATCTCTGCAACCTCCCGCACGAATTCCATAGATGGATTTCTCGTCAACAATCTCCTCAATCCTTTTCGAGGTTTCCCATCCTCCTCTGGGGTATACTCTACATCTCTCTCTTGTCGTTTCTGATCGGCATCCTCCACGTACTCGTCTACATCTGGCTTGGTTTCGATATCAGGCAGCGACTTCTCAGTCCGCCTAGCTTCGATAATTTCGCGTTCGTCCACTGCGACTGGAAAGGGATCGGCACCTGTAGGATGTGACATGATGTTAGGTTGGTTGAGGGTGAAAGTGACATGTATCAGCAGCTCTTGGGTTAAGTACTTGACCCCATACGGAGCCCAGATGGATCAAGTGGACACCCCAAGGGCGTCCGGGGGATGCATCAGAAGGGTGGAAGAAGGATTCTGCGTCCTCCGGCAAGAATGCCAAGTTGGATCAGGGTGTGTGTTCTATCTTTAGAAGTGGATATCGGTCATCCACCTGCATCTGTCGTATCCTCCTGAGTTTCGGCTTGATGTAGGGTCGGCGACATCGCGTATCCACCTCAATACTGCTGTAATCAAGGTGGATACCTTGCCGAGTCGTGATTCACCGCGTGGAACAGAACCAGGACGGAGATATCGGGGCAATCCATTGTCAGCCAGTCACTATGACAGCAAGCCCATTCTCCATGCATTCTAGCTGACCACACCCGTCTTTGGCCATTTCGTCCTCTTCATCCCCCTCCCGCCAGTCTCCACAAATCCGACCCTCCGATACATCTCCTCACTCCCAGGCATAGCAATCAGACTTGTATATACGTCTCCGCACTCCTCATCAATCCACCCAATCATCTCGTCCAGCATCTTCTTCCCCACTCCCTGGCGTTGATGTGAGGGATGAACAGCCATATCGACAATTTGAACGTACAAGTGCCCATCACCTATTGCTCGGACTGTTCCGATTGTTTCGCCTTCAGGTGATTTCGCTATGATACCATGTAGTGATGCTGCTAGAGCTGCGGCGACTTTGGCGGGAGGGGGTGGTCGAAGTCCGCATATTGTTCGAAGGCGGATGTGATCCTCTGGTGAGGGTAGAGCGTGGTGGATCGTATATTTCAAAGCCATGTTAGTGGAATATGAGAAATGTGGAGATGATTCCCGGCTGTCAGCAATACTGTTAGTATTTATCGAGTCGTTTGAATAAAGAATTCGAGTCGTCCATATCCCGTAAGCTGACTGGATATTTGGATCTCGACCTTCTGTATCCTTACATGTACATTCGTAGCTTCTCCATACGCCAGCGAAGATGATTCATGCATACACAAAGCTTCTTGTCTTCCATTACGATCAGAGCCGGGTATAGCCGCTTTGTAGCCGGTCGAAGATGCTCTTGGCACGTTCAGACCGTCCATTTCAGCTTCAATATCTCATCATCTCATGGCGAGTACAGGATGAGAAAGCTCAGCTCGACAGCATTGCTGTCTCAATCGAATCAAATGATGGCCAAAGCTCGCTTGAAGCAAGTCCTGGACACGTATATCCACCACCGCCCGACTGTTCAGCGACTCTTGACCGCCGGATTCGTCCTTTACTGCCTGGGGACAACATACCAGAATCTATCGGGTAAAGGGGCAAAGGGAGGAGCTAGAGAGAAATTATCAAAGAGAGGCAAACAAGGTGAGCTATTTGAAAAGAGCGTCGCTGATGATAGATGGGAAGAAGAAAGTATCAGTCTCAGACCCCCTTTTCTACGTTCGACTAAAGAAGTTGATTCGAATCGTCATTCCGTCTATCAGGTCGAGAGAAGCAGCGATGTTAGCTCTTCACTCTGCTTTCTTACTATTGAGGACGGGGATCAGTCTATACGTAGCTGATTTGGATGGAAGGTACGCCTGAGACTTTGAAGGAGGCTGATGAATAGGATCGTTTCGACGTTGGTGACGAATCAACCACACCTATTCCTGACCAACCTGGCCAAATGGCTCGCGATAGCTATTCCAGCGACATTTACAAACTCCATGCTGGAGTATTTACAAAGCGAATTGGGCCTAGCTTACCGAACACGGTACGTATACCTGATCGTGAACGGCGTGACTGACCACGCAGTTTGACAAAACACGCACTGACGGAGTACTTGGATCCGGCAAAGAAGGCCTTCCTTGATGTGGAAGAGAAGTCTTTGGACATGGACAATAAAGGCGAACAGCTGTTTTACAAACTCGCCAATCTGGACGACAGGATTAAAAATGCCGATCAGGTCAGCTGAACGATCCAACATTTGAACATCAGCTAATGGTCAGTACCTGACTGTAGACATTCAGCAGTTCAGTAACAAGCTTGCCGAGATATATTCCAACATCGCCAAGCCTGTCCTAGATGTCATGTGGGTAACTGTTTTGGGTAAGAGCTGATGGAAGATTGTACAATTACCAGCTATCCCGAAATGTTGGCGCAGAGGGCTTGGTATTGCTCACTGTACTCGTTCAGACGAGTGCTGGGATTTGTGAGCCACACCAAGAGCGAGACATGCTGATGGGTAGTACGAGCAATCACACCACCTTTCGGTACATATGCAGCTCACGAAGGTATGCCCCGCACACGGCCCGCAGCTGATACCAGCAACTCTTGAGGGAGAACTCCGATTCACTCATTCTCGGTTATTGGAATCGGCAGAAGAAGTAGCACTGTACCATGGCGAGCAATTCGAAAAGAACGTAATCGAGCGAGGATACTTTGCCCTGGTGAAGCACGTGAATCGTGTCCTGAGGGTGAGGGTATGGCATGGTATGGCGGAAGAGGGAGTAATCAAGTGGGCTTGGGGAAGTTTCGGATTGGTCATTTGCGCTTTACCTGTCTTTGCTGGCAGTATGTTGGGTCTTGGTGCCGGAGATTTGGGAAGTCGGACAGAAGGTGCGTCCCCTTAGTTCGGGGATGGATGATACTCATCCCAGGCTTCGTCACGAATCGACGACTCCTTCTGTCATCTAGCGATGCTTTCGGTCGAGTCATGTACAGCTACAAAGTACGCTCGCAGACTGTCCCCATAGTCATAGGCTGATGCTCAGGAACTGGCCGAACTAGCAGGATACACATCACGGGTATCAGACCTGCTCGATACAATGGAAGAAGTCAAGGCGGGCAGATACCACAAGAAGCTCGTTAGCAGCTCGGACGTAGGTGATAATGCCAAGAGTTAGTTTTCTCTTCTTCAAGAGACTGATACTGACGGGCAGTGTTACAGGGTCGAGGGCAGATTATCGAGTCGGATGAGATTCGATTTGATCAGGTGCCGCTAATCAGTCCTAATGGGGATGTACTTGTCAAGTCCATGTCTTTCAATGTGGAAAAGGGGGTAAGCTGGTGGTACGAGACTGAATGTTAAGCTGATCAGAAGAAACACCTACTAGTCGTCGGGCCAAATGGATGTGAGTCTACTCAGATTTGATCGACGCTAATACTGACTTCCAGGCGGTAAATCCAGTCTGTTCAGAATCCTAGGAGGTCTTTGGCCAGTCTATGGTGGAACAGTCTACAAACCAGCAGCAAACGAATTCACATATATCCCTCAAAGACCATACCTCTGTACAGGTACACTCCGAGATCAAATCATCTACCCCCATGCTCACGGCGACATGATTTCGAGGGGTGTAACAGATGATGATCTCCTTCAAATCCTCAAAGTGGTCGATATGGATCATATTGTCGAGCGTGAGGGTGGATGGGATTCCGTGAGGGAATGGAGAGATGCATTGAGCGGGGGTGATAAGCAGAGGATAGCTATGGCTAGGTTGTTTTATCATCGTCCGAAGGTATGTTCCTCTCACAGTTCATGCTGATGATAGTACGCGATCCTTGATGAGTGCACAAGCGCTGTGACACTCGAGATTGAGAAAGTCATGTACGATCATGCGACCGGTGAGCTTCCTATTGCCTATACTAGCGGCCAAGCTTATGGTCAGCCCTAGGTATCACATTGATGACGGTGTCACATCGTCCTTCGTTATGGAAATACCACTCGATGGTCTTGCAATATGATGGGATGGGCGGTTATGTCTTGTAAGTCGGGATCAATCGACATGTTCTGATCTGTCAGTACCGAATTAGATGCCGAGAAGCGTCTAGCGCTCCAAGAAGAAAAGCAGGAACTGGAACATAAATTACTGGAAGCTCCCAAATTGCGAGATAGGTTAGAAGAGCTCAAGGCAGTCAAGACGGAACGTGAGCGGGTACGCGCATTGTGATTACTTGTATCAAGTTGTAAACATGCCATACATGCATTTGTCGAATATGAGATCTAGAATCTAGAGGAAAGGCTCGACATCAATCTCGAGAGCAGAACATGGTCGGACGAGTTCGAAGTTGGCGAGAACTGATGGGTGGAGAATACCTAGGGATCCGATCTCGATATCTCGGCTTAAAACGGATGCAGGAGAGTCGGAGTGAGACTTGACACCGGGAAGAGCGGCTTTTAGAGTATGAGCGATGGTGTGAAGTGGTCCTTCGTGAGATTTTGACTCGGGTTCCGACTCAGTGATGGTTGTCTTGGACTCGGCAGACTTTCGAGGTCGCAACATGACTTTAGCCCCTCGTCCGGGGAGGTATGTGGGCTCTGTATCATCAGCACTTGCTTTATTGTACTAATGAGGGACGTACCATCAGATTGAGAGATATAGTACCCATACTCTCCCTTTGAATCACTACTCTGCAAAAAGGGGACACTAAGAGTCTGCATCACCCGATCAAGTAATCCATGAACCATCTCGAATCCAGCTTTCTTATCAGTGAAAACAGCTCCCATCCTCCTATCATTCCTAGCTTTCCTCTCCTGCGAGGGATCCTGGAGACAAATATCGGATACTTCGAATACTTTCAGGGGTAGGGGTAGACCTCTGTTTTCTCGGATTGTCTTGAGTAGACCGGGAAGGAGGGAGGTTCGGACGACCTGGAATTCAACAGTGGCGGGGTTGAGAAGTTCGATGGCTGTTGTACCGTCGTCTTTTCGGTTTAGGAACTTGAAGTTCTCGTCATGAGAGCACTGCTGTCAGTTCATGCCCGGAAAATACAGCAGAAAACTAACAAGGATGAGGGGAAGAGCTTCTGTCCATCCTGCCATTGCACATTCCTTTCGAATGATATCGGACAGCTTGTTGGTAGGATGAGCCTTGGCGACAGTGTTGGTAGTCGGCATAGATTTAGGTAGATTGTTGAATCCATAAGCAATAGCGGCATCTTCCATGATATCACACTCGTGCAGGATATCAGATCTCGTAGCAGGAACAGAGACGTCCAATTCGTCCTGGTTGGTGGGGGAAGGCTTGGCAAAAAGGGACATTCGAGTGAGGAGGTTACACTGGTCTTCTCGTGATAGGGAGAGACCGGTAGCGGCGTTGACGTATGATGAAGATGCGACTGTCTGTCGAGCGGCTAGCGGAGGAGAGATGTGCGAGGTACCATCGGGCATGTGAATGAGGACAGGCTCGATTTCGAAGGGAACGGCGCAGTACTCGGAGAACATGGTTGCTACCATGTTGATAACGATGTCACTGATATCAGCTACTGTCTTCAGGTGGCAGCTTACAGCTTGGTCTTGTCCGTTGCGGTCGTGTCGATGAAGATGTTTGTCGTCTTGCCTGGTACAATCTTGGAATCTACTTGTCAGCTTCTACACAGCCCCACGGCAGATGTAAGCTTACGTTGCGAGTTGATGATAGGGGGCATGGACAGGACCTGATCCTTTGAATCGTAAATGATGGGATAGGCAGGGGCATCCTTGATCAGATGTAGGTATCGTCCCAAATGTCGGTCGTGCTTTCATTAGCCCTCGTTCGTTTATGGAGCGTACCTCGAAGATAGTCATCAACTCTTCAGCAGTATGTTCCGTATCGCGGTTCAAAGGTGCAAACTTGATCTGCTTAGGATCACGACACATGTACCTTCCATCAGCACCGTCATTGAAAGTAGACATACCTGAAAGGTCCCTGGATAGTATCAAGATCATGTGTTCCGATAGCGACGAATTTCCTCATTCTACATAGATTCTGATGTAATTTATCTTGTAGATCAATGAAACTCTCGTATTCGAGGTTGTTCAATGGTCGAGCAAGACGTAGGATCGCAGAAGCAAAGTATGGTCGTAATTGTGAAGCCTTGGATCAGCTCCTTCTTACTATCAAGGGTGAAATGTACTGATGCCTCGACAAAGACTTCCTGCATCTGAGCTGGGTTTGAGAGAGTATAGGTAGGAGGCTGTTCCTTCTGCAGGAAGACTCGCAGAGCCCGAGCTAGACCCTCGATACAAAGCAAATCATATCTACCCATAAGCTCAGTCCAGCGCAGAGATTCATAGAGTGTTTACCGGTTGGCAGGGATTTCAATCTTGATTTGTTGAGCTGGCAAAGGTAGATTCTTGGCTTTAGCGTTGTCGATATCCTTGCTGTTCTGCTCAATCAGCTTGATTCAGAACTTTCGGTAGATACGGCTTACATCTCCATCGTATTCAATACCGAAGTCGAAACATAGATCCTCGAGCTCTTCTACCGCTAAGGATATCAGTACTTGCCCTAGACATTTGGATTGAACTTACTGTATTCACGGCCTAGTCGGCGGTAGAACTCGTTTTTATCAACGCTGATGGTAGGCTAGCCTTCAGCTTCTGCACAGCTGCTGGCAGTTGAGGTGTCTTACCATTATGAGTC
>Ga0308160_10008133_pt1 | contig 10265 bp, 9 predicted proteins | sample PhyFR1_FD_201036 | JGI IMG/M metagenome (GOLD analysis project Ga0308160, IMG submission 201036) | Phyllosphere microbial communities from UC Gill Tract Community Farm, Albany, California, United States - DLSLF.R1 | ecosystem: Host-associated > Plants > Phyllosphere > Unclassified | place: USA...
AACCCCTGGCCTGCAATTATATCAGACAAAAGCTCGCATCGGTATCGAGTGACCAGGAGACAGGCAGAAAGTTCTGGGCAGCCGAGTTTGTATTGCCTTGGCCATGCTGAATACGTTTTGTCATACCTATCAGTTTCCCGCTACCATCACACTTCTGGCTGCCAGAATCTGCGCCATTGTGGACCTCGGGCCCAGGACCCCCGAGATCCGAATGCTCCTCGACGTATTTGGGATGGTCAGTCCGCCGCACCCCATTTTATTCAATTCTGGCCACAGGAACATCAGATGCATTCTCATCTTCACTCTCTCGACTCTACGAATTCGTCGGTCAGGCGCATGGCTAGCAAAATTCCACAAACAAAATCCATCTAACAAGCGTTGGATCTTTGCCTTGACCCCGTTGTGTAACCCCTGAGTCGTCTATCAGTAGGCAAAGGTTTCTCGCAGCAAGCGGCCCCGCAGAACATCGGTATAAAAGCTCGCTCTTGCGCTCAGACCATCACGAACTTCAATATAATGACTATCGTAGACATCACTACAATCGGGGCGGCATTCGCACCGCCTACAGCCCTCTGAACACATTCTTCGACGCGCTTCGTCCGGGATGTCTCCTGCTCGCTCGCCCCTTGCGTTCCTCTTCCGAGACCTCGCGCTGACCGTCGGCAACGCCACGGTATCCTCCCTTTTCCAATCCAGCCGCAAACTTTTCCACTCGCTTGTCTCCGGCCTTTTTGTTGCCATCGTCCCCTGCGGAGTCCTTCTTCTGTGGCACATAGTCGACATTGAGGTCGTCGTCCCCTCGTCCACCACCTGCCTTGGGCACAAACGACATTTCCATGCCTCCGTCCCCGGTTCGTTTCGAAGTGAGGATCCCGTCGTCTCTCTCCTTGCCTCGGCGTGACGACGCGGCACCATCTCGATCGCCCTGTCGAAGACGTTGACCAAACGTTGAACCCTTGCTCCTTCGCGATGACCCCTCGTCGTCGTCGTCATCACCAGCAACAAGACGGGGTCGAGACAGAACCTTTTGTCTCTGAGCGTATTCATCCTTGTCGACCCAGCTAAAGTTACGTGGTCGCAATTCTGGCGAAGATTGATACATGTCAGCAATTGTCAGAGGGACTTTGATCTCCACCATAAACGTCAACTACTCACCTCCCTCTTCATCACTATCAGGACTCTCATCTCCGTCCTTGTCGCTCGCCTCTTCGCTATCGGAATGAGACAGACCATCCGAAGACGTTCGATCGCTCTCCTCGTCTTCCTCCTCGACAGCGGTCTTTTGCCGTTTCTGCGAAGTGAAAAGACGGTTGTTAGTTGATATTCCGATCTCACTACCGAGGTCAACCTCTCGCGCAAACTCACGGCAGCATGCACCGAACCAGGATTGAGCAACTCGTACTCTCGACTCTGCTCGTCGACCTCGAAATCCGGGTTCTCCCACAACTCCTTGAAACGAGGATCCTGGAGGATATTCGTGGTCCCCTTGGTCCGCTTCTCCGGTCGATCGCCCGCATCCTCGTCTTCTTCCACATCGTCTTGCTCTTCCTCCTCGACCTCGTCCACAGCGAGACCCTTCCTCTCCCTCCTCCTTGCCTCTCGGGCCTCTTCCCTCTCCTCCTGCTTGCGAACCCGCTCGGCCAACGCCTTGTTGACCTTGGGCTGCTGCTTCCTCGCTCTGATTCTCGACTCTTGTTGCGCCGCAATCTTGTTCTCGACGATCTTCTCCCGATGTTCCGTATAACTCGACGGGTTCGAGACCAACCTCGCCGTCGTGTACAGTTTGAGCGACAGGAAGTATCCGTGCATATACGGTTTGAGGGTGGATGTTCCGACGAGGTGGGAAAGACCGAGGGAATCCAACTCTTTCCGATCGACAAACTTGTAATCCTTGTAAGCTCCCTTGCTAGATCCAGCTCCACCAACCTCGACGTCGTCCTCGAGCTCTTCCGTGACTCCATCCAAGAAGCTTGCCCATCGGGGTGCGGGCCCAAGTTCGGGGACGTAGTAAGCCGACATTTGTGGTGAATCCAACGCGGCGAGTAACAAACCCGTGCCCGGTAGTGGGCAGAGGTCGAGTACAGGTGCATGCGGATGGAGCGAGAACAGATTTTCCCCGGGTACCCCCTTGTCCCATACTTTGATCACCTTTGAATCGGCGCTGACGAGGTTCGACACGCTCCCGTCCGTACTGGACAACCACGAAACGTTCTTGACGGCCTCTCCGTAACCCTGATCCTTGACGGCAAATGGTCGAGGGCTTCGCAAATCGTACAAGAGGGTGTGACCCGTGCTCGTTCCCACGGCCAATGAAAGTCCATCGGTTGGGTGTGATTGGAGTGCAGTGACGGAGAGGTAAGGTGATGCGGGCGAGTCGAGGGAAGTGGGTTTCAATGACGAGGTCGGAAGATGCAGCGATGTCAAGGAAGACCTGGACCTTGGGTCCCAAAACTCGACGTGACCCTTGCTAGCCCCATCCAACCCAAACGACCACAACCCGTGGTTCTTGTCCACATCGATGCAGTTGACTCCGTCGATATCGTCTGCCGAGGCGTTTTTCGTCGACGCAATGTTTCCGCCACCGTTCCCTACGACGAGGGGCATCATGTACCTTCCTTCATCCAGATTGAACCTAAAGATCTCTCGACCCGTTGCGCCCACCAATGCCTCGCACGAAGGGGAGTGATACGTCAGACAACGTCCGTAGGTGGGTAATCGAACTGTATGATGTAGTCCTCCCTGGGTGTGCAATTGCAACGATCGATCGGCTTGCAAGTGTAAACTCTTTGTCCAGTCTCGGGAGAGCATGACGAAATCCACATTCTCCGCATCCGTCACACGTTCGAATTTCACCGTCAATTGGTTCAGATCCCAGACCTTCATCATCGGCTTGTAAGTTCCGGTCCCCACAGCGTGTTCACCATCATCGGTAAGTTTGATCCGGATGGCAGATTGAGGGAAAGTGAAATCCTGGATCAGTTCAAGTTGACCCAATGTGTGCTGAGTACGGGTTCGTTTTCGGTGGTTAGATGGCCCCCCCTTGGGTCGGGCTTTTGTTGTAATCCATGTGGGAAGGGAAGAGGAAGAGGTGGTAGATGGACCGTTGACGGTGTAGATCCGACTAAAGGCGGCGGAAGACGAGGAAGCCTCGGGCATGTTGGGCAGTGAGGGAGGAAGTTGTCCCGGGCGCAAGTCCGAGGTGAGGATAGCGGCTAGTGGTTGATGTGATTATAGACGAGCAGGAGAGAAGGGTCAGGATATCTCAATGTACTGAAAGGAAGTTGACAGTAGTCAGACAGCAGATGGTCGCCTCGTTATCTGATCTCTGGACCATCCATTCAATTTCTTGTCTGCATCTCTGAATTTGCCGACCATCGCTCTTTCTCAACTTTTGATTCAGCCTCCACCCTATCAAGTAAATTACGGCAGCGCGAGCCCAGTTTGATTAGGTAATCAAGATGATGGCCGGGTGATGTCCGCGTTTGCCCCGCGCGACTATCAAAGCAATAGCATAAATCATATCCATGTCCGTGTTCTGCTCACGGCGTTCGTCTGACATTCGCCGACCTCACTCTTTCTGCTCTTATTACGACGGTATTATCTAGGTCACCGGTCGACAATCAGACGATATCTCTTCACTTCTAACTCATCAGTACTTGAATCTCGATGTAAAGTCAAACCTTGCTATTTGAGACCCCCTTATCGCAAGATGAGACTCAAACGGCTTCTCCCCACCTTACCGACGGACCTCCAACCTCTGATCCCTATCCTCGACGCAGCCGGTCTGAAATCGACCGACCAAATCGTACATACCCCCTCAGCCACGGTCTTTCGGTTATTAACCAGACCTGTAGATCCAGAATTCACCAAGAAGAGGTATGAAAGGCTACTGGAAAGGTGTTTGGAGGTGGAGTTGGGCGGAATGGGACCGGTCTTGGCATCCGAACTAGATTCTCCGTCGACCAGGACGACGCTTGCTCCGAGTTTCGGGCTAGAGAGTCTTGATGAGCTACTCGCCGAGTTTCTTAGGCCAGAGTTGGGTGGTGAAGATACGAATGTGACCTCGGGCGATGATCGGGGGTTCCAGGGCGGCATCTTGGAGGTAGCGGGGACGAAGAGTTCGGGTCGAACGGTCAGTCCTGCAGAATCCATCCAGATCTCATCCAGATTCCATGAGCGTCACACTGAATTGACTATTACTACAATCGAATGCTCTCACTTCACTTTCATGCTTCAAATGGTGTTTGGAACCCGATCATCATTGGTTTAACCTTCCATTTGACAATCACCTACACGGTCCCAGCTCCTCACGCTCCACCTGGTCCTGACGACCCTCATACAAGACCCCAACTCAACCTGCCTTTGGATCGATACGGAAGCCAGCTTTGATCCTGACCGAAGCCGCTCAGTCTTGGATACCATCCTTCGGAAAGGTCAGATTCAGGACGGAGTCGGTTCTCCCGGTCAAGCACGCGAGGTGGAGCAAGCAGAGAAATCGCACGATGAGCGGGAAAGACAGGCAGAAGAAGCTTTGAAGAGGTTGGAGCTGGTCAATGCGTTTGACCTGGATGGTACCAAGTCTAGCTTGGAGGCGAGCTTTTTGGCGGACGATGAATCGATGGATATCCAAGAAAACAGGAGTATAGAGGTCGAGCTGGGAGGATCCGCGGTTCGGAGGGGTACGAGGAAGCTGGTCGTCATCGATTCCATCGGGTCGATCCTGGGCCCTTGTCTGTCGACAGGGGACTCGCATGGTACGAGTGATTTTGTGGCGGAATCTTACGAACTATAGCTGATGTAATGAGGGTCACTCACAGGGCGAGCCAAAATGCAAGCTTTCTTGGATGGCTTGAGCACGATTGTTCACCGAAATGGGATTCTCTGCGTGGTGAGTCTCACCGAATTCAAAGTCGTTTACACCCTGATATTCATCCTCGTCTTGTTTCTTGCAACTGGACAGATGGTCAACTCTACTACCTCACTTACCGGCCCACGGACGGTCAATCCGCATCCTTCGATCTTCAGCACGACCACGGTCAAACCCTCCCTTGGAATAGGGTTTACCTACACTGCCGACGTGACCTTGTTGCTTCAGACCACGGCCGAGGTGTTTGAATCAGATCCCAAGGAGAATAATGGGAGAGGCGGGAGTGGGAGGACGGTCGTCGAGGTCTTGAAAAATAGGATGGGGGTGAGTGGCTACTCGTGCGCAGACGGAACGATCCGGGTGATGAGGCTGATCCTTGGAAAACGGGCAATTAGCCAACATCGACATGGACGATCTTCCAGACTGTGAGTGGGTTTTAACTGCCATTATACTGAAGCCGTGCGGTGCTGAGGATTCATGTGGAACTTCAGGACGGAATTGATATCCATGATGTCTCGCCCTGAAGCGAAACTAGCCAAGTAGCTGGGGAAGAGGATTTGGCCAAGTGTCTCACTTTGCAAGGTGGATATCAAAGCGAGCCAACAACCATATAGTCAATAGACGCCAGCTTGACGGCATCCGGCTGCTGGACAGACGGCAATACGCGATTATCCTTGACACTTCCCGAGGCGAGATGCCGTATCCTACGGGTGACATGCCGATAATCATGCGACACCCAAGGAGAAGGCTTGTAGGGCAAGCCAGAGTGGCGTGAATGAGGAAGCGCAGATAGAACGTGCAATCAGGATGGTCGCGCCTTGCTGCTATGCTGCTTCCGACCTATGAAGGCCAGTTCGACCTCGATTCGAACGCCAGCAGTCAAACCAATAACCAGTAACCGAATCGCCACCGCGGTTTCGTCTCGATCCCATTATTGTCATCCCTGTATTTCTACCATCGTCGATGCCGCTACATATGCAAGAAAGATCTCCGGGATTTTCTCTTTATCTCCGTTTGTCCTCCACGCTCATGGCTTCAAAGACGAGGGGAACTTGCCGGCCTCAACCTGCTCATCCCAAGCGGCAGCCTACGAGTAGAACATAATATCAGTTTATGCGAATCGGTACATTAGGCAGACGAGCTGGACATACCCATTCGTCTGAGTGATTAGAATGGAGCAACGAGGCAGACTAGTTCAGTGGACAGTTGCAAATTCGAAAATAGCCACACGACTCACTAGGGCACAAAGACTTGTAAGCCCTCTGGAACTGCTTGCATGGGGCGTACTCCTCCCCCTTGGCGTTGATGCACTTGTGGTAGTCGATGTAGTTTTGCTGTGGTTTTCAGTTAGATCATCGAGAAGTTTAGCTCGAGGTGATCGCTCGAGGACACACGAGGCGAATGATACTCACGTAACTAAAAACACTCAAGTCACCGGGAATCAGGGGAAAACAAGAACCCACGCAGTTAGCGAGATAGACGTGATGTGACCTTGCAGAATGCGGAGCCTCACCAGTGCCTGGTCTGGTTGGTCTCAGGGAACCTGGCGTCGTAACCGGCGGTTTGGAGCTGTATCCACGGAATGACAGATTGTGTAGGGTTCATTTGTTCAGTCCATGTCGATATAGAAGCAATCAGGGAGGGTGTATAAGCATCGTCACCATCAGCCTGCCAGATCCTTTGTCAGATAGGATGCAGCTCTCCCTAGACATACGACGTAAGTGCTATTCGAGCGATTCGCAAAAGGCCGGTCAATCTCGTCAGTATAGGTAACATCACGTACCGCCTCCAATCCCGGTGACCTACTTTTCAGACATTTTGACGATAAAGTGGAAACGCTAGGTGTGCAAAGGCATTCGGAGCGTCACCGAACAAAACATCGTTCAAACGGACATTAGAATTGTAATCAACCTGTATCCCGAGGTGCTCTGAGCGAGCTTGACGGTGGTATCCAACCAGGGCGCGATCGTTTCCGAAACCTGAATTGGCTGTATCTTTCGCTTTCTCACGCGTCAATACATGTTTTAAGGCGAATTTCGCGGGATTTCATGTCACGCCTCACAACCGAATTGCATAATTGTACAAGTTTGTTATCACCTGTGATTAGCTTTTCCGTGACTACCACTGCTTGCGACTACGTCGATCCCTCAGGATCACCCGGCAAAAGCCCGCCTTGCTTCATATCGCCTTCTAATCTCTTGTATTCGGCGACGGTCTCCCCGTACTTCTGCCAAATCTCCTCCATCGACGAAGCCTCGGCCTCTTCTGGTCTTCCAGACCGGCGAACATCCTCGAGAGCCCGTTGAGCCGTCACCAGTAGCTTGCCCATATCCTGATATGATCGTTCGAATTCCGCCAACAATGCCTCTGGCCGACGCGGGGGTGCCGAAGGGATCTGTTCGCTCGATCGCGAGGGATTATCGCCCTCATGGACCGGCAGCGCAGCCAGTGCATGCAATTCGTTGACAATTGACGAAGTGTTGTCGACAGGTAACAGTGAAGGGTCGAGGTCATTCAGATTTGGCTGATATTCGTTGCCTGAGAGGTGTCCCTCCATCTCCTGTCGCGTTCGCGTAGTCCGCATGTCCGATGTCTGCTGGGATGTTCTTGAGAAACCTGCTTGGGCGTTGTGTCCATCCGCATATCCACCTTCCGCCGCTTGCCCTTCGTACCTCTGATCGAACAGGTGATAGTCCGTCTGACCTTGAGACGGGGGCGCAAGATGTGACGATCTCGACTGTGAGACCTCGAACCGGACGTTTCGTCCGTACTGAAGAGCACGATCGAGAGCTTCGACGTGATCGTTGAGCGTGCCTCCATCCATCTTGTCTGCCAAGTACCCCGCCGTTCTCGAATCTTGCACATCCTCCCTTGCCTCTTCCCCTGAAGCGACCTCCGCTTGCTTCCCCTTGGCGCCCTTTGCTCGACTCCCAGTAACTCGACGCCTCTTGACATCTCTCGACTCGTACTCTGCACGGTCCGCGTCGATTTCAGCCTGACTGCGCGGGACGGGCTGACCCCAGACAATATTCTTGAGATCGGGATTGGCCTTTTTCTTTCTCGCTCGGTCGAGTTCCGAGCTATCTGCTGGATCGTGTCCATTGTGCGTCCCTGAAAGGCAGGTCGATGAATTAGCTCTGGCCGATCCCTCCCGCCATTGCATCGCTGCCCCTTTTGCTCACAATGATAAGTAGCTTCAATCAGACCCGTCTTGATAATCTTCCTGAGGATAAACTTGGCCTTGCACCCGACTTTCGTACTAGGCGCTCGCTTCCTCTTCCTCCCGCTCTTGCTAACATGCGCTCGTTCCCGATGTTTTCCAGAGAAACAACATCGATACTCGGAGATCCATGCGTATTGAAGAGGTCCACCGAGTTTTCTGTGGGATAGCTTGTGACCCACGGCATTGGTCATTCCAATTCCGTTCGGCGTGGACGGGCCAGCAGCTGAAGGGTCTTTAGGGTAGATATTCTCTAATTGTGAGTAAAGGTCGTATTGTGGGTAGGATGACATGTCGCTCTGAAACGTCGAATCGAGCGTTTCAATGGTATTCGTCGGAATAGACGAAGGACCCGCTTGAGGCTCTTCCTGGTCATCTACGAGAGATCGGTCGTAGCAGTCAGCGACGGCAGCTCGGCTTCAGCAATCACACTACCATTTCGCTGCACTCACCCATCACCTGTTCCTTCTTCACTCGGTTCAAATCATTCTTCTTTTCCGTATGTTTGAGAAAGACGAATTCTCTCGCCCTCGCTCTCAAGTAGTCTGGGATATGATCCTCGTCGAATTGCTCGATGTAAGGGTCGTCGGGGAAATGAGCGGGAACCAGGACCATCCTCGTCAACGATAAGTGCAGCGCATGGCCAAGACCGGTCGCATCTTGACTAGCATTCAGCTCGTTCAGGTTGCCATGATCGCCGAGGTTCTCCTCGGGACGCTCTGGAAGCCCTGTAATTTCCCCTAATGTTGCATCTTCGAAGCTCGGCAACGCCCTGTCTTCCACTATATCCTCATCCTCGTGACCTCCATCCTGTCCATCACTGAGTCTATCCTCGATAGTCAATCGAGATCGCTGATCCATGCTTCCTGCCATATCGGCAAACTCTGCCAACGTGGTGATCCCCGCATGGTCGTTGTTGTTCGATATTTCGAGATCATCGGCGGTTTGTTGAGCTTGTTGGTAGAGTGACCCCTCGTATTCTAGATTTGGCAAGTCGGCGAGATGTACCAAGGGGTTGTTACGGGAGTGAGAGTGGTGCTGGTGCTGTTGGTGATGGTGTTCCATCCTGCTCGTCGGCGTTGAGAGGTCGAGATTGAACTCGTTCCCACCGAGCTCAGGTGGATATACAGGTCGAGCCGATCGAGAGAAGAGGTGGAGATAACGACAACCAGTAACTCTGGTAAATAGGGGTTCGCCTGTGTGACGATCCGATGTACTGGATAGACAAAACACGACCAGAATGGCGAAGTGTCGTGGATGCGGTCTGGTCTGAGAAGAGCGATTGGTTGTATGTGCCTATCCCTATCACCTAGCCGAATCGAGATGAAAGCTTAAACGCAGTAATCCGGTAGCCTCAACATCATCCAGCATCACGAAATGAGCGAGACTCTGCCGGCAGCCGCCTCTGTAAAAGGCGACGCGATTCTAATCCGCGCGCTCGTTATAGCCAAACTAGAAGTTGCTTGAACATCAACATAGAAGGAGGCAGACCAAGTCGATGCGTAGTAACATTATCTAGGCTGTCTCGTGATTCTCTCGCAACGAACGCCAGCAACTTGGATCCTCCTTGAGATCAGCATCATAATCGAAAGTCCTATAACCGACATCCATTATACCGAGCGGCATTCCAACACCGCCAATGGCTACCCGCACATAGATACATAAACACGGCTGCAACAGCTTCGACGATAATTTACCCTAGATAGGATCGATAATACATATACCAAAACGACAATACCAGATTGAAAAGGAGCAACATTTGAATCTCAACAAACTGACTCGCATTTCGTCTCCATTGTCACAATGTCACGCCCTTACAATCGATTCGCCATGCCTCCTCCAGCCACCATATCGCGAGATTCGTACATGAGCAACATGAGTACCGACTCGAGCCAATCTACTGTCCTCACCGATCTGTGGGATAACGACGAGCCAAACTACACTTTGCATTCCCCTAGAAAGACAACGGCGGGATGGAGGACCTCTCAAATCGGTTCGCAGAAGAATTATGGGTACGGAGCGTCGGCGAGGCCGTTCTACAAACGGGCGAGTACGAATGTGACCATCCCGGATGAGCCGGTGGAGAAGAAGGATGGGGCGGTGGGGTTGAACGACGTGGAGGAAACGTCCGAAGAAGGAGACGTCGAACCGATGGTCGTCAAGATGACGGAAGTGACG
>Ga0308160_10008134_pt1 | contig 10264 bp, 9 predicted proteins | sample PhyFR1_FD_201036 | JGI IMG/M metagenome (GOLD analysis project Ga0308160, IMG submission 201036) | Phyllosphere microbial communities from UC Gill Tract Community Farm, Albany, California, United States - DLSLF.R1 | ecosystem: Host-associated > Plants > Phyllosphere > Unclassified | place: USA...
GCGCGGGCCCGGGCGGCCAGGACGATGCCGTCGACGAAGTGCTGGTCGTCGCGGCGGGCGTCGAGGCGCTTGGCCAGTTCTTCGTACGTGGCCTCGCGCGTGCGGAGCTTCAGGTCGTCCCCGCGTCGGTAGTCGTGCTGGTGCTGCGAGCGCCCGCCCTGCTTGCTCGACCGCACCCGGATCTCCCGCATCCGCTCGGCGTCACCGCGCTGCTCCTCGGCCATCCGGTGCAGTTCCTGCCGTGCGGCGTCGGCGATGAGGGCGTGGTCGAAGTACCCCTGGTCGCGCAGGGCGTTGGTGATGATCCGGTTCGCCACGGCGACGGTCACCGCCGCCCTGGCGATGAGGAACCCCTCGTCCACCGCGCGCTTCAGTTCGACCTGGCTGACGGGCCGATCGCGCACGTCGGGCTTGCGTCGTCCGAACAGTGCCATGCGTCGACGATACCGGCGACGGGGTGCCGGCGGGCTGCGGGACCGGCCCGCTGGGGAGGAACGGTCCGCCTGTGGAGGAACGGTCCGACCGTGGGACCGACGGACGGGAGGCACGGTGCCAGCTGGCACCGTGCCTCCCGTCCGGATCCGGTCGCGACGCAGGCCGTCGGCTCAGGCCGCCCCGTGGCTGGCGCGGCTGCGACGCGACAGCGAGTCGATGATGACGGCGAGCAGCAGGACCGCGCCGGTGATCATGTAGCGGATCGAGGAGTCGAGGCTGAGCAGGGTGAGCCCGTTCGAGATCGACTGGATCACGATGATGCCGAGCAGTGCCGACCACGCGCTGCCGCGTCCGCCGAACAGGCTCGTCCCACCGATGACCGCCGCGGCGATCGCGTTGAGGTTCGTGTCGCCGGCACCCGAGGACAGGCTGGCCGAGTTGAGCCGAGCCGCCGCCAGGATGCCGCCGATCGTGGCGAACAGCGAGGTGAGCATGAACACCGAGATGTAGATGCGGTTCACCCGGATGCCGGAGCGGCGGGCGGCCTCGACGTTGCCGCCGACCGCGAAGACCGAACGGCCCCAGCGGGTGCGCTTGAGCAGGAAGTTCATGAGCACGACGAGCACGACGAAGAACACGAAGGACGTGCCGGTGCCGAAGTCCTGCGACAGGTACCAGACCATCACGGCGAGCCCGATGAACAGGGCGGCGGACTTCGCGATCGTCAGGGACATCGCCCCGGTGGACAGGCCGGCGCGACGACGACGGCCGGCGCGACGGAACTCGGTGACGAACAGACCTCCGGCGGCGACCGCGGCGAACAGGTACGCGAGCCACGGCGGCAGGTACGACGCCGAGGCGAACTGCACGATCGGCGAGTCGTACGGCAGGTTGATCGAGCCGTTCGGACCGAGGATGAGCAGCTGCAGGCCGAGGAAGCCGAGCAGACCGGCCAGGGTGATGACGAAGCTCGGGACGCCGAACCGGGTGAAGAGCAGGCCGTAGAGCAGACCGGCTGCCAGACCGACCGCCAGCGCCACGACGATGACGAGCCAGAGCGGCCAGCCGAGGGACGTCAGCCCCTGACCGAGGATCGCGGCCGCCAGACCGCTGACGCTGCCGACGGACAGGTCGATCTCGCCGAGGAGCAGCACCAGGACGATGCCGATCGCGATGGTGCCGACGGCCGCGCACTGCAGGGCGAGGTTGACGAGGTTGCCCGGGGACAGGAAGTCGGGCGAGAGCGCCTGGAACACCGCCCAGATGACGATGAGGCCGACGACGACCGGCAACGAGCCGATGTCGCCGCCGCGGACCCGGCGGATGAACGCCTTCGCGGCGCCGCCGATGCCCTGGTCGCGGAGCAGCCGCTCGTCCTGCAGGTCGGCGGCCGACGGGGTCGGGTTCGACGCGGTGAGGGTCTCGTCGGTCTTGCTCATGCGGTGGTCTCCTGCTCGGTCCGGGCCGCGGCACGACGGGTGACGGCGTTGTCGGTCGCGCCGGTGATGGCCGCGATGATCTCCTCGTAGGAGACGTCGTCGATGCGGAAGGTGCCGTTGTTCCGACCGAGTCGCAGCACCGCGACCCGGTCGGCGACGGCCTGCACGTCGGCGAGGTTGTGGCTGATGAGGACGACGCCGAGGCCGCGCTCACGGAGGCGTTCGACGAGGTTGAGGACCTCGGCGGTCTGCGCGACGCCGAGTGCTGCGGTCGGCTCGTCGAGGATGACGACCTGCGGGTCGCCGATCAGGGACCGGGCGATCGCGACCGTCTGTCGCTGCCCACCGGACAGCGACGCGATGGGGATGCGCACGGAGGGGATCCGCGCGGCGAGCTGCTGCAGGAGCTCCCACGAGCGGCGTTCCATCTCCTCCTCGTCGAGGAAGGGCTTGGCGATCTCCCGACCGAGGTACAGGTTCGACACCACGTCGAGGTTGTCGGCGAGGGCCAGGTCCTGGAAGACGGTGGCGATGCCGAGCGACTGGGCCGCTGCCGGGTTCGGGACGGTGACCTCGTCGCCGTTGAAGGTGATCGTGCCGCCGTCCGGTGTGTAGACGCCGGCGAGGATCTTCACGAACGTCGACTTGCCGGCGCCGTTGTCGCCGACGATGGCGACGACTTCACCCGGGTAGACGTCGAAGTCGATGTCGCTGAGGGCCTGGACGGCACCGAACCGCTTGTCGATGCCGCGGAGGGACATCACGGGTTCGGTGGTGGGGTGTGCTGCTGGGGGCTCGGTGCTCACGGTGTCGTCCTCGATCGGAAGTGCGTGCGGGCCGCCCGGTCCGGATCGGACCGGGCGCCCGGGGGGTGTTGCTTACTCGATGCCGTTCTTCGAGCAGGCGCTGGCGTACTGCGAGGTGCAGACCTGCTTGACCGTGTAGAGGCCGTCCTTGATGACGGTGTCCTGCACGTTCTCGGTCGTCACGGCGACCGGGTCGAGGAGGGTGGACTGCACGCTCGCGCCGCCCGCCGTCTTCGTGGTGGTGTCGCCCTTCGGGGTCTCACCCTTGGCGAACTGGATGGCCAGGTCGGCCGCCTTCGACGCCTCGGGCTTGAACGCCTTGTAGACGGTCATGTACTGCTCCCCCGAGAGGATGCGCTGGATGCCCGCGAGGGACGCGTCCTGGCCGGTGACGGGCGGCAGCTCGGAGACGCCGGCCGACTTCAGGGCCGCGATGACGCCACCGCCGGTGTCGTCGTTGGCCGCGTAGACGCCGGTGATCTTGTCGGCGCCGAGCTTGCTGATCTGCCCGGCTGCCCAGTCCTGCGCCTTGGCGGGGTCCCATCCGGGGGTGTCGAACTCGGCCAGCACCTTGTAGCCGCTGTCGTCGATCGCCTTGTGGGCACCGGCCTTGAACTGCGAGGCGTTGTTGTCCGTCGGGGAGCCGTTCACCATGATGATGCCGGAGCCTTCGGGGACGCCCTTCGCCTTGAGGGCCTTGATGAGCGCCTCGCCCTGCAGCTGACCGACCTTCTCGTTGTCGAACGAGATGTAGTAGCTGAGGTCCGGGCTGTTGATGAGTCGGTCGTAGGAGATGACCGGCACCTTCTTGGCCTTGGCCTGCTGCACGATCGAGGCTGCGGCCTCACCGTCGAACGGGTCGAGGACCAGGACCTTGACGCCCTGCGTGAGCATGGACTGGGCCTGCTGCAGCTGCTTGGACGCGTCGCCGTCGGCGTTCGCGTAGACGACGGAGCAGCCGCTGCACTGCTTCTTGACCTCGGCGGTGAAGAGCGGACGGTCGGCGCTGGCGTAGCGAGCCGTGACGGAGTCGGGCAGGAGCAGGCCGATCTTGGCCTTGGAGGCGTCGCCCCCGCCGCCGCCGGAGCCCGTTCCGGCACCGGCTCCGTTCGAACAGCCCGCCAGGGTGGTGATCGCGAGCAGCAGGGCGCCGACGCCCAGCATGGCTCGTGTGGTGGCTTTCTTCATCGAAATGTCCTCCAACAGGTGGACCGCCCACGTTGGCGGTGACCTGAGTGTGCCAGTGGCGGTTCTTGGCTGCAAGAGTTGAACGCAAGGGTGCGGTGCCGTGACGGAATCGTTATCGAGCGATCGTCAGTGGCGGACGTCCACCGCTTCGATCGCGACCGCCAGCGCCCCGGTGACGGCCGCCTTCTCGCCGAGCTGGCCCTGCACGACGTCCGGGGTGCCGTCCGCGTCGACGATGAGCATCGACTCGAGCGCGTGCCGCATCGGGCCGAGGAGCAGCTCCCCCGCACGCGCGAACTCCCCCGTCACCACGAGCCGCTCCGGGTCGAGCACGTTGCAGAGCCCCACCGCCGCCGTCCCGATCGCCCGCCCCGCGTCCGCGATCGCCCGGATGCACACCGGGTCGCCCGACATCGCCCGGAGGATCAGGTCCGCCGTCTTCAGGGTCCCGACCTCGTCGCGGATGCTCTCGAGCACGGCGGGCGCACCGGCCACGGCCTCCAGGCAGCCGCGGTTGCCGCACCGGCAGATGGGGCCGTGCGGGACCACGGGGGTGTGCCCGAACTCCCCCGCGACGCCGTGGTGCCCACGGAACAAGCGGCCGTCCAGGATCAGGCCCGCGCCGATACCGGTGCCGACGTCGAGCGTGATCGAGGTGTCCCGCCCGCGGGCCGCACCGCTCCGGTGCTCCGCCAGTGCGGACAGGTTCGCCGAGTTGTCCACCTGCACCGGCTTGCCGACCCGGCGCGCGAGCGACTCCCCGATCGGCAGTCCGTCCCAGCCGCGGAAGATCCCGCCCCGCGCGGTCATCCCGGTCCGCCGGTCGATCGGCGCCGCCACGGCCAGGCCGACGGCCAGCACCTCGTCCATCGAGGACTCCACCGACTCGGCCATGTCCATCACGAGCAGCGCCGTCTTGTCGAGTTCGGCGTCCGCCCGGTGGTCGCGGGCCAGGGGCATGTGCCGCTCGGCCAGGACGGTCCCGTTCAGGTCGGACAGCGCCAGCCGCAGGTGCCGGGGCGAGACGTGCACGCCGGCGACCAGGCCGAGGCCGTGCGGCAGCGTCACCCGCAGCGCCCGGCGGCCGCTCGAGGTGCTCGGCGTCGCGTGCAGGGCACCGCTGGCGACGAGCTCCTTGACGATGTTCGACACCGTCGCGGGGCTGAGGCCGGTCGCGCCGGCCAACTCGACCTGGGTCAGACCGCCGTGGCGCTTGACCGCTGCGACGACACGACCCCGGTTGGCTTCACGCAGTGAAGCTTGGCTGCCCGGACTCCGTCGTGGCTCTGACACGGGGACAGCGTAATGGGCCCGGTCCGAACGTCGACCGCGTCCCCCGGACAGACGGACGGGAGGCGCGGTGCCAGCTGGCACCGCGCCTCCCGTCCGTCAGCAGGTCGCGTCGCGACGCGACGTCGCGACTAGGGCTTCGTGATGAAGCCCTCCTTGACCATCCACTCGAAGGCGACGTCCGCCGGCTCGCGGCCCTCGACGTCGACCTGCCGGTTGAGCTCCTGCAGCACCGAATCGGTGAGCTTCGGCGAGATCTGGTCGTAGATCCCCTCGAGCTGCGGGTACTTCTTCAGCGTCGCGCTCGAGAGCACCGGGGCGACGTTGTACGCCGGGAAGAACCCGCGGTCGTCCTGCAGCACCTGCAGCCCGAGCGACTTGATGCGGCCGTCGGTGGTGAAGACCTCACCGAAGTTGCACGTGCCGCGGTCGGTCGCCGTGTAGACGGTGCCGGTGTCGAGGATGTCGACGTTGCCCTTCGGGATCGCCCCGTCGCCGGAGCCGCCGAGCGTCAGACCGTACTTCGCGAGCATCGGCTTGAAGCCGTCGGCGCGCGAGTTGAACTCGGACTCCACGCAGAACGTGCGCTGGTCGGCCGGCAGGTCGGCGATCTGCGACAGCTTCGTGATGCCGCCGAGGTCCTTGACCGCTTCCTTCCGCACCGCGAACGCGTACGTGTTGTTCATCGGTGCCGGCTTCAGCCAGGTGAGCCCGTTGCCGGCGTCCTCGTCCTTGACGGCCTGCCACTGCTTCGTCTTGTCCGGGATCCCCTGCTTGTGCGCCATGAAGGTCAACCAGGCGGTGCCGGTGTACTCGTACGTGACGTCGGCGTCGTGCCCGGTCATCAGCTGGCGGACGGCCACCGAGCCCGGCACGTTCGTCTCGTCGGTGACGTCGAAGCCGGCGGCCGAGGCAGCCAGGACCGCGATCTTGCCGAGGACCAACTGCTCGGTGAAGTTCTTCGACGTGACGGTGAGCTTCGCGTCCTCCGGCAGACCGTCGACGTGCTTGATCGTGCCGGGTGCCGCGGCGGGCACGAAGGCGGCAGCGGGCTGCAGACCGCAGCCGGCCAGGAGGCTCGTGGTCGCGCCCGCCAGGACGACGGCGGCGAGCAGACGGCGGGCGCGGCGGCCCGTGGTGCGCGTGCGGGTCATCGGAGTCCCTTCGGTCGGGCGAACGTCTCGACGATGCGGCCGAGCCAGTCGATGGAGAGGGCGAGGAGCGCGATGAGGAGCGCTCCGGAGACGAGCACCTTCGGCAGGAACAGGTTCACGCCGGTGGTGATCAGGAGGCCCAGGCCGCCGGCGCCGATGAACGTCGCCAGGGCGGCGGACCCGACCAGCAGCACGAGCGCGGTGCGGATGCCGGCGAGCATCACCGGGACGGCGAGCGGCAGTTCGACCTTGAGCAGGACGGCGGCGGCGCTCATGCCCATGCCACGACCGGCCTCGACCAGTCGGGAGTCGACGCTCTCGATACCGATGATCGTGTTCCGGAGCACCGGCAGGATCGCGTAGAGGACCAGCGCGACGACGGCGGCCCAGAACGTGAAGCCGAGCCAGAAGGCCAGGAGCACGACGAGCCCGACCGCGGGTGCGGCCTGGCCGAAGTTCGCGACCGCCAGGATCGCCCCGCTCGCCTTCCGCAGCGGACCGCGGGTGAGCGCGATGCCGAGCGGGATGGCGATCACGAGCACGATGACCGTCGACACGATCGTGAGCATGATGTGCTGCCAGGTCAGGTCGAGCAGCCCCGAGGGGTTGAGGGTCGAACGCTCGGAAGCGGTCAGGTCCGCGTTCGCCAACCACAGGGCGAACGCGCCGAGGACCACGAGGATCGCGACGGGCTGGATGACCAGCCCGCGCCAGCTGGTCCGCTTCCCGGTGGCCGGGGACGCGGTGACGACGTCGCTCACTGGTCGTCCCGGGCGCCGACGGGCGAGCTCGGCAGCGTCTCGAGCGGGTTCGTGTTCGTGCCGACGGGTGTGTACGCCTGCTCCTCGGCCGCGGCGGCACGGGTGCGGGTGATCGCGTCCATCACCGTCTCGACCGTGATGACGCCCTGGAACGCGTCGCGTCGACCGGTCACCAGGGCGGCGCCGGCGCTCGAGACGAGCATGGTGTCGAGCGCGTCGTTGAGGGTCGAGGCCTCGGACACGACGGGCAGGTTCGCCTCGGTGCCGTCCGGGATCCGGTCGAGCCGCTCGAGCTGGCGGCGGGACGGCCACCCGATCGGACGCTGGCGCTGGTCGACGACCACGGCGTGACCGTGACCGCCGGCTTCACGCATCCGCTGCAGCACGGCCTGGGCCTGCTCGCCGGGGGAACAGGTGACGGCGTCGGCGAGCCCGACCTCCCGCACGCGGGTCAGCGTCAGCTGCTTGAGCCCGGCACCCGAGCCGATGAAGTTCTCGACGAACTCGTTCGCGGGCTCGGCGAGGATCCGCTCCGGGGAGTCGTACTGCACGATGTGCGCGCCCTCGGAGAACACCACGATCCAGTCACCGAGCTTCACGGCCTCGTCGAAGTCGTGCGTGACGATGACGATCGTCTTGTGCAGCTCCGCCTGGATGCGGATGAGCTCGTCCTGCAGACGCTGGCGGGTTATCGGGTCGACCGCGCCGAACGGCTCGTCCATCAGCAGGACGGGCGGGTCGGCGGCCAGGGCACGGGCGACGCCGACACGCTGCTGCTGGCCACCGGAGAGCTCGCGGGGGTAGCGGTCGCGGTAGGTGTCCGGGTCGAGCGAGACCAGGTCGAGCAGCTCGTCGACGCGGGCCGCGATCTTGTCCTTCGACCAGCCGAGCATCTTCGGCACCACGGCGATGTTCGCCGCGACGGTCATGTGCGGGAAGAGCCCACCAGCCTGGATGACGTAGCCCATCCGACGGCGCAGTTCGTCGCCGTCGATCTTGGTCACGTCGTCGTCGCCGACGACGATGCGACCCTCGGTGGGCTCGATGAGCCGGTTGATCATCTTCAGCGTGGTGGTCTTGCCGCAGCCGGACGGGCCGACGAGCATGACGATCTTGCCGGCCGGGATCTCGAGCGTGATGCCGTCGACCGCGGGCTTCGCCTGACCGGGGTACCGCTTGGTGACCTGGTCGAGCAGGATGCTCCGACCGGTGACGTCGGAGTCGGGCGCGGTGGTCGGGGAGTCAGTGCTGGACACGGATACCTCTCGAGGTGGTCAGGCGGCCGAGGCCGAGGAGCAGGAGGTCGAGCACCAGGGCGAGCAGGACGACGCCCACGGTGCCGACGACGACGGAGTTGAGGGAGTTCGCGCCACCGAGGCGGGAGAGTCCGGAGAAGATGAAGCTGCCGAGTCCCGGGCCGAGCGCGTACGCGGCGACCGCGGCGACACCCATCACCATCTGGGCGGAGACCCGGACGCCGGTGAGGATGATCGGCCACGCCATCGGCAGTTCGACCTGCACGAGCGTGCGGAAGCGGCTCATGCCGATGCCCCGCGCCGACTCGACGACCGCGGGCGGGATCTCGTTGAGCCCGACGACCGCGTTGCGGAGGATCGGCAGCGCGGCGAAGAACGTCACCGTGACGACGGACGGCACGACGCCGAAGCCGAGTGGGACGAGCAGCAGACCGATGACGGCGAACGACGGCAGCGTCAGGCCGATCGTGGAGATCTCGTTCGCGGCGGACCGCAGCCCGGGCACCCGGTAGACGAGCGCCGCGAGGACCACGGCGATGACGGTCGCGAGCACGACGCACTGGACCACCAGTGAGAAGTGCTGCCAGGACGAGAACCAGATCTGGTCCCATCGCTCGGCGATGTACTGGAACACCGGTTCTGCACTCCCTCGGGTCGGCAGTTCGACCCACGGATCGGGGCACGAACGGGCCCCAAGCTACGCAGATGCTCAGCCGCTTCCGAATCCCGATCAGCAGAACAACGGTTCCACGGCAGAACCTGTGTGGAGAGAACCCCTGGTCAGCAGCACTCGATCCGGCCGACCCTGGGAGGTCTGTAACGATCTCAGCTGAGGACGGGTACGCCCCCCGAGTGTGCACGGAGCGCGGACGCCCGCTCGGCGATCCGGTCGGACTCTCGGAGCGCCACCCGCTCCGCCGTGAGCAGGAGCCCGGAGACCTGGTCCGCGGTCCGTCCCGCACTGTCGTTCCAGCGCGTCAGGTCCCGCACCCGGCCCATCCGGATGTCCGGCGCCGGGCACCACGTGACGGGTGACCCCTCGGCCGATGCGAGTGCGTGCCAGACGAGGTCCAGGGAACGCTGCACCGGCTGCGAGTGCACCGCGTGCGGTCCACCCGCGGCGTCGACGACGGCCCCGACCAGGCACGCACCGACCAGGGGACGGCCGGCCACCTCGGTCGCGGCGGCACTCGACGCGGTCCGGGTCCGGCCACGCTCGTCGACGTAGGCGAACCAGGCGTGCTGGATCCATCCGCGGTCGACGACGGCCCGGGCCTCGGACAGCACGCGCTGCAGGTCGGCGAGTTCGGCCAGGTCCGCGTCGAGCCGACGCAGCTGCGCAGCGGTCCGTCGGGCGGCGAGGTGCTCGAGGACCCGGCGTACCCGACCGCGTGGTGCGGTCCGGGGTGCGGGGTCGGCGTCGGTGGCGACGTCGTGCTGGACGCGGAACTCGAGGGTCATGAGGCCCCTCCCGATCTTCACGTGCACGGATGGTGTGGGGAGACGCTAACCCCGCGGTCGCGCTCGCGGTAGCCCCCGTCACCCCTCCTGCGGGAAGTGGAGCCCGCCGTTCGCCGCACCGTCAGTCGTCGAGCACCGCGTCGATCGCCCGCCGCGCGACCGTGCGGAAGGACGGCTCGTCACTGACCGCGAGCGCCGACGCGATCGACACCGCCCAACCGCGGGCCCGCCCCCACGAGTGCTCGTCGAGGCTCGCATCCGCGGTGGTGACCCGGCGGCGGAAGTCGGCCCGGGCCTCCCGGTCGAACGTCAGCCAGGCGGTCGCGAGGTCGACGGCGGAGTCCCCCGCGGTGACGTCGCCGAAGTCGACGACCGCCGACAGGTGGTCGCCCTGCGGGCCGGCCTCCACGAGCAGGTTGCAGGGGTGCAGGTCGCCGTGCACCCAGACGGGAGGCCCGGCCGCGGTCGGCAGGT
>Ga0308160_10008135_pt1 | contig 10263 bp, 15 predicted proteins | sample PhyFR1_FD_201036 | JGI IMG/M metagenome (GOLD analysis project Ga0308160, IMG submission 201036) | Phyllosphere microbial communities from UC Gill Tract Community Farm, Albany, California, United States - DLSLF.R1 | ecosystem: Host-associated > Plants > Phyllosphere > Unclassified | place: USA...
TAGCCCTTCGTATGTATCGTTCGTTCGTCTTGTAGATATCTCTCTGATACGCGGGTCGATATCGGAATCCTCCACATATCCTTAAAGCAGAGTTTATCGGTAATGAAAACTTTTGATATTGCCTCTGGAATGGCAAGGGTCTTGTGGACATGTTTCGGATCAACGTCTAGGTGGAGGAATGCTAGGGCTCGAAAAATCTACAAGTCAGCTTGGTCGCAACGGTCCACTCACCTGTAGGAAGGTCGCAATTTGGACATCCAAACAGGAACTCGTTGCATTCTTGGATCTTTGTGGTGAAATAGCTCGGGGAGGACTTCTCTCATCGTCTGCCCTTTCCCTTGGCCTGTTCCACGTTCGAGGTGGGTCCAGGCGTAAGGCTTACCAGTAGCCTGGCAATGGACGTCTGGGGACAGCCTACGGAATTAGCTTACAATGATGATATATCACTCATCGTGCGGAGGACAAGGGCCATCATCACTCACTCCTCCACCTCGAAATCCTTACAATAATCCTTCTCGTCGGAAGCCTTGCTAGGGTGCTTCTTGTTGGGGGCGACGTGTTTGACTTCCAGTGGTTCTCATTCGCATCCGACGTCACCTAGGATGTCAGCACCACTCATTGTTTTGGAATGTTCTGAGGACTCACTGGCCGAATTACTGGAATGATTCGTTGTCATGCTGGTAATTTAGATAAAACTCCACCTCTAAGTTGAACAGTCAGTACACTAAGCAGGAGGTTGAGTAGAACCCGCGTCATTGCCCCTATGCATGCGAGGGATGTCCGGTCTGCCTGGACTGCCAGACCCAAGTATGAGTAAGTACGAGTACTTCAGTACGGATGCTGTTGGCTCAGTCGGTTGCGCTTGAATGCATGTAAGGACAACGGGATTATAAATAATTCATTTTATATCACCGGTGCCTGTCTGTAGCTTCCTTCCGAGTGCTTACGGATTCTGCAATTCACTTCTTCGTTGATTTACTTGTGATCTCACCTTGTCTGGATGACTGAGCGGTGAAAGGGGTACACAGCCTGATTTAACCCAAATTGACAAAGTGGATCCTCCAATCAATCAAGCAAACGCCATACTACTAAATCGTACTACCACTAGCTGAACACCCCCTACTTGGCTCAGTCAGTAGAGCTTCCGACTGAGAGGTGTTTGCCTAGTCAGAGCTACGGCATTATAGGTAATTAAGAGATCTATTGCCGACTGCTGGCTCGGTCGGTGGAGGCTTCTACTCAGATAACGGTTTCATGTGTATACGCTGATGACAGAACATCTCGTCAACCTTCACGCTGCTGATCAGCTAGGTCCTAGTGGTGATGATGGTGATGGTGGGCACGGAGACGGCAGTCAAGGAGACGGTGGTCAAGGTGATAGTGGTCAAGGTGATGGTGTTCGGGGAGGTTGTTGTCAAGGTGATGGTGGGCAATGTCATGGTCGTCAAGGTGTCTTTACATGGCCGTGACTTGATCTTCTATAAGGCAGGTGAGCTAGTTTCCTCAAGTGCTATCATCAACTGATGGCAGACCGTCTCACGACGAGGGAAGATATGCCCATCTCGCCCTCGATCGCCAGCTATACGAGCTCAATGGACTATACCAGGTCCACGAATCCTTTGTCAGGATACCAACCCCACCTCTTCCAACACTCGAGGTTGAGGAATCGACATATGACATCCCGGTCCGATACGTATTCTTTAGGGCTAAACAACTCCAACAAATCCACTTGCTCACTGGGCATGGATCCATCGCCAATTTTCCATCGCCCCTGGATGAGGGTAGATACAGGATGGCTGTTGGCATAGTGGGTGACCTGATCAGTATCTGGCTGACGTGTAGGACTGGTGTAACAACAATCTAGTGCCGATACCAGGAGGTTCCGTACGTCCATACGTGGACCTGTACAGCCGTGAAAACTTCCCTAGCAAGTTGGGGCTGAACGGATTTGGGGGGGCATGGGCCGTGACGGCACTTTCGCAATGCGCCAGAATTGGAGGTCGCCTTCATTCGACCTTCAAAGCGCATCTCCCACCCTCCGCCATCAACTGAATCGGGAAGAACGAGCTGGACTGGGTACAGGATATCGACTGGGACAATAATATGCCCTACCTGACGCGCCTTTGGTCGAATTGGCAACATTTGCAAGGAAGCAAAAGTCGAATCATGGGGTTTCCTGTCTACCATCAACCGCTACAATCGACCTGATACAAGTACTCTCGGAAGCCCTCCAGATGGGTTACAATCGAATCATGCCTCTTGGCTGTTCACCAAGGGAAATATAGTCACGACGCTCTGGCTGAGCAGCTTAACGAACTCTCCTCCGATTATACGGTCTACGATCTCGCCTTGGACTTTCAATGTCCTCCAATCCCATCTTTCGGAGTACCTGCAGCTACTGGTACGATCGCTGGGAAATTGGTCATGAAATATGGGTTGTTGTATCAGATACATTTGATGGTAGCGCATGGATCGCAGGGGTCATTCCCGAATCCTCGAAACGAGATGAGGTATCAATCTGGAGTAGGACTGGTAAGTCGGTCTGGATGTCTCAATGCTGATCAATAGGACATTGCTCTAAATCTACTGGTTACGCTGTCCGGGGCAGCGGTTCCGGAGAAATCTGTCGATTTGTACACTTTATCGAATATGCCTACAGCGACTGGAATCAATATCTTCCAGGGCGCTCGAGGTTTCACCGCTCTCATGAGCGTTGCCAGAGTGAGGACGGTATTCGATACGACTACTTTCCAAGACCTCCCTCAAGATGCTCAAGATTGGATCAAAGACAAGGAATTGTCAAAAGTGCCAAGTGTGGACGCGGTCGATACGAGGCCATATCTCACAAGAGTATGGTCCGTATATCAGAAGGGACTTAAAAAGAGAAGCATGTTCTTTGCTCGTCATTCTACGACGATAGCTGACCATCCCAGAGGGCCCGGATCTCCTTTCCCTGGCTGCGCTGAAAGCGGGCCAGAACCGGTGAGTGATTCCAACGAGATAGAACGATCACTGATGGGGTAGTGGGGAACGATCCCATGTTGGCCAACTCCATAGATAAACAGAGGCGGCTTTCAAGCAAGTCACTGGCCTTTCTAGAAACAGCAGGGCTAATTATCAGTGCTTCGGAGGTCATTCCATACAAGGCATGCAGTATGTCGCTGATGACTAGATTCTCACCTGGGTTGCGACGGCTGAGAAGAACACGATGACCGGAGGTATCGGTAAGTTGATATTGACTTCGACAAGATGCTGACAATAGGCGTCGCAATCATCGAACCCGGACACATTAGGGATCAGATCGAAAGGTTGGAGAACGGGAGATTCTCGTACGACGACTTTCTCAGACTAGTCATCCGAGAGATGTCGCAAACTCCTGCCGGCTGGGACGATGCAAACGCTTGGGGGATGAAGAAGCTCGATGCCCTCGATCAGAAGAGGGTCGACGACGAATACAATTGGACACATGAGAAGTATTCCCAGTACCTAGGTATATAAACTTCCTTTTATTGTACTAAGGCATGCATTTTAGTCAGGTATCACTCAAGACATTACCAATTTCGCCCGGGACTACTGCGACTCCCCAGCTCAGTCCCACCAATAATCGATTATTTCCACAAACCCCTCATTCATGCGTAATTCTTTTGGGCTACTTTACAGTCTATATGGAGTTATTATTACAATGATAATGATAGTGAGAAATAGAACGAGAAAGACAACGAAATGCCACGAGCACCAGAACCATAATTAGAGATCACGCCTCATCCCTACTTCCAACCCCAGTAGGCATCCCACGCATCGACCTGCGGATGATTTCTCTTGAGATCCATTTTACTCCTGGCTCTCCATCGGAGGTATCGCACGAGCGAAACAATGAGTGAAGCAAAGAACACCATGAAGCAGATGACCATGATGAAGTACCAATATGGGGAATCGACACCGTCAATAGGCTGATAATTGATCGACTCTTGTTGGCCTTGATGCGGTACTCTGATATTCATTCCGAATAGTCCTATTTGTCAGCTGCTTCTGAAGTCAGAAGTGGAAGCGTACCTGAGCAGAGTTGCATGGTGAAAACGGCGATGGTCACCGTTGTGAGACCTAGAAGGATACGGTCCCGCTGAGCACGAAAGTAGGATATAGTGACGTTGAGGTGGGAGAGGTAGGCCGGCTGGCAGTGCGCCAGTACGTATTCTTGGTGATTGAGTGATTTCTCCAGTAGAAGGATATGGTCTGTAGATCAGCTTCTATCGTACACCCTAGCATGCAGAGCGTCCAGCGTTCAAGATCGAGATGTCCTGCTTGGGTAGTTGAGGTAGCAGCAGCACCATGACCAGCAGGCCTGGGGGCGACACGAAGCAGACGAGGAAGCAATGACGAGATATCCACCACTTGATGTTCATCTTCGACACTACTCCATCCCATCAGGTGAAGCGTCGGACCAATGTCCAGCACCGTGGTGAAGGTATCCACAAGCTACCCTCATAGTATCCACCAGATCCAACGAATGAGGAGACGGGGAGGAGGGGCTCGTAACAAGACTCACCTTCTAAATCACCGATATACGCCTCTACTCCCTCAAAATCCAGCAGTCTCGCCCTTTTGCGCATCCTCCCCACCACATTGTGTTTACCATGTAGTAACCGAGATAAACCAGTCACCAGCTTACGAGTATCCGTAATACGCTTGATCATTTCGTATCGATTGAAAGCATGCGGGCGATCAGTATGAGGTCGAGCATTATTCCCGTTCGAGAGCGGGACCCAGAATAGCTTGATATAGATGAAGAACCGAGGTACGCGCAGACGACTCCCACTGAATCCCCTGATACTTTGTTGTAGCCGTTGAGTTATCGTAGGCTGTTTTGTTGGTGTAGGCTCTCTCCATATCTTTCCGCCATTGGAATCGAGCGAAATCTTCTCGCTCATCTCGATTCCATCCACTGATTCTTGAGAGGATTGAGGCGAAGGTATAGGTATCTGCGAAGGGTTTGGTGCAGCATATGGATCGATGGTGAGATGGTCGATATCTTCCACTTCGTTATCGACATATCGTATCATTGGGAAAAAGGCATCGACAATCGAATCGAGGATGCCGTGAGCTATCCAATCTGAGCCCTGGTAATCATCCACCAAGGTCAGGATCCTATCTAGAACCCGTTGAGTGTGCTTGGTGATATCCTCGAAATGGAACTACCATCAGCCCTATTTCTGGTGGTGTACGTACCGATACAACCCCATCTGCAAAGACCACAAGGTAAATGTTGACTGCACCAACTCCCACACCCTCCAAACCCTCTTTACCAGGATTGTCTTCGATGATCTCGACCTTTTCTCTCCCTAGCTGATTGGCAAACATATCTGCTGCTTTGCCCAATCCCCATCCAGCGCGATGCCGGTCCTTCTTGGCGAGTCCATCATCCGCTGGTGCGTTAGTTGGATAGTTTGGGTCTGTCGATCCCTGCCGTTTGAACAATGGGGGCGAAGAGCTTGTACCGGGTGTATATTTGAAGTAGCTTTCGTCCAGAGCTCGAGCACAAATGAAGTAATAACCCAAAGATTCAAAGGTGTCCATCTTTTCTCGTGGATCTTGCTGCAGTACGTCCTCCAGAGTGAGAGGATGTAGTCCCAATAGCTGCTATTAGCGTAATCGCCAGAGGTGACTGACCTCGCCAATATCTCGCAGATCCTCCCATCCAGGGCACGACACATCCAGCCACCAGCATCCTTCTTCCTGCTTAGTCTCCTTCCATAGAGGCGGAGACTCCTCTCTCATAGAGCTCAGACTTGTTGAGGAGCCGTATGGATTGACGAGACCCATTAGGTCGGAGACGGATTTAGGGCGAGTTGGCTCGTCTTTGCCTCTTAGGACCTCGACGCGAGATTTCGCCCGTGCCGCTTGAGGACGCGGATTTGCAAAGACCGGTGGTCGCTTATGTCCAGGCATCGAGCGAGGCCTACGAGTGACTTCCAGTGGTGATTCTACAGCAATACCCCTGCTATGCCGGACTTCTTTGATTTTCTCCAGTATTGTTGGCAAGGCCGGAGTGGTAATGACTCGGTCAGATGGGTGGTCGTCGGGGTTCTGAGTAGGTGGTAGAACTAATGTGAACTCTCTTCGTCGAGGGAGTTGTTGCCGTTTGGGTCTTTCGGGTGCGGTCGAAGCGGAACCTCTGGAGATGGTCCGGGATAGTACCGTAGACAGCCTCCCTCTTCTTGTAGCGACCGACCTCAATTCGCTATCGTCGCTATCGCTCGACATGCTCCCTCTCCTAACTCCTATAGCCTCTCCAAAACGCTCGAAGACTGCCATGGTCGCCCTTCGTCCACGAGAGATATTGCTCCCCAAAGACCATGACGAAGAAGTACTCGTATCCGACGCAATAGTTATCGCATCATCCTCAACAACCCTCACGACCGTCGGATCTACTGCTGATCCCCTATATAGATCCCCTTCCACCGTGGTATATCCTTGAGTACTAGGACCCGCCTGAACTTGAGCTTCTCCGGCAACATGTTGTTGATGCCGTTTTCTTCGTTTCGGTCGAAGTTTCTGAGGGGTGAGGAATTCAGCGAATTCAGGTCCTGGCGAGTTGATGGAGAGCCCAGGCGGGACTCGACGGGAGATAATGGGAGTGGTGGGTGTCTGCTCGCGTGACATCTTGAATCAGGGCGGATGCAGTCATAGGTCGAAGTTGGTTGGGTCGAGGGCGGTGCGTCCGCCTGTGTTGTGGTTGCTCATTGAAACCAGCAGGTCGTGGCGGTCGCAGTGTAAATGGGCGCCGAATGATGGTGCGTAAAGGCTGAGGGGCGATGGTCTGTCCTTGATGTGAAGTATGATCATACAAGTGAGTGATAAAGTAGTGTAGGAGAAGAGATAAACGTTCGTAAAAACAACTCGTTCCTAGGAACGTCTATTCCTAGGGTGGTCTCTATTTTTGAGGCAATTTACTACTTATGACTCCCCGCCTAGGGTTTACTTGGATAGAGGCAGAAGGAGCATGTGTTTTGCATAGTATGAGTAGATTTGTGGTGTGCAGTGCATACATTGCTGGGCTTCGTTAACAATGATGAAGAGCAAAGGCACTACAATCTAAACACCGTGGCCCGCTATGCCAATGACCGAAATGAGTGTATGATTGAATCGAAGCGAGATACGAACATTGATACCTGGCCCTTTCGTCCTCTATTCCTTTACCTTCCCTCAAATCACACCACCCTTGGCCCGCGACGAACTGGACGAGCAATGTAGTTTCTGACAACAATCGCATCCAAAAACCTTGCCATTCTTCCTTGGCTTCGGTCCGACACATGGCCAACTACCCTTCCTGCACCGGTCACATGCTGTTTCGATGCGTAGTTCCAGGTTACCACTCCCATCACATTGGTCCAAAAGAAACTTCTGCATAGACTCAGCGAGCTGCGCAGCAAAGAGAACTCACGACAGTATCCCATTTCTGAGCCGCCTTCTTGTGTTTAGGCTTTGGTGGCATTGTAGTCCTTGAAGGTCCCAGATTTTCTCGATTGATGGGTCTATAGTGACTGAGTTTCGGAATTTGATTGGCCGTTTTAGCAGTTTTGAGACTTGTTTTGGGTTGGCCTGCATCTGTGTTGAGGGGAGGAGTAGTGAAGGACGGAGCTACGGTATCGGATCGAGGCGCCAGAATTCGATTGCCCTGATGGCAGTGTTCACAAGGAGCACAGTGGTCGCAATTGACGTCCTAGAAAGTCAGGTAGTCCCAGTATTGAAGAACTCACTGGAACCGTCATGTTACGCGTCTCCTTCTCGCCTTGCGTCTCATTCCGGTTCTCTTTCTCCCCATTCTCTTTTCCCATCCTCACTTTCATCTTCTCTTCCTGTCTTCGTATCTGCCTCATGATCTTGGACACCAGCAATATGTTCTGTGAGGCGATATCAATCCTCTTCTTGCCAGCATGTGTGTGTATTCCATCCGAGTTTTCATCCTGCTCGTCACTCGTTTCATGATATCCCTCATCCGCCACCATTGTTACCACTTCTTCCATCAGATCATCATCCCCATATGCTTCTGCCCCGTCCTCCTCCCATACTCCATCATCTCCCTCCTCTCCCGAAAGCAAAGCATCTTCCCACTCTTCCTCCCCCATGGTTTCCTGTTCTTCTTCTGCTGATTTTCCTTCCCATGGTGATTCGAGTGGTGAACTTGATGATACCTTCCTTCGCTTGCTGTGCTGCGGGGAGGAAGAGTGGGAGACAATAATGGAGGGGGCTGATCGTTTCTTCATTTTCTTGACTATCTTCTTTTCTGTCTTGATTTGATGGAATATCGTTACTGACGGAGCAGAGGGGGTATAGCTTGTATTATGTTGAGTGAGTACTTGTTTGAGTGTCTGTAGGTCAATACTCGAGGCTTGAGATGCTGCTTTTTGGGTTTGATTGTATGTCGAAGAAGATATTGAGGAAGAGATAGAGTGAAAGTTAAATCAACTCGAGTAATCGCGGACTCGGTTACCTCCCATGTGTTAATTGATAGTCTTGTCCATCTCGATCTTCAACATGCATACAGATACCCAGCAACTGAGAAAAACTACCAGACAATAGTACCACCCATCTTTATCCTTACTGGTGTTCTCAAAAGGCCAGAAAGTAGGTATGCATTGATGCATGGATATTTTGAATCTGAACAATGGATTCCCTAGCAATGGACCTCCACTTGCCCCACTTTCGACACAACCTCTTTCGTTACTTTACCTCGCAACTCCCATCCTCAACTATAGGCTATGACCGACCCGTCTCTAGGTCTGCGCCAGAGACAACCAATGGCCAAAGATGAAAAGACCGAGCCGCTGCTCGTTCCAAAGCGCAAGAAACCAGCTCAGGGCGAAACGACACTTCAATCCATCCTCCACCTTATCCCCTTATTCGGTCTGCTGGGCATACTATACTACCTTCTCACTCGCAACTCCTCTCAAATAGAACGCAGTAGGGAGAAGAGAGTACGGGAATTACAGGAGGCGTATGCAGAGAACTTGGGCGGTGGGCATTGGGATTTTGGAGATGGACGTACTGGGGAGGTAGGAGAGGTTTGGCGGGAGGGGTGTAAGGGATGTTATTGGGTCAATACCATGCTGGGAAATGGCGGGTAGGTTTTGTCTCCCATTTCACACTTGGGAAGGAGCTGATAGTAGACCAGAACCTGATCTCAGCGGAGGGATGATCCCGGCTGTAGCTCCCCCATTCGCAATGACAAGATGGACCCCTCAAACCAGGCAGAATTGTTAGTCCCTTCCTTCGTTTCGGGCTGATGGCAGATGTCTCAATGTGCCCATACAATCAAACGGATACTCGTATACACGGCTTTTTAGGGACTCATCAACCTGCCATCTGGATGGGTATGTTCATCTCAAGAGGTAATGCTGATAAATAGGCGAGTCAGGTCAAGCTGTCATTTCACCTGGACTTGGAGCTGTCAAGACTGAATTTGAGGATCGCGGGATGGAAATTTGGAGGGATACGGAATATGCTAGTCCGAACTATTATCGAGTAGTAGCAGAGGACCAGGCTCAGGGCTTGGTCTTGTCCGAGATGGCTGCTAGTATGTCCTCTTTTCTACTTACTCCCAAATTCTCGCTGATCCCAGGCTCTCGAGTTGGTCACCTGCGTTTCACTTTCTTACCCGACTCCGCCGAGATTCGGCCGCATATCACCATCCAAGCTTCTCGAGCTAGCGTTGTGATGTCTGGCGATAATGTCCGGACAAGGGCGACTTCCAATTTGACCTACCCTTTGGGGAGTATAACTATCGATCAAGACCGACAAGAAGTCTACGGCTGGAACGATGAAAGACAAGAGTAAGTCTTCGAAGCAAAAGCCGAGGGCTGATCATCAGCCGAATACTGCTAGGAGAAGACCTACCTGCGAAAGGGTTCAAAGGTTATTTCGTTGCTCGGTTCTCGCAACCTTTCGAACCTGGTGGAATCTCCCGTAAAGGTGTACTGAGTGATGAGAAAAAGGCAGAGGGCAAAGAACTGTCTGGATGGGTCGGATTCCCAGAGGGAACTTTCACAGTCGAAGTCAGGATGGGAGTCAGTTTCATCAGTATCGATCAAGCTAGGCGGTATGTTCTCCCCCTTTGATTCCAACTGACATTAGAAACCTCGATCTAGAGATCCCAGACGGTCAGACTCTCGAAGAGACCTCGTCAGCGACTCGTTTTCAATGGGCGGAAAAGCTCGACCTCCTCGACCTTTCAGACCCTTCCAAGACCCCCGAAAAAGCAACAAT
>Ga0308160_10008136_pt1 | contig 10261 bp, 13 predicted proteins | sample PhyFR1_FD_201036 | JGI IMG/M metagenome (GOLD analysis project Ga0308160, IMG submission 201036) | Phyllosphere microbial communities from UC Gill Tract Community Farm, Albany, California, United States - DLSLF.R1 | ecosystem: Host-associated > Plants > Phyllosphere > Unclassified | place: USA...
ATCGCGCCGCCTGCGCCTGCTCGCCACTGGGTGGACATGCGGTTGAAAAGGAGGAAGGCCGGCCAGTTGCATGGCCAGACCTCCACCTCTTCAACCAGGTCGCCAGGGGCAAGGCCGAACATGCCAATGATCGCGTCGGGCACGCTCGGCGAGTACATCGCGCGGGCGGCGTCAGTCAGTTTCCCAGGCGGGCCTGGCTGTATGCGCCTTCGTAGGCCTTAACGACAGCCTCGGCGGCACCCTGGCAGGACTTCACAAACGCGACGATGTTGTCGTCGTTGTATTCGTCATCGAAGCCCCAGCCGACCACCAGGTCTTTGATTTGCTGGGTTTGCTGCTCGGTATCCACCGCAACAATTTCCGACCATGACGGCTTATCCCCCAATGCGGCCTGCGCCTTCTTCCGCTTCTCGTTCCATTCATCGAATAGAGCGGCAAGCTCGGCGCGATCCCGGTACTTGAAGGTGAACTCAACCTTCTCGGGCGCGCTGCCGACGATTGGAATCAGCACGGGCGCGGTGAACGTGGCGTTCTGCGCAATCCGGATCTTTGCCATGGGTTACACCACCGCAGTCAGGTAGCGGGTCGGCTCAGCCTGCAACGCAAGACTGACGGTACGAGTCAGCAGGTTGTTACGGGACACCTCTGGTTGCTTGGAGAACGACGTGTAGGTGCCATACAGCAGCGTGTCATTACCTGGCAGGTTCAGGCGCGCCGCTTCGATCTGCTTGCCGGCGTCCGCCTTCAGCAGCACACCATTGAAGGCCTGCGCAGGGTCGTCAGCGATAGTCAGTACCATGCTCGCTGCCGATTTGTCGGTGGGGATCTGCTTGCCCTGATCATCCTCGAGGAACACCACATCCAGGTAGTTCTGTTCGCCTCCGGAGAAGGCCACGTCGGAGATTTGCGGGATCTGCACCCAGGTCAGCACCTTGCGCATCGTGCCCGCACCGCCAGCGACCGGATAGACCTGCGTGTCGGTAGTGTCGATGCCTTCCAGGGTAATAGCCGTTGCCGTGGCTGCCTTCACGCGCACCACCTTGCTATCCAGCTTGCTCCAGCCAGACGTCAGCAGAACAATATCGCCGGCAGCGATGGTGCCACCTACAACGGTGGCAACGGCCTCGGCTGCGTTGCTGATGGCAGTGAAAGCCAGTGCGGCCGCGTAGGTTGCGGCGTGCTGGAAGGTGCCGCCGTTCGGGAGTTTGTAGCCCATGGGGAATTTCCTCTTTGCAGATGTGAAAAAACCCGCTCAATGGCGGGTCTCTGGGTTTGCCCAATGGGCGGGATCAGTTGATGTCGGCCCGGTACAAGAACGAAGTCGGGACGGTGTAGGTGGAATCGCCTGTGATGCCTGGCCCCTGGTCAACTGGCGACATGGTCACCACGGTGACCGCGCCCTTTGTGTCCCGCGCGTAAAGAGGGAACAGGTCGGTCAGTTCTGCTGCGATCGGATTCGTCCTGGCCTTGCCGGTGCCCGCCGGAGCGATGATGCTGACCTGAAACACGCCGGTGTAAAGTCGGTGATCGCCGCCGAGCGTGTTGCTCGCGGTATCGCCCGGGATCGTGAAAACACGCAGATACGTCTCGTCTGCCGCCGGCGTGTAGGCCGTGTTCTCGAAGACGATCTTCAGCTTCTCCGACCTGGCAGCGTTCCAGGCGATGAGCTTGGCCTCGTAGATCGAAGCGATGATTGCGTGACTCATACCTGGTTGTTCCTGATGGCCTCCAACACGATCTGCTGAAAGCGAGCGACGGTAACCCGAACCATGCCGCCGGGGGCCTGGGTGGAATGGCCGAACTCCAGCGGGATCGCGTAGGGCAAGTTGTTGATGATGTAGGCCATCTGGCCGGCGGTGAAGTCGCTCATTGCGGCAACCATTGCAGCAGTGGTTTCGGCGCCGCTCGGATCGACCTCGTCGAATGTGATGCTCTCAACCACGCCCAGCGAGATGTGCCAGTTCGCCCGGAACCGGCCGCCGACGTAGTCCTTGCCAGCCACCAAACCGTTCACATTGAAGTTCTGGTCGCGCTCGGTCTTTGTTAGGGGCTTGGCGTACTTCACACCCTTTCGCAGCTGGCCGGATTTGGTGAAGTTCGATTCGTTGAGGTTGATGATCGTATTGCGGACCGCGACCTTGAAGTCATAGTCGTCGGCGGCACGGGTGTTTGTCTCACGGAGAGCAACGTTTGCGGCCCAGATCTCCGGATTACCCACGGGAGACATCCGGATCAGGCTGCTGCCGACCTCGATGATGATCTCGCGCACACTTGCGTCGATGGCCTCGCTGGTCTGGGCGGCGAACTCGGCGAGGCTCAGGGCGAAACTGCCGGATTGGCCGGCGCCCGCCCGACTCACGACCGCACCTGCAGCTCATACAGGATCGGCGTACCGGCCGGGTTGACCTCTTTCAGCGGAGGAACGATTGACCAAGTTCGGCCCTGGGCCACGACCTTGTCGAGCAGTCCCGGCATCCAGGTCAACCCCTGCGCAGCGATCTTAAGCTTCTTGTCGCCCTGCTTGATGAGGCTGTTGCTCTGGAATTCCAAGCCGGTGAAGTCGAGCAGGATACCCTGGGCGATTTGCTCAACAGTAGCGCCTGGCGCTTCGCCGCCAATATCCGGGTCGTACTCGCCCGGCTCCGTCTTGCTGATGGTCACGGGCTGGCCGTACTCTGTGATCATCTCCAGAGCCATCACGGCCATTTCGTCGTAGAAGGCCATGTTGGCTCCAGATGTGAAAAAGCCCAGCACGATAGCTGGGCTTATATCGCTGCGAGGAAAACTTAACCGCCCGCTTGTTTTACGCGACGATCATACTCTTTGAGCATTTCATCGGCAGCAGCTGCAGCTTTCTGATGAGCTTTCTCATCCCATTTACCGGAGGCGATGTAGCCGCTAAGCGCTGCGGTCGCAAACTGTGCCCAAACATCCCGGTGGCTCTTGAACTCACTACTCATTTGGAACTCCATTTCTGATGTGAGGGGCCATTTGACATTATGCGCGAACAGCAAACAACCCCCGCTTTTGCAGGTAGTCAGCAAATTGCGTAGCGCTCGGCCGATCCGGCGCCGCCGGCAACAGTCGGCCGCTGGTGTTGGAAATCGTGGCGTACTCGCGCGTTACCGCGCCTTCGACACGCTCCAGCGTTACAGCACCCTTTCGCTTGTCGATTGGGTCTATGTCGTCCTGATGGATCTCGGCGGCCAGGGCCATCTGGCCATACTGGATCCGTGCCGGCAGGTAGTTATCTGGCTTGATCTGGTAGTCCAGCTCAACACCCCGGCGCGGCCAGGCCAGCGCCTGCTCGCTGTTCATCTTGCGGCCTTTCCAGGTTTTGCCATCCATCGCCAAGGCGGCCCGGCGCAGCAATGCTTCTTGCTCGGGAACGCCTGCGGGGATGACCGTGCCGAATTTCACGGCATACAGGGCCAGATCCTCGGCACTAGCGTAGCTTTCGGCGTCAGGCTTGCCGGTGCCGTCCTCGATGATGAGTGTCATGCGTCAACTCGCTGGAATGGTTTGAGATTGGCGACCGCGTCACCGGCAGCCGTCATTATCAGGCCTTGGGCAGATCAGCGACGAGCTTTTCCAAGGATTCTTTCGAGGCGTTGGCACGGTACGGCACCTTCGCTTCATCGAGCTTGGCCTTCAGGTCGGCGATTTCCTTCGCCTCGGCATCCACCTGGCCGGCTTTGTCGACCTGCTGGAGAAGGCCATCTACCTGCAGTTGCAGAGCTTTCACCTTCTCGGCTTCACCGTCACGCTCGCGGATGAGGCTTTCCACACCGGCGTTTACCGCTTCGAATACCTGAAACAGGCGATCAGCGATCGGGCCAAGGTCACCTTCGGGGCGCACCAGCGCTTGATCAGCGAACGACTCGACGATCAGGCCGACAAGTTCGAGTTCGGCACGGAATGCATCGATATTGACGCTGGAGTTGCCACCATCGACCAGCAGCACCTTCGGCACTTCCTTGACCTTCACGTCAGGCACATCGTCGGCAGCATCTTCGCGGCTTTCGGTAACGCTTGCGTCGACGATGCGCAGGCCATTCGCCTTGGCCAGCGCCTTCACATCTTCCTGATACTGGTGGAATGGACCAGGCAAATACCAGATGTTCTTGTTACTCATGATCATGTCCTCGCCAAGCCGGGCGCTAGGCCCGACTCAGCTTTCAGAGTTACTTGGAGGCGTCACCGATCAGAGCCACACCGGCGGTGTGCTTGATGCTGGTGGCGATCTTGTCCCAGTTGGTACCGGTCGCCAGTTCGGCGTCGGTTGGCGACTTGCCGCCGGTGGTGGTGTCCCAGGTGTACCCCTTCAGGCCCAGGCCGAAGGTGTAGTCGGTCTGGAGCGTGGTTTCGATACGCTCCTTGCCGTTGGTGGTCTGGACGTTACTGATGATGTCGCGCCCGTCATGGACCAGCGCAGCGCCTTGAACCAGGGAAAGGATGATTTCCTTGTTCGGGGTACCGGCCTGCATCAGCGCCGGGGCGTCCGTCACAACAGAGATCTTGCCGAGGATATCCACCACACGGACGTTGCCCGCCTGGAAAAGCTGCTGCTGGTTCGCCAGGTTCTGACCTACCAGCTTGTGGTAGCTGGTGCCCTGCATCACCTGGGTTACCAGGTTCTGGCTTGCATCGCCGAACTTCGCGTGAGCGTTGTTCAGGCCGGCGTAGGTGATGCCATCAGTAGCCGACACATCGTTGACCGCAGCGGCCTGGGCGGTGATTGCAGCTACCAGGGCAGCGATCGCCGTGTTCAACTGGTCCATCAGCAGAATTTCAGCGAACGCGCGGCTAGCAACCTCGATACCTTGAGCGGTTGGGCGCTCCAGCCAGGTCATCTGAGATGGCTCGTAGCGGATCGGGCCGAAGCCGCCGGCGACTTTCACCGAAGTGTTCTTCAGCTCGGTCAGATCGGTTGCAGCAACCGCGGCGTTCGCGCTGTAGCGATCCACGCGGCGCTGGGCGGCGGCCAGAGTCTGGAAGAACGACTCTTGGAGGAAGTCACCAGTGAAGCCGTCAGGAGACAGCACGATTGCGCCGCGGCTGGCAGCGTTGAACGCGGCGAGATACTGATCCAGCGTCTCGAGAGTCGCCGGCATGATGTATTCGTTGAAAACCTGCATTTGCGACAGGGACATGAGTTATTTCCTTACGATTGTGGGAGATCCGGGAACCGGCTCGCGATTGCGGCCGTACGTTCCTCTTTGGTGCCGCCGATTTTTCCTTTTGCGGCCCCGCCGCCACCTCCAGCACCCGCAGCCCCGCCGCCAGATGCCTTACTACCCGCGATCAACGGCGCGAAGGCCGTGTCGTTTGCGAATTCTGCTTTCAGCTCATCCAGCGTTGCCGCCGAGAGCTTGCCCTGCTGGTCGAGGACGACCACAACAGGCTTCCCGTCGCGCTGCTCGACGCTCAGACGGCGCTCGATGTGCGGCAACAGGGCTTTGGCGCTGCCTGGGATTGCCAGGGCAGACGCGATGTCAGTAGCGGTACGGCCGACGGTCAGATCCCGGATCTGAGTGCTCAGCGTTCCACGCTCCTGCTCCAGCATGCCGTTCAGCTCAGCTTCGCGGCGGTTGTACTTTTCAGACCAGGACTTTTCGAGCTCCTCGACGTTGCCGGACTTGCGGGCGGCTTCTTCGCGCTCCAGTCGGGCCTGGTCTTCGGCTTCCTTGCGCGCCTTGTCGGCGGCTTTCTTCTCGTCCAGCAGCTCCTGAACCTTGGATTTCAAGCCCGAGACATCCTCAGGCTGTGGCAAACCTTCAATGCCGAGCACGAACTTGCCGTCCTTCTCGGTGTAAAGAGCGCGCACGGCTTCATCTACCCCTTCCAGGGTATCCAGTTGGAATTTCAGCATTGGTTGTCTCCCAGAGACGAAGGTGCAGGCCCTGCCTGCGGAGCATAAAAAAACCCGCCGGAGCGGGTTTCAAACAAAATTTTGGGTGTCACTAGAACCCGAGGTCGTCCTCTAACTGCCATATCTTTATTTCGTCCGGGCCAAACGGATAACGCGGCTCAGCTACTTCTATGCTTAACAGATCCTTACCCTTGGTATACATCCAAGGGTTTTGAATAAACGCAGTCAACATAGCGTTGTATATGTTTTTTTTAAGTCGACCTTGGCGTAGTACCCTGTCAGCCAAAACCTCGACCTCCTTGTGTTTAGCGCTGCATAAAACCGAATTGTTCTTATCAGCCATGACGCACCTAAAGATCGCAGCCAGTTCCTCTCTTTCGAAAAGTGACATATTTTTAATCACGTTAGACGCTCCGGACTTATTGGCCGGAAATTTACAGCTTGGCCTTTTCAAACGCCAGAGGCTCAAGAGCCTTCATCTGCACAAGGGTCAGCGGTGCAAAGTTGCGATCAAGCTGTAGCTCGGAGAATCGTTCAATGCTCAGGCCGCCTTCGCGGAACAACTTGGCGCGGACCGGGCCGATGGCCTTGTCTTGAAAGGCTGCCGGCTGCTGCTCGAGCCAGTCGTAGTAGCTAAGGTCAGCCCTCACCTGCTGGGCACCTCCGTCGCCGATGGATGCCCGAGTGGCGTCCTTGGCGAACAAGGCGCTGAAACGCGTCACAGCCACCACCGTCGAACGGCAGTTGATATGGATCGGTGGCCGGGGCCCCTCCGTCAACTTGAACCGGCGCTTATCGAGCGTCCGGCACTGGCTGGTGGTTTTCGAATCCAGGGTGCTGACCCACTCCACCGACTGCACGACGTCGCTGTTTTCCTTCAGCGTCTCCATGCGCGCCTGGGTGGCGACGTGCTGCACCGCCGTCCGCACGATGGCGCCGGCGTTGCGGTTGGTCGTAGCCAGGATGCCGTCGTTGTACTGGAGCGCCTTGGTGCCGCGAATGTTCTTGATGATCTGGAAGTTGGTTTGGCCTTCGAAGAAGCCCTGCCTTATCGCGCCTGTGAGGCGTTGCCGCTCCGTGGCGGTGAAGCCATCAATGAACGACTTGAGAAGCTTTCCACCGTCGGCACCGCGCACGCTGAGCGGATTGGTGAGGATTGCCGCCCGAATCGCAGCAGCACCAGGTACTGCGGCATCGAAGGTGACGCCCACCGGCGCCGCGCGGGTCAGGCTGGTCGCTTCAAACTCGGCCTCGTAATTGGCGATGTCCACCAGGTCGAGGTTCAGTTTCTCGCTGTACCGGTCGAAGATGCCCAGCAGCAGGCTGTCGACTTCGCTCAGCAGTCGCTCCAGACGGGCGACGGTGTAGTCCGTCAGGTCGGTCCGGGTCAGACGCTCGCGTATCGAGCGGTCGATCTCCTTGAGGAATGGTGCGAACTTCGCCACCTCTCCCGACTTCAGCTGCTCGAGGAGGACGGCATGCCGAATGGTGGCGTCAAGGATTGCTTGGTTTGCCGCCATTCGGAATTACCTCGGTGTCGTCCAGGGCTGGCCCGGTGCTTTGTGCCTCCAGCTCATCCCGGATGTCGTCGTCCGTCTTCTCTGGGTTGATCACGCCGCGATCACGCAGGTACTGCCAGAAGTCGCCTTCGGGTAGCTTGCCGCCCTGAACTGCGTTGAACAGCGCCGCAAGGATCGTTGCGTCCAGAGTGATCTGGCTGAAGTCTTGGTTGAGCTTGTAGACCACTTCGCCGGGGGCATTCACGAACTCGGCCATCCATACAAGGCACTGGCTGTACGCCTCGCTGACGTTACTCACCACCAGGGAAAGCACGCTGTGTTCAGCTGCGCTGTCGTTGTCGGCCTGGGTTGCGGTCTTCACCGCGCTACCACGCTCGATCAGCCGGGCGCCGAGGGAAACCATGTCCTGCTTCTTGGCGTCCATGGCCTCTTTCACGAGCGTGTTCGGCTCGGGCTGAGCAAACCCGCACGATCCATTGGCGGGAAGCGTCAACGGTGCCCTGGAGCCGACGTAAATACCGTTGGCTTCAAGGTGATCGCGCCAGGCTTCGTCCAGTCCGGAGATCCAGAACTGCGGCTGACCAGAGAACCAGACAGAGTCCTCATAGTCCGCGCTGTTGCAGTAGTGACCAATGTTCAGCACCGCCATGTCGTACAGCGGGGCGTCGTCGATGCTGGTGTCGTTGTTTTCGCTACCAAGGAAATGGAACGGGATGATCCGCCAAGGCTGGCCTGCGCCATTCAGGGGGGTGAATGGCGGGATAATCATAGCCGTCTGGCTTGTTCCCTCTTCCCACACCTCCTGGGTGTACACGCCGGTCTCGTCCAGGCGTAGCACCCGGTACTGGGTAACCTTTTCGCTACCGAAGCCGTCATCGGTATCGACATCTACGGATTCTTGCAGCACAACCAGGCTCAGCAGGTGCTGGCCACCGACCTTACGGGTCTTCCAGTTCCTGATCGACTCGGCTGGGTAGCTCGCAACGTTCGCGCGAGCTCGACCCGCCTGTTCGTCCGCCTTGCTCACGGTACCGGCCTGCACCGCGGCGTAGTCCACCAGCAAGCCGTGCCGACCAACCTCGAGCAGATGCCCGATGACCGACTGCGATTGCTGATAAACGCTCACGCCCTGCCCGTCGATGTCCGTGGCTACGTAATCCAGTGCGCCGGGGACCGTCAGCGTTGGCCAGGTACGAAACACCGCGCCAACAAGGCTGTGCTTCGTGCGCCCCGTGGCGTTGTAGTATACGGCCCGCTGCTTGTACGACTTGTACCGTTCGACGTTCTCGGGGCTGGTGTCGTGGCGGTTGGGCTTTGGCAAATACACGTCGCCGCGCCCCTTCACTGTCTCGGAGCCCTTGCACACGTCGCGCACCAGCCGCCAACGGGACTGTGCCGCGTCGTATTCCGGGCGGGTGTATGTGACGTCTGCCATTAGCGTGCGAATCCCATTTTGATTGATTTGACCGGCTTCTTTGAACTCTTGGCGACTGCGAAGTACCGGAATGCATCGGAGCCGTGAGACGTCCAGTCATGCAGCGGCTTGTCTTTCCAGCAACCCTTCTTGTCGTCCCACTCCTTGCGATAGTTCTCGAGGCAGGCAATGCCCTCTTCGCACTTCGATTCGTCGAAGGCGCACTTGGACAAAATTTCGCGGGCCTGCTCGATGCCGTCGTCCACCCCGATTTTCGGGACGACCTGGAACGTCATCCGATAAACCTGCCCGTCGATTTCGTAACCTTCTCGGGCGATGTCCTTGCGCGTCTTCGCATCACTGCCGAACTCACGGTTCTCGATGTCGTGCGGCCCCCAGTGCTCGGAATAGGTGTAACCCTTGTCCTTGAGCACCTTCATGTAATGCCGCAGGCCTTCGCCTGAGTTCTCGTAGTAATCGATGATGTGGTACTGCTCGCCAACCTGGCGCACGAACCAAATGGCGGTGGAGTCGCTCACGCCGATGTCCCAAATGGTCATCACCGGCAGGTGGCTGTTGTCGGGCAGAGTGCCGATGCGCTGAGCTGCATACAGCTTGGTGAACTGCTGGGCGTAGTAGGCTCCTTCAACGGACTGCTGGAAGGCCTCGACAGGGATTGACGGGTATTCCCGCTTCATGTCGTCGCCGAGCGTCTTCTCCTTTGCCGCGTACCAGGCGCGCTGGCCGTCGTTGGTGACGATGCCGTGCTTGGCGTGCAGCTCGTTGAAGTAATCGGTCAGGCGCTGTGGAAGTACCACGTCAGTCGAGTCAAGGCTGTAGGCCTTGTTGTTCCACCAACTGAAGAAAAAGAACTTCCAGTCGAGTAGGCCCAGTGGCACACCGGCCAGTTGCTGGCGCTCTGCTGACTGACTGTAATCAAAGAAATACCCGGCCCGGCCCTCTGCCGTCGACTCGATGGTGACGAAACACTCAGCAGCGACAGCCTCGAAAGCTCCGGTGACGATCTCCCGCGCTTTATGCGGGAATTTGGCGCAGATTTTCCCGAACTCGGATACGTGCAGGTAGCGCAGCGTGCCGCCCCGGAACGAGGTGGAGACGTAAAGCGAGCCGCCCTTGCTGAACACAAGTTCGCCGGCAGCGTCGTTTCTCGCCGGGTTAGCAGCGCGCAGCTCCTTCGGCAAGTTGTCGTAGGCGTACTTGACCTTCTCCCGGAAAAGGCGTTTTGCGTCGTTCAGTGTGTGAGCGATCAAGGCGCACTTGGCAGCCTCGAACAACGCTGCATCCAACTGGACGATGCACACCAGCGTCGTAAAGCCCAACTGGCGAGCTTTCAGGATGATGTTCCGGGTATGCATCCCCTGGAAGTAATCGATCTGCTCCTGCGTCATGCGGAAGCGAACCTTCTTCCCCTGCTTGTCGGTGATGAAATAGAGA
>Ga0308160_10008139_pt1 | contig 10256 bp, 6 predicted proteins | sample PhyFR1_FD_201036 | JGI IMG/M metagenome (GOLD analysis project Ga0308160, IMG submission 201036) | Phyllosphere microbial communities from UC Gill Tract Community Farm, Albany, California, United States - DLSLF.R1 | ecosystem: Host-associated > Plants > Phyllosphere > Unclassified | place: USA...
CCCGATCGTCGGTGAGACGCAGGGCGACGAGTGCCGACCTCCACGACTCCCGCACCTGCGTCGGCCCCAGCGCCTCGACGCCCACGCCCGCGGAGCCGGCGGGTATCGCGCCGTCGAGGGCGAGCACCGCGCGCACGACCCCGATCCGGGTGGCGACGATGGCCTGGGCGAACCCGCCGTCGACCGTCGCCGTCGGCCGCATCGCGATCGCGCGGACGGTCGCATGCGCGGGGAAGCCGAGTCGAGCCATGGCCTGCTCCTGTGCCTCGGGCGTCGCATCGCCTGCGACCAGGACCTCGACCGCGCGCCGGTGCGGCGCCGTCTGATCCAGCCGCCGGGAGAGCAGGGACAGCGACAGCGCGAGCCGCTCCAGGATCATCGCGTCATTCGCATGCGGCTCACCCCGGCGTTCCAGCCAGACGACGCCGTCGCCCCCGACTCCTGCGGCGGGCCAGTCCTCAGGGAGCCCTGGCTCGATGAGGGATCCCGCTCCGTCGAACCGGCGCCCGGCGCCGGCGCCGGACGGTCGGTAGCCGACCGTCGCACCGCCGAGCACGGCGGCGCCGCGCAGCATCCCCTCCGCACCGACGCGGCCGTCGACGAGCTTGTCGAAGTACTCGATCACCCGCAGCGTGTCGCTCGCCTCGGGATCGAGCGCGCTGAGCCTGCCCGCGAGCTCCCTCATCGCAGCATCCTTCCGCCGTCCCCGCCCACCCTACGCGGGCGAGGACGGTCCGGGCTCAGGCGTCCAGCATGCGGCTGAGCCAGGCGTTGCGGACTTCGATCATGGCGACCGAGAGGCGCGCCTGCGGCGCCAGTCCGTCGAAGCCGTGGAAGCCGCCGGGCCAGACGTGCAGCTCGCAGTCTCCGCCGGCCGCCCAGATCCCCGAGGCGTAGGCGACGTCTTCGTCGCGGAAGACCTCGGCGGTGCCGACGTCGATGAACGTCGGGGGCAAGCCGGACAGGTCCTTCGCCCTTGCGGGTGCGGCGTAGATCGACACGGCGTCGGTGTGCCGCCGGTCTCCGAGCAGGGCGTCCCATCCGGTGTCGTTGCTGGTCTTGTCCCACACCCCGATGCCCTGGATCTGGTGTGCCGAGACGGTGTCGTTGCGATCGTCCAGCATCGGATAGATGAGCAGGGAAGCGCGCAGTTCCGGGCCCTTGCGATCGCGCGCCATCAGGGTGACGCCGGCGGAGAGTCCGCCGCCCGCGCTCGCACCGCCGACGACGAGGCGGGAGGGATCGATGCCGAGCTCATCCGCGTGCTCCGCGGTCCAGATCAGGCCGGCGTAGCAGTCCTCCACAGGGACCGGGTCGGGGAACTCGGGCGCGAGGCGGTACTCGGCCGAGACGATCACGGCGCCGTGGCTCTCGATGAACGGAAGGAAGCCCTGCACGCCCTGGAAGCGGTTGCCGATGATCATGCCGCCGCCGTGGATGTGATAGATCCCCGGGCCGGGCGTCCTCTGGTCGGGACGGCGGAAGATCGACACGACGATCTCGCCGCCTTCGAAGCCGGCGATCGTGCGCTCCTCGTGCACCGCGCCGACGGCCGCGATCTGCGCCTCCAGCGTCGGATCGTCGGGCATCTGCCGCATTGCCGGAATCATCTCTGGCAGCAGCGACGGCGGGATCATCTCGCGCACCATGCCGAGCGCGGCATCCAGTTCGGGATCGAAGGGCGGGGCGGGGTGGATGCGAGTGGTCATCACGATCTCCATCGTCGGTCGGGTCCGCGACGCTGCGGATGGAACGATTCTGGTCGCACCCCGCACCGTCCACGACCGCCGTGCGCCCCCGGATCCGCGCGCACGACCCGCCATATGGCGGCCCCCTCAGCCGATCCGCGCGGTGCTGATCGCGCCCTCCGGCCAGGTCACCTCGACGAGAGCTTCGCCCGCATCGGTCACGATCGCGCGCGCCGACGGCGCCGGCTCGGATCCGCGCCCCAGGCGGACCGCCGCGATCACGACATCGCACTCCCCCACCTCGGCGAAGTCGAGCCGCGGGATCGAGGTGACCTCGCCCATCGGCGAGACCCCGGTCTCGGTGCGCACCGATGCCGTCGCCGCGCCCGACAGCGCGCGCAGCTCGGAACGCACCCCGTCCCGCTCGAGCGCGACCGCGGCGTCCCCGCTCTCCGCGATCGCCGCGGCGGTCCCGGTCAGCGGCCAGCCGCTCACGCGCACCGGCAGCGGCGTCGGGGTGACGCCCTCCCGAGGCAGCCGCCGGGTCGCGCGCACCTCCCACGCTCCGCGGACGACGCTCGCCGTCGCGAGCAGCGGGCCGTCCGTCACGACGCCCGCGCGTCCGGATCCGTGGTCGTACGTCGGGGCGTCGATGCTCGAGTCCACCCAGTGCGCGTCGGCCGTCGAGCTCGCGAACGCCGCGATGCCGTCGTCGCCGATCACGCCGCGGGCGAACCCGGTGCGGTGCGTGGACCGCCCCTCGGCATCGAGCGCGCCCACCATGCTGTCGGCGGGATCGTCGATCGTCGCGCCGGTGAGCGGCGGCAGCGTCGCACTGGAATAGCCGAACCGGGCGTACAGCGCCGAATCCCCGATGCGGTCGCCCTCGAACGCATGGTCCGCGCCGTGGTTGATCACGCGCACGATGCCGTCGGCCGCGGTGCCGCTGACCAGCCAGCCGGCGGGCCGGATCACGCGGCGCACATCGCCCTGTTCGATCGGCAGCGGCTCCTCCACGGCCGTCCAGACCTCGTGGTCCGCCGGCAGCGCGAGGCCGAGGAACCCCTTCGACGCCCAGTACGGCGAACCGCCGCCCGAGTACGACTGCGCCATCGCGGGCCACTCGCCGAACAGCCCCATCGTGAGCAGACCGCGCTCGTCGATCGCCCCTCGTTCCACGAACGCGCGCAGTTGACCGGACGCGGCCCGGCGCAGCAGGCCGAGCGGCAGCCGGGTGGCGCCGGTGACCGCGCCCATCCAGAGCGGCGCGGCCGTCGCGAACCGGTAGATGAGGCTGCGCCCCTGCAGCACGGGCATCCCGTCCGCGCCGACGAGGGCGGCGTAGTCGTCGAGGAACTCGGTCAGCCGGGCGCGGAACACGGGCGCGAGCGCACCGGATCCGAACTCCGCGGATCCCTGCGACCCCGCCCAGAGCAGCGGGTACAGGTGCATCGCCCAGCCGCAGTAGTAGTCGTAGGCGCGGGTCGCGCCGTCGGCCCACCAGCCGTCGGCGCGGTACCAGTCCTCGATGCGGGCGAGGTCGGAGGCGATCCGCGCGGGGTCGTGCGGTCCTCCGACCGAGGCGAGGAAGGTCTCGACGGTGATCCGGAACCACAGCCAGTTGTTGTCGGGGTACCAGCCCACGGGGTTCAGGGCCAGCCAGTCCACGATGCGCCGCTGCGCCGCGGCGTCGAGCGTGTCCCACAGCCACGGCCGGGTGAGCTGAAGGCCGAGCGCGATCGAGGCGGCCTCGACCTCGGCCTGCGCCTGCTCGGCCGGCAGGATCCACCGTTCCGGGTTCGACGGGTCGGTGCCGGCGACGAGTCCGTCGCGATACCAGTCCAGGAAGCCGTGCGGATCCTCCCCGTGTTCGCCGGTGAGGCGGAAGGCGAAGAGCATGAAGGAGCGCGCGAAGCCCTCCAGCCCGTCGCTATCGGCCCCGCTGCTGCTGGTCTGCCCCGGCAGTCGCACCTGGCTGCGGGTGGGCGTGAAGTACGGCCGCAGCGAGAGCAGCAGGTGGTCGGCCACGGCGGCCCAGTGCGCGCGCGTCCACCCCGTGCGCGGCGAGAGGGCGCGGTCCTCCGGGGGCAGGATCAGGCGGGCGGGGTCGACGGCGGTCACGGGGTCTCCTTCACGAGAGGGGTCGTCGGGGCGGGGGCAGGCTCGGGAGCGGAGCTCTGCGCGACGGGATCCGCCGGCGCCTGGATGCTCGGGCGCAACGAGGATTCGCGCACGTGCAGTTCGGGGCTGAGCTTCACTCGGAACGCGGGGCGGCCGCTGCCCGCTTCGAGCCGGGCGATCAGCAGGTTCACGGCCTCGCGTCCGACGTGCTGCTTGGGCGGACGGACGGCGGTGATCGCGGGGTCGCCGAACCGGGCGACGTCGTCGTCGTAGGCGACGATCGCGAGGTCGTGCGGCACGCGGATCCCCCGGTCCAACGCGTGCTGCTCGAGGGCGAGGGCCTGTGGATCCGGGAGAACGATGACCGCCGTCGTGGCGGTGTCGCGGATGATCCGCAGCGCGTCGTCCATCGCCTGCTCGCGGCCCGCGGTGTCGAAGCGCACGCCGTTGATGGCGGCGACGTCGGTCGGCAGCCCGAGGGAGCGCAGAGTGCTCTCCCACCCGCGCCGGACGTAGCGACCTGTGGGTCGCTCGGTCTCGGTGATCAGTCCGATGCGCTCGTGTCCCTGTTCGTGCAGGTGCCGCACGGCGAGCGCGGCGCCCGCGGTGTGATCCGAGACGACCGAGTCCAGATGCGGTGCGGCGGCCGCGGAGCGCACCCGGCGCTCTGCGAGTACGACGGGCACGGGGAGCGCGTCGAGCCACTCCAGCATCTCGATCGAGTTCTCCCCGAAAGTGTCGGGGGCGACGATGAGGCCGTGCAGTCCAGGAGTGTTCAGCAGCGCCTCGACCTGACGGCGGTTGTCCCGCAACTCGTAGGTCGACGCCCGCAGCAGCAGCCGGGCACGCAGCTGGGCGGCCTGCGCCCTCGCGCCGTGCACGATCGGCGGCCAGTAGTAGTCGAGCGAGGGCACGACCATCCCGATCGTGTAGCGGGTGACGGCGGGATCGTGCCCGACGAGCGCGGGGCTGAGCCCTGGTTCGAGGGCGCTGCGCAGGGTGGCCCCGCCGTGCACGCGCGTGACGAGCCCCTGCTGGGCGAGGGTGTTGATATCCCGCCGGATCGTGAGCTCGCTCACGCTCAGGCGGGCCGCGATCGTGGCGACGCTGACGGAGCCGTGCTCGCGGATCTCGTCCATGATCCGCTCTCGGCGCTGCAGCGCGAACAAAGGATCCCGCCCGCTCACGACAGCTCCTCGATCACGGTCGCGAATGTGCCGGCACGTCCCCCGACGTCGTACACGAGACGCGTCAGCCGCGGCCCCCACACCGAGATCAGCTCGGGGTCGTCCAGCTCCCACACCTCGAGCTCGGGGAGCACCGGCGCGCTCCCGTCGTCCGCGGCGATGCGGATCCGCCGCCCGTCTGCCGCGACCTCGACCGCGCCGCCGGAGCGCGTGACCTCGCCCGCGGCGATGAGGTGGATCCGGTGCGCGCCGTCCTCGCCCAGCCGCCACCGATCCACGACCTCGACGCGGTCCGCGCCGTCGCCCGAGGCGCCGAACCGGAACGCACGGCGCCAGGAGTCGCCTTCGGGGAGCGGATAGGCGCCGGCGAGCTCCAGCTCGAACTCGCCGGTCCCGCCCGTTCCGCCCGGCTCGGAGTCCGCCGGCCGGGCCGGTCCCGGCTCGCCCCACGGCGCGGCGATCACCTGCGTGGAGAACGCCGGTCCCTCGCCCTGTTCGAGGCCGAAGGGGGCGGGGGCGCTGTGCCAGCCGCTCTGCATCGCCCGGATCCGGTACCGCTCGGCGCTGAACGTCTGCGCGGTGTAGGTGGGCTTCCCCACGTCGACGAGCAGCTGCCGGCCGCCCACCGCGACGAGGAAGGACCCCAGGTCCTTGTGGTTGTGGTTCTCGTCGTTCGTGCCGCCTTTCGCGGCGAGCGCGAGCCCGGTCGCGGAGCCTGCGGAAGTGCGGCGCACGTGCACCTGGACCGACGGCAGCCAGACCGCCGCCGGAAGAGGCGGGGCCGCGGGGACGGCGTCCCGCCACGCCGTGTCGGCGAGCGCGCGCACCAGGCGCGGCAGCCCTGCCACGGCGTCCGCGACGGGCCTGTCCGGCCGGCGGGCGGCCCGTGCCCAGTCCGTCACCCTCGCGTCTGCCGTGAGGCTCCCCCAGCGGAACGGGAGCTGCCAGGGCTCGTGCCCGCGCGAGCGCGCCCAGCCGTCGGCCACGTTCACGTACCAGTCCCCGCCGAGATGCATGCGCATCGGGAACCGCAGGGTCTCCGCGACCACGGGGATCCCTGTGGCGTCGAGCCCGCCCTCGGTGATCGCCGCCACGGTGTCCAGCATCTCGAGCATGCGCCCCGCGCCGTTCCACCAGTAGGCGACACCCTCGTCGATCGCCCCGTCGTCGGGCAGCTCCGCGACGTAGCGGTCGAGGCTGTCGAGGGCGCGCGCGAGGATCCGGGCGATGCGGGCGGGGTCGTCGAGCAGCAGCACCGCGGCCAGCAGCACGTTGCCGAGGATCCAGGGATTCCAGTTGTTGACGTCGCGCCAGTATCCGAGCCACCAGAGGTCGTCGCGGGTCTCGAACGGCGCGAACACGCGCATCTCGGCCTCGTGCCGGATGCGCTCGCGCAGACCGGGCCAGCTCTCGTCCCAGCGCGGGCCGAGGATGCGGTCCGCAACGGCCAGCTGCGCGACGATCTCGCCCGCGACGAGATCGAGATAGGGGGAGGCCGCATCGGGCAGCACGAACCCGCGCCGGGCATGCGCGTCGTCGTGGGCGGGCAGCGACCAGGTGCTCTGCTCGCACAGCACCACGACCCCGTCCGCCGCCTCGTCGATCCACGTCGGGTCGTCGGTCACGGCCGCAGCCACCACGGCGCGGCTCAGTCGCTCCTGCCGCGCGGACACCGCGCGCTCGTAGGTCGCGCGGTCGCCGTCGCGGACGTACCGGGCGAAGAGCGAGCCGAGGGCGCCGGCCCAGGGGCGGTCGCGGTCGTCCCGGGCGGCCGCCATGATCCGTTCGATCGTGTTCGGATCCGCCTGCGTCCACACGTCCCGACGCTCGATCGAGGGGATCGCCAGCCGTTCGCGCAGCGCCGCGGCGGTGGCGCTCCCCAGCGTCGCGACCAGCGCCTCCTCGCGCATCGCCGAACCCCACTCGACGAACAGCGGTCCGCGGAATTCCGCGGGATTCACGACCGTTCCCGGCGGCGGCGCGGCGTGCACGCTGACCCGCGAGAGGGTGTCCGCATCGGTGTTCCGCATCGTGGCTCAACCTTCGCTTGTGCTTGTATCTGTTCGACTCTGAACGTTTGGTTTCGTCTCGAACGAGTCCGAGTATCTACTGAGTTCAGCGACGACGCAATGCCCTGCCTCGTCGGATTCGACGAAGAACGGGAACCTCCGGGAATGACCGCAACGACCACCCCCAACGCTCTCGTCGTGATGTCCCGCGAGGTGTTCGAGCGCCAGTTCGACGCCGCACGGATCGCGCGACTGCGCCGTCTCGCGACCGTCCCGGAGCCGGTCTTCACCGAGGATCTCGACGACCCCGCCCTCGCGGAGCGACTGGCCTCGGTCGAGGTGCTGCTGACCGGATGGGGTGCCCCGCGGCTCGACGCCGCGCGGCTCGATCGGATGCCGAACCTGCGCGCGATGCTGCACTGCGCCGGCTCCATCCGCCCGCAGGTGAGCGAAGAGTTCTGGCGACGCGGGATCCGCGCGGCCTCGGTCGCCGAGGTCAACGCGGTGCCCGTGGCGGAGTTCACGCTCGCCGCGATCATCTTCGCGGGCAAGAAGGCGCCGTTCATCGCCGCCGACCCCGAGACGCGCCGGCAGAACGGGCTCAAGGCGGACCGCTTCGGCGGGCTCGGCAACCTCGGCCTGACGATCGGCGTCGTCGGCTTCAGCCGGGTCGGCCGCCGCGTCGTCGACATCGTGCAGCAGCTCGACGACGTCACGGTCCTCGTGGCGGATCCCTACGCGGATCCGTCCGAGATCGCCGCGGCCGGGGGCGTGCACACGACGCTCGAGGAGCTGCTGCCCCGCGTGGACGTGCTGTCGCTGCACGCGCCGGAGCTGCCGTCGACACGGCACATGATCGGCTCGGCGCAGCTCGCCGCCCTCCGCGATCACGCGACCGTCATCAACACCGCGCGCGGCAGCGTGATCGACACGGCCGCGCTCGAGCGCGAGTGCGCGAACGGCCGCCTCAACGCGATCCTCGACGTGACCGATCCCGAGCCGCTGCCCGCCGACTCGCCCTTGTATGCCCTGCCGAACGTGATGATCACGCCGCACCTGGCGGGCTCCCTCGGAACCGAGCTGTACCGCATGACCGACGCGGCGCTGGACGAGCTGGAGCGCTTCGCCGCGGGCCTGCCCCTGCACGAGGAGGTCACCGTCGACGCCCTCCAGCTCAGCGCCTGACCCCCTCCCCCGACTCCACCCGCACCACCCGATTCCATCCCAGAAGGAGAACCTCGCATGAAGCGATCCCTCATCGCCGTCGGCACCGTCGCCGCGGCGGCGCTCGCCCTCGCCGGCTGCGCCGGCACGTCCGCCCCTGCCTCCACCGCCTCGGGCGGCGGCGGCAGCACCACCCTGCGCATCTCGGTGTGGAACTACGCGCAGACGCCCGAGTTCAAGGCCCTCTTCGACGCGTTCCACACGGCCAACCCCGACATCACGATCGAACCGGTCGACATCCTCGCCGCGAACTACGAGGACAAGGTCACGACGATGCTCGCCGGCGGCGACTCGACCGACATCATCACGGTCAAGAACCTCACCGACTTCGGCGGATACGCGCAGAAGAAGCAGCTCGTCGGCGTGAACGACCTCGTGAAGGCGCTGCCCGCCGACAAGATCCCCGCGCTCGGCGAGTACAAGGCCGACGGCACGTACTACGCCGTCCCCTACCGCCAGGACTTCAGCGTGCTGTTCTACAACAAGCAGCTGTTCAAGGACGCCGGCGTCTCGGACCCCTCGGCCCTCACCTGGGACGAGTTCGCCGCGGACGCCAAGAAGCTCACGAAGGGCGACGGCGGCGACAAGGTCTACGGTGCGTACATCCACACCTGGAACTCGCTCGTGCAGGGCTACGCGTCCGCGCAGCAGGACAAGGCCTTCGACAAGCCCGACTACTCGTGGATGAAGGACCAGTACGACCTCACGCTCGGCATGCAGAAGGACGGGACGATCCTCGACTACGGCACCGCGAAGAGCCAGCAGGCCCAGTACAAGACCATCTTCGAGACCGGCAAGGCCGCCATGGTCCCGATGGGCACCTGGCTCATCTCGCCGCTGCTGGCGGACACGGCCGCGGGCACCACGTCCGTCGACTGGGGCATCGCACCGATCCCCCAGATCAAGAGCGGATCCAAGGTCACCACGATGGGCGGCCCGACCGGGTTCGGCATCAACAAGAACTCGAAGAACCAGGACGCGGCGAAGAAGTTCCTGTCCTTCGCGGCGGGCCCTGACGGCGCGAAGGCCGTCGCATCGATCGGCATCGTGCCGGCGTATCACAGCGACGAGATCACGACGCAGTACTTCGCGCTGAAGGGCATGCCGCAGGACGCGACCTCGAAGAAGGCGTTCACGCCCGACACGATCCGCCCCGACGGTGCGACCGGCCCCCTCGCGGCGCAGCTGCAGGGCGTGCTCGATCAGGAGCACCAGCTCATCATGACCGGCAGCAAGTCGGTGGACGACGGCATCTCCGAGATGCGGAGTCGCGTGACCTCCGAGGTGCTGAACCAGTGACACGACGAGGTCGTTGAGCGCCCTTCGTCGCCGCGCTCCTCGCTCAGGGACCGCTGACCCACCGGTCCCTGAGCGGGCGCAGCGAGACGAAGGGCGCTCGACGCCCCTGAACCCCCTCCCCGAATCGGAGCAGAGAGAGACATGACCACCACCACGGACCGCCCGCCCGCAACGGTGCAGCGCACGGTCGCGAGCCGCCGGATGCGCCGGCGCAGCATCCTCGTCGGCTGGAGCTTCATCCTCCCGAACTTCCTCGGATTCGCGCTGTTCACGCTCGTGCCGGTCCTCGCCGCCTTCGTGCTGGCGTTCATGAACTGGGATGCGTACAACCCGCCCACGTTCGCCGGGATCAAGAACTTCACCCGCTTGTTCGGCGATCAGAACTTCCACGTCGCACTCGGCAACACCCTGCTCTACGCGGTCGGCCACGTGCCGCTGACCCTCGTCTGCGCTCTCGGGCTCGCGATCCTGCTCAACCAGAAGCTGCGCGGCATCGCGTTCTTCCGGGTCGCCATCTTCTTCCCGTACATCACCTCGCTCGTCGCGATCGCGATCGTGTGGAACATGCTCTTCGATCCCGTGAACGGGCCGATCAACCAGTTCCTGCACCTGCTCGGGATCGCGAACCCGCCGGGATGGACCTCCAGCACCGGGTGGGCGCTGCCCGCGGTGATCATCACCAGCGTGTGGCGCGACATGGGCTACTACATGGTGCTGTTCCTCGCGGG
>Ga0308160_10008140_pt1 | contig 10256 bp, 8 predicted proteins | sample PhyFR1_FD_201036 | JGI IMG/M metagenome (GOLD analysis project Ga0308160, IMG submission 201036) | Phyllosphere microbial communities from UC Gill Tract Community Farm, Albany, California, United States - DLSLF.R1 | ecosystem: Host-associated > Plants > Phyllosphere > Unclassified | place: USA...
ACAAATCCTTCCAGTATGGCGAGGTGAGCCGCTTGTCTGCACTGCTTCAAGGAACCAAGCTCAATCTACGTCAGAACGACGAATGCGTCGGCGATCATGTCGTAGCGCAAGACATAGTGGACGGATGAGACCAACGGCACCTCAGCGCTTCTGAGTGGATCAATATGATACTTGATTGGAAGATAAAGTAGAGGGAGATTTGAAAGGCTGGGAGAACGATGTATACAGTAGTCGACCTTTCAGTATATGCAGTGTTCTGCGACAGGAGTCTCGGTGCAGCTTCAGACTGGCTTCGTATCGATACTGAGTGTTATCACTCGCCTTGACGTTGGAAACCCATTTTGTGACAGATCCCGTAGGCCCGATCCCCCCCGTCTCCCGGAAAAGGCCTTGCGGTACGACCAAGCAAGGCTGTAACCCAACGACCTCTATCTTGTTCCTCAAAGTCTACCCCGAGACAGTCTCCTTAGTGTCGTTCTCCCCTTGTACCTCAATGATGACGCAAATGCGACGAGCTTGAGGTAAAGGACTAAAAGGGGTTGTGATGAATGGCCGACCAACGTGGCCTCCCAAGTGACCAGCTGAGAAAACGCCAACGCCGGCATGTACCGATCCTTAAGCTCATCTTGCTGTTTCCAACCGCCATCTTGAATCTGCCGTCTACATTGCCACCACCTTGAAGATCCTGAAATGACATCTCCGTGAAACCTTTCGCCTATCTCGGGGTCTTCCTTTGACCCTCTCCAGTAACACTGATGATCGGCAGATGATCTTTCACAAAAGGACAGTCCACTCCATCTCCACTCCCCATCACTTACTTACAATACCAATGAAGCTCGAAATTCTAGTTTTAGCTCTCGCTTCCTTGGCCCGGGTCTGCAAGGCCAAAAAGGGACAAACTTGGTTCTACCGAGGTCAGTTCCACTGCGAACGCCAACAGCAGCCGTCAGTACTTACTAGATAGACAAAGACTGCCATATCACTGAAGAAGCGAAGGGGGACCCGACACGTCTGTGGGTCAGTGGAGCCTACAAGACCTACAGCGACGTTTGCTACGACGACGAGACTGGAAGGCAATCATTCTTGATGTCTAAGGACCTGTATGGAAACCAGCAACCTTGGACATACTGCATGCAAATGTCATCAGGCAATCAGTGCTCTGGGACAACAATCGCAATGAATGTTGAAACAAAAGGTACGTCTTTGGTTTGACACAACAGCTAAGACGTTCCACAGACCAATGCTACAATATTACCTCGCAGGTCGGCGGAGAAGCTTTTGCTATGAAATCATTCCGACTAGAAGAGGTAAGCGCTTACTGGCACCTCCTAACTGCAGCTTACTGTCCAAGGGCGCCTGCGGTGGTCTCCCACCCCTCCTGGAGAATCAGGACGATCCTTCTACTTGTAGATACCGTAGCAAAACGGAGCTCTGAGATGACGGCGGTGGAACCCAGTACATGTACTTGCCCTGTATTGATTATGATGTACATGTGGCTTAAGATTTCAGTATTTGCCCACCTTTAGGACCGATGTCAATGATCATAACTCGGAACAGAACGTAGGTCAAGAAACGAGCCTAAGTAGTACATCAGTCAGGCGACACAGGTTCAAGATCTAGTTGTACAGTCTAAGAGACCTGATCTTGGACTGCACTCGTTGCTATCCGCTTGACTACCGGTGACCCGGGGCTGGCAATCAAGCACGTTCAAATGAATCCCTCAACATGTCCCATCTCTGTTTTTGCATTGTGTTCTGCTAGATGCGGTCATATCAAAGTAGAGCGCTCTCCTTTCTTGGTTTGCAAGGGGGTCATAAGGAGAATGTTGACCCGTAGTCCCCCCCTTAAATCATGCCGATCACTACGGTTCAACGCAGATCCCCCTTTCTACCTTTAAGTCAACTCCCTTATTTAGAGGTGATCTTGTGTTTCAGGTAGCTGTTCTAGAATGTATACATTTGGAGGACAAGATGACAAGCCTACTTTGTTCATTTATATACTTCTCTCTTATTGCGCAAACCTCCCAGATACCTCAAGGTAGGTTCAGAAACAGGAAACAGTGCTGATTTCTCAGCAAGATGCAGTACCTTGGGAGACTGATGACCACTATCCTTCTGCTGATTGGACAGACTCAAGCCAAAAGGGTGGGCATGTCACTGACATTCCACAATGGTACGCCAATCATTGAAAAATACGTTGGCAAAGACAGCTTATCAGATTTCAGATCCTGATCCCGCAAATATCACATGCACCGGAATCATACCCACAGACAACAAATACAGAACAACCAATCGCACATGCATCTCACCCAATAAAGACTCTAAGGCAACATGCATCTCCTTCAATGGCTATCTCTTTCGAGATCCGATTTGTGTGTACCTCTACTCCGGCGATTACTGTCTCTGTGAGACTAGGACCGTAGAATTCACGCCAGGTGGTCAGTTTAGCCCACACAAGTACAAGGCTTGTGTTCTGTGCTGATACACCACAGACTTCGAAACCTCACAAGGCAGGTGCCTCACCATTCCGTCGTCCGAAGATTGGAACTCTTACCGGATCACCCAGGTGAGGCATCGCACCATCGAACATGTTGACCACAGGCTCACTTGACAACAGGGACATTGTGAGAATGCTCTCTCCGCCTAGCTATGATAATGGGTGATATAGCCTTTTTGTGCCTCCCAACAGTGCAGAAGTATGCCAGTGAATTTGTCTGATGACAATGATTGAATCAGATCTGACCAGAAGCAAGAGACTCCACCCGAGTATCTTTGCTCTGAGCAGGGCATAGTCAGGGGTATAGGTAGCTTACAGGCTAGGCTGCCTGAAGGTCTCGTACACACTTCCGGCCAACAGCCTTTTCAGCTTTGCCACTCATTCCACCCAGCACAATGCAACTCCCCTGGACTCCGTCCTCAAAGACAAGTGAGACCTCTTTACCCTTTTCCACAAAGCTTTTTGAGGTTGAGATGCGTCCCGGACATCACAAACCCCTTTGTTCTTGCACCTTCACGGATTGAATCACTCCCATCCAATCAATGACCGCCCTCCTTTGAAATCGACTCACGGTTTCATAGGCTGAAACACTCCATTTTGATGATATTTGCTAATCCCTCATCTTCCCCTTACCCCTTGAGCAACATGAAAGGTGTGCGGCCACCTTTTGTTCTGGATCAACGGCGGAGCAGCTGATCACATGTAAAGTACAAGACCCAGTGTGCTGCTCCCCAGAAGAGCTCTCCCCATACTATTTCAACTACCTTTACAGTATATCTGACAGACTTTCCGTATAGATAATAACACAATCGAAGTGAGTCCATTACACGCGTACAGCGCCTGACTGTCAGCAGAATGAAGTTTGAATACATTGCATCACTCTTTATAATGCTGGGTGCTTCCCAAGCCAAGCTGGAGGCCACCTTTGCCACAGGCAAGTGAATCCAAATTTAGACCCCGGGATACCTTGTCTGACCCTCAGATCCCCAATGTGAGCAGCTATTCGAAGAGGCAATCGACGTCGACGACTTCGAGTGCTTGAAGAATTTCCGAAGCTCAGAATCAATCAATTTCTCCGGAGTCACCGAGGACACGACTGTTTGTCTCAAACAGTACCAAGGCGATCATTGCGAAACTGGGGCCGACACCTATGAGATTCCTTTAGTTCCGGGAGGTAAGCCAAAATTGCCAGCCGTGGCAAGACACATGGCTCATTGTATTTAGGGGATACCTGTCAGCTCATTGCAGTAAGCGGCTCCCAAGTTTACAAATCTTACAAGATTGCCCACGTGAGTAGTCTTGCCCCAAGATGAAATAGACCTGACGTACAGCGCAAATGTGACGAGGTTGACTTTACCGAAATTGGTAGCGATATCTTTGACGCAACCTTTGGTGATGTATTTTGAACAGTAGACCACTTGGCGAGCCGCAATCTGAGCAATGTGATTGTGCAAGAGTTATGTTGTGGAGATAGTTAGAGCATGTAAAGTCATGGTCGTGACTCTTGACCTGTGCGCGTCCAGCCTGTTCGTTAAGCATATTTCTCCTGAAAATCCCATATCATGTTGTACTTCACCATTTTCCGATATACCCCTTGAACCCTCACCGATCGCCAAAGATCGCCTTCTTCTTTTATCGATGATCTACAGTCTACAAGATCGATATGGATGTTGCCCATGTCTTGTCGCAGCTATGATCGGCTCTCTCCTTTCTTCTTATCTATAAATCGACACATCCATACTGATGTACTCCTTGTCCCCTGTTTCAGCCCCTCGACCCCTCGCCCCAACTAACCCTGGACCGGTTACTGGGTACGAAGTAGGATCCATTGTTTTAGATTTCTGCCCAGCCGCAGATCACAAGATATAATTATACTGCGCTACTTCGCACCCGTGCTTTCCCACTGCTTACTAAGATACCGCATTAGACTGTTAGACTAAAGCCATTCAAAGTGAGCGGTTTCTCATATGCGCACACTGCGGCGGGCTAAGTGATTGCTGAAAATGTAGCAACCAACATGAAATTTACATACTTGGTATCGCTCATGGTAATGACCGGTATTGCTCAAGCGACAGTGTACGCCACTTTTGGCAAGAGTGAGTCTCGGAGATCCGGAGCACAGACTGATCCAGAAGCGTACGATAAGCGCCAGTGCTTGGACTTGCAAGGAGAGAAGGAGCCAATCAATGACAAACGATGCTTTAAGAATCGAGGGAATTCAGAGTCCATTTCTTTCTCAAAAGTTGGTAAAAGTAGGACCGTCTGCCTGATCAAATATGCGGGCGATGATTGTGACCAGGAGGAGTACCTACAGAACCTGTTCTTTGTCGAGGAAGGCAAGGACTTCCGCTTCAAGACATAGCAGGAGGCTGATGGTACCTAGATGCGCCCTGTCAGGTCATCACCGACTCTGTCGGTATTGGATCGTACAGATTCAAAACCGCGAGTAACTTGAGCTGTTGATGGTATATACTGAAATCCAGCACAAGTGTTGATAGCGGAACTTAGTAGTTTTCCCAGATGGCCGGTGTGATCGATAGAGCCAATCACAAGACTTTCATTCTGTGATAGCGTATGTACATGTGTAATGTGCGATTAGTATGATATGCGAGTCAGACTGGTCAAAAAGTGCTGATACTTTGTGTCCCCAAGTCTGTAACGGACGGTATCCTGGTTCTTGCCCAGCAGTTTCTCCTATACTTGGATCGGATAGTGTATCATGCCCTGCTTCAAATCTTTTCAATCCTTACCCTCTCGTCGATCTTAGGGGAAATCACTGCCTTCCTTTGTCAGTGACTTACAGCCAGAAGATCGCCGCGACTTCCACTGTGTATCGTCGCAGCCATCTCGTTTTTAACAACTGCCTCCTTTCTTCTTCTGTAGACTAGATACACCATAACAGTATCGACTTTACCAAAACCCTTGAGAAGCTAGTAACTCCGAGCTGTAGCTTTTCGATTTCTGGGCTTGAGCTCATTGTCGATAATATGAAGCTTGAATATCTTCTTGCACTCGTCGCCACTTTGGGCGTGGCTCGAGCCCTCGTGAACGCGACGTTTTCTTATCGTGAGCGAAACATAATTGCAATGACACCTAACGATCAGAACCCGACTGTGACAACTTGCTCCGACCCGACACCCCATACCACATCAATGACGCAAGTTGTATCACAGATGTTGGAAATGCCAAATCGTTCGAATTGAGTCGGACCCAGAAACACCGTACCATCTGTTTGTGGAGTTACCAGGGCGAACGCTGCGAAGAGGATCCCGCGAAACAGCAATACGATTGGGATGCGGCTAGTGAGTACACGATACGTGAGAACTTACCGGGAGCTGACGAGATGCAGCCACCACTTGTAGGAATATCGACTTAGTAGACACGATAGGATATGGATCTTACAGGTTTAAGCTGGTATGTTCGTTCTGACTTGTGTTACCCATCAGTTGACTTGCCAGAACGGATGCTGATCGGATACATTGCTCACGCTGATCGACGGGCGTACGGATATGTGGTTAGTGGGATATTGTGACCGTAAATCAGGGAGTTGATCATGGTTTAAATGCATTAGTCTATGTGTTATTGTTGACAAGATATACAGAGGTTCAAGGCTTAGATCCCTCCGTAGCCTTCAAGAATCCCTCCCACTCTTCCTTCTTCATCCCATAAGTTTCCTTCCCCATCTCCGGGAATCCCCCGCTCTTCACCCCATCCCTATACCCCTCGACTGCTTCCCGCATAGCTTCCCCCACCCTCCCGAACCCTCTAACAAACCTGGGTCGAGCTCCTTCCCCTTCATATAGACCCAAGACGTCAGTGATGACCAATACTTGGGCGTGTGTTCCCGATCCAGCCCCGATTCCTATTGTGATGGTGTTGAGCTCGGAGGAAATATATGTGGCGAGTTTATGTGGGATCGCCTCGAGCAAGAAACCGGTTGCTCCTGCTTCATGTAGTTCTTTTACCGTATTGAAGAGTTCCATTGCTGCGGCGGTAGTCTTGCCCTGGACCAGGTATCCGGATAGAGAGGTCGCTCGTTGAGGTTGTAATCCAAGATGAGGAATCACCGGGATCCCAATCGCGCTCAACCTCCTGACGAGCGGAACAATCTCTCTTCCACCTTCAATCTTGACTCCGTCCACCCCCGACTCTTTGATCATCCTTATAACATTCCCCACTCCGACCTCTATTGATTGCTCGAAAGATCCGAATGGCATATCCGCAAAGACAAAAGGCGTTTTCGCACCCCTAGTGACTGCTTTGGCATGATGTATCATTTCATCGAGAGTGATTTGCGTTGTTGAAGATTGACCTAGAGCGACCTGGGATAATGAATCGCCAACTAGAACCATATCGATTCCGGCAGTTTCAGACAAGAGAGCGGTTGGGAAATCGTACGCTGTCAAACATGTAATTGGCGTACTGGAAGCAGCGAGCGAGCGGAGGGTATTGAGTGTGATTTTGGTTTTAGGGGGAGCGGTATTTGGCATTGATTCCGGACGAGCAGACATATGTCGACGCTGGAAGGGAGTCATGATGGGAAGTCGGGGTCGAGTCGAGGTCGAGTATTCACGTCGATGACTGCGAGAGGTTCTGTAGGTAATGACATCTTCCGAGGTCCCAGACTCGAGCTCTGCTACGGGCATTCCCTCCATATCCCCTTCTTCCATCTCCACTTCCTCTTCGGTCGGGATGGCGTAACCTTCCTCCTTGACTAGCTTCCTTACGCCTCTCTTCCTAACGACTTTGACCTTTGGGTCGTGCGGGAAAAGGTCTCCCCATGCTGATTTTCGAGCATCGTGATAGACTTGCTTGGAGTGGGATTTAGCATAAGTCAAGCGTTGGATATTTCCTACTCGTCAGCTCCTATTTAAGCGAGACGGGAATGGAATAGACGTACCATCCGGGAAACAGGTATCCAATATGACATGCCCAGCCCGTTTCATCGGAGGAGCAACAACTCTCGGCCAGGTATACGCTTCCATCCTCAATTCCCCATCCACCGCTTCTTCCGTCTTCCCAACTTCCGTCATAATACCTGGAGCATGACCAGAAAGATCCGAAAGAGAAACCATCTCAAAGTCCCCACCTCCACCCTCAACTTCCCTTAATTCAGACTTCCCCTCCCTCTTCCCAGCTTCCTTCTCAAGTACCTCTTTACCTACTCCACCCACCCTCCCTGCCTGGGTCGAGCCTCCCGTTGGCCGTGACCCCCGCCCAAGAACGAGGTATGTATAATTAACATCCTCTTCTCCTCTATTTGTATGTTTTGTCTTTCTCGTGAAATCAGGCCGTTGGAGTTTTTGAGAGAATGAACATCTATCCCGACCCCCTGCTAGGGGGCATTCGAATTCATGTGGACATGGAGCTATTACGTGCATCTCCTCGGATGGGGCTGTGGAAGAAGAAGAGAGGGAGAGGAGGTATGATCGAGCTTCGGATATTGCGGCCCATCCTTCTCGAGATGAACGGTCGACTAGGATAATGTATTCGGGCGAGGAGGCTAGGAGTTGGCGGAGGTGGACTTGGCGTGAGGATTGGGTGGGTAGGGTGGATAGGTAGAATGATGAGATTGCCACGGATGCCTAAGAGTTAGCATCGTCCAAAGGGAAGAGCAAGCGATAAATGTGGATCGAGTGGATTGTAGGGGAATCCCAGCTGAATGAAGGACAAGGCGGGACCTAGTACATCCCCGAATGGTAGTCGGATCCCTGCCCCTTTGCCTAGGATGCCGTCCGTAATCATTGATCATCTGGGCCGCCGCAGCGCGCCTCCCCTATCTCCATACAGTCTACTCGTCTCCGGTCTCGACACCTTCGACCTGTCCACAAGTGAAGAATGAGAGAAAGTGGACATACCTTGCCCTGCTGATTACCCAATTTCCGCTCAAAAGACATCTCCCCACTGGGTTCTTCAACACCTTCATCCAATACATCTTCCGAATCAACAACCCGTCCCTCGAATAATCTTTTCGATAATTCCGATCCATACCGGCTAGTCTGGATCAATTTCATATTCTTATCACCATGACCTCCTTCACGAAGTGCCCTATTGATCAGCATCCCATTTCAGCCAGTCTAGGTCCTTCTTCCTCCTCTTTCATCCTCTTGGATTCCAAAGGATGTCGTAGAAGGAGAAAGGACGAGATAAAGTCAGAGAAAAAGAAGACACACCAGATCCCAGGCCCATGACTCGAACTAATCTCAATCACCCCGTCCCCAACCCAATCTCTCCCAAGTCTGCCATTCATCTCCCTGACGATATTGGACATAACGGCATAATCACCCGGTAAAGCCGTTGCTGCCCTCGCTAGAGCTAAAGAGGTGGCTTTGGAAGGATCATTATATCGACCTGGTTTTGATTTCTGTTTTGTTGATGTCGTTAGGGAGGATAGGAATGCTTCTCGGATTTCTCGGGGGTGGTGGTCTGATGTCAGCCTCTCTCTAAGTCAATCTCGTGTCTTCCTCTCAAAGAATATGAAGGGGAAGATTAAGAAGTCGACAAGAGAAAGAAAAAGAGAGATAAGAGATGCAGAGGGGACATACTATTTATCTCAGATTGGATATTCTCCTCCATCCTCCTCGGGACCACCTCCAATCCAACCCTCTTACTCCCAAAAACAGCAGCAGGAGACCTCCTTTCTTCCCTGGGTACCCATTCATCTTCTTCCTCTTCTACCCCCTTCCCCTCATCTGACTTATTCACTAACCCATACCCAGGAGACGGGTCTGTAAGGGGATGAGAAGTGAATACGGAATCATCTATCGTCCTCGAGTCGGATTGGGTGTTTATTCTCCTACTTGGACCCCCTGTCGATGGACCAAGTCGGATTGATCGGAGTTTATCTCGACATACTGAACATGTCCTTAATGCTTTAGTACCCAACATGCTCAGTTGGTAACAAGTGACAAGTATTACAGTAATACAGACGAATGACGTTCCAGTTGATTCAATCTTATACACTTAGACTGGAAATTTAGATTCCGTTCGGTCTTCGGCTAACCGGTCGGTAGAGTACATCGTTCGAGTACACATATCTGATGGGGTATGAACGAGTCGTGTGTGTGTTGGGGCCATGAACAAGTGGGGATACGAGGTGGGACGATAAATGCTATATGCGCAGGGATGAGACAATAAGAGATGCATATCATGATACGATGGAACAAAGAAGATATAGACAACAGGTACAACTCGACACACACTACTTCAATTTCAACGATACAATCGTGAATTTCACTACTTCGGCCTTGATCTTACTTGAAGCTAGAACCCTAGGCCTTGACTTTACCGATGACTACTTATCAGTACACTGTCTTGAAAGCGAAGAAAATTCAAAGGGGACTCACCAATATGCTTAGCATGCTTCTCGAGGGTATTGGCAGGATGAACCATTTCGAATTCCTCAGTAGCTTCCCTACCGGCGTACAACAAAATAGCTTTAGCTCCACCAGGGTGGTCTTCAAGGAACCTACTCATTAGTTTTAATCAAGTAATACGATGAAGAGACTTACGAAGTACAGTCCAAGACTTTACCATCGATCACAACCCAAATATCCTCTTTGGTATTATGCTTAGCAACTTCCTCCATGGTATATTCCTTATCCCCTCCACCCTCCTTCTTCTCTTTAGCGGCAGGAAGACGTTCCTGTTCCAATTGAACAGCAGTCTTATCCCCTTCCTTAGCGGGAGCAGATTGGGCGGGAACATTTTGTTGAGATTCGGAAGAATTCATCGATACTGAACCCCCAGCTCCAGCTCCG
>Ga0308160_10008141_pt1 | contig 10254 bp, 5 predicted proteins | sample PhyFR1_FD_201036 | JGI IMG/M metagenome (GOLD analysis project Ga0308160, IMG submission 201036) | Phyllosphere microbial communities from UC Gill Tract Community Farm, Albany, California, United States - DLSLF.R1 | ecosystem: Host-associated > Plants > Phyllosphere > Unclassified | place: USA...
GGTATGTTGTCGTTAGGTAGAATAGGGCTCCGATTGGTAGAAACAGGGCCTAAGAGTCAGCTTTACTGACGGAGGTAATAGCTTACACCTCCGATTGGGTCGAGGAATATGTAGTAGGCACAGTAGCCTATTATCGTGATCAATCCCGCTGAGAGCTGGACGGCCGCTCCGGGTGCAAGGACCTTGCTTGCCGAGTCTGCGAATCTGACGTGATCGAGTAGAATGAGACCGGAACTAGAATCAGCGACAGCATGTACAAATAGTACCGCAACTCACATGCAGAGAGCTGGAACAAACAGAAAGTGAATGAGCTTGTTGGTATCATTTCGATGATAAGCGCTGTAGAACGCCAACTAAGGGTCAGCAAACGTCCGTGAAGTAGCCATTGCCCTGCTCTTGTCGCATTGAGGAGAAATCGCACATACCTCCTTCTCTAGCCTTGTTGGAGGGTGGATCCCTACGAGATGAGCATCCGCTTCTGCCCCTCCTGCAGGGTGATCGAGGTCGATATCCTCCGCTGGTCCGTGTGACCTTGTCTTTCTAGGTGTTGCCATATCGCGTGAAGTGACAGGGTCAGGTGTACTAGAGAACGACGCCGGCTGTCATCTATGGCTTGTTCGTCATCGTCATGGTTGCCGTTGACTGGGTGTTTATTACCGCTTTTGGTACTTGATGCTCTTTGTGATCGGGTCGTGTGCTTGTAGTGGATCTATCCTTTGCCCACACCAAACCTCTCTCGAGTAGTCCTACATTATTACATTGGAATCTAGGGTCCTCTGGGCCCTACAAACAGTGATTCCAGCGGATGTCGGATGCAAACGAGCAGGAAGCTTCCCCGTCCTTCGGTTCATCGAGCAAATCTCAAACCCCGAAGTAATACCACTCCACATGGATGGACCCTACGATTACTCATTACGCAACCCCCGCGCCGGGTCTTCGCCTAGTTACCGTAAAATAACAGATCTATGGGCTATGGACGATTGACATCCACAATTTTTGGGTCGTGATTCGTTGTATAAGTCGACTTCATCCACGCTCTCGGTCGAGGTTGCTTGACGTTCGGATATGCGCACCCGGTCGCGACGATGCTCGATCATACTGCCTGTCATCTTGTTGCTGGCCGTTGGGTCGTACTGGATATCGCAACACCTGCAAGGACCGGCTCGTAAAATTGCGATAGTGACAACGGACACAAGGGACCCTCATGTCGGGCTTGACCCATCTGTGCCTCTGTCTTCTTGGACTTTGACTACTTTGTAAGTGAAGACCTGTCCTCTGAGTGGACGATACGTGTGCTCATTGGCAGGAGCAATCACTTGTACGCGCGTTCTATAGGAGCCAAGTATGTCTACTACAAGATCGAACCGCCAGTGAGACATGGCAATCATGAACATGGTGTCACCCTGTGCTGATTTTGTTAGAACACCGGCGACGCTCTTCCGGCCGCCCGATACACAGATCACTTAGGGGGCTACTGTGAGCACCGTACCTTTGGATGGCGGACGTCCCACTTTTGCAAAATGCCATTTGTATGGTGGTTCATGCGTACCAACCGAGAATTCGACAACATTGTCTATATAGGTGAGTTCGTCGTGTTGGAGCAATTTAGCCTGACTCCCGCCAGATTCCGATGCATTGTTTCGCGACCCCAAGATACATGTCAATCGACATTTGAACAAGCTCTCGCTGGATCGCCCTTTCGGTATCCTGACGAATCAGCCCTGGGATGACGGCCAATGCACTGGGTACTGGTTCATGTATCGACCGAAGGGAGGCAAAAAAGCTGTATACGACGTTGAGGATTTCGTGTTGGAGTGGTGGAATGAGGATTGGGCGGACACATTATTCCAGTGGTACGATCAGAGTACACTTCGCCGTATGATTGGGGGAAATACAAATGGAGCTCAAGGTGGGTCACTGTCCTCACGATCCCCGCACCAGTATCAGCTGACATGCAATGTGTAGTTGGGCCTCCTCGCAACAAGACATATCTGGATCAAATAGTTGGTAGGTCGCCAACAACAAGCCTCATGCGACTCGCAGCTCTGCTGACGAGCTTCAAGTGGTCGACGAGTGGTCGTTCGAGCTTAAATCGCCGGATCAGATGATTTTGCATATAGGCCACACGGTCAGAAATCGAGATCAACACCTTGCGGATGCTTGGCCGTGGGAGGCAGAGTACCCTCTACGAGATCGTGAAGGACTTGCGGTACTACTCGCACAGATAGATATCAGGATGGGCTCGGCACAATCGATCACCTCGAAGATGCCTCTTCCGGGATAGCGCTCTCGTCGCCGTTTGGCTTCTTCGGCTGTCAGCTGCGAGCTCCCGGCTAGGGCCAAGAGCAGCAGATATCTCCAGCTCAAAAGCGAGTAAGGTGTCTCTGAGCATCATCGGATCGCTCAACTACCCGCTCCATACTGGACGATCTTACATCGGGGACAACGACGTAGACAGTCTACAATCACTCGTAGGGTAACGGACTATCATGCAAATCCCTCTGCTTTCCCTCTCTGCCAGTCTTGTTCTGCGGCTTCACCTCCTCCTCGATAGTCTCTGGGGCATCGACAAATGTCTCTTCCTCGCCTCCCAGTTGGATACTTGCAGCACTAGACATTCTTGAGATACCTTGATGACTACTTACCGACTTGATAGGGGGTTGGGGTCGCATCTTGGGACTTGTCTCCCTGGAAGAGGTGTATCCTGGAGGATCGTCAGGGAGGTAGGTTGATTTGCGAGTAGCGGTAGTAGCTCGAGATGCGGTGGACATGACGCTATTACTCCTCGATCGTGATTGAGCTTGGACTTGGGATTGAACTGTAGTCTGCGCCAGTGCTCGGGGTCCAGCATGACCGGGCAGAGCAGGAAGGGGAGGTTCTTGGCCTGATGGTCTTCTGCTCGTCGCAGAGTAGACGGATGTTGCTCGAGGAGCACTTGGGGTCACGGCTTGACCGGACGAGTTGGTCGATGGATGGAAGCTGCGAGCTCTCCCAACCGGGGGTTGAGACGGACGTCGCTCCCCACTTTGGGAGACGTAAGAGCTAGATCGAGTAGCTCCAGCTCGAGGATCTTGCGGTTTCAGCCCGGACGAGACAGTAGGCTGATGCGGAGTGTTTGAGCTCTGCTGTCGCTGCATTCCCGTCAAAGGTCGTTGAGAGGAAGGTGGCTTGCCTCCCTGCCCTTGCCAAACTGTCGAAGGGGGTCGACTAGGTCGTCCAGGTGGGCCGACCATTGTGTTCCTCGCATCGGGATTGGAAGGGTACAAGTTCCTCATTGGGCGAGGCTCGACTGGGGATCCAGCATACGAAGAAGCTCGGGATGAGGGTGCCGAGAGCATATCAGTCTTACTGGGCGGGTTCAAGCCTTGTCCAAGAGTCTGCCCTGTTTGAGCAGGTCGGGCGGGTCGAGATAGAGTTTTCACGCTTTTGGCATCGGACATGTCGATCTCCGAGACGTCTTCGACGGTAGCTGGTTTGCCCCGTAAAGGTTGTGTATCGATCTTTCGAACAGATTTCTTCTCTGCCACTTCCTCTTCATCCTCATCCTCATCACTGCTATCGCTCTCTTCATCCTTCTTTCTCTTCTCTACATCCTTCTTCTTGTCCTTTGAGGGATTTCGCTTTCGTCGGCAGAACCAGAGGATGGCAAAGACAAGTCCGAATATCAAGAAGGTGACGCCGATACCCGCTCCGACGAGCTGTGTGGTGGTGAATAGCTCCTTGTTGCATTTGATGTATTCACTGTCTGGTCAGTAGTGCCCAACAGCATGAATGTGAAAGACTTACCCGACGGAGTTGTCGTATTTGCAGCTTGTCGGTGCTGCTGAGGCTCTTGCAGAAGTCTCATTCGCACTGGTGTCTTCTGCGGACGACATGGTAATGAGCGTGAGTTGGTCAGGGTATTTAGTAGTATTGTATTGTCGTATCCCGATAAAGAGGTACTGCTTGATTGGGAAGAGGGATGAAGTATGATAAAATGTACCTACGGCTCACAACTCTCCCCATCTTGTTGTCTCGGATAGCAGCTACACGGCACAACAGTCAAAGGACAGCAAGGGACATGCTGATCCACTTACAAAGGACGCTCCTATATCCAAGTGTGCCAGCCTATCCCTCTTCCAATCTGCCACATCAAAGCCAAACCAGCCTGCAGATCACCAGGCGCTTCGATCATCAGTTGATCCGGTCTCGGATGCATGCTACCAAAAGCTTGGTATTGAAGAAAAGAGCTTCAAGTGGTTATTGACCGTGTACCAAGACTAGCGCCACGACCAGCCACTATTTCATGTTGTTACCCTGAAAAGGTAATGTCGGTGAATTGACTTCATCTACGGTCTGATGATACATATCTTATCGGATGGTCAAACAAACGGTTCTACGGCCCAGGAACTATTCTACATGCCATGTCCGGCGGTAAAACGCTGCAACGCCAGTATCGTCATGCTACCAAGGACAAGTATCGATGGATGGGGGTAAACAAGCAAAAGTCCGGTATGAGGCGACTTGAGTGGTTTAGCCTAGGCTAGGCTCTGACGTCGAGCCAGGGAGAAAGACGAGATGAGCCCTAATCTCATTGTCCGGGATGGCTGAGAATCCTTGGACAGACCTAGACTGGCAAGCGAATAAAAAGCATCGGTCAAGATCGACCCAGTCCCCCTTCTTCTTTCTCATTCTTGGTCTGCTAACTGTTTTCGGTTTTTCGTTTCCCCCTTATAATCAAATCTAGAGCCTGGTGCTCGAATAGACTAGCCTCGACGGCATATCTCACAGTCTTTCTACATATTCGTATAATATATCGCAAACCGGTTTTGCTAGACGCACCCCGACAAGGTTTCACCAAACATCGAACCCGAACTCGACAGTAGAGAATCAACACAATGGCGCCGGTCGTACCTACTCTTGCTCTTATTTTGGCGGCTGCTTCGGCAGTCGAAGCTGCTCCTCCAGGAAGGCATGCTCCACCCAGCGTGGCCAACATGTTGTCGAACGTCAAACGGAATTGGCACAGCTTCACCTCTAGGTGGTACTACGGTGACGAGTATGGCCTGGTGAGTGGTCTTTCTGGCTATTGTGGGACAGTCGCTGATAATGTAGCAACGTCCTCCTGATCTTCCCCAGAAGCGACAACTCGCCTTGCCTGCCGGCTGGAGCTACGGGGGATGCGTGACCGAATCACACCTCGAGCGACTCTTGCAGGGAACCTCGTACCATTCTGGTGTCCTCACCACCACCCAGTGTCTGACCCAATGTGCTCGTCTTGGCTTCTCTTTTGGAGCTACCGAATACGGTGATGAGGTATGTGATTCTCTGCCTTATGTGTGGAACTGTGGCTCATGCCCAGTGTTATTGCGGTAATGAATTTGTTGGAAGCGGTGGACAGGTCATGCCTGACTCGGACTGCAGCAAACCATGCGCTGGTGATTCATCGGAAATGTGTGGACAGGCCTGGCGTCTTTCCCTATACAAACACGATGGAGCCGATTGGTGTACACCCAGTACCAACACCACCACCCCTTCTCCTTCTGCTTCGACTACCTCTACTGCTCCTGTCCCTACTTCAACTACTACCCCCGAGGAGACCTCTGAATGGGCTCGACTCGGTTGCGCCGTCGACTCATTCGACCGTATCTTGACCGGTTTCTCCAACTTGAACTTCCCAGAACTCACCATCGACAAATGTTTGGAGACATGTGAATCCCGAGGATTCACCTACGGTGGTGTTCAAGGAGGACTCGAATGTTTCTGTGGAAACAGCTTGAGTCGAGCATACCAATACAACTCGAACAACTGTGATGTCCCTTGTCCTGGGGACAGATCCGAAACTTGCGGTGGTGGATGGGGTCTCGACCTCTACCAGCTCGTTTCCGATATCCCCGAATGCCCCGCTACTACTGCGACTGCGACTCTTGGTGGTGTCCTACTCCCAACAGGCGGCTCGGGCGGTATCATCACTGCCGGTATCCCTGCCAAAGTGACCACCCTATCCGGCTCAGAGACCGCTTCCCCCTCGGTCTCGTTCTCTTCTTCTCTTTCCTCCGACTCCCCTTCGGCCACAATCTCCCCCTCGGCCTCTGCTTTAACTTCCTCAACTGCCGCACCCGCCTCGACCGCCTCGGCGGTCCCACCTACTACCGGTAACCCCCCCGCTGCTGGAGGCGAACACCAAGTCTGGGCTCATCACATGGTCGGCAACACGTACTCCTATTCTCGAGCTGATTGGGAGACCGATATCCGAGCTGCTCAAGCTGCCGGTATTGACGGTTTCGCCTTGAATGTCGGTACCGAGCAATGGCAGCGAGATCAATCAGCCGTCGCCTACGCTGCTGCTGAAGGAACTGGATTCAAAATGTTTCTCTCGCTCGACATGACTTCGCTCGGATGTTGGTCCCAGGCCGACGCCAACAATCTCGTCAGCTACACTTCTCAATTCGCCAAATCCGAAGCTCAGGCTCACCACAACGGCAAAGTCCTCGTCTCGACCTTTTCCGGATCCGACTGCAACTTTGGTGTTGGCGGATCACAAGGATGGCAATCCCAATATGTCGATGTCCTAAAGAACCAGGGTGTCAACATTTTCTTCGTCCCTTCCATCTTTTCAGACGTTTCAACCTTTTCGTCCAATACTTGGATGGATGGTGAACTCAACTGGAACTCGGCTTGGCCCGTTGGCGACAACTCCATCTCTACCAATACCGATGAACGATACATGAATGCTCTCGGTGGAAAGGAATACATGGCTGCTGTGTCGCCATACTTCTTTACCCACTTTGGACAGGATACATGGAACAAGAACTGGATCTACAAGGGTGACGACTGGCTCTACTGTACTCGATGGGAACAGCTTATCGCCATGCGAGACCGAGTCCAACAGCTCGAAATCCTGACTTGGAACGACTACGGAGAGTCTTCCTACATTGGTCCTATCCACGGAAGTCTCCCCCGAGGATCCGAAGTCTGGACCCGTGGTTTCGATCACCAAGGACTAAACATCCTCACCCAGTACTACTCTACCGCTTTCAAGACCGGTCAATACCCTACGATCACCAAAGACTCGCTCGTCATGTGGTCTCGACCTCACGCACACGATGCCAACGCACCCGATTACATTGGTAAACCTACCGGATGGGACTGGACAGACGACAACATGTACGCTGTCGTCCTCACCACCGGTCCTGCTCAAGTCACCTTGACTTCTGGATCCAACACCGAGACCTTCTCGGTGCAGGGTGGTCTTACAAAGCTCAAGATCGCCAATGCTCCAGGTGGCATGTCTGGTAAAGTCGTTCGAAATGGTCAAACTGTCGCTACAGTCTCTGGCCAAGGATTCGACTACACCACCTCCCCTTCCACCTACAACTACAATTACTTTGTAGGATCTAGTTCGTAGAGGATGGGATGTGTGGTTCGTTTAGGCTTGGATAGATGTTGATAAATGGCTCTCTGTGCTGGTTCACGGATTTGACGCCTAGGTAGAATAGTGTATATATCCCTTAGAAAATCTTTGACTCCGATTACCTCCTGCTTCTTACATATACTCTATGCACTTTGGTTCAATGGAAACGATCATCTTGTTCTTCCTGATTCCCTTCTGAGAGCATCCCTGCAGAAGATGCATGCATGGACCAGTGACTGCCCAAGTGACCACCACCATTGTCTAGCGGAAACAAATCCGCTTCTTTCTTTCCCTTCCTTTCGCGTCTGACTTCCCTTCCTTGACCATCATTCACCACCCCTTGCTCATCCCCTAATCACCTTCCTTTCATACTCCATCGTCATCACCCACACACATAGCACAGCAGTCATCTATATAGCCGGACTCATCGAATCATCTGACTGCCTTTCTTCCCGATGGCGAGTCAGAACTGACGAAATCTCGCCACTAAATCACGACGTCCTTGACTACCCTCTTCCGCCCCTACTTCCTCATGGGGTCGGCCTCATCTCGGATGAGTGCTAACCCCGCACTTGTTCATTCGATCGAGGAAGCGTCAAGTCCATCTACGGGTACTACATCGTCCGTGATACCGGAACCTGCACTCGCGCATGAATCAGATCTATCAATCAACAATCAGACTTCCGAGTCGGACCATGTTTCGCCCCCAACACAAGTACTTGATCATATTATATCGCCAGTCAAACTTGATAAAGGGAAAGGAAAAGCAAAGCAGATCATGGATGATAAGGAAGAAGGAGAAATCAGTGAGGACGAGGTCGACGCCCTTCACGTACCGCAACACGCCTCGCCCCTAGCGTCAAGAAGACCATCCGTCGGTAAAGTTCACTATGATTCATATCCTCCCACTCCCAGAGGTTCATCCCGACCTCCAAATGGCTCGCAAAGCCCAAAGTCACTCCACCCACTATCACAGCCGAGGCAATACAAGCAACAATCACAATCTCCCCTACAAATGCAGTTTCCGCAACATACGCATCATGGCCAACACCACCGACATGTAAGCAGAGTCAGTGGAGATATGTCCCACAAGTCATCCCTTCCTCTCCGATCCTCTCCAGTCGCATCCACCAGTCAGACACCTCTTCTAGCCAAACCCGTACCTATCAACGATCAAGCCATGACCCCGCAAATGAACCAACCTGCAGCAGTGGTAGAAAGTAGTCCACCGGAAGACAGTCTGGCCTTGCCTTCCAGTATGTCTTATTACCCTCACTTCTGCACGCTAAATTAGAACTGACCACCAGGCCTCACATCGGAAGAAGCAGAACAGTATATGGCCATTATCCGAAACCTCATGCAGGACGGAGTCAGACCTGACGTTCTCATCAAACGAGGTGCTACGCCAAAGTATGTCAGTATGGTCTGTAGGGAGATTGTGGAAGGAAGTCGCAAGAGGAAAGAAGGATCATTGTGGACCGAGACCAGAGAACCTGATACCGTTATCACTCCCGACATCGATGCCGGCCCTTCTACACTTCCATCTGGACTACAATCGCCTACTTTACTGCGATCCGGCCTCCGTTCCCCGTCTCTCGGCTCTGCTGATATGACTCGAGATAGAAGTATATCATCCATCAGTTCAGTCGAGACTAGTATCGAGGTCGAGAGGATGATTCTGCCAGAACAACCCATCCGACTAGTACCTACATCCTCGTGGGCTCCAGCCAACAAAGCTCCCCCATCCCCTGTACGCGTCGAAAGCTATCGGCCTACTCGATCAACCGTCGATTACTCGGACATTGTACCATCCCGGCCAACCCGACCAGTACAGCCCGTTGCCAATCTCAATATCCGACTCGGCACACGTTTACCAGCTGAAGGACTACCTCGACCGGTATCTTCGTATGTACCCTCGAAACCTACGAATCCGCTTCGTAGTCGAGCAAGTGATCTTTCACCAGTCGTCAAGCGACCGACTTACTACGCCAATAATGGACAAACACCCAAAACTCCCCCTCTTCCAGGATCTCCCGTCGTCGCCAAAGGTCCTCAGCCTCATATCGCACCCACCCCTATCGCTCATGGAGCTAGTGGGGGAATCGTATCATTGGGAGATCATGAGATGGCTCCTCTTGCAGATGCAATCACTATACCAGTGACGGCCCCCACAGTCATCCCCACGCCTCCTCTACCTCGAACCTCAATACCAACCAATGGCCCCTCTTCCGCCATGAACGCCTTGCTCGAATCGAAGAGGAGAGCTATGGAATCGATGAAGCGAGGTCGTAAAGCGAGCAAGGATGTACCTTCACTCCCCGCCCGTCCTCCTACTCCTCCACTGGACACTCGTGCTAGTCTGCCGAGCCCTCCACCAATTCCGCCAGTACTCGCCCCGGCCGCTGCTACACAGGAGAATCTCGAGGACCAAGTGGCTGCTCTCGAGCAAGAGGTCCTCGGCCTACAAGAAGCCGCTCCGAAACCAGTGGATGATCAGGAAGAAGGAGAAATACCTGACGAAATCGAGCCGCCTGTTCAACCTCGAATGGCGGCCATTATCCCCTCGACGACCCCAGTCCAACTCAACAAATCCACCAAACGCCCAAACGCAGAGGATATGATGGATTATCGAACTTCCTCCATCTCTTCCCGATCAGCTCATCCCGCCAAACGTCGCTTATTTGGTGCTCCTCTACGCATGAAACGGCTCCTTGTCTCGCTTGACGACGATGACGACGATAGTGAGGATGAAGGCTCGACACCTACTCCCACCGCAGCCGAGATGGAAGTCGAACGAAAACGGTTGTTGCAGGAGAAGGACGATAATATCATGCGATTGAGGGAACAGATCTTGAGACTAC
>Ga0308160_10008142_pt1 | contig 10254 bp, 6 predicted proteins | sample PhyFR1_FD_201036 | JGI IMG/M metagenome (GOLD analysis project Ga0308160, IMG submission 201036) | Phyllosphere microbial communities from UC Gill Tract Community Farm, Albany, California, United States - DLSLF.R1 | ecosystem: Host-associated > Plants > Phyllosphere > Unclassified | place: USA...
GCTTATTGGTGCTGGTCGTGCTTTCGGTCGCGCTGATGGTGGTCGATGCTCGTTTTGCACTGCTCAAGCCCGTGCGTAGCCAGATGTCGCTGGTGTTGATGCAGACCTACTGGATCACCGACCTGCCGCAACGTCTGTTCCAGGGCGTGGCGAGCCAGTTCGGCAGCCGCACCGAGCTCGTCGCCGAAAACGAAAAACTCAAGACCGAAAACCTGCTGTTGCAGGGGCGCATGCAAAAGCTCGCGGCCCTCACCGAGCAGAACGTACGGCTGCGCGAGTTGCTCAATTCTTCCGCGCTGGTTAACGAGAAAGTCGAAGTGGCCGAGTTGATCGGCATGGACCCCAACCCCTTCACGCATCGCATCATCATCAACAAGGGTGAGCGCGATGGTGTGGTCCTGGGCCAGCCGGTGCTCGATGCGCGTGGCCTGATGGGCCAAGTGGTGGAGCTGATGCCCTACACCTCGCGGGTATTGCTGCTGACGGATACAACCCACAGCATTCCCGTGCAAGTCAACCGTAACGGCTTGCGCGCCATCGCCAGCGGCACCGGTAACCCCGAGCGCCTTGAACTCCGTCACGTGGCCGACACCGCCGACATCAAGGAAGGCGACCTATTGGTCAGTTCCGGCTTGGGCCAGCGTTTCCCGGCCGGCTACCCGGTGGCGACGGTCAAGGAAGTGATCCATGATTCCGGCCAGCCATTTGCCATCGTGCGCGCCGTTCCCACCGCAGCCCTGAACCGCAGCCGCTACCTGCTGCTGGTGTTCAGTGATAACCGCACCCCGGAAGAGCGCGCCAATGACGCCGCCCAGGCCCAGGAAGCGGAGGACAAGAAGAACGGCACGGCGCCGATCATTCCTGCAACCGTGCCCAAGCCTGCGCCGGCGGCCCCAACTGCACCGGTGGCCACTCCGGCCGCAGCGGCGCCAGTGGCCACGCCGGTCAAGCCTGCAGCGCATAACACCCACCCGGTAAAACCGGCGGCCGCCAAACCGCCGGCCACCACGCCTGCTACCACCACGCCTGCCGTCAAGCCTGCGACTGCAGCCCCGGCGACCACGCGGCAGAGGGAGGAATAATGGCCGGTACTCATTCGCGCAATGGTTGGATCGTGTGGCTGACATTCGCGGTCGGCCTGCTGCTCAGCGTTTCGCCGCTGCCGCAATTCATGGAAATCCTGCGCCCGCTGTGGCTGGCCTTGTTGCTGGCGTTCTGGTCGCTGAACCTGCCACATAAAGTGGGCATGGTCACGGCGATGTTCCTGGGCTTGGCGGAAGATGTGCTGTATGGCACCTTGCTGGGCCAGAACGCGTTGATCCTGACCTTGATCACCTTCCTGGTACTGTCGCTGCAGCAGCGTTTGCGTATGTTCCCGATGTGGCAGCAATGCCTGGTGATCCTGGTGATTTTCGGCCTGGCGCAGCTTGTTCAGTTATGGCTCAGCGCCTTGACCGGCAACCGCCAGCCAACCCTGGCGCTGGTGCTGCCGGCGCTGGTCAGCGCGCTGCTGTGGCCATGGATCAGTTTCGGTCTGCGTGGGCTGCGTCGTCGCTATAAAATCAATTGAATGGATTGCGAGGCTCTGCCTGGTTATCGAACCCTACAGGGAGAGTCTGCATGAATTCGCTTTATCTGGCCTCCGGCTCCCCGAGGCGACGTGAACTGCTGACCCAGATCGGTGTGCCCTTCAAGGTGGTCAGCGCCGCTATTGACGAAACTCCCATCCCCAATGAATCCGCTGTTGCCTATGTCGAGCGTCTTGCGCTCGGCAAGGCGGCGGCGGGTTTTGCTGCGCTTGAGCAAACGTCGGATGCCTGCGTGTTGGGTGCCGACACGGCGGTGATTGTCGACGGCAAGATCCTCGGCAAGCCGGTAGACCAAGCCGACGCCTTGGCGATGTTGATGGCCTTGGCGGGCCGTGAGCATGAGGTGCTCACGGCCATTGCCCTCACCGATGGGCTGCGCTGCGAAACCCGATGTGTCAGGAGTCGTGTACTTTTTCGCGAGGTTTCTGTCGAGGAGGCTACAACCTACTGGCACAGCGGCGAACCGCAAGACAAGGCGGGCGGCTATGCTATTCAAGGGCTTGGCTCGGTGTTTGTCGCCGGGCTCAACGGCAGTTATTCCGCCGTGGTAGGCCTGCCGGTGTGCGAAACCGCGCAACTGCTTGGCCGATTCGGCATACCCTGTTGGCAACACCTTACCGCGCGCTGAACGCGTTACTCCAGCGCCCAGCCTTAAGCGACCGGCCACTATTGTGAAAACGCCTGAACGAGACCCAGCCATGAGTGAAGAGATTCTGATCAATATCACGCCGATGGAATCGCGCGTGGCGGTGGTAGAGAACGGTGTTTTGCAGGAAGTACACGTCGAGCGCACCCAGAAGCGCGGGATCGTTGGCAATATCTACAAAGGCAAGGTAGTGCGCGTGCTGCCGGGGATGCAGGCGGCATTCGTCGACATCGGCCTGGACCGTGCCGCGTTTATCCATGCTTCGGAAATCTCCCTGCGTGAAGGCCCGGCGGTCGAAAGTATCAGCGCCCTGGTGCATGAAGGGCAGAGCCTGGTGGTGCAAGTCACCAAGGACCCCATCGGTTCCAAGGGCGCGCGCCTGACCACGCAACTGTCGATTCCTTCGCGTTATCTGGTGTACATGCCGCGTACCGCCCACGTCGGTATCTCCCTCAAGATCGAGGATGAAGGCGAGCGCGAACGCCTGAAGAAGGTGGTCAGCGACTGCGTGGCCGCCGAAGGCATCAAGGAGGCCGGCGGTTTTATCCTGCGTACCGCCGCGGAAGGCGCCGGGGCCGATGAGATTCTGATGGACATCCGTTACCTGCGACGGCTGTGGGATCAGATCGGCGCCCAGATCAAGACCATCGGCGCGCCAAGTGTCATTTATGAAGACCTGGGCCTGGCCTTGCGCACGCTGCGCGACCTGGTCAGCCCCAAGATTGAGAAAATTCGCATCGACTCGCGGGAAACCTTCCAGCGCACCACGCAATTTGTTGCCGAGCTGATGCCGGAAATTGCCGACCGCCTGGAACACTATCCTGGTGAGCGGCCGATCTTCGACCTGTACGGCGTCGAAGATGAAATCCAGAAGGCCCTGGAGCGCAAGGTGCCGCTCAAGTCCGGTGGCTATCTGGTGGTGGACCCGGCGGAAGCCATGACCACCATCGACGTCAACACCGGCGCTTTTGTCGGCCATCGCAACCTCGAAGAGACCATCTTCAAGACCAACCTCGAAGCGGCCACCGCGATTGCGCGCCAACTGCGCCTGCGCAACCTGGGCGGCATCATCATCATCGACTTCATCGACATGGAAGACGAAGAGCACCAGCGCCAGGTGCTGCGCACGCTCGAGAAACAACTGGAACGCGATCACGCCAAGACCAACATCATCGGTATTACCGAGCTGGGACTGGTGCAAATGACCCGCAAACGTACCCGCGAAAGCCTGGAGCAGGTGCTGTGCGAGCCGTGCAGCAGTTGCCAGGGGCGCGGTAAGTTGAAAACTCCGGAAACGGTTTGCTACGAGATTTTCCGGGAAATCTTACGAGAGGCGCGGGCCTACCAGGCCGAAGGTTATAGAGTGCTTGCCAACCAGAAAGTGGTCGACCGCCTGCTGGATGAAGAGTCCGGTAACGTTGCCGAGTTGGAGGGATTTATCGGGCGCACGATTCGCTTCCAGGTAGAAACCATGTATTCCCAGGAACAATACGACGTGGTGCTGCTCTGATCCCCATTCGCTTGCCTTTTTTGATCCCGGCAGACCTTGTCTGCCGCCTGCCTACTGCCTTGAGGGTCGCCTGACATGGAGCGTCTGACACGCTTTTTTGCCGCTTTGACCCGTTGGGGCTTGGGCCTGTGCGCCTTGCTGCTGGTTTTGGCGGCGGTGTACGTGAGCCTGGGGCGTGAGTTGACACCGCTTGTTGCCGAATACCGAGCGCAGGTCGAGGCCAAGGCCCAGGCCGCGGTCGGTATGCCGATGCACATCGGCATGCTTGAAGGGCGCTGGAGCGGTTTCGCACCGGTGCTGCTGGCCCGCGATGTGATGGTGGGCGAAGGCAGCAATGCCTTGCGCCTGGATCAGGTGGAAGTGGTGCCGGATATCTGGGCCAGCCTGATGGCGCGTGAAGTGCGCCTGGCTCACTTGCAAGTCAGTGGCCTGCAACTGAGTGCCAAGGAAGACAGGGACGGCCATTGGGCACTGCAAGGCCTGCCGATGCAGGACGACCAACCGCTGGACCCGCAGCAACTGCTCACGCGCCTGCAGAGGGTCAAGCGCGTGTCGCTGCTCGACAGCCAGGTCACCTTGCAACCGCTCGACCAATCGCCCCTCACCCTTACCTATGTGGGCTTTAGCCTGCATACCGGCATCACCCGCCAACGTCTCGACGCGCGCCTGACCCTGCCCGACGGCCAGCCCCTGGCTGTCAGCCTGCGCAGCCGCATACGTGCCAGTCAATGGAAAGACGCCGAAGTCCAGGCCTACCTCAGCCTGCCGCAGAGCGACTGGGCCAAGTGGATTCCGAGCAAGCTGACCCAGCAGTGGAAGCTCACGCAGTTCAAGGCCGGCGGGGAGTTCTGGCTGAACTGGGGCAAAGGCGCCGTGCAAAGCGCGGTGGTGCGCCTCAACTCGCCGCAGGTCAAGGGCAGTTACGCCGAGCGCAAGCCGGTGCACATCGAAAACCTCGCCCTTACCGCCTACCTGCAACGCAGTGATAGCGGCATGAAGGTGCTGTTTGATTCGTTGGCGATGAACCTGGGCGATACCCGTTGGGAATCGCGCCTGCAATTGCAGCAGAGCCTGGCGACCGACAAGGGCCAGGAGGTCTGGAAACTGCAGGCTGACCGCCTCGACCTGACACCGATCACGCCGCTGCTCAACGCTCTGGCGCCATTGCCGGAAGGCTTCGCCAAAACCGTCGAACATCTCAAGGCCACTGGCCTGCTGCGTAATGTGCTGGTGGATTTTCGTCCCCAGGACACTACCGATCAAAAAGTCAGTTTTGCCGCCAACCTGGAACGGGTGGGCTTTGATGCCTACTTTGGCGCGCCGGCCGCACGCAATGTATCCGGTAGCATCAGCGGCGACCTGGGCCATGGCGAACTGCGCATGGACAGCAAGGATTTCTCCCTGCACCTCGACCCGATCTTCGCCAAGCCCTGGCAATACCTGCAGGCCAATGCGCGGCTGACCTGGAAGCTCGATAAGCAAGGCTTCACCCTGATCGCCCCTTATATCAAGGTGTTGGGTGAAGAGGGCAAGATTGCCGCCGACTTCCTTATTCGCCTCAATTTCGACCATAACCAGGAAGACTATATGGACCTGCGGGTCGGCCTGGTCGATGGCGATGGGCGCTTCACCCCCAAATACCTCCCCGCAGTGCTGAGCCCCGCATTGGATGAGTGGCTGCGCACCGCGATTCTCAAGGGCGCGGTAGACCAGGGGTTCTTCCAGTATCAGGGCTCGCTGAGCCATGGTGCGCTGCCGGCCTCGCGCAATATCAGCCTGTTCTTCAAGGTGCATGACGCCGAGTTGGCGTTCCAGCCGGGCTGGCCCCATGTGAGCAAGGTTGATGGCGAGGTGTTTGTCGAGGAGAGCGGCGTCCGCATTCTGGCCGACAAAGGCCAGTTGCTCGACACCCAGGTCAAGGACATCTACGTCAATATTCCCCACGCTCTGCCCGGCAAGGACAGCCATTTACTGCTGACCGGGGCGTTTGCCGGCGGCCTGGGTGATGGCCTGAAAATTCTTCAAGAGGCGCCGATCGGCACCGCTTCGACCTTTGCCGGTTGGAAGGGCGAGGGCGACCTGCAAGGCAAGCTGGACCTGGATATTCCGTTGGCCAAAGGCACTGAGCCCAAGATCGTGGTGGACTTCCAGACCGATAAGGCACGGCTGCAATTGGCGGAACCCACCCTGGACCTGACGCAGCTCAAGGGCGATTTCCGTTTTGACAGCACCAAGGGCCTGAGTGGCGAAAAAATTACCGCCCAGGCGTTTGACCGGCCTATCACCGCGCAGATTTTTGCCGATGGCAAGCCGGGCAATATCAGTACCCGTGTCGCAGCCAAAGGGCAGGTCACGGTCAAGCGACTGATGGACTGGCTAAAAATAACTCAGCCGCTGCCGGTGTCCGGCGACATTCCGTACCAGTTACAACTGAACCTGGACGGTGCCGACAGCCAGTTGATGATCAGTTCCAACCTCAAGGGCGTTGCGCTGGACCTGCCGGCGCCGTTCGGCATGCCGGCCAGCCAGGGGCGTGACAGCGTCTTTCGCATGACCTTGCAAGGCGCCGAGCGCCGGTATTGGTTCGATTATGGTGAACTGGCGAACTTCACCTTCGCCGCGCCGCCGGACAAATTCAATGAGGGCCGTGGCGAGTTGTTCCTCGGCGATGGCGACGCAGTACTGCCGGGCGCCAAGGGTTTGCGCATTCGGGGCGTGCTGTCGGAGCTGGACATCGATCCGTGGAGAAAGCTGGTCAACCAATACGCCGGCAACGATCCGGGCGGCAGCGCCAAGCAACTGTTGAGCAGTGCCGATTTCAAGATTGGCAAGCTCACGGGTTTAGGCACCCAGTTCGATCAGGTCAATTTGCAACTCGATCGCAAAGCCGCGGCGTGGGGCCTGCAGTTCGACAGTCAGCAGGCCAAGGGGCGCGTGAACCTGCCGGATGCCAAGGGCGCACCGATTGCGATCAACCTGCAATACGTAAAACTGCCGGCAGTGGACCCTTCCGTACAGGCGGATGAAAATGCGCCGGACCCACTGGCGAGCATCGACCCCAAGGATATTCCAGCGCTGGATATCGCTATTGACCAGCTGTTCCAGGGCCCGGACCTGGTGGGCGCCTGGTCGCTGAAGATTCGACCTACCGCCAAGGGCCTGGCCTTCAACGATCTGGACCTGGGCCTCAAGGGCATGCTGCTCAAGGGGGCCGGAGGATGGGAAGGCGCACAGGGCGACAGCGGCAGTTGGTACAAGGGGCGCCTGGACGGCAAGAACATCGGCGACGTGCTCAAGGGTTGGGGCTATGCGCCAACGGTAACCAGCGAGGACTTCCATCTGGATGTGGATGGGCGTTGGCCGGGTTCGCCGGCCTGGGTCGGGCCAAAACGCTTCTCCGGCAGCCTGGATGCAACCTTTCGCAAGGGCCAGTTCGTTGAAGTGGAAGGCGGTGCGCAGGCGCTGCGGGTTTTCGGCCTGCTCAACTTCAACTCCATCGGGCGCAGACTGCGCCTGGACTTTTCGGACCTGCTTGGCAAAGGCTTGAGCTATGACCGGGTCAAAGGGTTGTTGGCCGCGAGCAATGGTGTGTTCGTGACCCGCGAACCGATCACATTGACCGGCCCGTCGAGCAACCTGGAGCTCAACGGCACCCTGGACCTTGTGGCTGACCGCGTGGATGCCAAGCTGTTGGTGACGTTGCCGGTGACCAACAACTTGCCGATCGCGGCGCTGATCGTCGGCGCACCGGCCATTGGCGGTGCATTGTTCCTGATCGACAAGCTGATCGGCGACCGGGTTTCGCGTTTTGCCAGCGTGCAATACAAAGTGGAAGGGCCGTGGAAGGACCCGAAAATCAGCTTCGACAAACCATTTGAAAAACCAAACTGAGGGTCTGTGGAGTAGCATGGCCGCATGCCCATTACGGAGTGTCGGCCCATGTCCTTTGCGGTAATTCAAATGGTCAGCCAGAGCGATGTACTGGCCAACCTGGCCCAGGCCCGGCGTTTGCTGGAACAAGCGGCGGCCGGCGGTGCGAAGCTTGCGGTGCTGCCGGAAAACTTCGCCGCCATGGGCCGTCGCGATGTGGCGGATATCGGTCGTGCCGAAGCGCTGGGTGAAGGTCCGATACTGCCCTGGTTGAAACAGACCGCCCGCGACCTCACCTTATGGATAGTGGCTGGCACATTGCCGTTGCCGCCCAGGGATCAACCGCACGCCAAGCCCAATGCCTGTTCGCTGCTGATCGATGATCGCGGCGAAATCGTTGCCCGTTACGACAAGCTGCATTTGTTTGATGTGGATGTGGCGGACGCTCGGGGTCGCTATCGCGAATCCGATGACTATGCTTTCGGAAGCCATGTGGTGGTGGCGGATACGCCGGTCGGTCGCCTGGGCATGACGGTGTGTTACGACCTGCGCTTCCCCGAGTTGTACAGCGAGTTGCGTGCGGCGGGGGCTGAACTGATTTCCGCGCCCTCGGCCTTTACCGCCGTGACCGGAGCGGCGCATTGGGATGTGCTGATCCGCGCCCGCGCCATCGAAACCCAGTGCTATTTGCTGGCGGCAGCCCAGGGCGGTGTGCATCCGGGGCCACGGGAAACCTATGGCCATGCGGCGATTGTCGATCCGTGGGGGCGTGTGTTGTCTCAACAGGATCAAGGCGAAGCGGTGTTGTTGGCCGCGCGCGATAGCAGTGAACAAGCGTCGATACGGGCGCGCATGCCGGTGGTCAACCATCGGCGCTTTTTCTCGCAGGGCGCGCAGCGGCCTGCCTCGCAACGATGAATTTAAGGCCAAACCTATGAGCGAGTTGTTGTCCTCAGTCAGTGAACACCTCCTGGCACCCGGTGGCGTGACCATCGAAAGTTTGCAAACCGTGCTGGGTGATCTCGCCGGGCCGGGTATCGACGCGGCAGACCTGTATTTCCAAGGGCAGATCTCCGAGTCCTGGGCGCTGGAAGATGGCATCGTCAAGGAAGGCAGTTTTAATCTCGACCAGGGCGTCGGTGTGCGGGCGCAATCCGGGGAAAAAACCGGTTTTGCCTACAGCAACGCGATCACCCTGGAGGCCTTGGGCCTGGCCGCTCGTGCGGCGCGCTCGATTTCCCGCGCCGGCCAAAACGGTACGGTGCAGGCGTTCAGCACCCAGGACGTGGCCCAGTTGTACGCGCCGGATAACCCACTGGAAGTGATCAGCCGTGCGGAAAAGGTCGAGCTGCTAAAGCGTGTCGACGCGGCCACCCGCGCCCTGGACCCGCGTATCCAGCAGGTTACCGTGAGCATGGCGGGCGTATGGGAACGCATCCTGGTGGCCTCGACCGATGGTGGCCTGGCGGCGGATGTTCGACCGTTGGTGCGCTTCAACGTCAGCGTGATCGTCGAACAGAACGGCCGCCGTGAGCGCGGTGGTCATGGTGGTGGCGGGCGAACCGACTACCGTTATTTCCTCGCCGAAGACCGCGCGATGGGCTATGCCCGTGAAGCGCTGCGTCAGGCGCTGGTGAACTTGGAAGCCATTCCGGCACCGGCGGGTACGTTGCCGGTGGTGTTGGGTTCGGGTTGGTCCGGCGTGTTGTTGCACGAAGCGGTGGGGCATGGCCTGGAAGGCGACTTCAACCGCAAGGGCAGCTCCGCCTATAGCGGGCGCATGGGCGAAATGGTTGCATCCAAGTTGTGCACCATCGTCGATGACGGCACCCTGGCCGGTCGTCGGGGCTCGCTGAGCGTGGACGACGAAGGCACACCCACCGAATGCACCACGTTGATCGAAAACGGTGTGCTCAAGGGCTACATGCAAGACAAGCTCAATGCCCGCCTGATGGGCGTGGCGCGTACCGGTAACGGTCGCCGTGAGTCCTACGCCCATCTGCCGATGCCGCGTATGACCAATACCTACATGCTCGGCGGCGAAAGCGACCCGGCGGAAATCATCGCGTCGGTGAAGCGTGGCATCTATTGCGCGAACCTCGGCGGCGGCCAAGTGGACATCACCAGCGGCAAGTTCGTGTTTTCCACCAGCGAGGCGTACCTGATCGAAGACGGCAAGATTACCGCGCCGGTCAAAGGGGCAACGTTGATTGGCAACGGGCCAGAGGCCATGAGCAAGGTGTCGATGGTCGGTAACGACCTGTCGCTGGACAGCGGCGTGGGCACCTGTGGGAAAGATGGGCAGTCGGTGCCGGTGGGTGTCGGCCAGCCAACGCTGAAGATCGATGCAATCACCGTGGGTGGCACGGGATCGTAAGCGGTGGAGCTTCGGGTGGCGAGGGCCGCCACCCGGGGAAAGGCATCAACGCAGGCCGCGTTGAGTCTCGTCCAGCTCACGGATGTACTTGAAGATTTTACGGCTGGTGGCCGGCGCCTTGTTATGCGCCTGCTCGTGCTGGGCCTGACGGATGAGGGAGCGCAATTGCTGGCGGTCCGCGTCCGGGTAGTCCAGCACGAATTTTTCCAGCACCGCGTCATCGCCCGAAATCAGGCGGTCACGCCAACGCTCCAGGTTGTGG
>Ga0308160_10008143_pt1 | contig 10252 bp, 7 predicted proteins | sample PhyFR1_FD_201036 | JGI IMG/M metagenome (GOLD analysis project Ga0308160, IMG submission 201036) | Phyllosphere microbial communities from UC Gill Tract Community Farm, Albany, California, United States - DLSLF.R1 | ecosystem: Host-associated > Plants > Phyllosphere > Unclassified | place: USA...
CCGTGATGTTGGCCGCGTATTGTCGCTGCCGACTCCGGCACAGCCTGACTGGGTGCGGTGTGTCATTGTTTGAGATGATGTGAGATAGATCCAAGACTGGCAGAGATACAGCCACAACCTCATTACAGTACACGATCCGAGGGTCCCAGGCGGATATCGCGAAAGGAAGAGCTCAAACGCTGAGCGGAGGTAAACCAGTTCAGATCTCGAAAATGCATGCGTAATGTTATGCGTTCTGCTAGGATACAACGATCTGGACAAGTTGTGAAGTAGTAGCATCTGTGGGGCTCGTAAGCTGCTTTGTGTCGAGAGCTGTTGATACACTGGCGTATTATAGAGCTAGAAGGCTGGATCCCATCGCTCTCGTTCCTCCCCTTTCCTTTCAATGTTTCATCTAGTTGAGGAAGCCTCGACATCTTGCCGATCCACACAGACAAATAACCTTGTTCTCCGGCGACTCGATGGGGAAGTGATAGTCATATGTGATTTCGTCTCCAGGCAAGATATTGGTCTTGGCGTAGATGACGATCTATGATGAGGCAGTTGCCCAAGGTCAATAAAGCGAAGAAATGAATCATGAGACAGCTTTTCGGCTAACCTTCTTCTCGCCATTGATAGTGATGATCTTGGCAGTGCAGTTCGGCGTGCAACAATGGTTGATCAACCTAGCCATACTCCCCTTCTTGGTAGCGTCCACCACGGCATCATCGTCCACCCGGAACAGATAACTGCTACCGATTCCGATCTTCTCGTACCACTTTTCCCGAATATCGGCCACCTGAGCCCGGATGACTTCGCCCACGTATTCGATGACCATCTCTCCGACCGTGATGGACTCGGCCGCATACAGTCCCCAGTCGTGAATAGGCGAACGCTGGAATTTGAGCTGCTTCTTTCGAGTTCGTAGCTGATTGAAAGCAAAGACGTCCGAGTCGGCATCGGCCGCCTTCTTTGACTGCTCCATGCCTTGTACAAATCGACGGGTCGCCACACGAGCAGAACGTGACGAAGCGACAGCGTTGTTGTTGCCGCTTGCGCTCGTCGCTCCCGCCGGATGGTCTACTTCGACGATCGCCCGATTTCGTTGGGGCAGGTAAGCCGATTTGTCAAGAGCAGAAATCTTGTAGTACCCATGCGAGCGGGCGCAGCCTGACGGGTGGATATAGCCGTCTTGCTCCTCTGGCTCGCCCACCGTATCAACAACTCCCTCCAAGAGTGCTTCTTCCTCAAGCGCCGCTTTCTCTTCGGGAAGGAGCGGGACCTCGCCGGTCGCCTTGGATTCCACCACTAGCCGGAGCAAGAACAGGTCCTCTTCATCCTGCGCCAGACCGTTCTTCAGTGGATCTAGTTCACTCGGTTTGGCTGGTGGGGCAGGCGCATCCATATCCACGTCTTCTGCTATATCGATAGGCACATCAACCGGGTCTTCCACCAGGCGTGTTGCCTTGCCTTTTTTGGCTTTCTTTTTCGGAGGCTGCTGCTTGTCCTCTTTGGCAACTGTCTTCCGCTTACCGCCTTTTTTAGGCGGGGCGACTACCGATGGTACCTCGGCTACCTGCGTCACTTGCGAATCCTCGACTTCTTCCGGTTTCTTGTTCAATGTGCTATCAACGAAGTGACTGACGGGGACAAGGACAGGATCTGGTATCGTCTCTGTCTCTGCCTCGGGCTTGATCAGCTTTTCGATCTCTCCGTCAAGGTCCAGTGAGTCGGGAACGGCTTGGTCTCTCTTGCTATCCATCTCGATCTCTGTGGGCTGAATGCCAGGAGACGGAGATGGCAGAGCATCGCGACCAGATTGAGCCATAACCAACGATTTGGGGTCTTGCTCCTGAGACATGTCCACTTCGGGTGTCGGAGACTCGGAAGCTACCCGTCTTGCAATCTTTTTCCGTCCCTTAGGCTGAGGTTTGGCTGGGTGAGATTGCAGCGACGGCTTCTTGTCTGCTTCTAACGAAGGAGCGGTTGACGTCGCGGTCACTTCCGGTACTAGATCGCTGTGGATGCTCGAATCGGTCTGAGTGTCACCTTTGACAACATTCACTTGCTCGTCTCGTCCTTCAGGAATGACAGGTGCGGTGGGAACGGCGGGCTCGGATTTCTTCGCCTCCTTGAATTCAGGATGTATGGTTCCCAGTGGGAATTTAGCCATCTTCGCAAGATCGAGACATATACGAGCTTTAAACGTCGAATTGAAGAGTATATAATATCCAGAGGAATCTGCCAAAACCTGTCGCGAAGTGATCAGCTTGGTGTAATTCACTTGTAGACGAAGTTTACTTACATCCAGACAACCCTTGAAATACTGTTTCAACTGGCGAAGAGGTTCCTTCCGTTGCATCTCGGCAACCATCGGCACGTAGATATACGGAAAACCGTTTTTCAGCAAAAGAGCGCCGACCTTGTCTCGATCTAGAGCAACAGGCGTGACCGGAGGACGAGAAGCGGCTGTCGATTTGACTGGCGTCGTCATAATCTTGGCTTGCCCTTTGTGCCGTTCGTGCCGCTTCTTAGGGTCAATAATGACGTCCCTGTCGGTGTCACTCTCCTCGGCTTCTGCATCGCTAGAGACTTCGGTAGAGCCATCCGCTTGCCTCGAATCTGTAACTCTAGAGTCGCGATCACCCGTGCGCCAATAGAGATCTTGATGCGTCGTCTTGGGTCTGAAAGGAATATCAGTGAAGCTGTCCCTAGAGACAGGCGGCCTAGCTTGACGGCTCTGTCTTGCTTTTTTGTCTTCATAAGCCCTGACGTTCTCTTCATAACGATTCCGCAACAGCTTGTTCACTCCTGCGTGGGGGTTCAGGGGGTGGAATGGGCCGTACTGACCCATATTGTACTTTGGTTCTTGCGGAACATCTGCAGCCGGGACCGAAGCGACATTATGAAAAGGGTGGAAGGGCATGTGTGCGTACTTTGCACCACTGCCGTAACGATTTTGCATCGGATTTTGGGAGTAATTTCCTCCATTTTGATACGCATTCGTGGCGGGGCGCGGCTGTGACATGATGGGCAGAGGTACGGCAGGAATGTAAGATGAGGCAGGCCCGCCGATCGCTGGAGTAGCACCCCCAGCTAGCGACGCAGGACTTTGAGGAACGACGGGTGTGCGTTGCGGCACCGTAGGCGTTGGGGTTGATACCGGCTGAACTGGCTTGAGAGGTAGAGGCGCGGCTTCCGCTGATCCACCGTTTGGCATATTTGATGAATCTCGTTTTCGCTCAGCCTCGGGGAGTATCGGTGGCTTGCCGGCCAGTACCAACTTGTACAGTTGATCTATCTTCGCCTTTTGTCCATCAAGCATGACTCGAACCCGCTCGTTTGGAACCTTGTAGGATGGCCCGATACGAGTATTGTCCAGAGTCTTGACCACGTGTTGGGCAAATTTGTTTGCAGCAATTACCTGGCCCGCCTTAACATCGGCCTGCCACGTCTTCCGCTTCGTGCTGTCTCGGTTGATCTCGTCCTTCGCTGGCAGTGGATACTTTCCTTCGAAGGTGACCCTACACAGACCGCTGGAGGCGCCGGTGATTTTGTTCAAGAGTACGTCAATATCGGCAATCTTGGCTTGGCCTTTCACTTTGCTGTCCGAGAACGTGAACTGCTTAGCGAGTCCTCCAATCCTCGAAGCAATGTCACTTTGAGTGGTCAGATGGCTTAGCCCCGAAATACAGATAGCAGTAGCAGGAGCGGGTCCGCTCGATTGCGTATTCCACGCCTGCGATCGACCACATATGCTCATCAGTAAGAGCTTTACTACCCTTGTACTTTTCCCGACAACTCACATATCGAGGTACCTCTAGCAGCCCATCTACCCGATTCTCGCAGAATCCGACACCGGCAAACAATCTCGCCTTGGACATCGTCAACCTCGGATCTTCCACGATGACTTCGTCTTCGCCTTCGCGCGACACTCCGTCTACGCGTTTGTAGCTGACCTTCGAAATCGGATTCAAGACACGAAAGTTCCCTCTTCCAATCTCTTGTTTCACAACCGAAGGAGGTGGAGGCGGAATATACATTGGGGGTGGTGAAGGGATCCGTTCAGGTTCTGGAGGCTGAATACGATCACCTTCATGCGAAGGAGAGGAGACTCCTTGATCCTCCGACTCGTACTTTCTGCGGGGAGCATCGAGATCCCGTCGAAAGTGGAAATCTGGAGGCTTCTCTGCCAACCCATTATTCGTCACAACCTTGGGCTTCGCTCCAAAAGAGATTTTGACCGGTTCGCGGACTGCCGGTGGTTCCAAAACCGCAAGCTGTGGAGTCGGTACCGTAGGTAGATCATCCCGATTCGGGGTCGGCGGTCTTTCATCGTAACGTCGTAAGCTATCGCGCCGTCTCGTCGGTGATCTCGAAGGGGATCTCGAGGCGGACCACCGATCTGCCCTGCCTCTCTCTTCTCGCCGAGGATGTCCATTCGTGCGACCTTCCAGATCCGGGTCATTTCTCCTATCCTCCTCCCGGGATCTCCCTCCAATATAATCGTAATCATCTTTCCGCCTGCCCCTGCTATACCCGTCCTCCTTCACGTAGACCCGCTCACGAGCCGGGCTCCTCGATATGGTCCGAGACCGATATGGATACCCCCTAGAGTCAACCGAATCGTCTCTATACTGTCTCCGAGGTGGCGGACTCGGACTTGCCCCCCTCCAATGATCAGACCGCCTTTCTCTGGTTGGACTCCGGTCATACCGTCTTGGACTATGTCGTCTTCTGTAATCGTCCCGACTCAGACTGCGTTCCATGGATCCATCGTGCCGCCTACGGGATGGAGACCAATGTTCTATTCGCCCTCTCGAGTCCCGAGATACTGATCGTCTTCGAGAATTGTGATCGATTGACGGTCGACGTGGTAGATCTGCTGATCGGCCAATTGGAGAAATTCCATTCTCAGAAGGCCATGAACCATTTGAGGGTCCTCGCTGAGGTTGAGCGTATCGTGATGAGGTGGGATGACCAGTGGATAGAGAGGATAGGGGGTATTGTCGATTGGACGAGGAAGAGGGGTAAGATCTCGAACCCTGTTGAGCGTTCATTCGGTCGATATCGTTCTGAGCCAGCTCTGTGATAATCGAAGTGGCTGAACCAGAAGCAACGGGTGCAACGGGTGTAGGCACTTCGATGGCATCGAAAGTAGGTATGAAGGATGGGACGTATACTGGTGGCTTCCGAGGCTTTTTGTTGTTCGTTGAGGTATTCGAGATCCTTTGCTCAGAGTCTAGCGGCCGAGAGTAGGGTTGATCTCGGTCGTCTACCAGGCTGGCTTGACTTTCTCTTCGGCGATGACTTGATCCGCTCGAGATAGGAGTCTCCCGGTAGGTATCTCGAGAACCGGCATGAGAAGAGCTCAGTGGGATGGCTACCGAGTGACTGTTTCGCTTGTCGAGAGCACCATTCGGCATGTACCGTTCCTTTCCTTGTGGTGGAGGTGCAGATGCAGGAGGGTACAGACCCGAGGACGGTCGAGGTGGAAGAGCAGCCGACCCAGCTGAGAATCCATTCTTCGAAGTCGGATAGGGTGAAGATGACGAACTCTCTAGTCCTCGATGGGATGAAGAAGCACCGCCGGACCCTGAGCCTGTCGACGCCCTTTCATTATAGTGCTGACCATTAGTCCGTACCGGTTTGTTTACTTCCAGGTTGTTTTGGCGATCAAGGTGAGGAGGTCGTGGGCGTTCCCAGGACGACATGTCAGGAGGACCAGACGTCGGGAGACACCTTGCGAATGATCCAATGCTAGGATGAGCTGATTATATTGGTGGTAGTGAGGGCAAGGGTAGGCGTGGGGTGCGGTCAGTCTCGTGTGCAGACCTTCTTTCCGCCGGTGAGGAACTTACCACTCGCTAAAAGGTCTCGATTTACAGCGTTCTCTGCGGCTCGACGGGAGAAAGATCGAGCTCGCAAACGGGAGTAGGCCTTTCGGAGGAGTATCGAAAGCCTCTCGATGACAGTGCAAGGACTGGAGCTATCGGATCAAGATTCGTGCAAGTGTACGTGTGTATATGTGTACACACGCTGAACTTTGCTGAAGCTCTAGCTCGAGCTTCTGCTGATCGCGTCGGCGAGGAGAAAGTCACGCGGGGTCGGCAGAATCGAACCCGCGAGATATGTAGGCAAGCTTGAATCTCGATCTCTGTATCAAATATCTTGCTACCATGAGCCGTCATAGCCGCATAGATTTGTGTATGTGGAAGCCAGGGGCCACTTGTGCAAAGAAAAGGTGACACTAACCCCACTGCCACCTGCGATATAGGCTTAGATGTCCTGTGGTTCACGCTTTCACGGTGTAATATTCTTGTAATGCTCTAGTTAATTATCCCGACTATCACGCGTCGCCTCAGATGTGGAGGGCCAGGGTGCTGGTATCCTCGACTTATTCGACCCCTTCGTTTGGACTGCATAATCACGATCTGTCTTGAAAGCTAGTTGACGAATTATCCATTGACACTAGGGCTCAGCGATCGCTCAGAAGGGAAGCTCAGGCGGATTTCAGCAAAGGCGAGCGTCATGCGAGCTCGGTGAAGCTTGCAATATGGCCCTGACTACGGACAAAGCGTGAGCTGAACGGTCCTATCCTTCTCACTCTTGAAGAGACAGAAATTGACGGCTGATACCGCCCATGATTCACCAGCTACTTGCTACACTCTCTGCGTCTCCATCATCTCAGAAATGCTACAGATCCTCATTCTGCCCGGATCATCTCGCTCTCACCGAGCGCACTCGCAGACAACGCCTACATCCGAGGAAGCGGTCTCGCTGACGTCGATCTATGGCCAGAAATTGCCACAGCACTCGATTCTCCTCCTTTAGAGATTGACAAGGAGCTTGATACTTCCGAAAATGAGAAGGATTCTGGAAATGAGTTCGATGAGCTGGCACAGGCCAGGCGTCGGAGATGGAAGGGGAAGCAAGTTGACAAGGCTCGTTCGGACGAGGTTCAGCCCTTGTCGAGTCAAGGACCAGACGAGACTTTGGACTCGGGCGTCGGACTGAAATATAGCCAGACGATCGGTCGAACATCCCGATTTCTTCCTGGGATGCAGGTCAACGGCCGTGCGGCCGCAACACGCCCTTCTCCAGCTCGTGGGGATTCGTCAGTTGCTACGTCCGCGACGGTGACACCAACAGCTCGAAACCAAACCGCCATCAATCAAGTCTCGTCTTCAGACGTTTGGGCGACTCCAACGACTTCTAGAACAACCAGTGAATCATTCGCGTCGACACCACGAGCGCCCCAAGCTGGGACTCCACTTCGAACGCCTGTAGCTCGAGCATTGACGAGCGTTTCCTCACGCACTACGCCGACCAGGCACACCTTGGGCTTGACTCGACCTCGATCGGACTCGGCACCGATGGTTGTTATCTCTTCGCCTTCAGGTCGAGACGAGCAACTTCCGCGAACATCCATCAGCTCGACTGATGGCGGGGAAGATGACCCGTCGCAGACACCTGTCGCTAAACCGCGACCGCCGCCTGCACGGGTGAGATCGAGGAGAATCACGAGCATGATGATTCCCTCTCGTATGGAAGATTTGGCCTTTTCTCCCGCAGCTATTTCGTCTGTCCTTGAACAGCCCTATGAAGAAGGAACTGGCTTCAACTTGAACCTGCGGGACAATGGTCAAATTACGGATGTTCCCGTGGCAGGTGATGATCCACATACGCTCGTCATGCAGGCTCAATACGGAAGTATCCTAGAGCAAGCTATGATGAGTCAAAGTGTCGTCACCGGTATCACAGAGACGTCTGGAGTGATCTCCAGCTCTGGTATGGGGACGAGCTATGGGAATGGATTCGATCAGATATACGAAGAAGACGAGGAGGATGAAGTGGATGACGACGAGGATCTTGATGAAACGGGTAGAAGAGAGCGACGACCTCGCGATTCTCGTGACTTTGGAATGCACTCCGCCTTACCCGGGATCAATCTCGCTCCGGAGGTCTCGCTTGGAAGTATGGGTGGGCTTTCCGGTCTCAACACGCGAGCGAATTCACCTCAAGAGAGAGACGGAGCTATACATTTCAGCGAAGACAGAAGAAGAGATTCGGTCTGGTCCGGTCCTACTGAGCCCACTGTCTTTGAGAAGCGGCCGATCCCGGTCAACCAAGGAACTCCTCATGGTACACCTAAAGTTTCCGCCCTGGCGACGATGTTCAAGCCGACCGAAGAGGATGCTGGCGGTTCTATGGGTAATCCCTTTGCTCGTTATGTCTCTGTGCCGCCGCCTTCAGGCAGTTCAGTCCCTTCACTCGAGCTTGAGATCTACTTCCCACTTTCTCGAGCGCCCAGCAAGCCGCTTCGGGTAGTTGTGCGCAAGGAGGTCACCGTGGAGGAATTGATCGGTTGGTCGCTTCATCAATATCTCGAGGAAGATCGAATCCCTGGTCTTGAAGAAGGTCATGAAAGGGGACCTAACCGGTCGATGGACCCGGAGGTCTGGTACAGTACTGCTGGTTGGGCTCTACGAATGGTCGAAGACGACGGGGAGGTGGATGAGGACTTCCCTGGTAAGTCTTCACACCACTTCACTACGACTTTGTTCCCGGCTTACCATTTTTTCTCGACAGCGCTTGACCGAGACAGTCAGGTTTCGAAATTCTCCTTTGGTAGTTTTGCTGTCGTGGAAGCAACCCCAGCACAAAGTAAGCGATGCCCTCTCGAAAGTCGAAGCATTCTTTACTGACGTTATCAAACCCCACAGTCGAACAAAGCCTTATCAAGCAGCCCGTTCGACGATCTGGGAGAGCGACCCCGCAGATGCAATCAATGCCTCAGTTCGGAAGCAGTGCCTTGTCACCGACCTCCACACCTATCGATGCTTCGGCAGGACAATCTTTCTCGGCGTCAACGCTGGGACCGCCTGCGCGAAACGCTCTTCTCGGTACATCATCAGCAAACGCTTATGGTGGGCTCAGTTCTTCCATGAATACTGCAGCAGTGGGAGGCGTTATGGTGACACTTAAGGTTCGAGTCATTTTGGCTTCGGATTTGCAGTTCAGTACTAGCATCAGCGTGTAAGCTTAAGCTCCCTTGGTCTAAAATACGGCCTCAGCTCACGCTCTCGATTACATAGGCCATCTGAAATGTACTTTGCCGATATCACCGAGACACTGATAAGGAAGAAGAATCTGAACCCGCCAGATCCCGCCGAATGGGTGCTAGTGCTGGGCGATCTGTCCATGGTACTCCCTTTGGACCGAACGGTTGAAAGCTTGATGGGAAACGTGCAACTTGCGCTTCTTAGGAAAGGGTGGGCGCAATCTCACGGTCTCGCCGTAGCGAAGGCCAACGAACGGCTGGGCGGAGACCCTAGCAGTAAGTCACGAAGTCATCGATGATCGAATCGTTCTCAAGTTTACAGCTAACGATCGCGATCTTTCAGCGTCTATCTTCAAACGTCGCTCGGAGATGCCAAGACGAGTCACACCTCGGGCGGATATCACGTCTACGTACAAAAAGTTCATTGTGCAGCGGAAAATGCCAATTGGTCGACATGAGCGAATTCTCGCTATCGACGGAGATTACATTCACGTAAGTGCAACGCCCGACCAATCGGTAGAACGGAAGCTGACCATCTTCGTCTTGCTACAGATCATGCCAACGGACAACAAGGCTTTCTTCGATAGCATGAAGACATCGTCCTTCCACGTCACATCGATCGTGGCTTGCAAACAGAGCAGCAAGACCCCCACCAATTTTAAAGTGGTTGTTTGGAGAGACGATGCGGAGAAGAGATACGACTTTGAGGCAGACAGCCCACGCCAAGCTGGTATGTCCTGTGCCCCGATCGCCAAATGTAGACTGTATTGACGAATCTCTCACGATCTTTAGCGGAAATCATCTCAGCGCTGCGAGCACTGTGAGTACTGATGGGAACCGCGGCATGTCGAGCCGTCATGCTGACTCATACCACTACAAACACAGAATGAAATTATATCAATCTGAAAGGGCAAACACAATCCCGGCACCGTCTGCGCGACCAAGTACAAGACATAGACTGCGACGACATTAACGATACCCACGAATTTTATGATTGTAGATCAAGAGGGAGCCGGTGGCTTCACTGTCGAAAGATTGTATCCTGTTGTATGGCAATGCGAACCTCGATGAGCTGTGTACAGAGATGTCCTTTTGGCTTCTTGTCAAACCTGGGCCGCATCATCAGAAAACATCGGACATGGTGAGGGTTGATGGCAGTCTGGGCGCGGGATTGGGCAATTCTGGCGTGTAATGGGGATCCGCCGAGTT
>Ga0308160_10008145_pt1 | contig 10250 bp, 16 predicted proteins | sample PhyFR1_FD_201036 | JGI IMG/M metagenome (GOLD analysis project Ga0308160, IMG submission 201036) | Phyllosphere microbial communities from UC Gill Tract Community Farm, Albany, California, United States - DLSLF.R1 | ecosystem: Host-associated > Plants > Phyllosphere > Unclassified | place: USA...
GGCAGGTCTGGGTCATCAAACTCATCAAGAGGCAGATCATAGTTTACGGTGGAGGGCAGACTCATATCAAACTCATAGTATTCTAGTTCAGGAGCTGCCTGACCGTTGGCTTGAAGCTGCAGGTTGGGGTCTGTGTTGGACAATAGGCTTGCTCGGACTGTGCCGTCAAAAGACTCATCTGTGAAGTCTTGAGAGGTCTGTTGCGGCAGCGTTGGCACCGCATTGCCGCTTGACTGGGACAGTTTTTCTGATGGCCATGAAGGCTTGGCACGTGAGCCAGCTCCTCGCCAATCATGGTATGCCAAGGTCCTGCTTTTTCCCCCAATTGTGACTGCTTACCCCTCTGAGAAATGGCGCTGCGCTGCTCGATCCACCCTCAGCGTAAAGCAGTCTGGGTTGTTGGGAGATCGGAAAAGGCGGCTGTACCCAGTGTCCTTGTGCCACCCAGTTGACATTCTTTCAAAAAATGAATGTGCAGCCTTATTAAGCTCGTCAGGCGAAAAGGATCTGAAATCAGCAAGCTTTGGGCAGATAGGCCAGTTGCAGAGGACCACTGACATTGCTGCTGGGTGGAGTCTCATCTGTCTGCCTATCTCGTCTTCTGAAGGCTTTAGCGCCAAATGTCTTTTAGTCTTATCCAGCCAGAGACGAGGTGACGAAGGCAGGATATCTCTTTCAGGTGATGAGTACTCAGGCGGGGGGAATTCATATGTTGCCGTGGTATTGGTTTGTTCCCCCTCACGAACCTTGAGCTAATTAGCCAAGAATTAGTACACGAGCTGTGCTGAGAAGAGCTCACACTTGTCATGCTGAGTCTGGTGGCATAGAGGGTGTGAATGCTTGGATTGTGGGTGATTGGCATGTTGGTGTATAATATGAAAGGGAGGCATTCAACAAAGAAAGAATGTCATAGGGCTTTCTCATGTGAAGTGATATTTGAAACGCCATAGCAACCGCCTGAAAGGAGCACTCCCTTCATCAAACTGTATGCACCTAATCAAAGGTCGCAACTCAGTTGCCAGTTTAGCTAGAAGTGGATGTTAGGATACCTCTTTTCAGCAGAGACACAACTTTGCTGGTTGCCGTAACTCACCTGTCCACCTGGCATAACATCTTAATGAGTGAACATATAACAGGGAAAAGGTGCATTACCGCTAGAAGAGGCGTCAAGATTCAAACATATCAGGTATGTGCATCATCCAAAAACCACAGATCTTTCTAGCCAGCGGAAATACCGTTCCCTCAACCGCCTCTACTACATTTCGTCAGCGTCTCCCCAATCAATGACTTCAAACGCTCCATCTCCCCAAGCATCCACCGTAACATCACTGCCGGCCAGAGCCGCCTGTCGAGTCAGTATAGTTGACCGGGAAAACTTAGGGGGAGCCAATACATTGGAACCCACAGCTGATGGCCAAGGAGGGTAGTGTGTTTAACATGACGCCTTCTCCCGGGACATCATTCAGTCCAAAAGTCTCTCCATCCGCAAAGCGCTTGACATCCCAAACAATCTTTAGCGAAAGCTCTTTTACACCGTCCTTGAAATCTGACCTCAAGGTCAGGATGTTTGCCATCTCATCTGGTGTCTTTGCTCCAAAGGCAGATCTTTTTGATTCCAGAAATTTGCTCATGTTTGCGGTCACAGCCGTAATATTTTTGGGCTCACCAAATCGGTCGCTGGTGAACGTCGGGTTTGGTCTGCAAGGTCTCAGCATTTCACCACGTCACTGGATAAAATGTTATCACTCACTGACTTGGGAGAAGGTAAAGATCCAAGAGGTCTTCACAATTGCTTGGTTTGAGACGAGGGCCCACAAATATCCCGCTTTCGCCCCCCGGCAGGTACAGTGTTTGCACTTGTCGCGAAAAGCCTTCAGCATAAGTATCCGTCTTTGATGCAACACTTGTATCTCGACAGGACAAGGACGGCTGCCAGTCTCCACCATCCAGTTTCACCTGTGTGTTTCAGTCCAGTTTCACAAGGCGGCAATGATCACTCACAAAGACAGTCATGGTTGACCTGCCCTCGATTTGTAACGAGTCTTCTCTTTTCTTCGGCATGATGATGTAGTGTTGTTTATCTGTTGTGGATAAGTGAGAGTGAGTAGATTCCAGGGTGCCGTCTGGGATTTATGACGGAGCGGAGACCGTAAACACACCGCAGTCAATGGATCATTCAAGTCCTCCTTTCATCAAGCTTGAGAGCAGAGCTGGTTTCGATAATGGTTCTGGGACCCTCCATAGGTACATGCAGTTGTGGCAATGATCACAAAGACCCATCAACGAGATCGCTGTACTTGTTCCCATGATACGTCCCGATGGAGTAAAGCAGAACCGACATGGGATTCAGAAACAGTCGGGTCAACTTTACATACAGTACAGTACCAACGTAGTCATATCTCATGGGTCCACGTCTCTATGGTCAGAATGGTTAGTATTGATTGTGGCCTCCACGACTTTGGAACACGACATAACATAGACCATACATCCCTTGTGTTCGTCTTCTTTTACGGTATCATTGTAGGCCCTACCAACATATATCTCTGAGCGGGATTGGAGCATCCTGCAGGCCACAGGAATCAGCTGTGGAGGTATGTCAGTCCTTTCAGCGAGCTGCGACTCTGGCGTCGATGTTGCGTATGGAAGAGAGAAAGTGACATAACCAACTCGGAAAACAGTCGCGTCAATTCTACCGTCGATGTATTTCAGACTTTCGTCATCCACCTTTTTCCTCTTAACTCCTACTTTACTCCTCTTTGAATTACATAGCACAGGGAGATGTCTCGCTGAGCTGATAAACACATATATACCGACAGAGATGCATATTGAAAATGAAGCTGGACCCTCCCGACTAAGGACACCGCCCACTCTACCTCCCCGTCCCGAATCCACCTCCATCAATCACCAACTCGCCGAAAATGGTACTATAACCGATGAAACTACTACCAATGAGGGTCCGGATGAAGGGATGATTGCGGATCAAATGATGGTTGATGCGAAAGGGGATGAATTGTATTATAGGACTTATAGAGGGGAGGGAGAGGATTTAGCTGGTGTTAAGCGGTTAATTGATCAGGAACTTAGTGAACCGTATGTCCTGTAACTATCATCATTGATGGAGCTGACAACTTAGATATACAAGTAAGCTTCATGATTCAATTCGGACCTCAACAGCTGATGGATAGTCTATACATTCCGATATTTCCTGAATGAATGGTAGGTCACAATATCTTACGAACAGAGCTAATACCAGGCCACACCTCACTTTTCTCGTATGCCCACTCAGCAAGAGGAAAGCAGAGCTAATGATAGGTCTTTCCATCCCCGCAAGCTACCACGCCAATAGCTACAATCATGTGTAAACAGGAATCGCACCGTGGTAAAACAAATAGAGGATATATAGGGATGTTGAGCGTTGACAAATCCTGGAGGAGAAGGGGAATTGGTAAGCTGTCACAATCGATCGAGGATAAGCTCATACAATAGCTTCGAAACTGGTCGAACTGGCGATATCAGAGATGAAAGCTGGAGGAGCTCATGAGGTGGGTCATAACAACCATGGTCGGGGATGACTCTGACGGCAGATCGTACTGGAGACTGAATATGATAATAAAGGCTCTTTAGCTTTATATGACTCCATCGGTTTCTTGAGGGAAAAGAGAATACATGGGTTCTACTCGAATCTCAAGGATGCGTGAGCTGCGATACTTGATCGAAGTGCGATTAAGCTGAAGAGCAGATTTCGGCTGATCCTCCCCTTGTCCTCCCCCTCAGACTCGCATCAGACTTATCATCCTGCCCCCTCTCGGTCCGATGAGCGGATGAGTGTGGAACCCAGTTTGACGGATCGGCCTGTATGGGATGAGGACATGTACACCTAGACTCAATCTGGCCAATTCGCCAACATACGATAGATTGGGTGAATGACCGGTAGAATCAATAGCATATAATTCATAATTGCATGTATAGCACAACATACTTCCTACGCTTGTTCCTCATTCCGACTTCAATCCTCTGCCAAACTGACCCTATACAATATCGCTCCTACTCTAATCACTCCTACTTGTTCAACTCCTCGGAAGCGGCCTTGAGCTGGATAATCAGCTCCCGACACATCTGCAGGAATGATTAGCTTACCTCGTCCCTAGACTTGGGCTGCTCTAGACCCTCAGCGATCTTCTCATCAGGAACATGAGGTCCCCGAGCATTGTATGCGTTGGCGGAAGCCGACTGAAGACCTCCGGACTCTGCGGGCTCAGAGTTGAGGTCGGAGGGGTTGTTGCTCTTGGCTGGGTGGGGGAGAATACCGAATTCTGCTGGTTAAGATGATCATGGGAGTAGATGCTGGTATGAAGGCAAGTTAGGGTGCGATATGAAGTGAAAGGAGATACATGGGATATCAAAAGCACCGGTAGGTGGCAATGTTTACACCCGAGAGGAGACAGTCCAGCAATGAAACGGGACTCACGTTGCTCTTCTCCTTTGTTGTTTGACATTTTTAGTTTAGTGTGTGGCTGTTTATTGATACTTGATAGTGACCTAAGTGAGGTATATGGTTGTTTATACAAGATACGCCTCATATAGTGACTAGAACGGGGATGGTAACAAGATAGCATGTGATATGACGTATGTGTTTAATTGTTTAATCCCCCCCAATTACTATCACGGATATCTCCGACGCGTCGTTGAGCAAGAGCAGGTGAGTAACGAGAAGGTATAGAACGACATCAAGATTAAGCAAGATGGATAGCTTGACTGATGAGATTGAATCGATCCTATACATCGCTAGGGAAGTCATGGGTGAGCTTCAAATCGGGGCTCGGTTTCCACGCTTGGACCGGATTAACCTCGCGCCAAGCACAGCTGACGACCAGTGTACCAGGTCCCAGCGCGTACAACGGTTTCAGGATACAAAGCAGCAGACTGGAATGTCGAGCAATTCATCTGGAAGGGAAGGCTGAGAGTACTGGAGATTGGTGATAGATGTGATATACGTTTAGAGGTAAGTCGATAGAAGGAAGAGAAAGGTGTAGCTGATTGAAAGGACTCTTCGACTGGAGAGCTATTCGCTCAAGTGTCTTATGCTTCGCCTTGGAATCAGGTCGAGCCTGTTCTTGATAGTTCGAGGTACTTTGTTCTAAGGGTTGAAGGGGATGGCGGAAAGAGGGCGTATATCGGAATGGGGTTCGCCGAGCGAGGAGACGCGTTCGATTTCCAGGTAAGCCTTGATTAGATGGGTTTCAGTTGGGAGCTGATCTCAGGTCGCTCTGCAATCAGTAACGAAACGATCCTCATCATCATCCAATCAAGACGCCTCCGGACCACCAAAACCAGCCGCACCACCAAAAGATTACTCCTTAAAGGAGGGGCAGACATTCACAATCAAGATCCCAGGGAAGGATGGGAAGAAAGTTGGGAAATCTGGGGGGAGTACGAATCTGTTGGGAAGCGATAAACCTTCTGGAGGAGGAGGATTGTTCTCGCTACCACCGCCGCCACCTCCTGGGAGACGGTGATGTCTTGGCGGGTTTGCAGCTCGGAAGGAGGGACTCAGGGAATTAGCAGAATGCCTTGTTGACGATTTATGCCAATGCTGTATGCATATACATTGCCAGATTGGATCTATACCTCCTTTCATGCTGTCTACGGGTCTTGGTGCTCATGGTACGCGGAGAGAATGACAGTGACACCGGGCATCACGACCGATAACGATAACCACGTGATTCACAACTTTTTTTTCAACTCGTCATAGCAACATCCTCTCTTTGCCATTTATACAGTCATACACCACTATGACAACCACTAGACCCCGCCCAGCCAGTCCGAACGGCTCAAGGCCATCTTCAAAGAAGACCAAGACCTCGAAGAGCGAGCCGACGTCGGTAGAGTACATCAACAATGTGACCTCGGAGAAGTTAGAGGAGTATAGGGAGACGTACCTTGCTGCTACGCCTTATCGACATGCTGTTGTCAAGGACTTCTTATCTGATGAGCTCGTGCGTCACTATCTCCTTGCTGGTAAAGTGTTAGCTGATGAATAGCTTGAGGGAGTTGTTGAAGAGAGCAGGACATATGGTGTCAGGGGTGAAGAGGATAGTCTACAAGGATGGGGATGGGAACAGAAGGAGACTGATATCTACAAGGTCAGTCCTCTCCTGTAGAAGGCAGGCGATAGCTGATAGTCAGATCCAACAAACACCAGATCTATCTTCCCTTGATCCCGAACATCTACCGGACGAGACTTTGGCTGCGCTACCGCAAATCACCAAGCTCAAGGATGCTCTCTATTCTCAGGAGTTTAGGAACTTGGTCAGGGAGGTTACTGGTTGTGGACCACTATCGGGGAAGAAGACGGACGGATCCGTTGGACTCTACACTCAGGGGTAAGGTGTCCGCTCCAATGTGTTGGTCGGCAAGCTGATAACCAGATCTCATCTCCTACTACACGACGACTCCATCTCATCCCGTCTCATCTCGTACATCCTCTACCTCCCCAACTCGCCTGCCGATAAACCATCTCCTTCAGCAGACTTGAAACCTTCAGCAAGCGGTTCATTCCTAAAAGGCTGGGATCCAAAATGGGGTGGATCCCTTGAGTTGTTTCCAGTGGAGAATGGGGAGGAAGTGGGTTTACCAGGTGTTAAAAGAGTCAGTAAAGTCGATGTTAGTTGGGGACAGATTATATTCTTCGAGGTGAAACCTGGAAGAAGTTATCATGCTGTTGAAGAGGTTATTGTGGGTGATGGGAGGCAGAGGTTGGGTGTTTCTGGATGGTACGTTCGCTTCATCGCTAGTGAGATGGAGTAGCTGATATCAGGTTTCACCGACCTGTTGAGGGCGAGGAGGGATATGATGCTGAGGCATTGAACACCAACAAAGACCTCAGCTCCCTTGCTCAGATCGTATGTCATTCAATACCGAGGCAAAACGTGATGAGGAGAAAGCTAACAATCAGACGGCAGCGCCAAGCAAGCCATTCACTGAATACGACGAACCCCCACCACCAGGCCTCACCCCATCTCACCTCAACTTCCTCAAAGAGTACCTAGCCCCTTCCTATCTCTCCACCACGACGCTCGAAAAATTATCCGGTCAATTCGTCGAAGCGTCCGAAATTGTTTTACACAACTTCCTACACCCAGAGTTAGCAGAGGCCATCAAGTCTGAAACCAAGTCAGTCGACGAGAAAGATTACCCAAACGCCGAAATCCCCAGTCAGTCTCTAGGCGAGGGAGACGGTTGGGCAATCCAAGGTCCAACTTCCAAACATCGTTACACTACCCTCACATCGCCTTCGACCTCTACTCCGAATCTCCAAAAGGTTCTCAACAATTTATTGCCATCCCAAGCGTTTCGAGCATGGTTATCTGTCGTCTCGTCCCTTGCTCCCGTTGGATATAGGGCGGAAGCTAGGAGATTCAGGAAAGGATTAGACTATACCCTTGCTGGAGGGGAGGAGAAGGATGGAGAAGTCAGATTGGATGTTTGGTTGGGCGCTACTTGGTGGGCTGATGTTGAGCCTGGGAGTGATGAGGAGGATTTATTGGTTGATAATGGTGGATGGGAATGTTATTTGGCGGCACCGGATGAAGGGGAAGATCCGGCAGTTTATCAATCATCAAGAGCGAAGCAAGCCGAAGGCGGAGGAGCGAACGACGCTGAATCCGAAGACGAACCCGAACCCGAGAAGAAGGCTGAGACCAGTACAAACGATTCAAAGAAAGAGGAAGGAGGACCATCAATAACGATGAATGGTCAATCACTCGAATTCGACCCCGATCAATTCTCTCCTTCAGATTTCGATTCCGATTCAGAAGATGGAAGTGATGAACCCCTTTTAACTCTTCCTGTATCATTCAATAAGTTGCTTCTTGTGCTTAGGGATCCTGGGGTAATGAGATTTGTTAAATACCTTGGGAATGGGGCTGCGGGGAGTAGGTGGGATTTGGGCGGAGAGTGGGAAGTTGGAGTTATGGAGGAGGAGGATGAGTAGGTTGCTGAAAGGGTTTATGTGAGTCATGTTCCGTGTATTTGATGATTGATAGCTGATGTATAGGTACATATTGCTATAGACACAGAAGATGCATTCCTTGCAGAATTCCACGACCTACCAGGGATGGGAGACCGTGTCCATCAGAAGCTGACAAGACAACTGAGAACGTGTACCGGGATAGGGGGAAGAAATTCATCACGTAGTAAGTATCCTTTGATTCACTCGCAAGCATATCAGCAAATCACGGCACAGCAGACAATGGATCCCAGCATGACATCTACCTTTCCGGCATATACGCCAAATAAAGTCGTCATAGGCTTATCAATCAAATCAAGTGGAGCAAGAACCCTCTCAAAGGCATACTCACCTCCATTGTCCCACGAGGTGATCATGACGCCGATCCTCACCCCCTGCTGATCCTCACCCATTGACGTATCTTGACTCAAACGCTTCCTGACGGGAGGATGGGTCGACTTCCTTTGTTCATCACGGATATCACAGGGCTGAGGGGTAATACGTGAGAGGAGGGGTAAGGGGAGAGGTGTTCGAGGGTAGGGAGATTGGGATATATAATTGAGTGGATCGGGATATGGTCTGTCTTTTGTTTCTTCCATTGGTTAACATTTCGCTCAATCATACAGAGCAGCAGCCTAATATACGAACGAATCTACACTACCAAATCGACAACACCATCTTCTTCGACGTGACGACGAAGCGACTTCCCACTTTCGAAAGTTCGAGCCACTACCCCTCAGCAATGCCAACAGACGTCACAGTAGGCCACTACCCCCGAGACGCCATGCAAGCTCCACACATGAACATGAACCAAGGAGGATGGGCTACTTCCCATTCCCTCCCAGCCCAATTTCCCGCAAACCCCTACCTAATGACAGGCCCAGCAAGGGCTATCGACTGCCTCCCCAACCCTACACCCAACGCTGTAATGGCTAAAGGCGTTAGGAACCCATATGTACCCTACATGGGTGAGACTTATCGTCCTGCCGCCGAATCCGCTGCGAATCGACATGCATTATTGGTTGGGGGGAGTAGTCAACCTTACGCATCTGGTATGGGTATGGGGATGTCAATGCCAATGGGCGGTGGAATGGGCATGGGAGGGGGATCGATGGTATCGTCTAGTGTTGGAGGGGGATCGGTGATGTCGACTGGATCCTCTTACGGTGGACCCGGGGGATATAGGATGGATGACGGATGGGAGGGATCAATGGGTAGATCTCATGTTGGTCACGCTCCAGATCTATCGTCCACAGCAGGAGCTATTCCCAGGCGACCGATCGGTCCACAAATAGCAATGAATATGGGTGGTGGGATGGGTATGGCAGGAGGAGGAGGAATGAGTATGGGCGGATCAACAATCGGTTATCACCCCTCCTCACCACTCAATCACGCTCGAATGTCCCCTTCCTCTCCTCATGAATATGCTCATATCCCACCCCCCGGTCCACCTATCCACAGGTCATCGAGTCAAAGAGTTAAACATGGGGAACAAGGGAGGAGGGTATCGATATCGAATGATAGACCTTGTCATGAATGTGATCATAAGTCTAGAGGGGGGAGGAGGATGAGTGATGGGATGTTACCTGGATTTGAGGGGTCGCCGTTGAGGCAGAGAGGTGGGGAGGATTTGAGGAGGAAAGTATCGGATTCGGGGAGGTCGAGGGGAAGGAGGGAGTCTTTTAGTAGTGAGAGGTAGGGGTTGAGGATCGTGGATCGGTAGATTGTGATAATTAGAGCGTGTTGTACAATATGATGACATCTTCATACAGTTTCGAGTGCAGCCACCATGGCTGAACTTGCGGGAAGTAGAATACCAGGAAACTTGGCTGTAGAATTGATTGATATGGAGGCACTGAAGTTGATGTTTTCCAGACCTCCCGGTTGAGAATGTCGAAATTCTCTCATCCTTGAGGGGCAATATGAGTGGTGTGTGAATGCTACCTGTACGATCTTTCTCGCGCTTGCTCGCTACATGTGTCTCGGCACGGCTGACGTGAGCAGTCTTATCATGGTCTGATCACACAAACAGGTAAGGTTCGACGGGACGCAATATTGTACGGGAGTCGTACCGGCAAGCATCAAATATAATTTTCATCGCTATCATTCCCGAAGCTATATACAGTCCAATCGCTAATCCATCTTGTGCATGGATCGATTATACACCGCAAGCACCAGACTTGCAGTAACCGTTGGAGTTGTAAATCTGGTTGGGGTCATCCTGACCACCAAAGTTGTCGTT
>Ga0308160_10008146_pt1 | contig 10249 bp, 10 predicted proteins | sample PhyFR1_FD_201036 | JGI IMG/M metagenome (GOLD analysis project Ga0308160, IMG submission 201036) | Phyllosphere microbial communities from UC Gill Tract Community Farm, Albany, California, United States - DLSLF.R1 | ecosystem: Host-associated > Plants > Phyllosphere > Unclassified | place: USA...
CGTCCTGCGCGGCAGCGGTGTCGTCGCCGCCGGCCGCCGTTGCCTGGATCAGGGTCCAGCGTTCGGGCATGTAGAACGTGATCATCATCCGGCCCAGCGAATGCAGGATCGAGCACACCACGGCTTCTTCCGGATTGCGCGCCTGCGCGCCGGCGGCCAGTTGCTGCGCCACCATTCCGGCCAGCACGGCTTTTTCCATCTCGATGTGGGCAATCTCGGTGTCCGGCGTGCTGCGACCGAGCTCCTCGATGAGCTTCAGGCCCAGCGCCAGGTGACCGATGCTGTCGGTGCCCAGCACCAGCACCGCCTTGGAGATCGTGTTGACGTGCTGGCCGAACGCCGCGTACATGCTGCTGTTGGCCAGGCGCAGGACCTTCTGGGTCAGCACCGGGTCCGACAGGACCGTCTGCGTCATCGAGAAATCGCGCTCGTCCTCGCCGCGCATCGACGCCAGGATGGCATTGATCGCCTTGGTAAAGCCGGGCATGTCGCCCTGGCGGCGGATGCGTTCCCACAGCAGGGCGAGGGTGGCTTGCGCTTTCGCCGAGCGCGCGGTGGTGATGGGTTGGGTCATGGTGTGCCTGTCCGGGTGTCGGCCGGCAGAAGAGCGGTGTAGAGGTTTTCGTTGAGGGCCGTGACGGCCACGTTGGCTGGCATTGGCTTACCCGTCAGGTAGCCCTGGATATAGTGGCAACCCTGTCCGTCCAGCCAAGTCAACTGGTCTTCGGTTTCGACACCTTCGGCCACGACCGCCAGGCTCAGGTGCCGGGCCAGGTCGAGCACGACCCGGCAGATCGCGGCGTCCTTCTGCGAGCCGGGCAGATCCTTGACGAACGCGCGGTCGATCTTGAGCACCGAGATCGGAAACCGCTTCAGATACGCGAGCGACGAGTAGCCGGTGCCGAAATCGTCGATCGCGATGCGCACGTTGCGCTCGACCATTTTTGCCATCACCGCCTCGGCATGGGCCGGATCGACCATCAGCGTGCCTTCGGTGATTTCCAGCACCAGCTGGTGGCCGTGGGCGCCCGACAGTGCCAGCGCCTCGTCGAGCACCGACAGGAAACGGTCACTGCGGAACTGGCGCGGGCTGATATTGACCGAGATGTACAATTCGCGCCCGGCCACTTCCTGGAACTGGCGGATCTGCATGCAGGCCGCTTTCAGTGCCCAGGCGCCGAGCAGGTTGATCAGGCCATTGTTTTCGGCAATCGGGATGAAGCGGACCGGCGGGACCATCCCGAGGGTCGGGTGCTTCCAGCGCATCAGGGTTTCGAAACCCTCGATGACGCGCGTGCGGGCGTCGACGATCGGCTGGTAATAGAGCAGGAATTCACCTTCGCGCACGGCCTTGAACATGGCCGCCTCGAGGGAAATGTCGTGTTCGGACGGGCCCTGGTCGGCCGGGCTGTAGACGACGGTGCGGCCCTTGCCGGTTTCCTTGGCGCGCGACAGCGCGGCGTCGGCCAGCGTGACCAGGCGCACCTCGTCTTCGGCGTGGTCCGGGTAGATCGTCACGCCGATCGACGCGCCCAGGTAGATCGTGTGGCCGCCCGTCTCGAACGGCGACTGCAGCGTGGCCATCAGGCGGCCGGTGACGAGCTTGATCTGGGCCTCGCTGAAGGTGCCGGGCAGCACGGCAACGAATTCGTCGCCGCCAACGCGCGCCAGTGTGTCACTGTCGCGCAAGACCCGGCGCAGGCGGGTGGCCGCCATCTGCAGCACGGCGTCGCCCAGCGGATGGCCCAGGCCGTCGTTGACTTTCTTGAACCCGTCCAGGCCGATCGCGACCACCGAAAAACCCTGGCCCGAGCGGCGCGCATTCGAGATCACCATGCGGATGCGGTCGGCCAGCAGCAGGCGGTTCGGCAATTCGGTCAGCGCGTCGTGGGTCGCCATGTGCCGCAGCCGCTCTTCGGTCGCATGCTGCGCCGACATGTCGCGCCCGATGACGAGAATCTGCGCATCGTCGCCGGTGGTCAAGCGGGCAATGCGCAGTTCGAACCAGATGTCCTGCTCGCCGATGCGAAAGCGGGCCTGGACCAGGGCTGCCTCGTGCGCGCTGGCGGCGCCATCGAGTGCATGGCGCAGGGCCGCCTGGTCGACCTCGTGCACGAGCGAGACCAGCGAACAGCCGGGCGCGAACCCGTGAAAGCGCTGGGCGCGCGTGCCCGCAGCACGTATCTTCCCGCTCGCGGCCACCCGGAACACGGCGTCGCCCGCGCTTTCCAGCAGGCCGTCGAGCAGGCTCGCCTGCGGCAGGTGCGCTGGCGGCGAATGGGGTGCGTCGCAGGAAGGGAGGTGCATGGTCGGTCAGGGCTCTCGTTTCGCGGCATGTCGATGTATGCCGATGTCATCTCGTTATCCGTGCCGGGCGAACAAACCAGGGACGAGTCTATCACTGAAAAATTCCGTACTGCATCAGAATGAACAACCTGCGGCGTGTTCGCGTCCTTGCATGACGGCAGCAGGTGCACGCCGGCCATCCGCGTATTGTCGCTGATTATTGCTGAGTAGAAAATGTCTGTCCGTTAATTAAGTGCCTTAATGCAACGAGATTTGTGCGGTCATGACACATTCATAGGCTGCGCGTCAGCACGCGGTGGTTTCTGGATGCTGGATGGGTAACGGGGGAAGAGGGCTGGCGGGCTGGCTGGGGCAGGGCGCCGGGGGCGGGCCGCGGGCTTGCCGGCGCCATTGGCCTACAATTTTTTCGGCCTGAGCCGGGACAAACGACGTTGTGCCTGTGATAATGCTCGCTCTCAAGCTTTATTGACTGTGTCGAGCCCGCCATGAACCAAGATCCGCGCTTCCCGAACCTCTTTATCCTGAATCACCCGCTGATCCTGCACAAGCTGTCGCACATGCGCGAGCACGATACGTCAACGCGCACGTTCCGCGAACTGCTGCGCGAGATCACACTGCTGATGGGCTACGAAATCACCCGCGACCTGCCGCTGACAACCCGCCAGATCCGCACGCCGCTGGTGACGATCGATGCACCGGTGATCGCGGGCAAGAAGCTGGCGGTGGTGCCGATCCTGCGCGCCGGCATCGGCATGAGCGACGGCTTGCTCGAACTGGTGCCATCGGCGCGCGTCGGGCATATCGGTGTGTTCCGCGATCCCAAGACGCACGAGCCGGTCGAGTACATGGTCCGCTTGCCGGACACGACTGATCGCACGTTCATCCTGTGCGACCCGATGGTCGCCACCGGCAACTCGGCAGTGCACGCGATCGACGTGCTCAAGAAGCGCGGCGTGCAGGACGAGCAGATCCTGTTCCTGGCGCTGGTGGCGGCGCCGGAAGGCATCCAGGTGGTGCAGGATGCGCACCCGAACGTCAAGGTGTATGTCGCGTCGCTGGACTCGCACCTGGATGAGCACGCCTATATCATCCCGGGCCTGGGCGATGCGGGCGACCGTATCTTTGGCACCAAGTAAGGCCGGCATGACCATGACGCAGCCGGCTGATCAGCAATTCTTTGCCCGCCTGGCCGAACTGAACGACAAGTTCGCAGCGCGCCTGCCATCGACGTTCGGGCGCCTGGGGCAGTTGTCGCAGGAACTCGCGCCTGCAGGCACGCCCGGGTTCGACCCGGCGGGACCGGCAGGCGAGCTGCAGGCGATGCTCCATACGCTGGCCGGCTCGGCCGCGACCTTCGGCTTTCGCGGCCTGGGGCACCACGCGCGCCTGCTCGAGCAACGCCTGCGCGTGCTGCGGGCCTTCGAGACGGTCGGTGCCAGCGAGTGGCAGGCCTGGCGCGCCGAACTTGACGAGTACATCGCTGCGGCGCTGCGCGATCCCAAGGCGTTGACCTGAAACGGCCGCCGCGCAAGTCGTGCGCACAATTGTCGAGCACACCGGAATTTGATCAAGCGCAAACAAATCAACGGTCCTTGCCTCTATTCTTTGCTGCATACCGGATAAAAAAATCGCGCCAGCGCGTTTATTAACAGCAAGAATCGTGGGGCTACTTACGTATTTTGTTGAACGAATAGGGCATGCGCGAGAAATATTCGGTATAATGTGGGATCGTTGGGTTCGAGGTAGTAGTGCAGTCTGTCTGTCATTTCTTTCTTGCTTCTTCAAACGATCTAAAACGGGCGTAAGCCCAACTAACCGAAATAGGAAATTGTAATGGCAACTGGCATCGTTAAATGGTTCAATGACTCGAAGGGCTTCGGCTTCATCACCCCTGATGAAGGCGGCGAAGATCTGTTCGCGCACTTCTCGGCTATCCAGAGCAACGGCTTCAAGTCGCTGCAGGAAAACCAGCGCGTTTCGTTCGACGTGACCACCGGCCCTAAGGGCAAGCAAGCCTCGAACATCCAGCCTCTGTAATCGCCTAACAGGCGTTGCGAGACCAAAATCCCCGGAACTGCCGGGGATTTTTTTCGTCTGTAGCTTTTGCGTTCCGGTCGTCCTGGGCCTGGTGCGTCAGCGTTGCCGCCAGTAATCCGGCGCCGCGTAACTGCGGCGCAGGAAGTCCACCAGCGCGCGAATGCGCAGGGGCAGGTGGCGGCGCTGCGCGAACACGGCGTGGATGTCGTTGCCGGGCGCGGCGAACTCGTCCAGTACGGTGCACAGTTCTCCACTGGCAATCTGCTCGCCCACTTCCCACATCGAGCGCCACGCCAGGCCCTTGCCGGCCAGCGCCCAGGCATGCAGCACGGCGCCGTCGTTGCACACCATATTCCCGCTGACCTTGTAGGTCACGGGCTTGCCGTTCTCGAGAAAGGTCCAGCCGCGCTGGCTGCCTTCGCTGCTGATGGCCAAGCAATTGTGGCGCGCCAGATCGGCCGGTACGCGCGGCGTGCCATGCCGCTTCAGGTAGGCAGGCGCAGCGACCAGCACCCGCCCGTTGTCGGCCAGCTTGACGCCCACGAGGTTCGAGTCCCCCAGGCGCGCGATCCGGATCGCCACGTCGACGCCATCGCCGACCAGGTCGATGACGCGGTCGTTCAGGTTCAGGTTGACCGTCACGTCGCGGTGTTCGGCCAGGAACGATGGCAGCAGCGGCGCCACGTGCTGGCGGCCAAAGCCGGCCGGCGCCGAGATCGTCAAATGGCCCGATGCATGCCCGCTGCGTTCCGAGATTGCCGCTTCGGCCTCGCCCAGTTCGCCCAGGATGCGCTGGCAATCCTCGAGAAACGCCACGCCTTCGTCGGTCAGCACGAGCTTGCGCGTCGTCCGGCGCAGCAGCTTGACGCCCAGGCGCGCTTCCAGCGCGTCGAGCCGGCGCCCGATCATGGCCGGTGCGATGCCCTCGGCGCGCGCCGCGCCCGACAGGCTGCCGCGCGCGACGACTTCGACAAAGGTGGTCATCTGGGTGAACTTGCTCATGCAAACGGTCCTGTTGCCTGCGTTGATTTAATACAAAAACACACAGATGAAGTGCGTTTTTGTCTCGTTTAGCGCTACCGGAGTGAATATACTGGAAGCCAACTTGAACGCCAAGCAAGGCAACCCCGGCCCGGCGTCGCACGCGATTTTCATTCATCTTCAGGAGTCGATATGTCCGTCAGCATCCCCCAAGGCATGGAAATTTCCGGCGCGATCCCGCCGGCCTACGAACACATTCTGACGCCGGATGCGCTGGCGCTGGTGGCCAAGCTCACGCGTGCCTTCGAGCCGCGTCGCCAGAGCTTGCTGGCGGCGCGCGCTGCGCGGGCAGAGCGCCTGGACGCCGGCGAGCGCCCGGATTTCCTGCCCGAGACGGCCGCGATCCGCGACGGCGACTGGCGCATCGCGCCGCTTCCCGCCGCGCTGCACTGCCGCCGTGTCGAGATCACCGGGCCCGTCGAGCGCAAGATGATCATCAATGCGCTGAATTCGGGTGCCGACAGCTACATGACCGACTTCGAGGATTCGAACACGCCCAACTGGGATAACCAGATCAGCGGCCAGATCAATCTGTTCGATGCGATCCGCAAGACCATTTCGCTCGAGCAGAATGGCAAGTCGTACCGGCTCAATGACAAGGTGGCCACGCTGCTCGTGCGCCCGCGCGGCTGGCATCTCGATGAAAAACACGTGCTGGTCGACGGCAAGCGCGTCTCGGGCGGCATCTTCGATTTCGCGCTGTTCATGTTCCATAACGCGAAGGAATTGCTGGCACGGGGCGCCGGCCCGTATTTCTACCTGCCGAAACTCGAATCGCACCTGGAAGCGCGGCTGTGGAACGACATTTTCGTGATGACGCAGGACCTGCTCGGCATCCCGCAGGGCACGATCAAGGCGACGGTGCTGATCGAAACCATCCTGGCCGCGTTCGAGATGGATGAAATCCTGTACGAGCTGCGCGAACACAGCGCGGGCCTGAACGCAGGCCGCTGGGATTACATTTTCTCGTGCATCAAGAAGTTCAAGCGCGACAGCGATTTCTGCCTGGCCGACCGCGCGAAGGTGACGATGACGGCGCCGTTCATGCGCGCTTACGCGCTGCTGCTGCTCAAGACCTGCCATGCACGGGGCGCGCCGGCCATCGGCGGCATGGCCGCGCTGATTCCGATCAAGAACGACCCGGAGAAAAACGAGATCGCGATGGGCGGCGTGCGCAACGACAAGGCGCGCGATGCGACCGATGGCTACGACGGCGGCTGGGTGGCGCATCCGGGGCTGGTGGGCCTGGCGATGGAAGAATTCACGAAAGTGCTGGGCGAGCGTCCGAACCAGTTCGACAAAGTGCGGCCCGACGTTGTCGTGACAGCCGCGCAATTGCTGGACTTTAAGCCGGAAGCGCCGATCACCGAAGCGGGCCTGCGCTACAACATCAATGTCGGCATCCACTATCTGGGCGCCTGGCTGGCCGGCAATGGCTGCGTGCCGATCCACAACCTGATGGAAGACGCCGCGACGGCCGAAATCAGCCGCTCGCAGGTGTGGCAATGGATCCGTTCAGCGAAAGGGGTCTTGGAAGATGGCCGCAAGGTGACGGCCGACATGGTGCGCGCGATGATTCCGGAGGAGCTGGACAAGGTCAAGCTGGTGGCGGCCGACGGCACGCACGCCAGTTACGAGCGCGCCGCCGTCATCTTCGAACAGATGTCGACGGCGGAAGAATTCGCTGAATTTTTGACCTTGCCGCTGTACGAGGAAATCTGACGCCCCGTCAGAACGTGTTTTTCCACGCTCGCAGCGCCGTGAACACCTCAAGCGGCGCTGCACCTTCCGCCACGCGGCCGGCAGCGACCAGGCTGCGCACGATCGGCGCGCTTGTCGTGCGCAGGAACGGGTTGGTGGCTTTCTCCAGCGCGATGGTCGACGGGATGGTCGGCTGACCGGCGGCGCGGCTGGCGCCATCGGCCTCCACGCGCGCGGCCAGCGCCGCATTGGCACCATCGACCGCCTGCGCGAACGCCAGGTTCGACAGCGTGTATTCGTGCGCGCAGTACACCAGTGTCTCGTCCGGCAGCTCTGCCAGTTGTGCCAGCGACGCGGCCATCTGCGCAGGCGTGCCTTCGAACAGGCGCCCGCAGCCGGCGCCAAACAGCGTGTCGCCGCAGAACAGCCAGGGCGCGTGATCGTCGGGCCGCACACCGTCGCGCCGTACACCGTCGCGCCGTACATCGTCGCGCCGTACATCGTCGCGCCGCACATAGGCAATGTGCCCCAGCGTATGGCCCGGTACGTCCAGCACGTCGAGCGTCATATCGATGCCCGGCACGGTGATGCGATCGCCCTGCACCAATGGGTCGGTGACAAGATCGATGCCATCGTTCTTCGGGCCGAACACCGGCACAGCCCATTCGCTGAGCAGGGCCGGCACGCCACCAATATGGTCAGCATGATGATGGGTGAGTAGAATGGCAGTCAGGCGCAGGTTGTGCGCGGCCAGCGCCGCGCGCACCGGTGCTGCGTCGCCCGGATCGACGACGGCTGCATGGGTGCCGTCGTGAACCAGCCAGAGGTAATTGTCTTTGAAGGCCGGCACTGTCAGTACCGACAGGGCTGGCTGCCGTGGAGGTGTCATGGTCATGTGTATGGTCAAGAGGTGGCATGGATAGCGCTGCCGAGAAATCCATTATAGCGCTCGACAACTGGCTCCAATCGCCAGCCGGCGCCTACGTGCGCGCGTTCGAGCAAGCCTGCCTGGAAGAACTGACGGCGGATATTTTCGGCTATAACGCGCTGCAGATCGGGGTGCCGCAGCTCGATGCGCTGGCGGCCAGCCGCATGCCGAACCGGTGGCAGGTTGCCACCCGCACGTCGAATGCCGACGAACTGGCGTTCGCGTCCAGCGGCCGCCAGATCGCGGCCGCCGCCGATTTCACCGAGCTGCCGTTTGCGTCGAGCAGCGTCGACCTGGTCGTGCTGCCGCATGTGCTCGAGTTCACGGCAGAGCCGCACCAGGTCCTGCGCGAAGTCGAGCGCATCCTGATTCCCGAAGGGCAGGTCATCATCTGCGGCTTCAATCCTGCCAGCCTGTGGGGCATGCGCCAGGGGCTCGGGCGGGTCACGCGTAATGGTTACCTGCCGGACACGGGCGAATTCATTTCTATGCCGCGCCTGAAAGACTGGCTAAAATTGCTCAATCTGAGTGCGACACGCAGCCACTTTGGCTGTTACGCGCCCCCATGCCGCACCGCCCATTGGCTCAGCCGCTTTGCAATGATGGAATCGGCCGGCGGGCGCTGGTGGCCCTACCTCGGTGCGGTCTACGTGGTGCATGCGATCAAGCGCGTCAAGGGCATGCACCTGATCGGTCCCGCATGGAACAAGAAAACGAGCAAGCGGCCGGCGGCGGTGCCGGCGGCCAACCGCATTGAACGAACAGAAAGTGATTAGCAGGGCATGAGCGAACCAACGAGTACAGCATCGAGCGAAGTCAAGAGCGACGCCAACCCGACCCGGGTCGAGATTTTCAGCGACGGCGCCTGCAAGGGCAACCCGGGCACGGGCGGCTGGGGCGCGCTCTTGGTGTCGAACGGGCACGAAAAGGAAATCTTCGGCGGCGAGCCGAACACCACCAACAACCGCATGGAATTGCGCGCCGTGATCGAGGCGCTGGGCGTGCTGAACCGGCCGTGCGAAGTCGTGCTGCACACCGACAGCCAGTACGTCCAGAAGGGGATCTCCGAATGGATTCATGGCTGGAAGGCGCGCGGCTGGAAAACGGCGGCGAAAGAGCCTGTGAAAAACGAAGATTTGTGGAAGGCGCTCGACCTGGCACAGCAGCAGCACGCGGTCGAATGGCGCTGGGTGCGCGGGCACAATGGCCACCCCGGCAATGAGCGGGCCGACGTGCTGGCCAACAAGGGCGCTGCATCGGTACGACGCTGATCCGTCACGCGCTGCACACCGCGCCATCGCAGTTGTTATACTGCGCCCGCACCCACTTTGAAGAATTGCACCATGCGTCAGATCGTTCTCGATACCGAAACCACAGGCCTGAACCCCCGCACCGGCGACCGCGTCATCGAGGTCGGCTGCGTTGAAATCTTCAATCGCAAGCTGACCGGCAATAACTACCACTGCTACATCAATCCCGAACGCGAATCGGACGAGGGCGCGCTGGCCGTGCACGGCCTGACCACCGAGTTCCTCAGCGACAAACCGAAGTTCCACGAGATCGCCCATGAATTGCGCGACTTTATCCAGGGCGCGCAAGTCATCATCCATAACGCGCCGTTCGATCTGGGTTTTTTGAACGCCGAGTTCACACGCATGGGCCTGCCGCCATTCGTCCAGTATTGCGACGGCGTCATCGATACGCTGGTGCAGGCGAAAGAGCTGCACCCCGGCAAGCGCAACTCGCTCGACGCACTGTGCGACCGCTACGATATCTCGAACGCGCACCGCAAGCTGCACGGCGCGCTGCTCGACTCGGAATTGCTGGCCGATGTGTATCTGGCGATGACGCGTGGCCAGAATTCGCTGACCATGGACGTGGAAGAAGAAACGAGCAGCGATGGCGAGGCGCTCGAGATCGTGCCGCTGGGCGAGATCATCGTCGTTGCGGCCAGCAGTGATGAACTGGCCGAGCACGATACGGTTCTGGCGGGCCTGGACAAAAGTGTAAAGGGCAACTGCGTCTGGCGGACTTACGCCGCCTGATTGTGCTGCGCAGGGTGACGCCAAGAAAATTCTGTGCCATAATATGCCTCGCTTCGGGAGGTTAGCTCAGGGGTAGAGCACTGCATTCACACTGCAGGGGTCGCAAGTTCGAAACTTGCACTTCCCACCAAGAATTTACAAGGCCAGCAGACATGCTGGCCTTGTTCGTTTCTGCGCAGGGTTTAACGGT
>Ga0308160_10008147_pt1 | contig 10249 bp, 14 predicted proteins | sample PhyFR1_FD_201036 | JGI IMG/M metagenome (GOLD analysis project Ga0308160, IMG submission 201036) | Phyllosphere microbial communities from UC Gill Tract Community Farm, Albany, California, United States - DLSLF.R1 | ecosystem: Host-associated > Plants > Phyllosphere > Unclassified | place: USA...
AAGAACGTCCTCGAGTGCACAGTCGGAGGAGTGGCAAACCCATCGAGAGAGCTTGGTTTGTAGTCGCTTGTCGTTCAGGGACCCAAAGGCCGGGAATTTACAGTTGTTCGAGGGTTCAGAGACTGTGAAGCCGCGCAACTCTTCCTTCTTTCACACCTCCAAAACTAGCTGGCAAAGTTCACGTTTCAGGGTCGTCATCTCCAGTTGAGATCGCAAAGCTACCATGGCACTGGCGAAGCCTATCGAGTCGCATAGCATGGGTTTGTCGCGATCGCGAGTAAAGGCAGGCCGTCTGGAGCAGACGAAGAGCACTTCTGACAACACAAACAAGGCTTGCGCGATGGATGATTAATCTTTCATGAAAGGTTTATTTTGGGTCTGGAAAGATACAGTTTGGTGCCGTGTTGTCTTGATCTACTGCTTGCTCGACTTTCTGGTGGCCGCAACTTCGTCTTCGATGCTGGCGAAGAAGTCGGAACCGCCCTTCTTCGGTCGCCAGCCGATCGATCGAGAGTGGTCCGCACGACAACGGCTGTTAGTGCCCGCGTAGTCGCTCTAAAGACGACAATGTAGACATGCGTTAGTAAACGGCATTGAAACCACGTCGCTGAACCAGGCGAGGCAAACTTACTCCTCCATAATACTTTTCGACTTCTTCCTTCGTGAAAGTGGTCGGCTCGGGATCGTTGGCGATACCAAGGTTCACGAGCACTCGGCCAATGGTCTGAGCGAGAGCGAATCTATGGGCGAAAACCGAAGGATTTCTGTCAGCCATAGTAATCTCCCACCGTACGCCAAGCAAGAGACTGACTGGGTGTATTCGCCACTCTCAGCAAAGTAGTAACCGGACGAGCCATGGTTACCTTTCTTGCCGGATACGGAGAATTCGTAGACTTTCACGAAAAGTTCCTGTAAGATCGCTGGTAAGTACGAAAAAGGCATACCCGATGAGCAACAGGGAACTAATGACTAACAGCGGTATCATTGATGTGGACGTTGGGCCTTTGATCCCGGGCATCAGTCAACCAACCCTAAACACAGAACTGATTTTGACGCCGAGCTCACCAGATGTTCTGTCCGTTTCCAATCATACCAGATCGACCCCTGTCGATGCTAGCCTTGATGAGAGTAGGAACCTGCTGACTTTGGGGGTTTCCGATTCCACGCTCTACGACCTCGGTCTTGTTGATACCGTAGATGGTGCTTGGCAAGATGATGAAAGCTCGAATCTGTGCTTGCTTGTCGGCTTCAACAATGGCGAGATCGACGCTTCGGTGGAATGCAGTGTCGGGTAAAGAATCGATGAAGACGAGGGGCGGCTTTGCGGTTGGGTTGGCCCTCAAGTCGGAGTAGATGGTCTCGGTGGGATAAGCACCCTTGGCATCCTTTTTCAACGAATGAAACCAAACCCTGTGAGCTGACAGCTCTTGCACTTGAGTCTTTTTGGTGGCGGCAAACTCACGTCAATGAGTGTACCGGTTCCTGAGGTATGAATGAGAATCGGTCGATGCCCGGTCTCGGCCTTTCGCTTAGCAAGACCTTTCAGGATGGTCTTGGTAAGGTCAAGCTGGAAAATAAAGGACGACCGAATCAGCGATTGGTCGAAGTTGTTGACCGACTGGAACCCCGTGACCTTTTCAACTCACATCATCTGAATCCGCACAGTTAACGACGATATCGCTTTCGCTCGCGAGCTTCTCAATGAGTTCTAGGTCCTGATGGGTGCCTTGTACACCCTTGACTTGACCGGGACGAAGCTGCTCGATAAGCTTGGCCTTTTCCTCTGATCGAGTAAGGACGTTGTAGGTGTGCTTGGTCTCGAGAGCGAGGAATCGAGAAAGAACGGCGGATCCGACGTAGCCGGTTCCTCCCAAAAAGAGAACATTTTTTTCAACTTGTGCTGACATTATGCGTGTGGATTGGTATAATTCGACGGGGTTGTCAAGGTAGTGTGTTGGTAGTTGTTTGTGGGTGTTTAAGATGTGTAAATATAAATATACCTATCATTATCAAAGCTTTCTGCCATCTGGCTCAACAGCACGGTTGATCCAGCAATTTGAGCAAACTAATAGTCGTCGGAGTCGTCGTTGGGGCAAAGTTGCAATCCCGGAGGAACGGTGGTCGACAGGTGATTGAGTGAGAAGAGGAGAATTAGCGCCAGGGCCGGATCACACGTCAACGAGGATTCGTACGCTGACGTCATTTCTTATTTCCTCCTGTCACTCGTCATCAACCATTCTCGCGTATCCTCCTCTATCTCCGCTTCGTTCCACAGTCGTTGTTGGGTATAATTCCGTATGTCGAGGTAACACCATCTGCGCAGTGCCCGTGACACCTCCTCTGACTCCAGTAGTCAGCCAGGAATAGGTAGCATAGTCGAGCTTTCCCCGTGGCAGGAATGAATCATCACCAAATCACCGAAGCCATGCGGTCAACGAGAAGCTCGCGTTTCATCGTTTTCGTTGCTACCGAGTTCATCGGAAGCTAAATCTAACCTCCCGCGTATAATCTCAGCAGCCACATTCGCGGGGCGCCACCCGTTTTGTTGAGGAACGATTGATGTGCTTACTAGATTATAGATTACTATCAGAGTACTTTGATCAAGCGGTTCCAATTCTTTCTCACCGATCATCACTTCCCCCTGCGAGAACCTAAACGACGGCGCCTCGACCAAACGCGAAAGTTGAGAAACTCCGCCCCGGTCGACATTCTGAGCTTACGATGATAGAGACACTTCCCGAGTCTGTCGCGGCGCGGCTACGATCATCAGTGAACATCACTTCTATATCTTCAGCTCTGAAGGAGCTACTACAGAACTCCCTAGATGCCGGTTCAAATCGTATCGATTGCTTGGTCGATCTACAATCGGGGTACCTACAAGTTTCGGATGACGGCAGAGGAATGTCCTACGAAAGCTTGAGCATGATAGGCACTCGTTATGGTAAGACTCTACATCTCCTCCTTGGTCGAATAGTAAAACGCTTATTGCCATAGTGCGCTTCCCCGTATTAGCAACGAGTAAGACGATTGACACCGCATCACTCTGTCCAGACGGAACTTTCGGGTTCAAAGGCGAAGGCAAGTTGAAATCTCTGCTTTGATTGAAATACACCATCAGTAAGAAGGCAAATCTCCGTCAACAGCACTGGCATCCCTCTGTGATCTGGGAGATGTCCAGGTTACCTCACGCGTGTGTGACGCTTCCGCTACCTGGAAAAAAACTATCAGGGTCAGTTTTGACATCTTCATCGTTGAGGATGCGGCGATCTTAACAGCTGATACTTCCGGATAGGATGGACAAATACGATCTTTGGAAGCTCTCGGTTGGCGCAAACAAACTACTGGTACCACTGTCACAGTAGCTAATCTCTTCAAAAGGGTACATATGCCGTCCAGAGAGCGCCTGCGAGGTGGACTGACCCACAGTGTTTTCGTTTAGATTCCTGTTCGTCGAGCCGTGGTGACGGACTCTGCTGCCGAGATCGCAAGACTTCAAAATACCATGCGCACAGCAGCAATCCAGCACTATGATGTTTCGATGAGTCTGCAGCTTGTCTCGAGAACGGACAGCCTACATAAAAGCACCGAGCGAGAACTGTTTCGACATATCTCTTCAGTCTATCGAATCGAGGCATATCGAACACTCTTGCAATTATCAAGCGAGACACAACTAGAGGTGAGATGATCCCATCATCCGCAGTGATATCTGCCTCTATTAAGATCACACAATCCCGTCAATGACTAGCCGATCAGCGCGCAAATCGTGGACAAGCAGAACGAACGCTGTATGACGATTTCCGGTATCGTTGGTCAGCATGAAGAGTCCACCGCGGTGAGTTGCCTTGCCTGCATTATTACCTCAGATAAGATTCGCTCGCCGATGGCTTACGTGATCTTCTCCGGATCAGCAATATCTTTGTGCGAATCCAGATCCCGAAAATCACTCCTTCAGCTCGGCTGATAATCTTGTTCCAGTTATTAATGGGCTGCAAGTAACCCAGCGAAAGCCTTACTCAGATATCAACAGGACGCTCAGACATTTGGATCCGAAGGTATGGTTTGACGATATCCAGGATTGCTATCTTTCTTTGCTGACTCCTGCTCTCCGAGGATAGCGCTCGGGTGACTCGAGCTATCCTCAAGTTCCACTAGGTGAGTCGATGGAGCTCAGATCAGGAGGAAGTTGCACAGATCTGTTCTTTTCACGCTGGTTCCCCAAACAGACGAGCAGCAATATCTCCATCCTCTATATATCCTGCATATCCAGATTTCGACCCATTCGAGGCATTTGTTACCTGGATCGGCGAAGCAATATGCATTCTCTTCACAGGTAAGCGGGTTCTCCGCATCCAGCTCTTCTCGTACTTATGTGTCATCGGATGCAGGACTGGGACTTCGCACAAAACGGTCTACAGCAGGTATTGGCCTCACAGTCTCACCGCCATGATTCCTCCGCAAAGCCGATTGAGTCAGAGTCGGTTGGCACTAATCTTTTGCCCTTCCAACCGAGATCTCCCGGATCGCCTTTGACCGAGACACCCAAGTACCCCTGCATGACAAATCGATATCCATTAAGCGGACCTTCAATCAAACGTCATCAGGACATGGGTGAAGACACAAGATCGGAGGATGTTCCAGATAGGTCTTCCCAGTGAGCAAGCACATCTGCATCGACCCAATCTCAAAATGATGACCCTACTGAAGCTGTCACTCCAGGGCACTGCTGAGACCTAGAAATACAGCTGGCGAGATGTCTTCAAAGGCCGTCTTGAAGGTTCTGGTCAGTGACCCAGCAAGCCGAGTATGTGATCCGTGCCTCTGCTTTGCGTGAGCTATACTGATGTTGCCCGATCGACAATGAATAACCTTGCGGACAGTCGGAATTGCTAAGGACTGGTCGACCGCAGGCGTCAGAAGGTGCGAGATCCTACTTGCCTTATCTTTCAAGCGGTATCGATGAGGTGGAACCACGAGACGCCCGAATCGACGCCGATAGTCTCAAAACAGCCCGATTCATCGCTCAGGTTGATCGCAAGTTCCTGATCTGCCGTCTTGGCACAGACAGCGAAGATCGTGATGCCGACATCGGAAGCCGCACGCCACACTACGTCGTCGCGATTGACCAGCACGCAGCCCACGAACGCATTCGAGTGGAAGGCATTCTTTCGGAACTAGTCCGTGGATTCATCGATGATGCGTTACAAACCAGTACTCTACCTTTGGACCGATCTAAAGTCGCGCTATCCCGTTCGGAAGCCGATCTATTCGAAAAATTTCCTTCTGCAAAGAAGCTACTGTGCCGGTGGGGAATGAACATTGGAGTGCCAAGCGGACGAAAGTTGCCTGCGACTGGGATGGATGTCGTCGAAATTGAAGTGCAGACCGTTCCGGAAGTCCTCGCCAATCGATTCCAAGGAGATCCGCAAGAGCTCGCGCGAAGTATCCGTGGATATTTAGGATACTTAAGGGACCGCCCTTTGCTGGACGTCTGGAAGCAGATCGCTGAGGAACCTGAGGATGCTGGGGAATCCTGCAATATCACAGAACAAGTAGCTTTGCGCTTGTGCCCTCCAAGATATCGCGACCTGGCTAATTCTGATGCATGTCGAGGTGAGTGCCGATCAAGCTACGATTTGCTGTTACGTTGATCAGATGCAGACATACACTATAATACGCAGGAGCGATCATGTTCAATGACAATCTGTCTGACCAAAGATGTACAGAACTTATTCGGCAACTCGCTCGAACTCGTGATCCTTTCCACTGCGCCCATGGACGACCCAGCATGACGGTGCTTTGCGTCCTCGAAAACGATTACCAAGGTCTATTTGAGCGTCGCCCACAAACACAACAAACAATAGATTGATTCCGGAGATTTGCTTCCGGGCTGGCGTTTCCCCGCTTGTTGATGAAGGCATCTCTAGCTTCAGATGTGTTATTGTACTTTTGTTCGATCAAAGTTTGATTGATCGCTGGTCTTGATCAGCAACAATTGCAATGACACTGTGCTGATCTTCGAGGTTGCATCAATTCAGTCTGCCTACAACCTATTTGTCCAATTTACGATCCCCGCAACCATTAGAATCATACATCGATCCGGCTGGCTGAAATCGCACCTCATCAGACGGTCAGCTATAGGGTCTGCACAAGAGCCGATCGAGAAGACTCCACCCATTGACAAGAGGATCAACCCGTGGGAGAATAAAATCTTGGTAAGCTACCTGGACTACGTGATTCTCCCAGAACTCAGCTAAAATACTTCCCATAAATGAGCCAGGCAATTAGCTTGTTCGCAGGTCTCGCGAGTGATAGTCGACAGTCCGGCCGCCACGTCCCTTCCTTTCGAAATGAAGCAGCATCCTTCCTCCCGTTCTTTACATCAACAGTACGTGAGATCTCCACAGCAGGGATCCAGTCGGCCGTCAGGTATGTCTCAACATCCGATGAGCGGTGGGCCATCGAATCAGAACAATAGGGTAAGTCTGATCCGCTGCTGGTGGAAGCTCGCGGCGATTGTTGAATGTGGAAGCCTGACGCGTGATCGTATCTCAGATGCAGGCCTTGAACAGTTACACAAATACAAGGCAAGCACCGCCTCCTCCTGTAGCTCAAACGAGGGATCAGCAAGCAGAACATCTACAAGTCGACCCAGAAGAGCTGTATGTCCGGCAACATCGGATTGGGAAAGGATCATTCGGCGAAGTGTACAAAGGCTACGAAAAGAAGACGACTCTGCCCGTCGCTATCAAGATTATTGACCTCGAGGCAGCCGAAGACGAAATCGAGGATATCCAGTTGGAGATCCAGATCCTGGGTCAGATGGACAGCGAATGGGTCACTCGGTAAGAAGCAAGCATCTAGTTCCGCATTAGACATACGCTGAACCTCCTCGTCAGATATCACGGAGCGTTTCTCAAACAGTCTCATTTATGGATCATCATGGAATTTTGCTCTGGTGGAAGTTGCGCCGACCTTGTAGGTATCGTTTCACGCTGCAGAGAAGCGGATTCTGACCTTCTTTATCGTATCGTCTCAATCAGCTTAAGAACACTGGTCCATTCCGAGAGGAGTACATCGCCATTCTCGCCCGAGAGCTGCTCAAAGGTCTGGAGTATCTTCACGGAGAGAACAAATTGCACAGAGATATCAAAGGTATGTGTAGACGATGAAGGGAAATCCGTCTGAGCTACACTTATAATACGTCGGATGCATAGCTGCCAATATTTTACTGACCGCGAGTGGTGGAGGTACGTAGATATGACCGTGTTCGACGATGGAGAGACTGATCATGAGGACACAACAGTCAAACTTGCTGATTTCGGAGTGTCAGGCCAACTGAGCGCAACAATGACGAAGAAGGTGTGGCTTGCATCAAGATCGCAAACCTTCCGCAAGCTTGCTTACACCTTATTTCCGTACAGAATACATTTGTTGGAACCCCGTATTGGATGGTAATTCAGAGTCAAGCAAGAATTCGGCTGCAGCGGCTCCGCTAACCCCCCTCTTCGGAACAGAGTCCCGAAGTCATCAAGCAGTCGGGATACTCCTTCAGCGCCGATATCTGGAGCCTTGGTTGGTATAGAGCTGATAGGGGACGGTACTGCTTTATCTGACGCTTGTGGAACGAAAACAGGTATAACCCTGATTGAGATGGCCAAAGGAGAACCACCTTATGCAGAACTTCATCCGATGAAGGTGCGTTCCCTCAAGACAAACTTCAATATTGCGGCTAACCCCTATTGCAGGTGTTGTTCCTCATTCCGAGAAACCCGCCGCCGGTGCTCGATGACAGATTCTCCAAACCTTTCCGGGACTTTCTAGCCTTGTGTTTGCAGAGGGATCCAAATGCCGTGAGCTATTATGATCTGTCGATTCGAAGACCGCAGTACTGACAGCAAAGTCCGCGGAGATAGAGACCCTCAGCGAGAGAACTACTCAAGCATCGCTTCATCCGTACGGCAAAGCGGAAGGAATATCTTACGGAGCTCATTGAAAAAAGTGGACCCGATTCCGGCACGAACAAGGAGAATGACGGACCTGCAGCACACGTCCAAACGTAGGTTCATACTCGTATCTGATCGTGCCTGGCTCACGCTGAATGAGGATTTGATACATCGCAGTGCAAAGTTTGGCTTGCCTGACGACAATCTGTGGGACTGTGAGTCCGCCATATTTTCGTTCTTGCTCTGCGAGACAATCTTGTTAAGTCATCTATCCGCTCAGTCGGTACGATCCGCCATACACTGGTTGCAGCCAATCCAATACAACCCCCACACTCTGTTCGAGGAGGGAACGGACCGGGTGCGGTTCTTCGCAACGACCATGCTGATCGGCGCAAGATGGAAGATACGGGACGCCAAACCTGGTCAGATACCGCTCAACGACAGCGCGGTCCTTTGCCCTTGCCGCCGACAATCCCTGGACCGTCAAGCGATATGCCATCAGCAAGTGCTTCTCAACATAAAAGCCGTGGGAACGAAATCTTTGACACCATCAAGCACGTACCAGCGGTATCTACACGACATACAGGTTTCGGCGGTACAGCAGCGACTCCCGGAAGCGGGCACGCTAGAGATCGTGCGGCCCACGGGACCGAGATGCATCGCGAATCTACGTCGGACTTGCAGTCGGAACAAGATGATCTCCTTCAGGATATCCCGCCCGAAACTTTCCCAGAGACTGTCCCGCGAGCGTCGAGCCCACTACAGGGTGTCTCGCCTGGCATGGACGATATGATGCTGGATTCTGTCATCATACCGGCCCTGGATAATGTGAGCCAGCAAGTCATACATTGTCGAACATCTGCTGATTCTCCACTTGAAATTCCCACTATAGCTCTCGCTGAGAGTCCCCAATAACGAGGCACGACAATCCTTGCATGCCCTCCGCCTTGCTTTCGAAGAAGCAGAACGCCATGTGCCGGGCGTCTGTGTTGCGCTGGTAGCTGAGATCGTCGAGAGCGTGGAGTCTGTCGAGGAAGACGGAGATTGACGAAGATGGAGATCAGAATACAATTCCTTTTCCAGCTATGAGGTCTAGTTGGCATCGGCAACCCCACTACTTTCGACCGTGGCACGAGTTCCATTGACGACGACAAGTTGTCATCGAGCCGTTTCGAACGGAAGCTGTCAGGGATCAAGTCGCGATTCTGCTTTCTGCGACTCTGCATGTGCATGTACTGTAGCCCTATGACATATGCTCAAGTTGTGTATCTAGATCTAAGTCGACCTGTATCGTCGATCTGATTGCGCTGGAAAATGGGATGGTTGCGTTGATCGACCATAACCGGAGTCAGCTAGAATATCCCTCAACTTTTGTCGAGCATCATTGCGCGTCATCAGCCGCGAAGCTGACCAAAGGAGAGCGAGGACGCTGAGGTGAGCTCGTGACACAGAAGCGCCTTCCCTTGTCACTTTGTAGGTTCTCGGAATGCCCGTAGAGGACTCTGGTATATCATAACTAGCTTGGTACAATTCATTCCATCGTATTGGTTCTTCTGTCAAACCGAAAACAGTACCGCCATAGCCAAACACTCGAATTCCCTTTGTGCGAATCCACCTGGTATGTTATGTTTTGAGCTCGACTGGTTTAGGAAAGAGACCTCGGATCACAAAAGACTGCCAGTCGTTCAGCACTGAACATACGACTCTTCTCGTTCTTCCAACAGAATCGACTCACAACTATCATTCTGAAAGCACAGCAGCCATGTCGTCCGAAGCTGGGATTCCATCCGAGCGCATTCGAGAGGCTGACAAACGCTTTCCGAAACCTGAAGGCTTGAAATTCAGCTATGGAACCGCTGGATTCAGAACCAAGTCAGTACCTCACCCGATTTTCCATAGCCGGACCTGGGTTCATACTGATGGCGACAAATGATCATCTCAGAGGTCACACTCTCGGCTCGACCATGCTGCGAGTGGGTATTCTGGCCGTTCTTCGGAGCAAGAAGCTCGATGGGCGGACTATCGGAGTCATGATCACCGCCAGCCACAATCCTGCCGAGGTAAGCATATTATCTAGCTGTCCTTCGTCGCACATCCTATCGATGGTTCACACAAGCTGATACATGATCCTTCAGGACAACGGCGTCAAGCTGATTGATCCGCGAGGCGAAATGCTCGACCCGACCTGGGAGGCTCATGCTTCTGTGGTCGCGAACGCCGATGGACCAACTGAACTCCTCAAAGCACTTTCCCAACTCATCTCTAACGCAAACATCGACCTCTCCAGTCCCAGTTCGGTCATCTGC
>Ga0308160_10008149_pt1 | contig 10248 bp, 17 predicted proteins | sample PhyFR1_FD_201036 | JGI IMG/M metagenome (GOLD analysis project Ga0308160, IMG submission 201036) | Phyllosphere microbial communities from UC Gill Tract Community Farm, Albany, California, United States - DLSLF.R1 | ecosystem: Host-associated > Plants > Phyllosphere > Unclassified | place: USA...
ATATTTTATGGATGGAACAAGAGAGCTTACTGCGAAAGACTCGGCCCAGTGGAAACAGGCCGCACGCACAATATATGCCGCGATGACAGATTACGGGTACACCAAGCCGAAACGTAAATCGATCGTGGGAAACGAACCGGAATGCGAATCGATCGTGGAACGGATGGAGGGCGATGTCACTTTCGCCGGCCTGACCAAAGACGCACTCATGATCACATTCTGGCCGCCTCCGATACCCACCCATTCCGGCGATCATGTGCAGACCTTCATGCGATGGGATTTTACCAAAGATGGACTGACTAACGACATCCCAGAGTCTCGCGCTTGGATTCCTTCCTCCCGATCTGGCAGTTGAGACTGATCGGCGAGACGTAAGACAGGGGCAACAAGTATCAATGCGGAACGACACCAGATTGTAGAAACAAACAAGGTGGATCACAATAGTCGTGGCGAGGCGAATGGGGTACATAATTGAGCTGGGATGTTGCAGCGGAAATTTTTACTGTAGTCCTCATTTGTATGGTGAATCGACATGGTGTTTTGAGTGTGAGCGTGGGCTGAGAGCGAACTTGTGCTGTCGTTCGACACTTTCAATGTGGTCAATATGGATCAGCAGTACAGATACGCTGGTCACCTTTTCTCGACTTACCCAGTCAACGTCGGCGATGTTCGAGTCCGACATCCATGGAAGAAAGTCGGCATGCATGTGGACAAGCAAGCAGAACCCTTTCGTCTGCTTGACCAGCCCATGTCACTCTACCCCTTTTCCCACCTCCCCTCTCCCTCTCCCTCGTCCCCACTCTCAAAGTCAAATTCCCCTTCCTCCTTCTCCTCCTTCTCATCTTCAAAAGCTTCCAGCCCAGTCTCTGATTTAGCCCTCTTCCCAGACCCAGCAGTCCCCGACCTCTTCCTCTTTTTCTGTTCCGCAGCACTCAGATCCTTTGATTTGACTTTACATACTTCCACCTGAATGCCTGCGGATAAGAGGACGTCTATCCATACTTTTTGAGTTTCGGATAATGAGTCGCCTGGTCCTTTGACTTCGACGAATCGAGCGACTTTTTCGTTATAGTCCCATACACTTTCATTAGCTGGCTGTGTGGTGGTGGAGGACGAGAGCTTACAGGAGATCGGGAACACCACTGACTCGATGACGGTATTCTTCGGCCAACATCCGACATACTCCTGATAGACCCTTTCCACCTAGACATTCTAGGACTTCCCTCAGATCCTCCGCTGGGAACTCCCAATTGACACCCACCGCCCATGTCCCCCTGGGCCTCTCCCGCCTATCTACCTCATCAAGCATCTCCAGCGCGACCGAAGTCTTGGACATGGCTTGCAGTCTCGACTCTAGCAATTCCGTCCTTGAGGCGGAGAATGTATCCTCTCCCAAATCAAGTGGAGCAGTCTGGTATGGCGTTTCGAAAGCCCCCGGTAGCGGATGGAATAGGACCGGCCAAAGAAGTAAAGCGAACAGCGTGGTGAGAATTGATGATTCGGAATGATATCCCTTATATCCCTTCTTCTGCCACCATTCAAGCACCCACCCTTCGACCGTCACTTCTCCCTCGATACCATGCCAGACACTTTTGCCGACTTGCTGGACTACCTGACCTGGATCTTCATCGCCCATACCCAGACTTGCTTCTCGTTCGCGATCCCGATCGACGGTTCGTGCTCGCCATTTCGCTTGACCCATGTTGTCTGGTACTCGGGGTGCAGCAAGTTCTCTTGTTTCGCAAGTGTTGAGTGAAGCGTAAGAGATGTGGCGTTCGTCGGCAGGCAGGTCGAGCTTCTTTTCCAGACGAGTCAGGCGGCGAGATAACGCTGGGCGATAGACTGATGTCAGCGTCTTCTGGTGGAAGACCAGATGCGACGTACTAAGATGTGTATCGTCATCCAGTAGAGCGTCGATACAAGTCTGAGTGGCATCCCTGCACTTTTCCTCCTTCTCCTCAGGAGAAGCGTTGTAGTGATTCATCAGGATCAAGGCGAGTCGGTCGTACCAAGCACTACCCATTAGTCTTGCCAGTAAAGTTGACTCACCCTCTCTTTCCCCTCCTCCACCGCCGCTGTCCAAGTAAAGCTCGCAAGACCATACATTCTTGATCGTATTCGTGGAGTATTCCCAGCGCTGTGGCACCTTTGTATACGATTCGAGTCAAGACGTGACCTATTCCATCAACATCGCTAAGAGGAAAGGCAAAATGACGTACCGGTCTTGAACCTATCTCCCACTAGACCACCCTTGTCCTCCTTGGCATCGACTGCATCCGCTCCATCACCCTCAACGAGCATCTTCCAAATCGGCCACACACCCTCCCAGATCCGCTTGACGACTTTAGCACCTTCGATCCTCCCAATCTGTTCCTTTCGAATCCCAAAGCCCGGCGTTGGGTTCTTGCGTTGTTCCTGCCACGTATCGCCCAACGCGTCCGCAACTAGAGCCTCCCATCCGACTGCTCGTTCCCAGGTAAGCAGTTCCTGCCTATCCTGCCAGATCGTCGAGCGGGTTGGTGTGCCGTATTCGGGATATCTACGTTTATGTGAAGTGACCAGAATCGAGGGGAGCATGAGCGACGATGATCCTGCTATTGGAGGTGTGCGGGAGAAGATGAGGTTGACTCGAGAGATGAGGGCGTGTAGGGCGGGAGTGAGCTGAATAGCTTGGTGGCCTATACAAGGTAGAAGTTGAGCGACCAGCAGTGATTCCGAGGTCACCTTTGCCGCGGGTGAGAATGGTAGAGTCGACTGCCGGGTTGTTGATTTGCCCTTGACTGGTGTGAAGGCGAGGACACTTTGACTCTTTGCTATCCCTCTCAATGCGGAACAGACAGCCTCTCGATTACCCAGCATCGACAAAGGCACCTTTCTCGCCTTGGCGACTTTGCGCAACTCGTCTGCGGATATGCAAGACATGATCTCGTCAAGCGAAAGACTAGACTCGTTCCGAGCGAAAACAGAAACCGGCACCGGAGGTTTTGGGTTCAGCGAGAACTCTTCGTTGAATACACTGTATCGAGGGGGCGAAAGGGGGGTCATTGATCCATTCGAGCTTCCCGATACCGATCGATTGGAAGGAGGTCGTTCGGGCGGTGGCGTCACGATTTCGAGTCCATCATCGTCAATTTCCACTCTGCTCACTTTCGACGCCCAGAGTGATTCCCTCATTGCCTCGGCCAAATCCGGGTCTGCTTTCTCTTCGGCGGGCGATAATCCAGAAGCAAGCGATGACCATGGTTTCTGCTTCTGTTTACCTCGAGCTTTGACCGATAGTGGTGCAGAAGCAGGTGGTTTGGCGGGTGTGACGAAGCTGTTTGAGCGAGATGGTCCTGCTTCGGGTACAATGACGTCTGGCTCGGACTCTAGTAAATCCTGCGGGGTGGGTAGTGGTGTAGACAAGACCCTCATTGCTTTCTTGACCCCTTCATCCCCTAATTCTGCCGAGTATGCGAGGACGAGATTCGTATATGGATGTATCTTGCCTTGACGGCGTATGAGTAATCGAGTTAACAGGTATTTCGGGTCATCTACGATTAGTTCCAGCCTCTGGAGTAGACTCACAAGGCAGATTCAAGATATGATTCAAGACCCAAAGCTCTCTAGGAGTAAACAAGTAAGCTTCAGAAGCTATGACAGTCCTCAACATTTCTACTCCTCAGCTCAACGATGGGTGTGGTAGGAGGTGACTTACCATCAAATAGCTTGACATACATCGAGATCCTTCCCACATCTTCGACATCGTGCACTTCCTTGTTCTTTCGTGGCGAGAACAGATTGTCGAGCTCCTTACTCGGCGAGGGAGTTGGAGAGGGTGTAACGGGGAACTGCCCACGCGCATTGAGCGGTGGGAGCGTGAAGGACGGTAAAGGCGGTGACGAGTTCATGGTCACCGCTTTCTCTTCGATACCGGATCCTCCTGACTAGGTATCTCGCCGAGCCGCTCTCAATCCTCACTGATGGCTCTTCGTATATGTCTCGATTATAGATGGGCTTACATGAACTTTGACTTTGTGGTTTACGCGACGTGATTACTTTCTCACGGTATGCTGCTCACATGGTCAATATTGTCAGGCTCACATTGTCCGATTCGACCTACCAGATCTCTACCTTTTCATCAACCTATACATATACCATATACTCATATACATAATGCTAAGAGCTACTAGGACCCTCTTTTCCGCCCTCAAGTGAGTCTCAGTATAACCATACATTAGTATGAAACTGATCAGTAGGCCAATGAAGGCATCAACGGGAATTACCGGACTCGAAGCCCACCCAGACCCATTACCCGCCTTGAAACACACCTACACCTCCACACTTAACCTTCTAGGATCCCTACCTTCCACGAGTGTCTACCGTCAAGCAACAGAAGCATTGACAAAACATCGATTGCAGACTGTCGAGACTTCAGGGGAGGATGTTGCCAAGTTTGAGAGTTCTCTTGGATCTATGGCAGAAGTGATTTTGGAGGAGGCAAAAGCGGAGCAGATGCTTATCGGAAAGATGATCGAGTGGAAGGGGTGAGTCGTTTGACGCTGCGGGATGTGTGGTGTACTGATGATAGATACGAGAGCTTGGAGACTCCTTCTCCCCCTAACCAGTGGAGATATTTCGACCCAGCAAACCCAGATGAGATGTAGAAAGTGGAGGAATATGCATTGGCTATTAAGATTGATGCCTACGGTACAACGGGATGTTACAAGAGCGTAGGACCGCCGTGAGAAGGGAGTTCAATTGGGTCGGCCTACTTCTCCTCGCCATAACCTCTAGCAATACCACTTCGACCCTGCTCAAGTGTAGCAGGTTCATCCATCCCATACCGCTGCTCCAACCCCTTGAAATGTCGGCTGTTCAGATAAACGCCTACTTGTCAGCTGTGTGGGATAAAGGTGCAGGGGTACCTACTACCGGCCGATTCAAGTTTGGACAGCGAGAAGTCCTGATTACGCAGTGTGAGGTCCTTGACCCCTTCGACCACTTCTTGTTCGGCGGTCCCGGAGCCATACGTCTTTTTCGAACGAAGAGTTCCAGAGATGAGCGAAAACTCTGGATCAGACGCGTCTTTGGTGTTTGCAGTCTCGTCTGCGTCCCTCACTCGAGCCTCTGATATCATCAGCAGGGAATCAGCAGGAAGCTACACAGGGACATACCATCAAGAACCCGACTGAGATCCAAGGTCCATTGTTCCGGCTTCCAATCATTCTCAGGCCCCTTGAGCGCCAACAACATCTCCCAAGGTGTAATAATAGGTCTCAAGAAATCCTTCGAATCCACAACTCCACCCTCCGCACATCCAACCAGCACAAAACATTCAATCTCGGCGAAATTCGCTAATTTAGCTGGATTCAATCGTCCCACTGAAAGGGTATAGCTTTTCTTGCTTGCTTTCTTGAGTTGTTTACGGAGTTGATCGAGGAGGTCTTTGGACGAGGCTAGACCGACGTTTCCTACTACTAGGCCAAAAACATCTGAGGCCATGGCGGAATGAAGGGCGAATAAACGTTTTTGCAGTAGACGGGATGTACGTGGATGGAGGGGAATAACGGAAGAGTCTGTATAAGCGTATATCTGTTTATCAGTCATGTTGACACAACGAGGAGAGAGTGCGTACGGGATTGGCAGCATGGGTCATCTGTAGATTCAAACTACTCCGCCCTTCATCCCCAATATACCAGATCACACAATCCCCTGCATCAAGACCCTCAGGCGGCTCCAATGATCTCAAAGCCGGCGCCTTCTCAGACGCCCTATCAGATATCGTAGTTGTGCTAGGTCGACGAATGTTCGCAAAGGAGATTGGGTGGGGTATACTAGTGCTCAACCTCGAGATGATCTCGTCTGATTTGTCAGCTGACGCAAAAGTGACAGACATACCGCTAAGCCAATCATAAGACACATCCCAAACTACCATCACTCCCTTATGACTCTCCCCCAGCTCCGTACTTGCTTCCAGCAATGCCCTCCCCGCTTCGGTGATATCCAACTTACGCCTAGGGAAGACGTAATGGACCGGCAAAGCGTCCGTTGGGGTGAGGCAAGCGTGCCCGTAGTGCACCAAGAAGTCGGCTGGGAGATGTAGACACGACAAAACGTCTGGACAGCAGCTATACGTCAGCTCTTGGGAATGAGTAAGCGTACCTTCCGTAGGTACTATCGGCTAGGACGTAGGCTTGGGCACCTGTATCTGCGATACCCTTTTGAATAGCTCGGAAAACCTTGACCGAGTGCGGCAGGAGCTCGTCCGGGAATTGTAGGCCAATCTGGTTATCAGCAATCTATAATCCTCCTCTACACTCGAAGTGAGCAGCAAGAAGGATGACTCACAGTCTTGAATCCCCCATCCCTGATCCGCTTGATAGTGTCAACCACCTCAAAAGCCTCTTCAGCGCTAAGCTCCTCAGTCGCGTCCCCCATAGTCGAAGGCCCAGCTATCGCCTCAATCTCATCATGTTCAAAAGCATGTTCCGCTGGCGTAGAGAATGTATCCGTCATAGTCCTGCTCGTCGTATTGATGATGGTTGATTCGAGGTGCAACACCTTCAAAATAGTTGGTGCATCGGAAAGATCCGACAGATTGACCGGCTTTGGCCGGCTGTCAACTCATCCTTTCGGTCCACCACACCATACTGTTCAGTGAAGATGGCTAAGGTCAAAGTAGCAGGAATCCAATGTGGGAGTGTAGCGTTCGATCTGGAAGGCTCTTTGGATAAAGTCGCTGAACTGACTGCCGAAGCAGCGAAAGATGGAGCTCAGTTTGTGGTATTTCCTGAAGCTTTCGTTTCGGGCTATCCCAGGCATTTAGGATTTCAGATTGGGAGTCGGAGTGAGGAAGATAGGATCTGGTATGCAAAGTATGTCAGGGTGTGTTCTTTAAATTTGTGAATAGAAAGCTCTGATGGAGCAGAGTAGTATCAGAGTCCCCGATGGGATCGAGGGGAATGAAGATTGGTTATCCGAGGATAACGATAATTTAGGAGAGGAATCAGACTTTTACGGTTTTAGCAGACTCTGCAAGACAGCAGCTACCTATAAAATAGTACGTCATGTTAGCCTCAGATTAAAGAGGAGCTAAGATGTAGCACCTCTCAGTAGGCGTAGTCGAACGGTCAATCATCGGCTCAACGTTATGGTGTACCAACCTCCTAATCTCGCCTCAAGGGGGTCTACTTTCGAAACACCGAAAATTACAACCAACAGCAGCAGAACGTATCGTATGGTCTCAGGGCGAAAGTATAAACCCATATGGAGGGGATAATCTCCCCGTTGCCAAGACATCAATTGGGAACATTGGGGGTTTGATCTGTTGGGAAAGTAAGTTAAAGGGTCACAGGAATGTTGATGTTAGATTTTATGCCTCTTGCGCGATATGTGCTTTATAAGAAAGGTGTAGAGATGTGAGTCCGACCTCCGTCCACGCCTTGACGAGATCCTGATATCTCAGATATACAGCCCCAACGGCCGATGCGAGAGATACTTGGTTACCGACGATCCAACACATCGCCCAGGAAGGTAGATGTTTCGTCATCTCTGGTAAGTCTTTCGTGATCCCTCTTCGCTACCTATCATTGAGATAAGCTGAATAACAGTGAACCAATACCAGACTGCCGACGACTTCCCGGAAGATTACCCGCCCCTCAAAGACGGGGATAAGAAATGGTCAAGGGGAGGAAGTAGTATAGTCTCACCACTCGGTATCGTCCTTGCTGGGCCACTATGGGACAAAGAAGGAATTATCACTGCCGAGGTACTTCTCTTCTCCTCTGCTTATCGAACAGGGTATGGAAGTGTGAGCTGATGATAGCTCGATTTAGATGATATTATTGGGGCTAAGCTCGATTTTGATCCTGTTGGACATTACTCGAGGGAGGAGGTTGTCATGGAGGCTCTTCAGAGTGTTCGGGAATAGTATCGCGAATAACAAACGGGGGTTCGGTCACCATGAAGTAACGTATCATTAATGCATATCTTCATTCTTTCTCTTCTTACTTCACTACTGGCCATCACAACTTTAACAATCATAGGGTGAGAACATTACTCCAAGCCCCACCCTGCAAATCCACACTAATCCCTCTCATGACATAGCTTCCATTCGACGCTGGCAGCGTCCAATTCGCAAGTCCAGGACCAACATTATCCCTCACCACATTGGCAACTTGATCCCACTCTTTCGCATCTGGAGCAGCCCAGTAGATCTGATAATGCTCGGACCATGGTGCTCCCAGCCACGAGATGGTGGACCCATTGCTGGTAGAGTTGGGTGAGAGGATGGTAGGTGCTGGTGGGATTGGGTAATATTCCGGTTGAGCTTCTCCTACGATATTGTATCTGTCATCAGGCTCATTCATTCTCTCAGTACCTGTCAGAAGGGCTCAGAGGGGGGACGTACGAAGCTTGATATGTTTTCCTACTAACGTAGTACTCATTCGCGTCGAACTCAGGATCGGCAGGTGGAGACCATCCTGGCATATGATAGGAGAAGATCCCATTGCCTTCGGAATGAACGATGAAACCTCCTTCCGACGAGTCTGTAATCAGTGTCTTGGCTGACCTCAAAGTGTGAGGGAGACGTACGAGGTCTCATTCCCCATGCCATGGCTCCTGCTACTCCTGGTGTTTTGCCCTGTCATTTAATCACTCGTTCAGGTGTCAAAGGGAGAACGGGGCTTACGAGGAGGTAGTAGAATTCATCCCATTGATAAGACCACGGATAGAATCCATGTTCACCAATAACGAATCTGCGCATCAACACTGACCCATCAAGACAGGTAAGAGGGACATGCGTTTTCCCATAAGACCTCACAAGATCCGAATCATTCCCCATAGCCTGGAACTCATACGCAGGATCATCTCCAGGCGCATAATAATGACTAGAGTAAATATCGACATCAGGGGAGGAAAGAGCTTCAGGTGCCCATTTCTGGTCGGTGAAGTTATTTCGGGAGAAACTGCCGTCCATCACCAATAAGTTGGGAGCTAGGAATTTAATGTGGGCTGCGATTGTTGATGTCCACTTTCCATCAGCTGGTATAACAAGAGGACATACATTTCCTGGTGGGGGACGAGTGCGGTCTGCTCCAGTGGTCATGTTGTAGCTAAGACGTCAACTTCGAGCGCTAGACAAGGAGGTTGACTTACTTGAGTTCGTTCCCCGTCTCGATTGCCCAGAAAGCATTATCTTCCCCATATTTCTTTCCGTTGATCGTATTGACTCGATCTAGGACTTTGGTGTATAATTTCTTGGTGCTTTCATCAGCCACGCCAGAGGGCAGGACATACGCTTGAATCATCTGATCATCTGTCCAGAAATCGATGGATTTGGTATCATTATAATTATCGATGCCATAGTAGAACCCAATCAGATCCGCCCAGTTTCCCTATCCATCAATCTTTCATTCTACATCTCTCAAGAGACGAGACAGGGACGTACATTGTAATTTGAGGACTGATCTCCAAAATCCTGGTTGATTATCGGCAAGCAAATCTTGACTCCCCACCGCCTAGCTGAATCAAGAACATAATCCAACATCTTGAACATCTCCTCATTATACTCCCAATCATTATTCTGGCTAGACCAGCCAGTCACAAACGCCTGTTCTGGAGGAACATTGATCGAAGCGACTCCAAGAGTATAGACCCTAGTGACAGGCCGCCCGAAGCCCACCATCGTACTTAGTGCGTCATCGATTTCGAAGTGGGTAGATTTGATGATATCGGGGTTATTGAATGTTGTGAATGTCCAATCTTGCCCGTCTAGGCTTAGCTTACCATCTTTTGCGAGAACAAATGAATCGCTTAAGCCTGGGGCGTAGGGGATGATGGTGGGTTCGTATGTCCATGGAAGCGGTGGGGGATTGTTTGCCTTGACGAGCGGCGGAAGGAGAGTATAAAGGAGAAGTGCGAGCATTTTGCCTGATGGTAGAGCTGGACCGCAGCCATCGTCTTATATATAGTCGAGAACGATCGCCTAGAGAAAGACTGTCGAGACATGAGTGACCGTTGGTAACCGGGGTGGGGCCGCTTGTAAGCCGCCGGCATGCTCGGCATGATGTGGTCTCGTGTGGGGTAAGCTGCCCAGCGTGTGTGATCTTGCACTAGTGAGACTGGCAGGTTAGAGAAGGCTGTATCAGGCTGTAGGCGGGTCGATCAGCAGCTTCAGCGGCTGAATCAGATCAAGCATCGGCTTGACATACATTATATTGTTCCCTACTCATCTATTTGCAGCAAATTAAGATACGCCCTGTG
>Ga0308160_10008150_pt1 | contig 10248 bp, 14 predicted proteins | sample PhyFR1_FD_201036 | JGI IMG/M metagenome (GOLD analysis project Ga0308160, IMG submission 201036) | Phyllosphere microbial communities from UC Gill Tract Community Farm, Albany, California, United States - DLSLF.R1 | ecosystem: Host-associated > Plants > Phyllosphere > Unclassified | place: USA...
CCTCATCATCTTCCTCTGATTCCATTGTCGATCTAGCTGGCGCCGACAACAAGCCTCGGAAAGATTACGCTAGATTGACGAAAGCGGTCGATCTGTTCGCTCTGGGTTGCTTGTACTTTTGGACGGTCATGGGCGGTCAGCATCCGTTCGGATATTACCCTGATACCGACCGTAACATCCGCGAGGGTAATCCAGTCAATATACAGAGGATGGCCGATGTGCATCGCGAAGATGGTGCACAGATCGAGGATATCGTGAGGAGATTGATTTCACTGGATCCGGCTTCCAGGTCAGTCCCTTCTTCGCGTCAGTCGCATCAGCTGACATTCCAGGCCAAAGACGTCTGAATGTTTGACACACCCGTACTTCTGGCAGGCAGAGAAACGGCTGAGGTTCCTCTGCGACGCTTCTGATCGTGAGCTCAGGATAGTAGAGCGGGCCGATGGCTAACATTCAGGTTTCGACTTCTTGGCTAACGCCGACACCATTTGTCAAGACCCGACTTTGATCGCTCTCGAGACTGGTGCGGCTGATATTGTCGGTAAAGACTGGTACTCGCGGCTCGACAAATCCGTCGCTCTCAGTCTGAGGACCCACAGGAAATATAAGGGGAACTCCGTCCGCGATCTCTTGAGGGCCATGAGGAATAAAGTGCGTCTAATCGCCATCACGTCAAGAGACATTCCTGATGAACAGAAAAACCATTACCAAGACTTGGACGAGGTCGCTAAGAGAAACATTGGTGAACTACCCGCTGGGTTCCTGGACTACTTCATCTCTCGAAATCCCAAGCTATTCCTGCATGTGTACGAGGTGATCAAGGGGTCAGATCTAGGTCAAGAAAGCATGTTTGAAGCCTATTTTGCTGCTGCTACCTGATCCTTCGCGGAACATTGTTTGTTGTAAATCAATTATAATATAATATTGTCGTAATAGCATTTTACCTGTAGCTTCTGAGGCATTAAATGCATCACTTGTAGCGCGAGATCCGCCATACTCTACGTTTTCAGTTGTTCGAATTGCTCCGAAGGGGTTTGTCGTTGCCATTGACCCCGACGGTCGAACAGTTTAGCAGCAACGCCGACGACTCGCACAGTGCGTGTCCAGTTTTTCGTACACAGGTCTAACCTACGTTGTTTGTACGGCGATACTGCCAGTGACATGAAACGAAAAAGCTGTCGATTTATAGCATCGGCATCGGGTGCGTCGAGGACAAGTGGAAACAGGTCAGACATCTGTTTGCTGGTCGGTGGTATGTTGGGATCGCTCTGGCCAGCGAGTATAGTGGCCGGCAACGCGTGGCCGCGTTGGCGGCGGATGCTGCATCAGGCTTGTTGCTGATACCGCGAGCAAATGTCGACCAATCTCGAGAGGTCGATCACTCCCGTCGTGGCGCCCGAAGAGGTTTGAACACGACTGGTGACCAAATCATGACGCGAGCCGGAAATGGCGGTCTCTACGCTAGGGATGCCGAATAGCGGGGTTACAGCGCTTGCCAGAATCCATTCCTTCGTGTAGACCCCGATGACACAAGGTGTCCGCAGGCTTGAACCATGAGAGCAGTATAAGGTAGCAATTGCTCAAAATGGGACGCCACAAGTCTGCAAAATATGAAGTTCATGTGAACCTTTGAAGATTTCACTCACACTCCATTGATTCTCGAGAGGCTATCATGAAGTGAAACGCTTGTAACAGCCATTGGAGCTCCAAACAGTGTACTGATTAGCAATGGCTACCAGGCGTATCTCACTACATTTCTCGCTTTCGCAATCCTTCAGTTCAAGGAGAGTTTTTTTTTTTTTTCTTTCATTTTTTACTCTTTTAGTCAGATTGAACGATGTTACAAGATGGACAAAGATAAATCTAGCAGAATATTGACCTTGAGATCCCGTAAGCAGATCAAGTAATGCTCTTTTTGCGGTCTATGAGAAGGTTATACCAAATTCGGCAAGCCAGCTTCTCGACGAAACTTTTCTATGCAGGAGCTATTGAGAACAGACGTAGATGTGAGTTGAGCCTCTCTTGATGGTCGTCTTCCACACTCAATTCACAGTGTTTATGCAAATCGAAACCATCTAGCCCAAAAGGCTTGCTGTGCAGCTTGATCAAACCAATCGATCAAATTCGTCTGCGAGTCTCCAATAGTCGTATACCGCCTCCATGACAGCGTCATCGGCTGCTCCGACTAGAGGTCGGACTGACGGACTAGGTTCACCACCCTCTGCCACCCAGTGTCTATGAATCAGCTCGCAAGCTACCCAGCGTAGTCAGCAGCACCAGCACTCACCGCCCGTCTGATGCTGTTTCTGGTCTCGAGTCGACTATTTGATGACTGTGTATAATATTGATCTGAACGTCTGGATGTCGATCAATCCAAGCGTTGATGGCAATCGCAGCCCATTCGCCATGATGCCGTAAAACAGCCCTTCGCATCATACCAAAACAAATAACCGGAGCTGACACGCTATAAGTGTTGATCCAGGTATATCGGGGGCTATTTCCGAAATGCGTGTATAGCCTCTCAAGATGCTGATAGACAGCGGCGACATAGTCGTGTTCGCTTTTATACCCAAACCACATGCCGAGATTTGTGATGACATGGGAAACGCTTGCGCCGTACTGCTTCGTGTCCTCGATGCGTGGGCCAGCCAACTCTGGATGATCGTCGATGAATCGCTGCGTGAACCGCACGCTTTGTCTTTCCCCATCATCAATCTTCACCTCGAAGGTCTTGTCTGACTTTTGATAGGATTTCCAGTCACTCGAAAATTGGCAATCACCGCCGATCGTCCCGTTGTGGAGAGTATAGTAAAGGTGACCGCAATAAGTAGACCGAAGGATTGAATCGCCTAGAAACACCACATGCCTCAAATCCTTGGTAGCACGTACGGTGCTCTTGTAATCTAGGGCGAATCGTTTGCAATTGTAGGGCAAATACACGTAGTCGGGCATGGAGGTGTTGACGTGAATGCGAGCTACAATCAGCAACGTCTCGAGGGAACTTACCGCTTCTTTCCATATGACTCTTCAACAGCGGTAGCTCCCTGTACTTCTCCCGGATATGCTTGACACTGACCCATCTCCCTGCTATATCCGAGCTGTAGTCGTCCCGTGTACATTGCCGCATATTGTCGATTTGAGGTCTACTACCCTCGCCTTTCAAAACGGTGAAGCTAGTTTCTCCGCTCCCCCTGACCGCTCCGAACGTGTACGCTTCCTTCGCTGGCGGGCAGGTGTTGCGCCCGTGCCAGTCTGCCCACGCCCATACCTCATACACTCCACTTTGTGGTAGCTGACATTCAACGACAGTCGTCCCGGTGACTCTGTCATGGTGATATATCGTGCTGGCTGCGGGAACGCTGAAGGCAATTGGACCTCGGAAATGTACCATATACTGTTCTGCGCAAGCATGTTGGCCAATGATATCTGGTCGACATTTCAAAGTGACGTTGAAGGTTTGGTGGACTGTAACGATAGAGGGAATAGACAGATCAATTTCCGCTACATTTATCAGTGGCCGAACCGATATGACGACCCACCAAACGAGCTATGCTCTTGGTTTGTCAAACTCGATCCCGGGGTACGCGTCACCACCGTGGGATCTAGGAGGTCTGTTATCAAGGTCGGTCGAGGAGTAGCCAATTGATACGTGCTCGACGTCCACAATCGAGTCCACTGGTCTCTATTTTCAGCCCCAGATCAATCGTGGATTCACGTACGTATGAGCCACATCTTGATGGACTCCCAGCAGCAAACCGGCCGTAGCGACGGTAGCCAATATCAAAGCAAAACGAAACCTGCTAGTCATGTGAAGTGTCAAAATGAGACGCTTGGCATCAGAGAATGCTTTCGCCTCGAATTACTTCTCCCCCTGTCTGCATTAGAGTTTAGAGGTCGGAGGGAGACAAGACGGTCGACAACAGCAGACGCGCCTTCGTGATTACCCTGTAAAGTTTGTGGGGACTTGCGCTATTGCACTTTAGCTGCATGCTCCAGCCCAAAGGCGTCAAGTCGGCCACGCTCGATGAGCCCAGGTCCAGTCAGGTACCACGTACGCGTCCGAGCAAGACCTTATTACTGTTACTCGGCTCCGCAAATCGGGGGATTGTCGCCCTGATTCTCCGAGCAAATGGGACTTATGTGGGAACACGCAAAGACGCGTCTTGGAACTGTCCTGCGGTACTCGTGGCCTGTATTAGAGGAAGAATACCTGCACCGACGAGGGCGTCTACTCTTGACCCATTTCCTGTATTGGGATTCGTGAATAATGTAGACCGTGGTAGAACCGTGGATGTCAGAGTCTCCCTGAATCCGACGATCCGACCTGGAATTACCATCTGCTACATCTGCTACATTTTGTATCCTCGGCTCGCAACGGTATGGAAGAGCATTATAGGCTGGTTCCCTGAGCGGTTGCGCTATCATCACTTCGGAGAATCGCTGCTCATTCTTAGAGGCTCTATTGATATGCCTGTTCCCAGTTTGGAGACTCCCTTCGGATTGTAGTTCGAGGCATATACAGGAGTCGACGCGCGAGACAGTCTGGCGACTGGCGGTCCCCCGGTGAGGCGGATGTAACGCCATAATCCGGCGGATAGTCGGATCCTCAGAATTACTGACAGACATGCTACATGTAGTCATCATGGCTTTCGTCATGAAGCTTGGAGGCAAACGTTATTGAAAATGGGGTGTTTCTTGTGGCCATTTGAGAACTGCTTGCAGTCATTTTCCGCTGTAACTGACAGCTGAACGTTCATCTCTGTGTCATGACTCTCACTGATTGGAAGCTCGCAAACATTCAACGAATGGCAGGCCTTGGAAGGATTGGGACCGTGTTTGTGTAGACGCTGTCCGCACAAGAAAGAGATGAAAATACTACTGACATGACTCTTGCCGTATCGCCCAAAGCAGAGACAGGAAAAATGACGACACCTCCATTGCAAAGTTCATTCTCCGGAGCCGCCTCGGCCAAAGGTCCGACCCCAAGAGCAGGGCTGCCTTGAGCACCGCCCCCGCTGCAAGATATCCCGCGACGATCCAGTCGCAGTCATCCAGGATGTCATTACGAGCACGAAATCAGGGCAGAGGAACGTGACGGTGAATCCGGCATCGCAGATCAAGCGGAAGAAGTTTTGTACTTCAGCCAATTTGATAGAGTTGACAGGCCAGAAAAACCAGATTGTGCTGAGGGCCAGCACTGGAAAGGGGTTGTTGTGACTGGCCATACTGATCAGGGAGGTTGGATCAGGTTGGTTCATCAGATCGAAGTGGTGTTTTGAGAAGAATGGGGAGAAGAGGATCAGAATGTCAGTCTCCCTTATAGAGTAGCTATTGCCTTAGCGACCAAAACCGACATGGGACATTTGCTGGAACATTGCTTGTTGTCTCTCAATCACAACGCAATATTGTCGCAATAGCATTTTACCTGTAGCTTTTGTGTGATTTCATGCACGAAAAGTAGCGCCCGATGAACAATTGTCTTACTCTACATTTGGTAATGTTCTAATTGGTTGATCGGCTTAACATTCCTTATTACCGAATAATGACATCAGCGATCTTCAATTAGCCAAACCCTCTGAGAGCTCTCTCGTTCAATTGATTCATTGGCCGTATTCATCCTATTCTACATCCTATTGCAACCATGTCGATCAACATCTTCCGAACTCAATTAGGATTCAGGTCCACCCGAACTGCCTTCACAGCAGCTAGGACAATCACCACCACCTCCGTGAAGGCTGCTCAGACTTCCTACAAACACGAGAATGATCCCGAGGTAAGTTCCACTTTACCACACCTCAATCATGCAGATTTACTGACGATTAAGGTCATCGAGAGGGAAAAGGCAAAGAACCTCTCCGGTATCCAGGGCGATTCGGCTCCTCTCAAAGAAACCGCTCCAGGATGGAATGAAAACCTTGCAGTAAGTCCCCAAGAACAACACTAAGATCGATCTGACGTGATAGACCGACTCTGAAGCACATGTCAAGGCAGATCAGGCAGCACCAACAGGTCCACCAAGTAAAGAGCTACAGGATGAGACTGTCGCTCGTACGTTTAGTGTCGATTTACGCGTCGAGGAAGATGCTGACATAGTAGACACCCACGGACAAAGTGCCGGTACTGAGAAAGGCAAGAAGGCACAGCAAGCCAAGGACAACAATCCTATGACTGGAAGTGAGGACGCGGTCAAGGCTGACAGGGGAGATCACTAGGTGTCAAACTCGATGTCGAAGTAAAGCTGTAAGCAGAAACCAGAATGCATGAGATACGTATAAAGACGAGATTGGTGGCAGCCTATGCGCAACTGACACGAGCACTTGGGCTAGACCGATCAGAATCTCGAATCCCAACAACGGATGGACATGATCATTGTCACTTACTTCACAACTTCGACTTCGAGTTGTCTTCGCGATGCTTTAGCTATGCATACAACAAGATACCTGTATCGTGACAAACACCCAAGACCAGTGTCCTCAAGTCTATATTAGCTACTTGAATTGTAACAGAAAACCCTGCGCGCATCAGCCAAATCCACAACGCAGATCAACCTCGACTCACCTTTCCCTCCTTTCCCTCCCTGACTCCAACAAGCCAGAACACATACTGCCCATCCTCCTTCACCATCTTCCTCGCTGCCTCCCTAATAGACTCCGCATATTTTCGATCGTTCATGGAGTTTTCGGCCAAAGTCGCTTTCCAAGCCTCGTCATCCGAAATCCAGTTGATATTCAGCACCAGCTGGGCTAACATTGATGAAGGTAAATCGACCGCTATGACTGGTAATGTTGATCCAGCGGATTGCAGGAAACCGCTAATCTTCTCCAAGTACACAGCCTGCTGTCAGTACTTTCGGCTGGGGTGACGGGTGAACTCACTTTGGTGGTATGACGGTGTTTACGATTCGGTCTCAATTTCCCACCTTTAACCTGCTGCAGGGGTTCGGGCGGTAAGATCAATCTGATATCAAAGTCCTTGTCCAGGCGAGCTTCAACCGAGAGAGCAGCTGCTTGTGACGACGAGATTGAACCTTCATGCGAAGCGTAGGTTGCGTCTATACGCCTTTGCTCCTGGATGGCAGCTCGAAGGTAGGAACATAGTTCTCCGCGAGGTACTGTATGTCAGCAGGTCTCACAACTAGAGCATACCTTCCTTCTCGTTTCTGCGCAGGATTGATCGGACTTTGATATCGGTCTTATTGACTCGAGGTAAAAGCAAGAAGCTGAGTGATCAGTCAGACACACTGGATGAGTGGGAGACTTACGGAGTGCTCTGCTCCTCACATTCTGTGGTGACCTCTTCCAATGTCCTGGTATCGTCGTATTGTAGATCGGCACTGATTCCGCTACGCCATAACTCGGCGATGAGCTTCATGCGAGCCGATAGGTCGACCTGAGCACCAGCAGCTACGTATACATCACATCGCTGACCATCAGTCATTCCTCGCGGACGAAACGAAACGACAGTGAGAACTTGACTCACACTCGGTGTCCAGTATCCAAATGATCGCTCATCTTCCCTATCCCGAACCATCAAGTCCTTGGACAAGGCACTCTCATGTTTCGATACGATCTTAACGAGATGACTATCTGATCAGCATGAAACCTACGGAGGAGGTCAATACTTACTCGATCGAAATAGTCATGCCAACACCGTACGTCGTAGCCTGCGCACCGTGGGCGGTATCAAAGTGTTCCAACAATTTATCGTACCTCTTATCAGCATTGTCGTGTCATCTCACTCACCTGCCGCCGTATGCTAACACATCCTGAGTCATGCGTTTACTCGTCTGTACACATTCGAACATAAACCCACCGCGGAATAGCTAAATACTCAGCTACCAATATCTTCTCGAGCTTATTGCGCTTACCTCGGCATTAGTAGCCAGGATAGGTTTGAACAGGAGCCTCCGTCCAATTTGGATAGTCTCTAACAGCTTGACAATCTCATCCATCTCGTCAAGCGCTTCTTTTAGGCGTCTTCTCGTTTCCGAGCTGGCTGAAGCGAATATCATTTCGAGTTTGGTCCGGACTTCTTGAAAGTCGCCTTTACGTGAGCATAGCTAACGTCTACAATGCTGTACGTGCCTGCTACACAACAAGCTTCGAGACTGTTCATGATCTGTCGTGGTACGCCAGTCACGACTTTCAGAGCGGTCTTTGCCCTGTCGTAGTTGACTGAGACGCCAATGCGGCTACACGCGGCCAAAACCTGCGATCGTGATTGCTCCGGTGCGATGCCCAGTATCAAAGAGAGGACTGAATGATAAGTTGACTTTCGAAGCCGAGATGGTTTTGGGCGGCGTAGACGTACTGGTCTCGTGACTTATGTGGAATTCGTAGCCGTTAGCCTCCAGTCCTCCCTTCCCTCCACCGAATTCAGCAATGATCTTATCGACCACCTCTATCATCTCTACATCGGCAGCTGCAGATCTCAGAGGCGAGACAATGTCGAAACTACCTATCAGCATGCTTCACTACAGGTAAAAAGTACTCACCTCAGCTTCACAGCTCGCGAAGGTTGTCGACCAGGTGCAGACGGGCGATGTTCCATGCCCAGGTGAAACCTCTTCGCTCTACCCACATGCCGTCTGGGCGCCGATCGAGCCATGGCTATCAAGTCACAAGCGACCATTTGAACAAGCTGACCACCTTGATCAAGCAATCTGACACAGTCCTCCTGCGCATATGGGTCCAGCAATTTCGTCTCGGGTATCAAGACTGGCAAATAAGTTTCCTGAGCGCCGTGACGATGACATAGATCTTTCAAACGCTGGACAATGACTGCGGACCAGATCTCCGTGGCGACCTGCCGAACGTCCGAGTCGTCATCGTATAGCCAATTTGTCGATCTCTCGGCAACTAGGTTGATAGGGCCAGCTTGAGGAGGCTTAAATATGGCCTCCAGAAGCTGCTTGTATGGCTTGGAATTGCGGTCGGTCGTCAGGGCTAAATGGTCAGCACGCTCGACCATTGAGGACAGGCTCACTCGCTATCGCTCTACTATGCTCAGCTGGAGTCTTGAGCTCGACCGGCAGGAGGGCGCTCGCCAGCACAGTATCGGCTCCAGGACGAGACGAGGGATCATGCGCAAGCAACCATGTGATCAATCGCTCCTGCTTCTCCCGTTGCGCCGGCCAAGAAGGTGGAATTTTGATGGCCGGTGACCGAAGTCCATTGATCGTTTGAGCTCGTTCCTGACCCATCATCGGGGGAAAGTTCATCTCGAAGAAGATCACTCCTAGCGAGTACAGATCGGCCTCGTTGTCAGCAGTATCCGGCGAGTCAGGAGATAGGCTTACCTTGGCATCATATGTTCGCCCTGACATGACCTCAGGAGCAATGTACGCAGCTGTCCCTATGTTTGAGGTTTTGGTGCCGTTTATGTTGATGGCGCCTGGTTGGACGGGATCGACGGTCTCGACTGTCGCCGCTGAGAAGGTCTGGATGATCAGCTCGCTTCACAACTCTCACATCTTCACCCACCGAAAGTCCAAAATCTGCTACGATGGCTTGACGATCGCCATCTGAAAATCAGCAATGAGGCCTGGATCGTCGAGCCAGGACTGACTGATGAGGATGTTCGATGGCTTCAGATCTCGATGTACGACCGATTGAGAGTGCAGGTAAGACAGGGCTTGAAGCACCTCCTGAAAGAGTCGCCATGACTCAACTTCGCTTAGACCACCATCGATCAGTTCTCGAAGGGTGCCCTGCTCATCAGCTGAGTAAACTAGTCCGCGAGCCAGGACTGACATTGTCAACAAACTCCATGGCAATAAACAGCGTCCTAAATGCCGCAGGATCGGAGCTGGTAGTCCCGGTAATAGCGGAACTAGGCATATCTGACGGCGCTGTTCGCGCTACTGCGTTGACGACCTTGTCTTTCGCTTGGGGCCTCTCCGATTCCGTCTCTTCCCCGCTATCAGCATCCGAGCTCTCGGTATCGCTCTCATCTGAGCTGCTCTCGTCTTGACGTCTAGTCGCTAAAGAGAACCGAACAGGCGGAAATGATAAACTTTTCGAGCTTTCTCGATTGAAGGCATATGGGTTCTTGGGGTCAGGCGGGGCGAACGGATCACTGATCTCATCGACCGCCGGAGCGACCAATTCTTCTACCTCTTCATGGGTTGACGCTATTGGGTCTTCGGTCCAGCAATTGAAGTATCGGACGATGTGCTTGTGTGATAGAGCTGAGAGGATTTGAATCTCTTTATCGGTCGTTTGCCTACTATCTTCGTCGCGTAGCTTG
>Ga0308160_10008151_pt1 | contig 10247 bp, 7 predicted proteins | sample PhyFR1_FD_201036 | JGI IMG/M metagenome (GOLD analysis project Ga0308160, IMG submission 201036) | Phyllosphere microbial communities from UC Gill Tract Community Farm, Albany, California, United States - DLSLF.R1 | ecosystem: Host-associated > Plants > Phyllosphere > Unclassified | place: USA...
ACCAGATTAACAGTACCGTCGGCGTTATAGACGACGTCTTGGGTAGCGCTGATCTTGCTTGCCGACGTGACTTCGAACGATGCGGTCTTGACGCGCAGATCCAGTTCAGCAGCGGTATGCGCTTTCACAGCGTTTTCTTCGGTGGTTTCTGCAGCAGCCAGCTTGTTCATTGCCGATTGCAGGCCTGGCACTTTAGCGACGTCAGCGGTGACCGAAGTCAGATTGCGCTGTGCACCAACCAAAGCTTCAGCGTTCACTGCCACTTGGTCAGCGATCAGGGCTGCTTTGACAGCTGCGGTAGTGGTGCTAGCCGAGTACACGGTGTACGCAGCCGAGTTCTGGGTTTGGAAGACGGTGTTGAATTCGCCTTGAGCTTCAGTCAGATCGGCAGCAACCGAATCAACAGTCGCGGTTTCGTCAGCGTCTTCTGCAGTGATCGACTCCAGGTATGCGTCACGTGCAGTCATTGCTGCTTCCATGCCTTGCAGGCCGCCAACCAGGGTGAACTCGGTGCCAGCAGCGACGACAGCAGCGATGGTGGTGTTCAGGCTAGCTGGTGCGGTTTCAGCAGCCAGGGTTGCATTGGTGGTTACGCGGCCGATGTAGGCCTTAGCCAGGTCGATCGAATCAGCGGTGTAGCCAGCTTGTTCAGCGGCGGTATCCAGAGCGTTGGTGAACGCGACAGCAGCAGCAGCCTTGTTGTTGAAGGCGGTCATGTCGGTGCCAACGGCGCCAGCAGCGACTTCAGCGACGAAGGTGTCGATGCTGATGACTTTACGGTCCAGCAGGTCTGCCCAGTAGGCTTTGCCGCCTGCATCTGGAGCACGGCTGAACAGGTTCTGGTAGACCTTGTCGACGATCTGCGAGTTGGTCAGGTTAGCGTACTCAGCCTTGTACTCAGCCGATGCTGCGAACGACGCCGACACAGCTGCGGTGTTGCCGCTCGATGCTTCGACGTTGCTTTCCCAGTATGCCAGGCCAGCAACATCTGCTGGACGGGTGAAGTATGCGACGTACAGTTTTTGAAGTTCGGTGTGGTAAGTCGTTGCCATTGTTGTTGCTCCAGTAGAGATCATCGATCGAAGATTTGAATCAAACAGCAGTCGCTCATTGCGTCCCGCCACTCAACGTTCCGCATCATGACAGACACATCCACCATGAGATGTGATGGTCGTCACAAAAAACAGAAGATTGTGTTCATTGAATATAATATGAACAACAATTGGGTCGATATTTTGTCAAATTTATTGAGGACGTCTGCAATCGGCCGCGGCAATTTGTGCTTACGGGTCTTATCTACGTATTTCTATCCAAAAACCACATCAGGATAAAAATAATGCGTCGCCTCTTTCGAACAGAAGCCTTTGCCGTGATCGCACATTCACATGCACCAATGAAAAACCCGGCTTACGCCGGGCCTGAAATCCACGAACACAAATCAACTTTTACCGTTTTTCCCAGAAGGTTGCTCCATTGACGGTGCGCTTATCGTCCAACCGGCTGTCAAAAATATATGCAGCTGATCCACCATTTTGGCTGCTCAGCATTCCCTGAACATTCATGAATCCGACCCGGCCGTTCGCGCTATCGCCATAAAGCCGGCCGTCTTTAGCTACTTGACCGCTGGCTTGCAGCCGCCCATTACCTGCTGCGCTAGTCATATCGACACTGGTAGAAAAACTCTTATTGCCGAAATTGATATTCAGTTCACCGTTCTTCAATGTTGCAGGTGTGGTAACACGATAGGTCGGTGTGTAATCTGTGTACACAAACGCTTCGCTATCGGTTAGTCGAAAGCCAATATTGCCATTATTCGGCGCGATGTAATCAACTGCGCCGGGCGTACGTAATAGAGCATAATTGCCATTAAGTGCGAGCAGCTCACTTTTTTGCTGAGCCATGGTCAAGATAAGTTGAGGAGGCAATCCTGCCACAACCTGCCAACGCCCCCATACGATTCCCACATCTGGGAAAGGTGATTTCTCAACCACTGGCCCCGGATCAGCCACTACCGGAGGGGCAACGGGCGGGGCTACGGGAGCCGCCGTATCCGTTCCCGGGACAGGGAGGGGCGTAATTGGCGAAGCATTTCCAAGGGCAACGCCCAATTGCGCAGTCTTCTGGGCATCCAAGCTTGGACGGCCAGAACCGCTGCCGTCACCGTTATTCGCTACTGGCTCATCCATGCGCGGAGGCTGGACCTGATTAGGCGACTGCGAACCGGCCTCAAGCAACTGCGGCGCAGCCTGCCCGCGCGTCACCTGCAGCAACTGCCCACGCTGAGCAGCATTGAGCTCACGGCTGGTCGCGCCTTCGCACGGCCCTGCCCCGTCCGGACGGCAGCCGCCCACGAAACCGCTGACCACGACGCCGCCGGAAAACACCGACACGCGCGAGGTATCGTCATTGGTGGCCACGGTAAAGTCGGTACCGCGCACGCCAATCGCCGCCACCGGCGTATTGAAGCGGAAGTTCTGGCGCGCCTGCTTGACCGCGTCACCCGACTTGCTGCGCGCGGTGCCGCTGATCAGTTCGAATTTCACCTTGGTGTTGGCAGGGTTCTGCGCGTCGATGTGGTAGTCGACGATGCGGGCCCTGGTATTCGGGCGCAGGATGAACAGGCCGTTATCGGCCGTCTTCACATACATATAGCCGTCCGCCCCGGTGCTGAGCATTTGCCCTTCCTGCACCTGGGTTCCGAGCACGGCGGCGCGCTCGCCGGCCTGGGCGGCGCCGGCGACGAAGATGATCTTGCCCGCCTCGGCAGCATGGGCGAACTGTGCTGCACATGCGAGCGTTGCGCTGATGAGTAATTTTTGCAAGATGAACCCCTTTCCTTTCGCACTTTACCGCAGCGCAACGACGCGGCTGTGTGACAACTATCACATTTTATCCCAAAGGCTGGGGCCGTCTGCTAGGCTTACACGTTGTTGCAATCCAAAAACACAGTGCGGGAAAGCAACTTCAGAGCTATACTTTGTATTCATTTATTTAACTTACAGTCGATTTAAGAGCGCAGCGCGTGGCGGAACCGAGAACACAGGCACGACCCCGATCCCGCTGGGTCATCGCTGCGCTGGCCTTTCTGGTGACCTTGTGGTCGCAGTACGGCGCGCAGCTGCCGTTGTCATTCGGCCACAGCACGCCGATGCGCGCCACGCTGAACCAGGTACCGTTTCTGCCCAACGAGTGGCTGCGCGACATCTTCCTGCGCCTGCAGGTCAGTGTCCAACCCGAGCCACGCGTGCTCGTGATCGACATCGACGAGGCATCGCTGGCCGAGTTCGGCCCATGGCCATGGCCGCGCGAGCGGCTGGCCGACCTGGTCGAAATCTTGCTCTCTGCCTATGATGCGCGCGGCGTTGCGCTCGACATCCTGCTGCCCGCCGCCAGCAACACGCCGGGCGACATGCGCCTGGCGCTGCTCGCCGCGCACGGCCCGCTGGTGCCGGCCCAGGCCTTCGATTTCGATTTCGCCGGCAACCGGCCGCAACCGGTCCTGGACGGCAACCTGGGCGGCGCCGTGGCCACCTATCGGGGCGGCGTGCCGGCGACCGGTTTCATCGGCAACTACCCTGCCCTGGCGGCGGCGCCGAACGTTGGCGCCATCGGCTTCATTCCCGACCCGGATGGCGCACTGCGCCGGGTGCCGCTGGTAACCCAGTTCGGCGGCAAGCACTATCCGGCCCTGGGGCTGGCGCTGGTCAATTGCTGCAACGGCGGAGGGACGTTGGCGCTGCGCGACACCGGCATGATGCGCATTCCCTACACACGCGATTGGCGCGCCTACACCGTGGTCAGCGCCGGCGATATCCTCAAACAGCGCATCGCGCATGGCAGCGCCAGCGGGCGCCTGGTATTGATCGGCTCTTCGTCGCTGGGCATGGGCGACCGCGTGTCGACCCCGCTCGCGGCCAACCGCCCGGGGCTGGGCGTGCAGGCGACCATCCTGTCGGCCCTGCTCGACCGCCAGCAAGGCACGCTGCCGTCGCCCTGGCCGGGGCGCCTGATCGCCTGCCTGTTCGCGCTCGCTTCGAGCGTGCTGTGCACGCTGGCCTTCCCGCGCCTGTCGGCGGTGGCCTGCGTCGCCTGGCTGGGCGTGAGTTCGGCACTGTGGCTGGGCCTGGCTTACCTGACCAGCCCGCACGACCCGCATTTTTCGCCGGTCGGCCCGCTCGGCACCAACCTGTTCTTGCTGGCGATCGCCGTGCCATATCAGTGGCAGCAAGCCCAGCGCCGCTCGCGCCACCTGCTGCAGACCCTGCGCCAATACGTGGCGCCGACCGTGGTCGAGCAATTGCTGCGCAGCGAAGAAACCGATCCGCTGCGCCCGCGCCGGCGCGACGTCACCACCCTGGTGGCCGACATGGAAGGCTATACCAGCCAGGTTGAAACCCTGCCGGTCGAGGAAGCGGCGCGCCTGACGCGCGACTTTCTCGACTGCCTGACCGGCCCCGTGATCGCGCACCAGGGCACGCTCGACAAATACACCGGCGACGGCATGATGGCGTTCTGGGGCGCGCCGCTGCCGCTCGACGAGCATGCCGACCTGGCGCTGGACGCGGCGCGCGAGATGACGCGCCGGGTGGCGCAACTGAGCGCCGCGCGGGTGCAGCTTGGTTACCAGCCATTGCGGGTGCGCATCGGCGTCGAAAGCGGAGAAGCGATGGCGGGAGATTTTGGTACTTCGTTTCGCAGCATTTATACTGCCGTCGGCGACAGCGTCAACACCGCAGCCCGCCTGGAACAGGTGGCGCGCGACTTTACGCACAACATCATCATCGGCCCGGGCACGGTGGAACGTTCGCGGCGCCATCGTTTCCTCGCCCTGGGCGAGCGCTTGCTGCGTGGCAAAGAAAGAGCAACTCCTCTATTTACCCTCGATACCAACATGATCGAACCGCACAGCGCGCTGCCCGCCGTCGGGCGCACAGGCGCCGCAACCAGCCCTGCCACTACGCAAGGCGCCGCATGAACGCGCGTTTATTGGCGGCACTGCTGTTGGCATCGATGCCGGACTGGGCGCTGGCGCAAGCCGCCGCGGGCGGCGCGCTCGCAGGCGACGTCGATGCCGTCGCCGGCCCTGCCGCCGCGCCGATCGCATCAGCCGAAGAATTGCTGTACCAGGAAGCCTTGCAGTCGCTCTCCGAAGGCCGCAAGAGCGACGCTTCGGCGCAGATGTCGCGCCTGATCGGCATGGTGCCCGAGCATGCCGGCGCCTGGCTCGACCTGGCGCTGATCCAGTGCAGCCTGGGCCATACCGACGAAGCCGAGCGCCTGTTCGCCAACGTCGAGACGCGCTTCAACCCGGCGCGTGAAATCCTGGAACTGATCGCCGAAGCGCGCGACACCGGCTGCGTGGCCTGGGCCCCGACCAGTTCCGGCGCCGTGAGCCTGACCCGCGGCGTCGATGACAACGTCAACCAGGGCGCCAGCAATTCGTCGTTCATCGTCCAGGGTCCGGACGGCGCCGTCGAGCTGCCGCTGCTGGACGATTTTCTGCCCAAGCGCGACCAGTACACGCAGATCGGCGCCGATTACGTGCGCGACGTCACCGCCAACGGCAGCCTTGGTTTTCTGCAATTCCAGGGCCGCCGCTACGACCGCCTCAGTGATTACGACACCGCCTCGCTGTACGCCGGCATCGAGTCGCCCTGGCGCTTCGGCCGCTGGCTGGTGCGCACCACCGGTTCGCTCGGCCTGTCGACCATGGGTTCGAACCTGTACCAGCGCCAGGCGCAGGCGCAACTGCGGGTTACGCCGCCGCTGCCGCTGCCGCCGCGCACCCAGTTGCACCTGATCGGCGCCGCCACCCATACCGACTACGCCACCCTGAAGGCCTTCAATTCGGATCTGTATGAAGGGCGGGTGCTGGTAAGCCACCACACCGGTTCGTTCAGCGCCACCGCCACCGCCGGCCTGCTGAGCGACCGCGCGCGCGCCGACCGCCCGGGCGGCAATCGCCATGGCAGCTACGTCAGCCTGAACCTGCGCCAGCCGCTCGGCTGGAACATCATTGGCGAGCTGGCCTACACGCACCAGACCTGGGACAGCGCCAGCGCCTACTCGCCTGAATTGCTGATCGACCAGGTGCGCGCCCAGCGCACCCAGGTGCTGCGCGCCTCGCTCACGTACCAGATCGGCAAGCAGCACAGTGTCGTGCTCGAGGCACGTGGGGTACGCAACCGCGAGAATATTTCTATCTTTCAGTACAATAACCGCCAGCTGCAGCTGAGTTGGCAGTGGCACACCCCTTGAACCAGGCGTTACAATCGCGCCTGTTCGGAATCTGAGGATGCGGTTGGGAATGGCACTGGAAGCAATCTTGTTTATCTGCGCGGCTGCCGGTCTGTGCGTTGGATGTCTGGTGCCGAACCGCTGGCTGCCACCGCTGCCCAACGACAAGTTCATGCATTTCGCCGCCTACGCGCTGCTGACCGTGCTGGCGCTGCGCATCGCCGGCGACGCCATCGAGGCGGCATGGTGGATGATCGGCCTGGCGTTCGGCGGCTGGCTGATCGAATGCCTGCAGGCGCTGGTGCCAGACCGGCGCTTCTGCTGGCGCGACATCGCCGCCAATTCGGCCGGTATCGGCTGTGCCGCGCTGGCCGTCTTCATGGCCGGGCATTTTTGACGAAACCGACGAATCGATGAGCTCCATTCCCAAGCTTTCACAGATGACAGCACCTGCAGCCGGCGTCGCGCCGCAATTGCAGGAACGTCAGATACAAGTTCATCTACGCAAAATACCTTTGCTGGCAGAGCTGACCGAAGAAGAGATCATCCAGGTCAAGGCGGAACTACGTTACCGCCATTTCCCGAAACGCTCGGTGGTACTGCATAAAGGCGGCAATGCTGATGCATTGTTGTTTCTTTTATCAGGTCAGCTACAGGTGATTGACGTTACTGAAGATGGGCGCGCAGTTGGTCTGCGCATGCTCACAGCGGGTGACTTCTTTGGCGAAATTGCTCTGATCAATGGTTCAACCCGCTCGGCGTCGGTTGTTGCCATGACAGAGGTGCTGGTTGCGTTCCTACCTGCGTCAACCGCGCTTCATCTGTTCTCCCACTCGCCCTCTGTAGCACGCATGATGCTTGGTCATCTGGCACAAAAAATCCAGCGTGATTCCGAATTCAGAGCTCTGCTCAGCATCAACAATACGACGCGCCGCATCTATACCTATATCGGCCTGATGCAGCAAACCCAGGACAAGTTGGGTCGTTGCATTGTCGAGAACATGCCGACCCATCAGGACATAGCGAATATGATCAACACCAGCCGCGAAACGGTTACCCGTGCGCTTGCAGCATTGATGCAGCAAGGTGTTGTTCAAAAGGAAGCGCAGTGTCTGGTCATCTTGAATCCTGCAGCTTTGCAACGTCTGGCACAGGGCGAGTAAGCAACCCTCGCCAAATTGCGCCTTGCACGAATAAACCTGAATTCCCCCACTCCTGGCACTAGCAAATGAAAAACAAGAGCGCCGACGGATTGCGCGGATTGGCGGCCCTAAGTGTTACGCTCACTCACTTCATCGCGGCATTCTTGCCGTGGTTACTGTTCCATAATTATGGCGAACTATTTCCTCGCCACGAGGGCGGAGGCACTGCCGCAGAATTCTTCGGTTCCCCGCTGATGACCTTGTTTTACAACGGCCATTTCGCGGTGCTGATTTTCTTTGTACTTTCGGGCTACGTGCTCACCCTGCCTTACTTCTCTCGAACCAATGCAGTCGATGCATTGCAGCGACGCTTGTGGGCACGCTATTTGAGGCTGAACCTGCCGATCATTGCAGCGATCGGATTGGCATATCTCGCTTACCGGTTTGGTTTAATGCACAACGACGCAGCCGCACTCTTGTCAGGCTCGGTCAAATGGCTCGGCAGTTTCTATCCGCCAGGCTTGAACGGCGTCGGCGCCATCCATGAGGCTACATTCGGCGCAATCGTGCTCGGCAGCGCCAGCTTTCTGCCACCCTTATGGACGCTGAAAGTCGAATTCATTGGTTCGCTGTATATCTTGCTGTTTTACTTGGCCAAGCCGACCGGCCGCATCTGGACGCCGATGCTGCTCGCCAGTGCGCTGCTGTATGCCATACATGGCGCGGATTCGATCTATTACTATGCAATTTTTGCCGGCTCCGCGCTTCACTGCCTGTCCGTAAAAGGCAAAACCGCATATGTATTACTCGCGGTAGGGCTGTATCTTGGCGCTTATCAGCATTTTCGCGTCATGTACGGTTTCCTGCCAAACCCTATGGTTTGGGACATCAAAACGACCTATAACCTGATCGGTGCAATTTGCCTGTGCGCGGCCGTGCTGTCCGGTACCGGGCGCGATATCCTGGCTAGTCGTCCGGTACAGTTTCTGGGACGGATCTCGTTTTCCATCTACCTACTGCACTTCATCGTCCTTTGCAGCCTGTCTTCATGGCTATACGTACGACTGCCACGCGATGCATCCTTCATTGCAGTGCAGTTGCTTGTCTATGTAGGCGCCTGTATCGGTGCTGCCTGCATATTCGAGCGGTATATAGACCGCCCGGCGATCAATCTGTCGCGACGCTTTACCGCATTTATTAGCAGCGACATTGTGCACAGAGTCCCCGAGCCGGATAAAACCACAGTAGACGATTTAACAACTGGGAAACGTCACAATACGCCAGCGGGCAAGTAACTACGCTCTGAAGTTGCGGTAGAACATCAGTTTTAGCCTGCGCTTTATTGCGCAGCTATACCGAGCGGGACTCGAACGCGAGGCCACGGCGACTGAACTGGCTGATTGGACCGCCTTGCTCGGGCAGGGCCGGGTCGATCGCGGCGACGTGCTGCTGGCGCTGGCCGATTCGGCCGAGATGGTAGCGCTGGTCGGCATGATGAGCACCACATTCGATGTCTTATAAGGCAAGCAGCGCTGCCATATTCAATGTTCGCCCCGGCCCTTGACGCTCGTCGCCAACGCTGACACGTCGTTACAATTGAACAATTTATGGCATGGACCGTCGGGTATAATCCCGCTCCTGACAGTCCAGCATTGCATCGACAACACCCCGTGACAACTACCCTTCCGCTCTCCCGCGAGGCGCTTGCCGCTCCCGCCACGCCATGATTTCGCCCCTGATGCTACGAGGCTTGTGGGCCTACCGCGGCTTCGTACTGGGCAGCGTCAAGCGCGAATTCCAGTCGAAGTACGCCAACGCGATGCTGGGCGCCGCATGGTCCCTGCTGAGCCCGCTCGCGATGATCCTGGTGTACACCGTGATCTTCGCCGAAGTCATGCGCACCAAGCTGCCGGGCTCGGACTCCACCTTCGCCTATTCGATCTACCTGTGCGCCGGCATCCTCACCTGGGGCCTGTTCGCCGAGATCCTCGCCCGCGGCCAGAACATGTTTCTGGAGCAGGCCAGCCTGCTCAAGAAGGTCAGCTTCCCGCGCATCTGCCTGCCGCTGATCGTGGTGCTCAATGCGCTGGTCAACTTCGCCATCATCTTTGCCCTGTTCACGCTGTTCATGATCGTGACCGGCAATTTCCCCGGTCTGGTGTTCTTCACCCTGCTGCCGGTGCTGGTGCTGCAGGTGCTGCTGGCGCTGGGCATCGGCATGGTGGCCGGCATCCTGAACGTGTTCTTCCGCGACGTCGGCCAGTTCATGACGATTGCGATCCAGTTCTGGTTCTGGCTCACGCCAATCGTGTATCCGGCCACCATCCTGCCCGAGCACATCCGCTCGATGCTGGCGTGGAATCCGATGGCGCCGATCATCGGGTCGTGGCAGTCGGTGCTGGTCAAGGGCGTGGCGCCGGATTGGGGTAGCCTGCTGTTTCCGCTGATCCTGGCACTGCTGCTGTGTACGCTGGGCCTGCGCATGTTCCGCAAGCGCGCCGGCGAGATCGTGGACGAACTGTAATGGGCGCCGTGTAATGGGTTCGATCGTCGCAACTGGCCTGGGCAAGGCCTATAAACAATACTCCAACCGCTGGGCACGCTTGGCGGACTGGACGCTGCCGGGCCAGCGCCACGCGCTCAAGTGGGTGCTGGAAGACATCGCCTTCTCGATCGCGCCAGGCGAGGCGGTCGGCCTGATCGGCGTCAACGGCGCCGGCAAGAGCACGCTCCTAAAACTGATCACCGGCACCACCCAGCCGACCACGGGCGCGGTCACCCTGCACGGGCGCGTGGCCGCCCTGCTCGAACTGGGCCTGGGCTTTCACCCCGACTTTACCGGCCGCCAGAACGCCGTCATGGCCGGCC
>Ga0308160_10008152_pt1 | contig 10245 bp, 12 predicted proteins | sample PhyFR1_FD_201036 | JGI IMG/M metagenome (GOLD analysis project Ga0308160, IMG submission 201036) | Phyllosphere microbial communities from UC Gill Tract Community Farm, Albany, California, United States - DLSLF.R1 | ecosystem: Host-associated > Plants > Phyllosphere > Unclassified | place: USA...
CGTATCTGCTTAACCGCGGCTACCTCCGTCTCCAGTTCCTTCATGCGCGTGGTCAAGTACTTGTCCAACACCGTGGTGATCTTCGCGTCGAATCCGGTGCTTTCGCGGCAGCCCGCATCGGTGACAGCTATCTTCAGTTCTTTCTGGCCGCCGGCGTCCAATCCCGCAGAGACCGCTTCGCCCGGATGGCTGTAGGGGAAGGCCGTTGTGGACATGCATTCTTTCCAGGAGTCGACGGCGGTCTGGATCCCGGCGTCCTGGCCTGCAGCGTTGGTGGCGACCATCAGGGAGTTGAAAGCCAATGCGGTGGCCCTCATGTAGTTGTCGGCAGTCCCATAGATGGCGGTGATGCCCTCGGCTTTGCAGCCTCCCCACAGCATCCCCGTACCTGCTGAGGACTGGACTACGTTCTGTTCAGGCGAGCCACTGCCGTTGAGGGCCTGCTGAAAAGCGGGATCGGCCATGAGTTTGCCGAGGTCGGAGTCCGGGGCGGGCTCGCCCGGTCCCTTGGGCTTGGTTGAGGCGTATCCCGAAGCCCGTGCAGTCTCAACGCTGAGCGTATCGAAGCCTACGTGCTGTTTGAGATCCACGGATTGCTGTCCTGCGGAAACCGGTGTGTAGTCGTATCCAGCCTTGGCCATGCACCGACGCACGGCTTCGGCCACCCCGTTTTCGGCCGCGGAATCCGCGGACGCGAACTGCTCGGCTGCCAGAGTCACGCCGGACACCGGATGCTCCGCCGGTTTGGTCAGCATGGAGGAGACTCCTGGCGTGGCGGCGGCAGCCAATGTCGCGGCAGCCCCGGCAGTAAGAATCAGTACCCCAATGGTTTTCTTTTTCATCGTTTCTCCTCTGGACGAATTATGGTCGGTTTTTGGCAATGCGGTGGCCGGCCCTGGTGTTCCAGGGCCTGGTTTGGAGCGTGACGATCTAGCCGATCAGCCTGTTTTGGTAAGCGAAGGCAACCAGCTGGATCCGGTTTTTGAGTTTGAGCTTGGACAGGATGTTCCCGATGTGGGATTTCACCGTGGCGTCGCTGAGAACCAGGGACGCGGCGATCTCCCCGTTGGCCAGGCCTTTGGCGGCCAGCATGAAGACATCGTGCTCCCGGGCTGACAGGGGTTCCAGGACTGCCGTGTTGGACTCTGCGGGAGTGGTGTAGTCCCTGAGTAGTTCATTCGTAGCCGAAGGAGCCATGACCGCGTGCCCGGAGTGAACGGTGCGGATGGTGGCGAGCAGGAACTCCGGTGTCGCATCCTTGGTGAGGAAACCGCCGGCGCCGGCTTGGATAGCGCGCACCACGGCTTCGTCGTGCTGGATGGTGGTGAGCACAATGACCTTTGTACGGCCGCTGCTTTCGGTGATGTGGCGCGTGGCGGTGATCCCGTCCATGACCGGCATCCGGATGTCCATCAGCATCACGTCCGGTCCGACGTCCGCCGCGAGGGCAACAGCCTGCTCACCGTCAGTGGCTTCGCCTACCAGGTCCAGGTCAGGCTGGCTGCCAAGGATCATCTTCAAACCAGCGCTGAACAGGGGTTGATCGTCAACCAATGCGACGCGGATCGGGGTGTCGTTCATGGCAGGATTGCCTCCACTTCGAAGAGTTGGCCGTTGGTGACCGTAGTGAGCCGCCCGCCCGCCGCCGTCGCGCGTTCACGCATACCCGGGATGCCGCGGCCGGTTCCCGACGGCGGCAGTTCCGTCCCGCCGTCGGCCAGCCTTGAGCGGATCTTCAGACGCAGGCCACGGGGTTCGCGGGCAACCGTCACCACTGCGCCGGCCTCGCGGTCCCCATGTTTGAACGCATTCGTCAGGCTTTCCTGGACGATTCTGTAGACGGTGAGGTCCTCTACGGGGGAGAGACCCTCCAGCCCGGCCGTGTGCAGCTCGACAGGCATCCCGCTGCTCTCCAGGCGTTCGGCCAGGGCCGGCAATTCCGAGGTTCCGGGCGCGGGGCCCTCCAGTTCCGAGCCGAAACTTTGCACGAGCCGCCGGGTTTCCTGCAGTGCGCTCCTTGCCGAAGACGCAATGACGTTGGCCGCCTCCTCCACCAGTTCCGGCTCAGTCCGGTGGACGTAGCGGATCCCTTCCGCCTGGGCTGTGATGACGGCGAGGGAATGCGCAAGGACGTCATGCAGCTCCCGGGCGATCCTGTTGCGCTCTTGTTCGATCACCAAGGCGCCCGCCGTTGATTCGAGCCGGGACTCCGCCTGTTCCTTCGCCATCCGATTGGCAACGGCCTGCCGTACCGACGCAGCGGCAGCCCATCCAGCGAGGTTGAGGGCCGAGAATGAGGCGAACACCAGGAAGGCGTACACAGCAATGCGGAAGGGGCTCGCTTCGGTCAGCTGTTTGCCGAAAACAAAGTTGATCCACGCGGTGTCGGCGAACCAGTTCACGGTGACCAGCCCGGCTGCGGTCACGGCCGCAACGGGCAGTGGCCACCGCTGCGGTTCTTTCCAACCGAGAGTGGCGAAAAAGAAGAGCACCGGCAAGCACACATAGGGCGTGGCGCCGGACAACATCACGCTCGGGAAGATGCCGAACGCCTGGAAGCCCAAGGCAGCGAAGGCGAAGACGATGGCGGGAACGGGGACCAGTTCGGCGGCTGCAACCGCCGCCGTGAGGGCGACCAGGACCGCGCTCGCCGAATCGAAACTGCGTTCCTCCAGGACCATGAGTGCCACGAGCATGCCAAGGCCTGCCAAGGGTGCGGCGGCGGGGCGGAGGGCCTGGATTCTCGGTGACATGCTTCAACCCTAGGGTGAGCGGTCCGGGCTCGGGCCCCGTTTGGCCCTTGGTTCATCCGGGCGGGGGAGCAAGTTCGTCCGAGGTACTGAGAGGCGCGACATGCCGATGGGGGTGCGGCGGCGCGCGCCCCCCGGAGCACGGTCACATTGCGTTTGCGGAGTAGAACGGCCCTTGTGTACGCATTTACGGAACTACACTGTTTCTATGCCGCAAATACGAATTTCCGAAGCCGCCCGCTTCCTCGGTGTCAGTGACGACACCGTGAGGCGTTGGACAGAGAACGGGACGCTCACTCCGCAGAAGGATCCCGCTGGCCGATTGGCGGTTGATGGCCTGGAACTCGCGACTTTGGCGCGCAGCCAGTCCCACCTCCCGGACGACCCCTCCCGTTCCGGAAGTTCGGCGCGGAACCGCTTCGTCGGCCTGGTCACGGGGATCACGGCGGACAAAGTGATGGCGCAGGTCGAGCTTCAATGTGGGCCGTTCCGCGTGGTGTCCCTCATGAGCAGCGAGGCCGTGCGGGAACTCGGCCTTGAGCTCGGTTCGGTGGCCACAGCGGTAGTCAAGGCCACCACGGTGATCATCGAAACGCCCCAGGGAAAGAGCATCATATGACCATCACCCGCAAAAATTTCACCGCACTGTTGGTGGCCGGCGTTTTGGCGGCAAGCCTGGCCGGATGCGGCTCAGGCACCAACACCACGGCAAGCTCCACCTCATCCCCGTCGGGCGAGATCACTGTGTTCGCCGCAGCGTCCCTTAAAGCACCTTTCACGCAGTTGGCCAAGGATTTCGAGGCAGCCAACCCGGGCACAAGAGTGAAACTGAGCTTCGCGGGCTCCTCCGATCTCGTCACGCAGATAACCCAGGGGGCCCCGGCCGATGTGTTCGCCTCGGCTGACACCAAGAACATGACAAAGCTTGCCGACGCCAAGCTGCTGGACGGCACTGCCACCAACTTCGCCACGAACGTCCTTGAGATCGCAGTCCCGCCCGGCAACCCGGCGTCGATCTCATCGTTCGCCGACCTCGCCAAGCCGGGTGTCAAGATAGTCACCTGCGCCAGCCAGGTTCCCTGCGGCGCGGCAACGGACACGGTTGAGAAGGCCAGCGGTATAACGTTGAGCCCCGTCAGCGAGGAATCCTCGGTGACCGACGTGCTCGGCAAGGTCACCTCGGGCGAGGCCGACGCCGGCTTGGTCTACGTCACGGACGTGAAGGGAGCCGGCGACAAGGTTAAAGGCATTCCGTTCGCTGAATCGGACAAGGCGGTCAACACGTACCCGATCGCCACGGTAGGCTCCAGCAAGAACAAGGCGCTGGCAGCGGCTTTCGTGGCCGCAGTGACCAGTGAAGCAGGCAAGAAGGTTCTGGGTGACGCCGGATTCGGCGCACCGTAAGGAGAGCATGAAGACCACCACCGGCTACCATGGCGTCCCCCGATGGATCTATGCCGTGGCAGCAGCGGGCGGCCTCCTGGTGGTCCTTCCGCTGGCGGCCATGCTGCTGCGCGTCAACTGGCCGCAGTTCGTTCCCCTGATCACCTCGGAGTCTTCCCTGGCCGCGTTGGGCCTGAGCCTGCGGACCTCTGCCGCCAGCACGGTCCTCTGCATCGTGTTGGGCGTGCCGCTGGCGCTGGTGCTGGCACGCGGCGAGTTCCCCGGACAGAAACTCCTGAGGTCGTTCGTTCTGTTGCCGCTGGTGCTGCCACCCGTCGTCGGGGGTATTGCGCTGCTGTATACCTTTGGCCGTCAGGGTTTGCTGGGGAAGTCGCTGGAGATGGCCGGCGTCCAGATCGCGTTTTCGACCACCGCGGTGGTCCTGGCGCAGACCTTCGTAGCCCTGCCCTTCCTGGTGGTCAGTTTGGAGGGTGCCTTGAGGTCGGCAGGAAACCGGTATGAAGCCGTGGCTGCGACGCTCGGGGCGAAACCCACCACCGTCCTTCGCCGCGTCACCCTTCCGCTGGTCCTGCCGGGGCTGGCATCGGGCGCTGTGTTGTCGTTCGCGCGCAGCTTGGGGGAGTTCGGAGCTACCCTGACGTTTGCGGGCAGCCTGGAAGGCGTCACGCGGACCCTGCCGCTGGAAATCTACTTGCAGCGCGAGACCGACGCCGACTCCGCCGTCGCGCTGTCCCTTGTCCTGGTGGCGGTGGCCGTCGCGGTGGTGGGGCTCAGTTATGGTGGCCGTCGGCGCGCGGCTGCGGCGGTCCAGGCATGAGCTTCGAACTGCAGGCCAGCCTCCGTGCCCGGAACTTCGACATGTCGCTCAGCCTCGCTGACGGTGAAACCGTGGCCATCCTCGGTCCCAACGGGGCGGGCAAATCAACGTTGTTGGGCGTGATTGCCGGGCTGTTGCGGCCCGATTCCGGCTCGGCCAAGATTGCCGGGCGGCAGTTGTTCAACCTCGACGCCGGCACCCACCATTGGGACGCACCCCACCTGCGCGGTACGGCCCTTCTGGCCCAGGAAGCGCTGCTGTTCCCGCACCTGAGCGTGGTGGACAACGTGGCGTTCGGCCCCCGCAGTGCCGGGGCTTCCAAGGCTGCGGCCCGGGAAACTGCGCAGCGTTGGCTGGCGGAGGTTGACGCTTCGTCCCTCGCCGACAGGAAGCCTGCCCAGCTCTCCGGAGGCCAGGCGCAGCGGGTTGCCGTGGCGCGCGCCCTGGCTGCCGAGCCGGAACTACTGCTGCTCGACGAACCCATGGCTGCCCTGGACATCCACGCTGCACCGCTGCTGCGCCGTGTGCTCAAACGCGTGTTGAAGGACCGGAAGGCCATCATCGTCACACACGACGTCCTGGACGCCTACATGCTGGCAGACCGTGTGGTGGTGGTGGAAAACGGCCGGATCGTCGAAGAGGGCCCTACCCGCCAGGTCCTTGAACGGCCCAGGAGCCACTTTGCCGCCGGACTCGCCGGACTGAATCTCGTCACCGGTACTCTGGGCCGAGAGGGAATCACGACGCCGGATGGCCGGTTTTTCGCTGGACAGCACGATCCCGACTGGTCACCCGTGCCCGGCCAGGCAGGCGTGGCGGCGTTCCCGCCGTCGAGCGTTTCCGTCTTCCTGGGTGATGTGCACGGAAGCCCGCGCAACTCCTATGCGGTGACCATCACGGACCTTGAGCCACACGGCGACCAGGTCCGGGTGCGCGCCAGCGCCGGCACCGACGGCGCGTTGTCCGCCGACATCACGCCTGCAGCCTCCGCAGACCTTGGCCTTGCCCCCGGGATGGAGGTGCGGTTCGTGGTGAAGTCCGCGCTGGTGTCGGTCTACCCGGCGTGAGCCTTAGTGCCGGCATCAACCGACGGAGGCCGCCGGCACTACGCCGACGGCCCCCGCTCCTGTTTAGGGGATGTTGTGCCAGAACAGGCGGGTAACATCATGGAAGGTGCTCCACCACGCCCGCCGTCCCAATTACACGCAGCTCATCGGGACTCTTGAACTCTCGTGAAGCTGTAGTGCCGTTGGCGACATCGAGTTCGGCTTTGGAAACTTAGCCTCGCTTGCCGTCGGTCGTTAGGGCTGCGATGAGATCCGGCTCCGTTTCGGGTGATACGGAATCTTTGGCGAACCCGTAGGTGTTGCCGTTAGCGTTCCTCGGATACTCGGGATTCGGCTTGTTCCGGGAAGACGCGACGGAAGAAACTGAGCCACCCGCGGCTACGGCCATGGACGCGCCAGCTCCTAGGCCCAGAACTGCGCCAAAGTCACGGCAATCCCGTAGCTTCGCTTCGGCATGCTTCTAATACTCATGATTTCCCTACCAATTTCCCTGGAGAACATGAAAATATTGGGGCGCTTATTTTCTGTTGTATTTTCTGGATATCACCCGGGCGCCATAAATACTCCCACCTGTGTGGCGCCGTCGCTGAGGTAAACAGGAATTTCCCGTTGAGGTCTGGGAAGGTTCCTGGCTGCTTCTTCGGGAGTTGTCGGTTCGGTCCCCTGCATCTGTGCCGAGTAGGCGTAGCCCTTTGCTCCGTTCGTGGCTACCACTGCGAGCAAGTCCGGGACGCCGCGCCCTGGTACCTCGACGCCGTAGGTCTCGCCCTTCGCGTTTAGTTCCCATTCGGTGGCAACTTGAGAGACATACCTGACACTGATTTGCCACCTGTTTCCAGGCTCAGTCGTAATGGTCACCCCTCGTGCTGATGGATCCAAGGGCACGACATACTTTGACCATGCGCCGGGTGTGCCCAAATCTGCCGATGAACACGTGACGTTGGCTCCATCCGGGAAGTTGAACTTACCGACACTGAGGCAGGTCAATTCCACCTCAACCCCGGTAGCCCCTTCCGGGGCTGGTCCAGGGTCCGCTGTTGCTGTGCCGGTGTAGATGGCGGTCGATGGGGTGCTTAGGGCAGCAGTCGTGGGTACACCGGGCGGGGAGAAGAGCCCTGCAGCCGTTGCACCTGCGCCACCCAGCATCCCCGCGCCAGCCAAAGCCCCGGCGAACAAGAACCAACGTCGCCTCTGGGTCCGCGGTTTTGAACTGCTTCGAACCTGAGCAAGGAGTACCTCACGAAGCGCCCGGTCAAATTGCGGATCAATGTGCTTCATGTCGGATCTCCTTTCAGTGCCGGCGAGTGGACGTGAGGAAGTGGCTGAGGCAGCGCAGCCTTCAGCCGCTTGCGTGCGCGGTACATGCGGACCTTTGCGGCCCCCGGTGAAATTCCTATAGCCTCAGCCGCCACCGCCAGGGGCAGCTCTTCGAACACGACAAGGCTGACGAGCCTCAGGTCCAGTGGCTTTAGGACAGTCAGGGCCTGTGCGACCTTCTCAGTCATCAAATCGTGGTTCGAATAAGCCGGGTCCAGCTCCGCTTCGAACGTGCTGTTGCGGGGAATGGCTTCCAGGAGCCTCCGGTGGCGAACCTTTGACCGCTGTAGATTCCTGGCAATGTTTGTGGTCGTCACCAAAAGCCACGGAAGGATCGAATCGTCAACCAGTCGCACCCTCTCACGACGGCGCCAAAGCTCAAAGAATGCGGCCGCCGTGGCATCCTCGGCATCGTGCGTTCCGACAGTCAGGCGATAAGCATGACGAAACACACGACTGCGGTGACGGTCGTACAAGACACCAAAGGCCTCCGCATCGCCTTTGAGGCTGTCTGCCCACAGGACGCCATCCCCCGGCTGAACGTTCTCCATGCCCTGTATTGTCCGGGAGGCGGCTGATGGTTACACATCGGCAGAAGATTTTTTTTGCGAGCCCGCCGCACACTTACCTACTCCCGGCTTCAACCGACGGAGGCCGCCGGCACTACGCCGACGGCCCCCGCTCCCGTTTAGGGGATGTTGTGCCAGAACAGGCGGGTAACATCAACGACTAGTCGGATGATGTTGACCATCAGGTTCCAGGCGCCCCATGGTTCTTCACATTTCCGTTTGGATTCCATGCCGGCGCCTCCTCCCGGAGGAACAGGCACGGCCTGCACGTGTCTGTGGGCACAACAACGTTGCGCCCTACGTGCGCAGGGCAAGCCCAGGACAGATTCTCTGCTACTCCCGGTACATCCGCTCCGCATAGGACGGCCCGTAGTAGGTCTCGAGATCTTCCAGCGGCGTCTCCGGCTGGGTGTACGCCTGGGCGAGCACCGCGATGCTAGGAAGGTCTCCGGATTCCCACGTTTCCGGCTGCCACAGGCCGCTGCGCATGAAGGCCTTGCCGCAGTGCGTGAACACTTCCTCCACCGAAACCACGACGGCGGCACGCGGCCGGTGCCCCTTGACCACCATCTGATCGAAGAAGTCGGCGTCACGCACAATCCGAGCTGTGCCGTTGATTCGCAGGGTGTCCGTCCGGCCGGGCACCACGGAGAGGATGCCGACGTTGGGGTTCTCCAGGATGTTGTGGAAACCGAAAGCGAGCTTGTTGCCCGGGCGCTCGGGGATGGCGATGGTGTGCTCGTCCAGGACGTGGATGAAGCCGGCCGGGTCCCCTTTGGGCGAGGCGTCCACGCGGCCGTTCGCGTCCGTCGTCGAGAGGACGCAGAAGGGGCTGGCAGCCAGCCATTGGCGGTCGAATTCACTGAGCGCGGTGCGGACCTTCTTACGCACGCGCTCAAGGGGCAATCCGATCAGGGCTTCGAGTTCATCAGCGGTGGAAATGGTGTCCATGCCCCCAGCCTAACCGGGCAGCTATGGACACTGGTTTCGCCGTGGGCAAACATGGAAGCAATGACCACGAAATCAAACTTGAGCGTAGTAGACTCAACTTTGAAGGTATTGGTCACACTCCAGAAAGGGAGCACTCTTTGGACGTCAAATTCACTACCAAAAGCCAGGAGGCCCTTTCTGCGGCCGCCATGAACGCCTCAACGGCCGGGAACCCCCAGCTGGAGCCGGCGCACCTGCTCAAAGCCCTCATGGACCAGCGGGAGGGTGTTGCCGTGGCTCTTCTGCGTGCCACGGGGGCTGATCCTGATGCGGTGAGCGTGCAGGCGAGCTCGGCCATCAAGGCACTGCCGTCGTCGTCGGGCACCTCGGTGCAGCAGGCACAGCTGTCCCGCCAGTCCATGCAGGCCATCCAGGCAGCGCAGAACGAGGCCGACAAACTCGGCGATTCCTTCGTCTCCACCGAGCACCTGCTGCTGGGGCTCTCCGCCGGAAGTGACGCCGTCGGGAAGTTAATGCGCGACGCCGGTGCCTCCCACGAGGCGCTGCTCGCCGCCCTGCCCGGTGTCCGGGGTGACCGGAAGGTTGACTCCCCGGATCCCGAAAACACCTTCCAGGCCCTGGAGAAGTTCGGCACGGACCTGACCGCCGTGGCCCGTTCGGGCAAGCTGGACCCCGTCATCGGGCGCGACAGCGAGATCCGGCGCGTGGTTCAGGTGCTGAGCCGCCGTACCAAGAACAACCCGGTGCTGATCGGTGAGCCCGGCGTCGGCAAGACCGCCGTCGTCGAGGGCCTCGCCCAGCGCATGGTGGCCGGCGACGTCCCTGAGAGCCTGCGCGGCAAGACCCTCATCGCACTGGACCTCGCCTCCATGGTGGCCGGTGCCAAGTATCGCGGCGAATTCGAGGAACGGCTCAAGGCTGTGCTCGAGGAGATCAAGAACAGCAACGGGCAGATCGTCACGTTCATCGACGAAATACACACGGTAGTGGGCGCCGGAGCCACCGGCGAGAGCGCCATGGATGCCGGCAACATGCTCAAGCCCATGCTGGCCCGCGGCGAACTGCGGCTCATCGGTGCCACCACCCTTGACGAGTACCGCGAGAACATCGAGAAGGATCCGGCCCTGGAACGCCGATTCCAGCAGGTTTACGTTGGCGAGCCCAGCGTCGAGGACACCATCGGCATTCTCCGCGGCCTGAAGGAACGCTACGAGGCACACCACAAGGTCGCCATCGCAGACTCCGCCCTGGTTGCTGCGGCCACGCTGTCCAACCGCTACATTTCGGGTCGGCAGCTGCCTGACAAAGCCATCGACCTCGTGGACGAGGCTGCGTCCCGGCTCCGCATGGAGATCGATTCCGCCCCGGAA
>Ga0308160_10008155_pt1 | contig 10242 bp, 12 predicted proteins | sample PhyFR1_FD_201036 | JGI IMG/M metagenome (GOLD analysis project Ga0308160, IMG submission 201036) | Phyllosphere microbial communities from UC Gill Tract Community Farm, Albany, California, United States - DLSLF.R1 | ecosystem: Host-associated > Plants > Phyllosphere > Unclassified | place: USA...
ACCCGTCAACAATTGAGTCAAGAGTCTTGGATCGGCCCTCGTCTTTGGAGAGCCGCGAGAGTACAGTTGGGTACTCTCTGGTCTTGAGCCTACGTGTCAGGTGACTGGCTCAATTATGGTCCTGACGGCAAGCTCACTCACTTTTTGGACTTCGCCGTCTGAGTACCAAAGGCTGATTCCATGTACGCTCGTACGTCCCTCAAGTCGCTGCTGAGGTATCTCAGCTCTTGATCGAAAATTACACTGGGGTCCTTGGTTAGAGTGACCTGAAGTGCCAAAGTCGAGTCGCGTCGCTGTCGTAGTTTTCTCAACATGATTGCAGACTCTATCTTGTCTGGCAGACTGGCCTGACTCGATGGTTCGCCTAAACCGTCAGTCAAAGGTTCATAATGGAGACGACTCACCTTCAGGCCCTGAAACCTCGGGACCAGTCCTGGCGATCTCTTTGGGAAAGTCATGAAGACTATGTTTGCGCACCAAGGCATGAATGAGGCTGCGACAGGTGAATGAGTGCTTCGTTGTACTTCAGCTGCAATACTCGGAATGAGAGGTGAAGAATGACTGAGCGAAGGCAAGCATACATTAAGGGACTGTACGGCAATATTTGGATCACACGGGAGCGGGGCTTGATCGTTTATGATTGCATGAAATACTTCAGAGAAGGCTGATGTACTGTACTTGAGTAGGCGATGTGCGGCATCCAATGTATTGTAAAAGAAAGAGCGAAAGCGAAGGAAGCAAAATGGCGAACGGTGTAGATGGTTTCATTAATTGTAGAGAATTGGAGTATCGGAGCGTCTAGCTTGCGGTCATAGAGGCTGGAGGAACAAGTCGATAAACGGTGATCGGGCGCGTTTTGGTTCAAGTGGAGGAATGATCAGGACGTCGACTGGGCCATGCCATTGATGTAGTTCGTGAGGGGGATTGAGGTCGAGGTTGACCATGGGAAGGATGTAGGGGTTGATAGCGCCTTCCTGGTCTCGATGGTATAGTTCTAGCGGGACTGCCTCTTGCGGTACGACTGGCTCGACATTGATCGGGAACTCCATATATCTTTTCGCAGGTGGTTCCTCCTCTGGACTCGTCTCCCTTGATCTTTTCCTGTTCCTCAACAGATCCAGTCTACTAATCCTCATGACCATCTCTTCCAGCTCATGTGTCCTGAATATTGATCCGAATTTGATAGACTCTAATTCCTCCCAAGTCAACCGGTCGAACTCATCTTTGGCGCACGGAGAAGGCAACAGCGGGAAAGAGGCGGATGGTGATGCACTATAAGTCGAGTCGTGGTCTGTTACAAGCTCTGGTGTTTCATATCGAAGAGTGCGGGAGGGGAACGGAAGGAAGGGATGGAATTCGTCTGCTCCAGGATCACTCTGCAAAGAAGATGTCCAAACTGACTGGTCGCCCACCGTCATTGCCCTTTCCTCGTCTGGTGTTCCACATCTTACGATGACACTATCGCAGAGACGGTCATCGAGGTCAGCCACCGCAACGGGCGAGTGGGCTGCGGGAGGGTTGGACCATACTCGAGGGGCTGTCGCGAGTTTGATTTTCACCCAATGATCTCCCTGCCACGCTTTACCGTATGTCGGTCGATCTAGGATGACGGGTCCGAAAGCGCCTTGAGATTGCATTGGTACAAAGTATAGGAGATGGTGTGAAGGTGTGCGAGTTGAAAAGTGAATGGAATGTCTATACGATAATTAAAGACCGGTAAAGATGAAAACAAGAGATTGGGTTATATGTCAGTGCTTTCAGTCTTTCAACATTCTCAATTCACGTGACCATAATTATCGCAGCCAATCGCGTATCAGGGCTTCGCATCAGCGTATCGAGCATGAGAAAGTTGGGTCCAGAATGACGATTACAATTCAGAACTGTGTTAGAAAGGGTTTTCTATGAGAATGTTTATGATGTTTCAGAGCAAAATGACCCGTCCAATTTGTATTGAAGCTTGACGGGAGTCTTTGCCTCTGTTGGCGGAATCGAATTTCACAATGCTACCGGCTTTGCCGGATCTCTCCCCCGCGTCACGAATAAGTAGCAACGGTAAGTAATGTGGGGATGTTTGTTTGTTTGTTGAGACTGAATCTTTTATGGATTTCTATGTATGTACCTTACGGGACAAACGGGACTGGACGGGTGATCTTATAACCGACGTTGGGTGGCAAAACGCGGTACGTGTATCGGTTATCGGTAACATTTGACCAACAATCGTGGCCTTGTCGAAATCATGAGAACTCTCCATGATGATGCATGTATGTGGTACGCGTGGCCCTGGATGTAACATAGGTTGACACGGGTGTTCACACACCCTTGTGATGATCCCCGCCCTGACTCGATATGCATCTGCTCGGGCGAACCGCCTTGACAATCTCGTATATGAATATGCATTATGACTGTATACAGTAATTTCTTGGGCTATATTGGTTCAGGGATATCGGGGATATAGAAGTTGATTTATAGAGCAGCGGTAGAGGGAGATGTAGAGATCGATTAGGTAGAGCTGCACGCCGAGGATATAACGCTCATGTCGGTTGAAGGTAGAGATGTGGTGCTACGATTTTCAAAGCTCGGCTTGTGTTCTTTTTCTGGTGATACGGGTCCCCTTTTCGTATTATCTTGTCCAGCAGATTGTCTGATTGGACGTCCCCCAACGCCCCAGGGTTGCCGTCTGTGGGTAAAACCACCAGCCTCGGTCTTGGTTACTATGTATGATCCCGGTAAAGGAGGGGGTGGACCGTTGCTAAGACTTGGAAGCATGATACGTCCATTGACGTCCCTCCTCATGTCGGAGGTAGGTAGCTGACATAGCTCGACCTCATTGTACCGGACCAAGAGCTCCTTCATGCCTGCCGAACCAATGACACCATACTTGATTCTTGATTGTCGACCGAGCTCGGCTTCATCCGGAGATTCACTGAACGTGAAAGTTTTGACCAGCAATTGTAGTCCCATTGTTTTGCCATATATCATGTAGAGATGCCGGTACTTGTTGAGGATTGGAAGCGCAGGCAGTGACGGTCCCGTCGATGGTTGCTGAGCCCAAGGATCTAGATTACCGATCAGGAGGGGTTTTGCGAGAAGTGGAGTTTGGGAGGGTGGTTCTTCTGCCCTAATGCACTTGATTACGTGATATTGAGGTGGGTCGCGTGTTGGTTGTAGCGAGTATAATTGAGTGGTAGTGACACGTATGTCTATGGGCTTAGAGCGAGCTGTATAGATATTTGGGGTACAAAGAGAGAAGTAGATTGTATGGGGGGAAGAAGGGATAGAGCGTGTAGTAACCTCTTTAATAGATCGTAGCTTCAGGTCAGGATGACGAGGGCCAGATCTACACACCACTGAGCTCCCATTCCCGCATTGTAGCGGTACAGTACACTATAACGGACATATGAAACATACCCTAAGGTGAACCATCGGACTGGTCATGTAGTCTGGAGCTCAATTGTCGCGCCTTCATTCCCTGTTCCACAATTGTTGACGGGAAGCATCTAGGTTTGGGCACATAAGTATCGGCCGAGTGTCATGCTCCTCTGATTACTAGGCGAGAGTAGGACTTATGCTCGACCGAACGTGATAATGAACTAGCTACGCACAAGGCATAAGTACATCGAGCATTGGTCATTCGGTGAAATTTAGCCGACAAGTCACCTGGAGTGGGGGAGTCCCCACCCGCGACTTGAGTCGAAAACGCCAGGACTTGGCACAGTGAAAACGGTGGTTCATATTTGTACTGCAGTCGACCAGAAATAGGCTGCACCTGTGGCCGATCAAATGGACGTGACGAAATCACATGTGATAGGCCCGTGTACCTCAGCAGTATGACGGTGGTACATCAACTCATTGTCTGGTCGCGTTTCTTTGGGGTGTGTGAACAAATTACTTGCATCTGAGATGTACTAGCGCTACAAAAGGAATGATATATACATGAAGGGAATGAAGTAGCGAACTCGAAAGGAATGAGATTGAAAGAGTGGATATTGACTAAGTCGTGAGAATTAAGACAAGCTGAACATGGGTCGACGAGGCTGAACGTGACATCGGACGAGAATGACACCGTCAGGGGGGACGTCGAAGATTGAAATGGGAAACGAGACACATGAGAGGGGTATCGAAAGGAGATGCAGTCGGAGTGCCGAGTATGCCGGGGCATCCATCAATGGTTGGAGCGATCGATATAGACGACGTCGAGTGGATCTCCATCCCATTTGAGAGATTGAAGATTGGGGCTGATATCGTCGCTCAATGGCATTTCGAACCTTGACCAGTGCCCGATGTTGTTCTTCCAGTAGACTGGATGGCCTTGATATCTTGGTCGCTTGATGTTTTCGGTAGGTAATGGGAAGTCGAGGATTTTTCGCTTAGTACCGATTTGAGCAGGTGCTATTTGCTGATTCTGCCTTGCCCTCTCTGCCCTTTCTGCGTCCAGTAGTCGTACTCTTTCTACTAACTCCTCCAATTCATGACTTCCTTCTTCGTCCATCGCCCAATCGTCATCCTCCCACTCGGATGTCCAAGGATTAATTGGTGCGGGTGTACGAGGTGGTGGGGTAGGAGACGAGGAGGTGTAGGGAGATCGGAGGAAGGCGTCGGGAGGGACGGGGGAGTTTTCGAGTGTACCACATGACTCTGGTGTATTGGGTACGGCCTGTCGCTCTTCTTCATCGTCTTCAAACTCGAGGTGTCGATGAGGCAGTGATGCCAAATATACAGCGATGCGTCTCTGGAGTTCCTCCATATCCCTAATATCCTTTTCCCGCTGCATCGCTCGCTGACAAATGGCAGTCATGGTTCCTACTTTTACTTCGACAGGTCGACTGGGCGTGTCCTGATTCTGCGCTACTTTGCTGCTCCCCAATCCATCTTGTCCTTCCCTGCGCTCCAGCCCTTCAGTCTGCTTCTTCCCATCATCTCCTCCGGTCTGCTTCTTCCCGTCATCTCCTCCAATCTGCTTTTTCCCGTCATCTCCTCTAGTCTGCTTCTTCCCGTTATCTCCTCCATTTTTCTCACTCTCCTCTACTGTAGGTCGCTTCCAGTAAGTCATTGGAGCTGTGACTACCTTCTGCTTCTTGATTCGGTTTATTGGCTTTTACTAAGAGGAGATAGAGTCGTGTACAAGTGTATAATGAAGATTGAGTGTAGATCTAGATGTATGAGAATGGAATAGTTGACTTGATTACATTAATCGAGTATCGAGTATGTATGAGGACGTGATTCTAAGAAGTGGACATAAAGACTTTGAAACGGGAATCGTAAGTACTGAATACCGTACCACCGCCAATTGGTCAGAACTGGTTAGGCGTGTATCCTACGGCAGTGCCGTGCGTCATTGCTATGCATGGACTCGAGTCTGACTGTTTGTTAGCAGCGGGAACGTATGACGAGCGGGCAGAGTCACTACGTGTCATATCCCTGGTTCTTGGGAATGTTTTCTGGTTAGTGAATTTGTGGCATGAACCATAATGTTTCGCGCCCGCTCGTTCCTGTTCTTTCGTATTTGTATCTTCATCGCGTTCTGGTGCCGCGTGCACCAGTGCACCCTCGGTCAATTCAGCAGCTCTCAAATCATTCAAATCATTCAAATCGGCCGAGAAGGGGGGCGTGTTTGCTTGTTTTCACAGGTGCTACTTATACGTTTCCTTTTCAACGGGATTGGGCGGACGGGATGGACGGGACATTTTAGTTTTCGTCTAACAAACAGATCCAAGTTGCAACGAATCCGAATGCGGCCGATATTCTGCTTGTCGGCCGTACTGCATCGAAGGTCTTGTCCAGTGCAAATGCATACATCGGGTCTACTTCATCATGTATGTACACTGCTCCATATACAAGACGTGCTACTCATTAAGCTTTGCCTTCTCGACCGTTCTCTTTCGAAACTGTGCCTCAGACTGCAAGGACCTTGCTTTTTCTAGCTCCCCGGTGATCATTGCCTTGCTAACCAGTGTTTTCAATCGGTGCTCAAAATCCTTCTGTTCAGCCTCAATCTGATGAAAGACCTGTGTCACGACCCTATGTATATCAGTCTTGTTCATTCCTCTTCTACTCACGCGGCCGAAAATACGCTCTCGCCCAGCTTTTCCAACTGGTCAACATGCGTGTAAAGTTCCATCTCGTGGAGTAGACCTGTAGCGTCTGCCCAGCTTTGGACTGCCTCGTCGTGCTTCTCGTCATTAGTTTCTCGACCGTCGTCCGAGTATACCATAGACTCTCGTAGAGCTGCCAAGCTTGCAACAGCGTCAATATTTACTGAAATCCGAGAGGCACGCTGAGGACCAACGGTACCATGCAAAAGTCGGTGCACAACGCTTGCCCAATCACCCGATCGATGTAGAGTCTTGTCAAGAGCTGGCCAGGGGCCGACGCTCTCGCACATGGCGCAGTTGTCTTCGGTCCACTGGTATTTAGACTCGAACCCAGCTCGACCGGCAGCTATAGCAGAATAGGCCGCGTCAGTGATCGCAGGTGTCGACATTGTTTTACGGTGCTGAATTGAAATGTCAAGATCAACAAGTCGTAGAGTTTTAACATCGGGATGACTATACTACGGTCAAGAAGGTAGGGGCAATGGATCGCATCCCTTTCATCAAGCCTTCTTTTGAGGACATCACGTAAAGGAGGATCGTGAAGACAAAGGGCTTACTGCATGTGAGTCCTCTCGCATCGCCGAGGGGTCCAACTAGAGGCCACGCATTGAGAAAAGCTGATAAGGAGTTTAGTGGAAGCATTCAGCACTGCTTGATTTTGAAAGAGCAACATGATACATGGGACGATTGTAACTAAAGGAAAGCGAAAGCGAATGAACTATGTACGGAAACAATCGGATGATGGGATTGTCTGAACGAAGAATTGGCGATAAGAGTGTACTGTCGAGGTGCGATGGATCGTGCTCCAGGAGCTTATCTAAGAGTAGGTTTAGGTTCTAAAATCGTTGAATAGAGTAGGTGTGTATCGGCAGGTTGGGGAAAGCAAAAGTGGAAGTCGACTACGAATCGGTCGAGGCGAAGGAAATGTAGGGCAGGGCTAAAGTGAATCGCTTCCCTGCGACCTTGACTGCTTGGGTGAAGAGTCCGAGGGCTGATGTACCGTATGGTAGGACTGGTCGTAAGAATCCCCGTTCCTACTCGATTCATCGTGTCTCAAATCCACTTCTTGTGAACGGGGAGTACCCTCGAGTTGACTCCCTTTGACAGGTTCCTGGTGCGAGGATGACCCAGTCCAAGGAACGACCTGTCTCAAGGAGTAATCCCCTGTGAGTGCCGAGACCGCATCCAGCAGCTCCTCACTAGCGACTAGAAGACCAGGCTGATCGGGGTCGGATAGTATAGGGTACTTGCCCGTAAGATAATCCAGGCTGATCGCAACATGACCAACTCCGCGGCCCATCAAGTAAATGTATTTATCTAGCTGGATGGCAGACATCGATTTGTCAACTGGAAGTAGAGCCGCATTGTCTAGATAATTTAGGTGTCGAGACACCAGCCGTAGGTCCGTCGTGAAGTACGAGTATGGACACCTCGCGTCGTGATCCACCGGATAGATCAGATCAGGCATCCAATGTTGCTGGTATGACCACTCCTGAAGAGATGGTGTCGCGTGCCATTGGTCGTACAGGACATCGTATGCGTCCCTCGTCTCCCGCTCCTCTAATCGTGAATCCTTCTCACTGAAAGATCTCTGGCGTGCGGGCATGACTTTATCGATCTTAATGCAGGTCACAAATCGAGGGAGAGTCGGGTACTGTAATGAGATACAAGTGATTGGGAGATCCTTGCTCAAAACGCGAGTGTGTTGGCGACTGACTGTAAGGCGAGTTGGATGGGATGCTGAGGGTCGGAGTGGAGTCACGAGGTCTATGTAACGCGTCTGATCTGATTATCATCAGCGGGCGAGATTGACTACCACAGAGGGGATGACCTACGTGAATTGTTTATGTGTAATGGCTCTGTTTGCGATGATCAAAAGTAGCCTCCAAGCGTGTTTGCTGACAGTGAATGGTTATATCCGATGTGAAGAGTAGATTAATCGATATGAAGATAAGAAGTTGTTGACTAGAAAACACATATATGTATGTATATATATGCGATCAGTCTTCGAGTCAATACCAGATGGTCAAATCGCGCTGCAGGCTTGGCGTGGTTAATAATAGGAACTCTGTTAGCGTGTTTACGACAAGTTGTGATCGAAGTCTATGTGCTGGACGTGTTGTTGATCTTCTCCAACGTGTAGACTTGTTTCCAGTGTCACCAACTTGTAACTTATCCTGAAGTTTGGCACCAATATTTTCAAAACATCAAAGTGGACCTGCCGGATGACCGAGTAACCGGGGATTCGGGCGTGGTTGACGTCAGTAATTTGAATTTCCGCCGCGGTCTATCCATTCGATCCGACCTACTCAACTCAATCACCGCAATTACATATAAACGTAACAGATCTCTGTTCCAAACTCAATCTACACTGCCTATCATAGTCAAAATGCAAGTAGGAAACTGGCAGCCCGTCGCGCGGGACCAAGAGATCCTATTCAAAGATCTCAAATCCCCATCTCCAAAACCATACACCCCTACCGATCTCCCACCCCCGACTACCAAACTCGCCAAGGCCGTTACTGAATTTGCTCGCTCTCATCTCGATCCTAAAGCATTCAACCATTCCAACCGGATCTTTTACTTTGGTCTGGGCATCATCAAGACGACTTTCCCCGATTATGAGATTGATGAAGAAACTTGGTTCTGTACGTGTTTGCTACATGATATTGGATTGGCGGAAAAGTTCCACTTGACTACCAAGATGTCTTTTGAGGTACGTCTGTGTTTCTGTCATCGAAGGTATCGACCTGATATGATAGTTCAAAGGCGGTATTGTCGCTAGGGAGCTATTATTGGAGAATGGAGCAAGTGAAGATCAGGCTGATTCGGTATGCGAGTCCATCATCTTGCACCAGGACGTATGGATCAAGAGCGGAAACATCTCGCTCAACGGTCAAATGATCATCCTTGCTACGTGAGCGGTTTCCTACTATCTCACGAGCCATAGCTGATTATCAGGCTTTTCGACAACGCTGGCAAATTCTCCGAATACGTACATGAAGATACGATCAAATCAGTTTGTGAAGCTTTCCCCCGAAACGGCTGGTCGGAGGCATTTGCATGTGCCGTCGAGAAGGAGATGAAGTGAGTCTCGCCATTTCCTGCTCATTGGCGTTCAGGATAAGGCTAATGTCAACAGGAACAAGCCTTGGTCACATACTACTACGTTCGAGAAACCAAACTGGAGGCAGGAAGGTAAAGGGAGTCAGTTTGGAGATACGGCCCGAGCCAACGAGGTCATGAAGGCGTACGATTGATTCGTCGAGCAAGATCTAGTCGAGTCAAGTATAGAGAAAAGTTCACAAGTTAGTTATTACATGCAGTAGAGTACCTGCGCCTTTGCCTGCGAGATGAAGGATGTTGGTCTGATTTCAGACATGATCTATAATGCCCGTTACCAAAAGATGTCTATTGATTTGATGCTATAGTGATACAACAGATGTCTGTTAACCCGGCACGTCCCCTTTGGGGAGGAACGATCAAGCCCATCCGACCTCCCACCACCAATACCCCGCATTTTCATCAATCCTCCCCTCACCCCTTCGTCCGACCATACCCCTTTTCGAACCCCTCGTCCCGATTCTCAGCCCCCTCTCTTTTCCCAGTCCTTCTCCTTCTCTCGAAGTATTGAGAGGGTGTGGCGGGAAATGGGTATCGATAGATTCGAGTTCTGGAGTGAAAGTAGGTCGGATCGGTGAGAGGATATGCTATTCCATCAGCTTGAGCAATGTGAAACAAAGGGAATGGAGGGGACATACGAATGTTCCACCTATATCGTCCTTGATATCTGGATTCGGTAGACGTAGCGTCCAGATGACGACCTCGTGTAACATCCTCGCGTGACTCTCGTCATATACACAATCAGAAGCCAAGACCAGATCGAATGGTTGGTCCATATATCGACTCGTCTCTTCTTCCTCTCCCTCCATAACGTTCGAACCGGAATGGCGATGAGACATGTATTGAGGAAATGTCGACCAGTCGAGTTTGGCTATCTCGATGCCTGTTGGTGAAATTGGGAAATTCAGGTCGACACAGGTTTTGAGATTTGCCAGGACTTCTGGTAAGAAATCCGTAGCGACAATCACGTCCGATGAAGTTGTTGGTTTTCCCCCAATTGCGTCGGTCGCATGTCTGAGGTCGATCG
>Ga0308160_10008156_pt1 | contig 10241 bp, 8 predicted proteins | sample PhyFR1_FD_201036 | JGI IMG/M metagenome (GOLD analysis project Ga0308160, IMG submission 201036) | Phyllosphere microbial communities from UC Gill Tract Community Farm, Albany, California, United States - DLSLF.R1 | ecosystem: Host-associated > Plants > Phyllosphere > Unclassified | place: USA...
CGCAGCTTGGAGACCAGCGGCGAAAAGTCGGAATCGCCGCTGACGATGACGAAGGTGTCGACGTGGGCCTTGGTGTAGCACAGGTCGAGCGCGTCCACCACCATGCGGATGTCGGCCGAGTTCTTGCCGGACTGGCGCACGTGCGGGATCTCGATCAGTTCGAAGTTCGCTTCGTGCATGGTGCCCTTGAAGCTCTTGTAGCGGTCCCAGTCGCAATAGGCTTTCTTGACCACGATGCTGCCCTTGAGCAGCAGGCGTTCGAGGACGAGCTTGATGTCGAATTTCTCGTAGTTCGCATCGCGCACGCCGAGCGCGACGTTCTCGAAGTCGCAGAACACCGCCATGCTGATGTTTTCGGAAGATGAAGCCATGATGTTGTTGTGTAATGATTGATGGACAAGCTATGCGCGGATTATACGCAACATGGCGGCCGGGCTCGGCGCGGAAAACGAGGAATCATGCGCGGATGGGACAGCCTGGCGTGGCCGGCAGGCAAACTGCGCCGAAATTTTTCGTCAATTTCCTCAGTTCGGCTACAATATATGTTGCTCCCTGTTTCGTTTTTCGATCCTTCGGTTCATGTCGGAACTTCCCCCTCCCTATCCTGCCTGGCCCGTCGGCGGCGGCGCGCTCGGTGCGCTGATCCGCGCCCATGACTGGGCCGCCACCCCGCTCGGACCATTGGAAAGCTGGCCGGCGGCGCTGCGCACGCTGGTCGACCTGGTGGTCCACTCACCGCTGCCGATGGCCGTGCTGTGGGGACCGGAGCTGATCCAGGTGTACAACGACGGCTACGCCGCGATCTGCGGCGCGCGCCATCCGCACGCGCTGGGACAGCCGCACCGGCCTACCTGGCCAGAGCTGCAGGATTTCATCGGCTCGGTGTATCCGGACGTGCTGCGCGGCGAGACCCGCATTTTCAGCCACAAGCGCCTGGTCGTCGAGCGCAGCGGCACGCCCGAAGAGATCTGGGTCGACCTCAGCTACAGTCCGGCCTGGGCCGATGGTGCGGTGCACGGCATCGTCAAGACCGCACTCGACGTCAGCGCCGACGTGAAAGCCACCAACGCGCTGCTGCTCAACAACGAACGCTTCCACACCTATGCCGGCTCCAGCGTGGTCTATCGCATGAACGCCGACTGGAGCGAAATGCACCGGCTGCCGGGACACGGCGCGCCGGGCGATACCGCGGCCAATACGGCGGCCGCGTCCGGCACCTGGCTCGGCGACCTCATCGATCCGGACGACCAGCCGGCGGTGACGCAGGCGATCGCGCAGGCGATCCGCACCCGTGGCGTGTTCGAGCACGAGCACCGGGTGCGCCTGCCCGACGGCACGTCCGGCTGGATGCTGTCGCGCGCGGTCCCGCTGCTGGCCCTGGATGGCACCATCCGCGAATGGTTCGGCACCGCCGTCGACATCACCGCGCGCAAGCAGCGCGAACTGCGCCAGGCCGCCCTGCTGGGGCTGGGCGACCGCCTGCGCATGGTCAACAATGCCGACGAAGCCGCCGCCATTGCCAGCGAGGTGGTCGGCGCGACGCTCGGGGTGACCCAGGCCGGCTTCGGGCGCATCAATGCCGTGGCCGCCACGACCCGGGTGGTGCGCGACTGGCGCGCCGGGCCCGCGGTGCCGTCGATGGTCGGCGTGCATCCGTTCCGCCACTACGGCAGCTATTACGCCGACCTCCGGCGCGGCGAAGTGGTCGCGATCGCCGACGTCGGCACCGACCCGCGCACCGCCGCCCACTGGGACGTGTTCCAGACGCTGGCGGTGCGCGCGCTGCTGAACGTGCCGGTGCTGGATGCCAGCGGCGCGGTCGGCTTGTTCCTGGCGCAGCAGGACCGCCCGCGCGCCTGGTCCGCCGACGAGATCGCGTTCGTGCGCGGCGTGGCCGACCGCACCTGGGCCGAAATGGCGCGCATCGATGCGGCCAAGGCGCTGCACGCCCTCAACCTGCAACTCGAGCAGCTGGCCGAGGACAGCGCCGCCGAGCGCGACCGCATGTGGCGGTTGTCCGGCGACATCATGCTGGTGGCGCGCGCCGAAGGTCCGATCGCGGCGGTCAATCCGGCCTGGCGCACGATCCTGGGCTGGGAAGAGCAGGAGCTGGTCGGCGCCAACCTGTTCGACCTGGTCCACCCTGACGACGTGACGCCGACGCTGGAGGGATTGGCCGTCCTGGACGACGATGGCCGGCTGGCGCCGAACTTCCAGAACCGCTACCGCCACCGCGACGGCAGCTATCGCTGGATCGCCTGGAATGCCAGCCGCAGCGACGACCTAGTGGTGGCGGTCGGACGCGACGTCACGCTCGAGCGCGAACATGCGGCCGCCCTGCTCGACACCGAGGAAAAACTGCGCCAGAGCCTCAAGATGGAAGCCGTGGGCCAGCTCACCGGCGGCCTGGCACACGATTTCAACAACCTGCTGGCCAGCATCGGCGGCAGCCTGGAGCTGCTGGCGCTGCGCGTGCGCAGCAACAAGCTGGACGACCTCGACCGCTTCATCGGCATTGCCCAGGGCGCGGTGCGGCGTGCCGCCGCCCTGACCCACCGCCTGCTGGCGTTTTCGCGGCGCCAGCCGCTCGACGCCCGCCCGCTCGACCCGGCCGGCCTGGTCGACGGCATGCTCGACCTGGTGCGGCGTACCATCGGTCCCGCCATCGCGCTCGAGGTGGAAAGCGAACCCGGGCTGTGGCCGACCCTGGTCGACCCCAACCAGCTCGAGAACGCTCTGCTGAACCTGTGCATCAATGCGCGCGACGCCATGCCCGACGGCGGCCGCCTGCGCATCGCGCTGGCCAATAGCGTGCTCGATGCCGCGCAAGCCGCGCGCAGCGAGCTGCCGGCGGGCGACTATGTGCTGGTGAGCGTGTCCGATACCGGCACCGGCATGGCGCCCGAGGTACTGGCCAAGGCCTTCGATCCCTTCTATACCACCAAGCCGATCGGCCAGGGCACCGGCCTCGGGCTGTCGATGATCTACGGTTTCGTGCGCCAGTCGGGCGGGCATGTGAGCGCCGAGTCGGCGCCTGGCCGCGGTACCACCATGCACGTGCTGCTGCCGCGCCACCTGGGGGTGGCGCAGGCGGCGCAGGCCGCGCCGGCGGCGCCCGCAGGCGTCGCCGAAGAACGCCTGGCCGTGGCCGCGGTCCGCATCCTGCTGGTGGACGACGAGGCGCCGCTGCGCGGCCTGATGGCCGAAGCCCTGGCGCAGCAGGGCCATCGCGTGGTGCAGGCGGGCGATGCCGCCACCGCCCTGCGCCTGCTCGGCACCGGCGCGCCGGTCGACCTGATGGTCACCGACATCGGCCTGGCCGGCGGCATGAACGGCCGCCAGCTGGCCGAGGCGGCGCGCCTGGCCCGTCCCGGCCTGAAAGTGCTGTTCATCACCGGCTACGCCGAGGCGCGCCTGGTCGAACGCGGCAGTTTCGATCCCGGCACCGGCCTGATGGTCAAGCCCTTCCAGCTCGACGCGCTGGCGCGGCGGGTGGCGCAGATGACCGCCCAGGCAAGTGCCCAGGCGGCCACTCAGTTCGCCGCGCAGGTCGCCGCGCAGTCCGCCGATACTTGATCAGATCCGCTCGAGCGTAGCCGGGTCGCCGGCACCGTCGAAGAAGCGGTCGAGGCAGGTCTGGAACACGGCTTCGTCCGGCGCCACGTCGGCGAACAGGGTCATCGAGGAGTGGAATTTCAGGTTGTCGGGATAGTCGAAGATGGCATCGGCCGGGCGGTCGTCGTGCGCGGCGACGGCCGCGGCGCAGGTGCGCAGGCGCGGCCCCAGCACCGGATGGGCGAGATAGGCGGCGGCTTCGTCGGTCGAGGCGATCGCGTACCTGCGCGCCATGTCGCTCTGCCCCAGCCCGGCGATCTGGGGAAAGATGAACCACATCCAGTGGCTGCGCTTGCGGCCCGCGCGCAGTTCCGCCAGGGCCTGGTCGTAGACGCCGGCCTGGGCGTCGACGAAACGTTCGAGATTGAAATCGGTATCCATGACAGCGTGCCTCCCGCGCCCATGCTACCGCGCCTGGACGATTTGCTAAAGTCACGCCTTCCAACCGAATCTGCCATCGATCTGCCATGAAGCCCGAACACCTGACCCTGCTGCTGACCCGCGAGATGCCCTTCGGTAAATATGAAGGCCGCAAGATCGCCGACCTGCCCGGCCACTACCTGGCCTGGTTCGCGCGCGAAGGTTTTCCGAAGGGCGAGCTGGGCGAACTGCTCGAACTCATGTACGAACTCGACCATAACGCCTTGCGCGGGCTGCTCGATCCCCTGCGGCGCTGAAGCGTATCCTGGCATTCGATTTTTTCGATGATAGGACGCAAAACAACTCGTTTTTCAAGCCCGCCCGGCGCGCCTATACTGGCATCCATGCATTCGAAAACATCCACAACCGGATAAACAGACAAAGGAGCAGATCATGCTGGAAGTTCGCAAAAGTGAAGAACGCGGTGCCGCCCATCACGGCTGGCTGCAATCGAAACACAGCTTTTCCTTCGCCGACTACTACGACCCGCGCCACAGCGGCTTCGGTCCGCTGCTGGTGATTAACGAAGACCGCGTCGCGCCCGGCGCCGGCTTCGGCACCCACGGCCACCGCGACATGGAAATCATTTCCTACGTGCTGGATGGCGCGCTCGAGCACAAGGACAGCATGGGCACCGGCTCGGTGCTGCACTACGGCGACGTCCAGCGCATGAGCGCCGGCAACGGCGTGCGCCATAGCGAGTTCAACGGTTCCAAGACCGAACAGGTGCATTTCCTGCAGATCTGGATCCAGCCGAACGTGAAAGGCATCGCGCCGAGCTACGAGGAAAAGAACATTCCGCTGGCCGAGAAGCAGGGCAAGCTGCGCGTGATCGCTTCCAGCGACGGCCGCGAAGGCTCGGTGCTGATCCACCAGGATGCCTCGCTGTACGCCACCGTCCTGAACGGCGACGACCGCGTCGAGCACACGCTGGATGCAGGCCGCCTCGGCTACGTACACGTGGTGCGCGGCCAGGTCAGCGTCAACGGCGTGGCCCTGAAGGGCGGCGATGCGCTGAAGCTGAGCGACGAGGCGCGTGTCGAGCTGGCCCAGGCCGATAACGCAGAAGTGCTGCTGTTCGACCTGCCGCGATAATCGGCAACCCCAGTTGCCGGGTTAAGTGCCAGTCAAACGTAAGCAGGTGTAACTGAACGATAAGCGTGCGTGCGATGGACCGAGAATGTGTCGGCAACCGTCACATGCACGCCACAAATTCGCATGGTTGCGGGCGAAACGTTAAATTGCGTGTGATAATAAATCCTCAAAGCAATTTTTCGTTCCCAAAATCATGAACGCCAAACCCACCGTCCTCGTGGTCGAGGACGACGTCCACATCGCCCAGGTCCTTACCTTCATGCTCGAGCGCCAGGATTACCGCGTGATCTACGCCGGTGACGGCCGCGCTGCGGTCCAGCACATCGTCTCCAGCCCGGTACCCGACCTGATCCTGCTCGACGTGATGCTGCCCTTCGTCGACGGTTTCGAAGTGCTGGGCCTGATCCGCGCGCGCGAGGGCTGGGAAACCGTACCGGTGCTGATGCTGACCGCCAAGAACGGCGAGCAGGACACCGTGCGCGCCCTCGACGCCGGCGCCAACGACTTCATCATCAAGCCTTTCCAGCCGCTGGAACTGCTGGCGCGCCTGCGCCGCTACCTCGACCAGCCCGCCTGAACCTCCGCCCGCCGCCACGCTACGGCGGTCTCATCCGTTAAGCATATCCGCGCACGGCTTGCTTGCGCCCGCTTCGACAGGTAACTGCTAGTATGTTCAAAAAGCGGACCCTGCGTATGCGACTACAATTCCAGCGAGAAAGCAAGGCGCCTCCTCTGCCGGACGACCTCAGGCGGCGCCTCGATGACGTGCTCGAACATATCCCGTCCGGCGTCACGGTGCACGACATCGATGGTTGCATCGTCATGGCCAACCACCTGGCCGGCAAGCTGCTGGGACGCAGCGAGGACGAACTGATCGGCATGCGTGCCGACAGCGACGGCTGGCATCTGACCGACGAAAACTGCATGCCGATGGCACCCGAGGAATATCCGGTCCACCAGGTACTGCGCACCGGGAACAAGGTCACCGGCAGGGTGGTCGGCCTGCCGCCCCGGACTGGCCCTGGTTCCGGTCCCGGCCAGCGTACGCCCTGCTGGATGATCTGCAACGCCTATCCCGAGACCGACGACGACGGCAAGCTGCGGGGCGCCGTGGTCTGCTTCACCGATTGCACCGCGCTGAAGGAAGCCCAGCAGCGCCTGCTGAAATCCGAGGAAAGGCTGCGCCTGATGCTCGAAGGCTCCAGCGACGCGCCCTGGGACTGGGACCTGGTCAGCGGCGAAACCTATTATTCCGAGCGCTGGTGGGAAATGCTCGGCTACCGCGCCGGCGAATTGCGGCTCGACCGCGCCACCTGGCGCCGCCTGCTGCACCCGCAGGACCTGCCCCACGTCACCGCCTTCATGGCCGACCTCCTGGCCGGCGGGCGCAGCGCCTACAGCATCGAGCTGCGCCTGCGCCACCGCGACGGCCATTACGTGCACGTGCTGACGCGCGGAGTGGTGCTGCGCGACGCCGGCGGCCGCGCGCTGCGCATGTCCGGCACCAACACCGACCTCACCGAGCGCAAGCAGTCCGAGCGCCGCATCTACGAACTCGCGTATTTCGATCCGCTCACCGGCCTGCCGAACCGCCGCTTCCTGATCGAGGAACTCGACAAGACGCTGGCGCGCCACAGCCGCTCCGGCCAGTACGGCGCCCTGCTCTTCATCGATCTCGACAACTTCAAGCTGCTCAACGACACCATGGGCCACGACGTCGGCGACATGCTGCTGCGCCAGGTGGCCGAACGCCTGCGCCAGGCACTGCGCGACAGCGACCAGCTGGCGCGCCTGGGCGGCGACGAGTTCGTGGTGGTGCTGGAAAACCTCGGCGCCAGCACCGCGGAGGCAACGCCGCACGCCGACCACGTGGCGCGCAAGATCCTGGCGCTGCTGGGCCAGCCCTACGACCTGCCCGGCAGTCCGAGTCCGCGCACGCCCAGCATCGGCATCACCCTGTTCGACGGCAGCGCGGGCGGCATCGATCAGCTGCTGCGCCAGGCCGACCTCGCCATGTACCGCGCCAAGGCCGACGGCCGCAACACCGCGCGCTTCTTCGACCCCAGCATGCAGGCCGCCGCCGAGCGCCAGGCGGCCCTCGACAAGGCGCTGCGCGACGGCCTGGCGCAGCGCGAGTTCGTGCTGTACTGCCAGCCGCAATTCGATACCGAAGGCCGCCTGATCGGCGCGGAGGCGCTGGCGCGCTGGCAGCACGGCGAGCACGGCCTGGTGTCGCCGCACGAATTCATCGGCCAGGCCGAAGCCAGCGGCCTGATCATTCCACTGGGACAGCAAATGCTCGAGGAAAGCTGCCGCGCGCTGGCGCGCTGGTCGGGCGACCCGCTGCTCGGCCGGGTCAAGTTGTCGGTCAACATCAGCGTGCGCCAGCTGCGCGACCCCGGTTTCGCGGCCAGCGTGGAAGCATTGCTGGCCGCCAGCGGCGCCAGCGCCGACCGGCTGTGCCTGGAGCTGACCGAGAGCGTGTTCGCCGAAAACATGCAGGAACTGATCGAGCGCATGCAGGCGCTGCGCGCGCAGGGCATCTGCTTTTCCCTGGACGACTTCGGCAACGGCACCTCATCGCTGGCCTACCTGATGCGCTTTCCGCTGGCCTCCCTGAAGATCGACCGCAGCTTCGTGCGCGACGCCGGCGCCAACAGCGCCACCATCGTCGAGGCGATCGTGGCGCTGGCGCGCAAGCTCAAGCTGGAAGTGGTGGCCGAAGGCGTGGAACACGAAGACCAGCGCGACTTCATGGTCGATTGCGGCTGCGATGCGCTGCAGGGCTATTTGCTGGGGCGGCCCATACCGTTGCCGGAGTTCGAACAGTTATATGGCTCGGGCGCGCGGGCCTGAGACGGTTTTGGACAGCATTGTTTTATGTCTTGTCGATGAATTTTACATCCCTCGGTTTTGCAAAATTGAACTTTATTAATTTTCTAAAAGAAATCAATGACCTAAGTAAATATTGCAATTCAGGCACGACAATTGCATACCCGTGGTGCTCATCCATCCACAAGGGGTTTTACAATGTCGCTGAATTTGATGAAAAGCTTCAAAAAAGCAGTTCTCGTTGCTGCGCTGTTTTCGGCAGGCGTCGCGAATGCGGCCTTGTACCAGTTCAATCTGACCGGCGACTACACCGCCAGCTGGCAGCTGAATTCCACGGTGACGCCGGATGACGGCGCAGTCGGCGCCGGGTTCATTCTTTATGACGTCGAAGGCAACTTCCCGGGATCGGCTATCGATTACGCTGACCTGACGTTCTATAACGCCGACCTCGGCGGCGGCCTGGAAATCTATGACTACTATGGCGACCTCGAGCTGCTGTTGAGCGATGGGCCACAGCTGTACACCGGTTCCGAAGACGCGCCGACCTTCAGCCTCGGCAGCTTCGCCCTGACGGAATACGGCGGCACGGGCCGCTACACCCTGACCGTGACCAACCTCGACGCCGGTCCCGGTCCTGGCCCGGGTACCGACCCGGTGCCTGGCGAAGTGCCCGAGCCGGCCAGCATTGCCATGCTGCTCGGCGGCCTGGGCCTGATGGCGTCGATGAAGAAGCGTCGCGCCGCCAAATGAATCATTGAGTAAATAGCGGACCGGTCGAAGCAATATATCGACCGCACAGCAAGGGTGCCGGCACAGTCAAATGCGCCGGCACCTTTTTTTCTTAAGGTAAATATTTAACGTTGTAATGTTGGCCAATCGTGCAATGCCGTACACGGTTTGATGTTATCTTATTGATAACCATCATTTCCTGTGAAAGCCTGCCGATGCCAAGCGCCCGCCGGCCGCAACGCGGCCCCTCCGGTTTTACCCTGATCGAACTCATTTCAGTCATCGGTGTCGTGGGTGTTGTCGGCGCCACCGCCGTGCCGCGGCTGACGGCGCTTGCCGGTGAGGCGCGCTTTGCCTCGCTCCAGGTCGCGCAGGGTTCGCTGTCGAGCGTGGCCGCGATCGCCCACGGCCAGTTCGCGATCCGCGGCCGGACGCCGGACAGCATGCAAACCTACGGCGACGTAGCGCTGCCGATGGTAAACGGCTACCCCGGGGCCGACGAAAAACTGGCGGACGCCGCCGGCCTGGCGCCCGGCTACGCCGTGCATGCGAGGGACGCCGGCACGCTGGTCATCGTACCGAAGGACCTGGCCGGCAGCGCGGCGGCGGACCAGTGCTACCTCGTGTATACCCAGAGCCGGACACCGCAGTCGGCGCCCGTGATCGCACTCGGCGCCGCGGCCAGCGCCGCCACCTGCAGCTGAAGACGGCGCCCGGACGGGTTCAGGCCGCCGGCAGCTCGACCACGAAGGTCGTGCCCTGCCCCGCAATACTGTCGAAGCGGATGGTCCCGCCATGCTGCTCGACGATCGCCTTGCAGATCGACAGCCCCAGTCCGGTGCCGCCGCTGCGCCGCGAATTGGTGCCGTCGGCCTGGGCGAAGCGCTGGAACACGCGGTCGCGGAAGGCTTCCGGAATGCCGCTGCCCTGGTCCGTCACCGACAGGCGTACGCAGCCGCCGCCGTCTTCGACCCGCGTCGTCACCGTCGTCCCCGCTTCCGAAAACTTGACGGCGTTGGACAGCAGGTTCGCCAGCACCTGGGTGATGCGGTCGCGGTCGATGCCGGCGCGCAGTGCCGCGGCACCGGGGCCGGCTTCGCAGGCCAGCGTCACCCCGGCCTGCGCCGCCAGGCCGGCCATGGCCGCCACCGCGCCTTCGGCGACCGGCAGGACCGGCTGGACTTCGCGGCTGGATTCCATGCGGCCGGCGTCCATCTTCTGGATGTCGAGCACGTCGCCGATCAGGCGCACCAGGCGTTCGGAGCTGGCGTTGGCGATGCCGACCAGGCCCTGCGCATCGGCCGGCAGATCGCCCGCCATGCCGTCGGCCAGCAGCGCCAGCGACGCGCTGATCGACGTCAGCGGGGTGCGCAGCTCGTGCGAGACGGTGGAGACGAACTCGTTCTTCATGCGCTCGACCTGTTTGCGCCCGGAAATGTCGTGCGCAAAGATGCTGAAGAACGGCCCCTCCGGGGTACCGGCAATGGCCGCCGTCATTTCGACCTCGACTTCGCTGCCGTCGCGCCGGCACAGCACGCGTTCGACGCGGC
>Ga0308160_10008158_pt1 | contig 10239 bp, 7 predicted proteins | sample PhyFR1_FD_201036 | JGI IMG/M metagenome (GOLD analysis project Ga0308160, IMG submission 201036) | Phyllosphere microbial communities from UC Gill Tract Community Farm, Albany, California, United States - DLSLF.R1 | ecosystem: Host-associated > Plants > Phyllosphere > Unclassified | place: USA...
GTTGTTACAGAATATTGAACAGAAACTGTACCGACTCCGGTAAAACTTAAAGTATTTCCCGATAATGTCCCGGGACCGCTTAGTATACTTAATGTACCTCCGGTTGGTGTTGGATTTAATAATACAGGATCATCCACACAATATTTAGAATTAGGTCCTCCTCCCGTTGAAATAGGCTGAATTGCAGGATTAGATTCTGCCCCGCAAATTTGAACATTAGCTGTAGCAAAAGTATAATTTGCCTCAGTGGCAGTATTAATTGCCCCATTACCCATACTACCGTTAGTTCGATGACCAACGTATCCAAATTTCGTTTCGCAACTTTTAACAAGCATAGAGGTATGGCCTCCTGTTTCCACTGCAATTATTTCATCCGTTGATGTAATGCCACCCGGAGTACCGGGATCACACGTGTTCGTTGTTGTCCCTCTACCTAATAAAGAGTTATTGTTATTACCAAATGAAAAAAGTTTCTTGTTATTGTTAATTACATTCATAGCACCGTAATTACTGTCGTGCTCCTGGGGGCTCATCCATTTAATGTCATTCATAACAGTTCCTGATGCAGATCCGTATTTAGGCTGAACCCAGCTTAGTCTGTCAGTAGTCGTCCAATCTCCTAACTCCTTGGAGGAGTTCTCACCCAAGCCATATAAATTACCGTCTATTGTTAGGATATAGTACGATCTTAATGTACTGGTTCCGGTTGAACCTATCATTTTTGGAGCTACAGTTGTAGGCAGTATCATTTTTACCGCCGTAGACTGGTTCGCAATGATTGCAGTATTATTACCTAATAGTACATTACTTCCCCAGACGTATACAGAACCATCAGATCTCAAAGCCATCAGTCCATCAACGCTTCCTCGACATGCAACAACATCAGTCAAAAATGGATTACCAGAATCAGAAGTTTTAACCCTGTACCAAGTAGTAGCAGAAGTAGCCGTCGCGCCATTTCCACGTACATTTATGTTTTGTGAAATAACCCAAACATCACCGCTACAAGTAGTAATCGCTATTGTTTTACTAGTTACAAACATCATTTTAACATCCGCTGGAGCAACACCGACAGGTAAACCTGTGGTATTTCCACCAATAGTTACTTTTTGAAAAGCTGGACCAGTAGTAAGTGAATTATCAAGAACTATCCCTCTTGTTGCCCAGGCATACAATCCATCTGTTGCCAAGACAATTCCCTGAACATTAAATTGAGAGTTACTGCCCAAACCTATTTTTAATGGAGTACCTGTTAAAATGGGAAAATTTGTAGAATTAACAGTCGAAGGTACAAATAAATTTGAAGCTCCTCCATTTGCAAGATATTCTCCCCAAACCTGAAAAGAGCCATCTGAAGTCCTTACAGCAGTAGAGTGCCAACTCGAAACAAAATTATCATACTCTATAGTTGCAGCATTATTGTTTGACGCAGTACCAAAGTTCGATAAATCGGTATTGGAACATCCCAAAACAGGAGTCGCACATTGTCCATGTGAAATCTGAATGAATATAAAAAATACAAAAAGCAGACAAATTGCCTTTTTTATATTTAATCCTCTATTTAAATTAAAGTAGTTTTTTATCATAATTAATCCTGTTATTTTATTATCTGAGGAAGATTGTACGTTTGTACCTGATTGCTGAAATCATAAAAATCAAACATCAGATACGTTTCCTCATTAATGATTCCTGATACTTTATATTTTAATAATTGAGTTTTATTATTCAGGCTGACTTCCTTTTCCATCGGCTCAGCAGTCATTGAAACTCCCAATCCGGCTATAAAAAGACCCGGCGCAGGTAATTTCGCAATAGAATTATCTGTATTGTTAATTTTCACAGGAACTGTGATTATTAAATTGGTGTAGTTTTTCCCTTTGGAAATCTTTTCAGAAAAGGAAATTTTTGAAAAATCAAAAGATAATTTTATATCTGAAACTTTTATTTTGAATCTGTCTGCAAACACTGAATGATCACATTCGCCTTCATGTTTTTTATTTTCCTGATAATTTATCTCATATTCACCAGGCTCAGCAAATACGTAATCGTTAATTTCATTTCCACGAATGGTTTTGAAAATACTTTTATTAGAATTAGCGATGCTCCAGGTTACAGATTCATCGATAGTTCCAAAATCAATTTTTTCACCAAAAGAAATGGTTTTGTAAAATGGCTCAGAATTAAGGTTGAAGTTGTTCTGGGCGGTCGATTTGTAGCTAATAAACAAGATCGAAAAGAAAATGTAAATTAGGACTTTTTCATTTTTTAAACTGAAATGTTTCCAGTAAATAGTCTTAGTCATAATTGAAAATTTAGTTGAACACAGCTTTCGCTAATTGTGCGCGAAATTAATATTTACATAAAGTTTCCTGAGACCGTTACTTGTTCTATTACGCAAAAAGACAAATATTTACTGCATAATAAATCCGTATAATACTAGTTTACAGATTTTTACAAAAAACAGCTTTTCTACTGCCATTCGTAAATTTTGATCCGAAATATTTTGGTTACACCCAAAAGTCTTTATCCAACGACGATTTTTATTTCTGATTTAATGATACTTGATAAAATTCTTACCTAGTGTCGAAAACGTATTTCTATTTAAATCAATTAACTACACCGATTTCGTAATTTATATAATGTCATCACCACAAAATACAAATACACATTATAATTGTTTTATTTTTGCATGGCTTTATAAACTTCCAATTTCAGGGATTTCCAAAATTTATGCGAAGCCGATCTAATTATTTAAGTTGTATTTTATAACTTAAGAATTTGATGTTGTTAAGAAAATCCGGAAGTTTCTGTCTTTTAAAAAAATTCTGTAAATTAGAATGTCATTTTAGTTTTAATACCTTAACAAAAAATACCACCTACTTGCCATTAATTTAAATTTTACGACCTATATGCACTTCAAATCATTTTTACTGCTGATTGCCCTTGTTGTTTCTAATCAATTTAATTATTCTCAAAATTCAAAATACGACAAGGTTTTTGCCGAAACTGCTCAGGTTTTGTTAAGTTCTGATCCAAAAAAAGCGTTAAGCAATACCGATTATCTTTATAAAATTTCGCAAAATAATGCTGAAAAAATTAAGGCCTTTATGCTTAAGGCTACATTACTACGCCAGTATGGTTTACGTAATGAAGCCATTACATCTCTAAAACGGGCAGACAGCATAGCAATTGTTGACAAAAATTATACACAGCAGGCAAGAATAAATGGTTTTCTCTCTACGCTGCATCGTGAAAACGAAATTTACAGCTTAGGAAAAATTTATTTGCAGAAAGCTTTGGCGGTAAGTAAGAAAATAGAAGATAAAAATGAAATGTACAGATTTCAGGGAAACCTCTCTCAGGAAATCGCATATTACGAAATGTACGCTTCTAATTATGCTAAAGCAATTGCACATCTTAAAAGTGGAAATATACTATTTAAAAAAGCCGGATCCAGTATCGATATCAACTTTCAAACGGCTGTAAATGATGAGCTGATCGCCAAAAATTATCTGTCCTTGCATCAGGTTGATTCTGCTTTATTCTATTTTGAAAAAGCTTACGACGAGCTCGAAGATTCCCAATCTGCCAATAGTCCGTTAAAAGGTTTTATACTGAATGGCCTGGCAAACGTATACGCCCAAATGGGGGATAATCAAAAAGCGCAACTTCATTATAACAAAGCAGAACAGATAGCAGATGAATCAAATTTCTTTACTTTAAAGCAGGAAGTTTATACCTCTTTATTAGAGTTTTATAAAAAGACCGATAATAAAAAATACGTTTTATATAATGAAAAAAATTCTAAACTAACCAAAGACGACGAACAGAGCAGAAAAATTATTGCCGATGATTTAATCAAAACACTTCATAAAAACCAGATTAAAAGTAAATCGCAATACGAAAAAAGCAAATTTATTATTGTGGGCTGCAGCATTCTGGTTATTTTGATTTTGATAGCGTTTTTTACTTATAAAAGGCGTCAGGATTATAAAAAATTTAAAAATTTTATCAGTAAAAACGAAACAGTTTACGATAAAGCAGAAACAGCTCCGAAGAAAGAGACTACGAAAGAATACATGTCGGAGGCAACTGAGAGCACCATCTTAAATAGTATTAAGGAGTTTGAAAAATCGCACTTTTACCTGAACAAAGATATTTCGTTAAATACCGTAGCAGCCGACCTGGGAATAAATCACCGCTATTTATCTTATGTGATAAATAAAAACACCTCTAAGGATTTTGCTGGTTATATCAATGAGTTAAGGATCAATTACATTGTAGACCGCTTAAAAAATGATCCTAATTATTTGAAGTATAAAATTAGTTACCTTGCTGATCAGGCAGGCTTTTCGTCTCACAGTCGATTTACCATTACCTTCAAAAAAATAACCGGAGTTTCACCATTAGATTTTATACGATATCTGCAAAATGAACAACCTGATGTGTCATAAGTGATTATCAAAACATTATATAAAAAGCTTTGAAATTTCAAATCAACAAATTTCATTAACAGATCAACAATAGGCGATATTCACCCTCATTTTCTATTGGTGCTCTGTGAATACAGGGCAACACTTGTTGCTTAGGATGATCGACAGCGAGGCGCCAAAGGTGCATTTTACCTAAGTTAACGGGTTTTGCATCTTCGTTGGCCTGATAATGCAAATCAAAATAATTATCTTTTAAAAAGTTTTCAAATTCCTCCTCTGTTCCATCATGCAGCTCTTTTAGTTGTGCGCGGATTTCCGGAATCCTAATTTTCTGCTTTGCCTCTGAATTCGAAATAATATCACTTGCCGCTCCATGATAGGTACACAAAAATGTATCTGTTGCAATGGGAGACCGATCAACATGAAAAGAGTACACGTCGGTTGATATAAAGTCAAATTCATCATCCCGTTCATAGCATTTTAGCAGATTAAGCGAGGGCGAAGCTCCAAAATCAGTCAGCAGTTGTAAATCATTTAAAATTATTTGCCTTGCGGTATTTCCCTTTTCTGATAGTTGGAGCGCTATTAAATCTTTGGCATAAATTTCTGTTATATTTTCCTGTACATCTAATTGTATAAAGAGTTGGTTTACAATTTCGTTAAAATCGCCATCCGGATTTCTGTACCAGCATAACGCATTTGTTTCTCCTTTAAAATCGGTATCAACGAGCTCAGAAAAAGTGGAAACAATACCAATTTGATTACTAGAAAATGTATTGATCATCGAAAAAAATATTTTAAAATAAGTTGATTTATGAATCACAAAAATAAGTAATACTAAGTTGCATGTCCTATTTTATACCTGTAAACTTAAAATGTAAAATTGAAGATTCAAAAAGCAGGTTTTCTTGTCCTGTACAATAATGTATCTGTTTATTAAATATTTAATAAAATAACGAAATGTCGTAAAATAAATTCACAGTATTCATTCCTTGTTAACTTACAATGAGAGATTTATATAATTGGCGTAATCATAGCATTACTATTTTAAATAGTAAAAACTTAAAGTATGTTAAACTCAAAAAAAGAGCTGGGCACCTTAAATATGCCCTGGGAAAAAGAATATGGTTATGCGCCGTAAAAAATGGAGATACGCTATGGATTTCAGGACAATTGGGTCATGACAGTGAGGGCAATCTTGCAGTTGGAATGGAAGATCAGTTCATTAAAACTTACGAAAACATTAAAATTCTTTTAAATAATTTTGATATGAATGAAGATGATATTGTAGAAGAAGTTATTTACGTGACAGATATGGCATCTGCATTTCAGGCAAGGAAAAAATTAGGAAAGTCCTTTTATCCGGATCCCCAAAGAGTTGCCAGCAGTATTGTTGCGGTAACCGAACTGGCACTACCGGGACAAATGGTAGAAATAAAAATTGTAGCTAAAAGTTAAAGCCTGATTTAATCTCAATACTAAATCATAAAAAAAGTATTTCAGTATTTTCAGAGATGTCAACTAAATAGCTAAAGATTTTAGAACCTGAAAAAAGAAAAACCGGCGTAAATTCCGGTTTTCTTTTTTTTACATTTAGATATATTATAAGGGCAAATTTTATTTTATTTAGGATCTCAGTTTTACAAATTCCAATCTTAAAACAGCAGTCCGTAAAATAAGATCCAAAAATGCAGTCTTTTTTTTGCATTATTAAAATTCACCAAAAGCCTTTAAATCATTATTTATACTCCTGAGGAATAATCTTTGGAAGTCCCTCGCCAAATGGAATATATTCTTTATTGGGCACTTTTTTCATTTCCTCAAATAATTGTATAACATGCGGTGCCATATACATTCCGGCCCATCCATTGTCACTGCCGCTAAAATGTCCGGGAGAATTTCCGTTATCAGGGGCTGCACCGTTAAAAGTCATATCATAATGTTCTGCAGGATCCCATTGCAAATCGTAAGTAGCAACCACCTTTAGAGGTTTATCTGTCCCCAGCCAGCTGTCTTTGGCGGTAAACAGAAATTTAAAATTTTTAACCCTTACAGCACCGAATGTCTGTCCTGCAAAATAAATAAAGCTATCTCTTACTCCCGGTCCTGTACCTAGTAAAGATGCGCTTAAATCGAGACCGTCAAAAATTATTGTTTTACCTTAATTGTCTTTCCATTCATGAGTTGGCACAGGCTGTCCAATAATAGAAGCTATAGTTGGCCACCAGTCCATATGAGAAAACATATCCATATTAACAGTACCGTTTTTAATATGTCCGGGCCACCATGCAAGTGCAGGACAACGGAAACCGCCTTCGTAAACAGAACCTTTCATCCCTCTAAAAGGAGTATATCCCGCATCTGGCCACGCATCTATCCACGCTCCATTATCTGTAGTCCAGATTACTAACGTATTTTCTGCAATTCCTGCATCCCGTACCGCCTGCAAAATCTGCCCGCAATTATCGTCCATTTCCATCAAAGCATCTAAGTAGATTCCTCCACCGGGAGATTTACCTTTCCATCTTGGTGACGGATTATTTGGATTGTGCACTTTTTCAAAACATACTGTAGCAAAAAAAGGTTTATCATCTTTGGCGTGTTTCTTTATATATTCAACTGTTGATTCACGCATTTCGTCATCGACCGTAGCTAAATCATCAAAGCCCACTTTCTTCTTTACCACTTTTGCAGGCTGACCGGCTTTACCTTCAAATTCGCCAAGATTTATACTTTCCCAGACTTTCATAAATGCTGCATCATCTGATGGAAAATTAGGATGAAGCGGTTTGTAATCGTATGCATATACACCTGCATAATAAGGCAGCATATGGTACATCTCATCAAAACCATGTTCTGTTGGGTAATTCGCCTGTTTATCGCCTAAATGCCATTTACCAACAAATACGGTCGAATAACCAGCCTTTTTCATCGCTTGTGCTATGGTAGGCGTTTCTTTTGAAAGTCCGTTTGGATCTCCCGGAACCAAAACAGCCGAAAGTGCAGTACGCACCGGAATACGACCGGTAATAAAGGACGCACGACCAGCAGTGCAGCTTGCCTGTCCGTAGTAATTCACAAATCTGGCACCTTCATTAGCCATTCTGTCAAGATTGGGTGTCGGTGCGCCACGCATAACTCCTCCGCCATAACTTCCAAGGTCACCCCAACCAACATCATCTGTCATAATCATAATAACATTCGGCTTATCCTTTTTTTGCGCAGCTAGTGGCAGCGACAAAATTAAGCTTGCAATTAGCACCACATTTAAAATCATTCTTTTGTTTTTGTATTTTAAAATCATATGCTTATAAATTAATAGTTAAGTAGCAAAAAATCGGATTAGCGTATTTAGAATAAATAGCAGACAGATTATTATTGAGAAATAGCTGTATTTATATTATCTGCGAAGTTATCCATCCGAAGTAATTATAATTTTTCAATGAGCAGATTGACGTTTTCTGACTATTCTGGAGAAACGTCACAAGTGTTTCGATTTAATTTAAGCACTACTATTAAACTTTCAACAGTAGATGTTTTATGTATCAGAATTTAGTAAATAAAAATTAACAATTACTAAACCCATAAAGCTATATAAAACAGATAATTACACTATCAAAGATAAATTTTTTTATTTAAAACAACAAAATATAAACATTAAATTTCTTACATGTTCTCATTTATTTTAGAGTATGGAACGCCCATGTAGAAAAAAAACAGTTTCTGGTATAAAAATCATTACAAAGTCAGCTTCGAATTTTAAAATTTAATATCCGTCCATTCATAATTAAAGAGAAATTATTCTGAAAAAACCATAGCTTATTTTATTGATTTTAAATTGATACTAAAAAGCGGTCTTTTATTTTAGTGACTATTTAATTTAGTACATTTACACACAATCAGAAGCATATTGACAACAGTCCCCCCGACTGTCTCTAAAAACAACATCACTTGAATAATACCGATAATAACTCCGATTACTTTTTTCTTCAAAACGGCGGAGAAGCAGCAGAAATCATTCGGAATATTGACTGGTCGTCTAACGTACTTGGAACACCCGATAATTGGCCTGAAAGCCTTAAAAACACTGTCGCAACCATTTTATCATCCAAATTCCCAATGTTTCTTTGGTGGGGAGAAGAGCTGATTCAATTTTACAACGATTCGTACAGACCAAGCCTTGGAACTGCGGGAAAACATCCAAAAGCCATGGGACAAAAAGGCGCGGATTCCTGGCAGGAAATCTGGTATTTTATTCATCCGCTTATTACTAAGGTGCTTTCTACAGGTGAAAGTGTCTGGTATGAAGACCTGCTGCTGCCCATTTACCGAAATGGACAACTTGAAGACGTCTACTGGACTTTCAGTTACAGTCCTGTTCGTGATGACAACAGGAATATTAAAGGCGTACTGGTAGTCTGCAATGAAACTACTGAAAAAGTAAATTACAACCGAAAACTTAAAGAAAATAAAGAAGAGCTGGAGTTTGCAATTAATGCTGCAGAATTCGGAACTTTTGATCTTAATCCTGAAACCAACAGGTTTTCTGCCAACGCCAGATTAAAAGAGTGGTTTGGTCTTAAGGCAGATGATGAAATCCTCCTTAGCAGCGCTACAGCAGCTATAGCAGAATATGACAGGGATAATGTTAACACGGCCATTAACAGGGCGTTGCAATATGAATCTGGCGGAAAATTTGACATTCAATATACAATTATTAATCCGCGAACAAAAAAGGACCGCATCGTACACGCACTAGGCAAGGCCTGGTTTGATGATGATAAAAAAGCATATCGTTTTAACGGCACTTTACAGGACATAACAGCACATCGTAAAACCGCCGAAGATCTTGTTAAATCAAGACAGCTTACCGACCTGACTATTAAAAGTATGGGGCTCGGCCTTTTTAATGTTGACTTTTCAAACAACACCATAGATTATTCGCCGGAATTTGCTAAAATAATTTCCGGATCGGATAAAAAGCATCTTAGCCGCAAAGATTTTCTAAAATATGTACATCCGGATGATCTGGCACTTCGTGCTCAGGCGATTGACAACGGCATTCAGAATGGTACTTTTTATTATACGCCAAGGGTAATTTGGGATGATGGGAGCATTCACCGCGTTGCAATTTCTGCAGCAAGGATGATCAACTCAAACGGAGCCGTCACCGCTTTTTCCGGTACTGTAGCCGATGTTACCGAACAGGAGCAAAACCGTATTGCGCTGGAACAGGCTGAGTCTATATTGCAGCAGACCAAACGAGATGCCGACACACTTTTTCAAAACGTTACAGACAGTTCCCCAACCGGTTTATGGCTCTCCAATCAGGAAGGAACTCTTACCTATTTTAATAAAACACTAATTGAATTTACAGGACTGACTACTCAAGAGCTTCTAAAGGGCGGATGGTCTTCTGTTATTATCGAGGAAGATTTTAAAAATGCTGTGAAAGCTTATCAGGAAGCCATTGCCAAAAGAAGCCACTTTGATGTACTTTTCAGAGCGAGAAAAAACAATGGCGAGGTAATCTGGTGCCGCGCAGCTGGTGATCCCTTTTATGATGCAGACGGAAGTTATGCCGGTTATGCTGGTTTCTGCATGGATATGGACGAAATTATTTCTGGCCGTAAAGCAATTAGTGAAAGTCAGGAACGTATCAGCCTTATGATAGAGCAGTCTCCTGTTGCCATTTGCCTTTTCACCGGCAGTGATATGAAAATTGAGATTGCAAATGATATCATGATCAGTTATTGGGGCAAGGACAAATCAGTAATCGGTCAGCCGATGGAAGTTGCCGTACCGG
>Ga0308160_10008159_pt1 | contig 10238 bp, 12 predicted proteins | sample PhyFR1_FD_201036 | JGI IMG/M metagenome (GOLD analysis project Ga0308160, IMG submission 201036) | Phyllosphere microbial communities from UC Gill Tract Community Farm, Albany, California, United States - DLSLF.R1 | ecosystem: Host-associated > Plants > Phyllosphere > Unclassified | place: USA...
TTTACTCAAGTGTTGGAGCTATTGCCAATTCTACTGGAGTTGTCGTTGCTGGATTCATTGAATATATCCCTAATGGTTAGTACACCTACAGTGATCAAGACAGGTAGCTGATAAATAGGCGGACAGATGTCACCTTGGAGATGGTTTTTCCGAATTGTCGCTATCCTCATCTTACCCGTTGCTATCGGATCATTATTCTGGATCCCAAAACCAAGAGGAGAACACGCCAATGTCGATAACAAATTAAAAAGACTCGATTTAATAGGTGCATTCCTAATGCTAGCGGCCATCATCCTACTCGTCCTCGGTCTCACTCTGGGTGCATCATACGGATGGAAAAAAGCAGGGTTCCTAGCTCCATTCTTTATCTCCATGGCTTTATTCCCTTCGTTCTTCATTTGGGAATCGAGATTACCAGAGGGATACGCACTATTACCGAGTAAAACATGGAGGATCAAGAATTTCACTGTTTTAATCATTCTATCGCTATTCATTTATTCTTGGTGGTCACTCAATTTCGTCCCTCTTATTGAAATCTTCGTCAAGGTCCATGGGGAGAAAGCAATCATTGCCGCGGTCAGGGTTTTACCTCAATCACTCGCTGCTATGGTCGTCACTGCCATCCTCACCGTCATGCCCAAACTCGTCGCTCGACCCAGGTGGCCCATCACCATCGGTTTAGTAATGTCCATCGTTGGATACGTCCTATTTTCACAATCCGGTACTCAGGTCGGAAATGATTATTGGCGATTCCTATTCCCAGGTCAAATAATAGGATCAGCAGGAATGATGGGTGTTTTCACCGCAGTCGTACGTCTCCCCTCCTCTGATCCTATTTGATAAAGGCTAATAAATAGAATGTCGGAATCATGACGACTGTCCCTGCTGAAATGGCCGGTGTGGCAGGAGCAACATTACAAGTCGCCTTACAAGTCGGTTCGGCAGTAGCATTATCGATTCAAGCTGGTTTACTCACTATAAACCCTGGGGGACTTGAGAACTTCCAAAATCCGCAAATCAGTTTCTACTTCGTCATTGGATGGGGTATTGTTTGGTTGGTTGGATTCTTGGTTTGGTATAGACAGCCTAGGGCTGATGAGGTTGATGAGGAGAAGGTTGTGGTGATGCACTAGAGTGTGGTGGTTGCGAGAATGATAGATGCGGGATGTACATTGGTAGAAGTATAATAGATGAATATAATAGATAGATGATAGTGACGATTGATGATTATGAATGATGATATGTATATGCTATTTCTTGAACGTGTTGTTCTGATCAGTATCCACTGCCTCGTCTCATGCTTCCCCATAGACTACCTTGAGCTGGATATTGGAACACACCGCGAGATAGTCGCCAGAGAACGCTCCATAGGTGTTTGCATTTAAAACACAAGCTCATGAGTACAATATCACAGCTCATCCTCTGCTCCCTGACTATAGACCAGTGATGATCTCACCTTAATGACTCTACTCATTTCCTCCTCGTACCCTGCCCAGCGTCCGACCCGATCCCCCTATCCTGCTGTCTCTTGATAAACTTCAAGCCATTCTCCAGACTCCCACATAAATCCCTCATATCAGCTTCATAAACCTCCCGATTGAGTACAGCAAGGTACGACCAATCTACCATCAGCTCAACTAATCATCACCTAATACCAACTTACCTGATCGAACATCCCCCTTTCCACCATTAACAACCTCCTCAACAGCATTCTTGAATCTCTTCCTCGCCTTCCCCCTTTCCGGCGCGAAGGGTGATACTGCATTCTTACTAGCGACCACTCCAAAGTTTATTATTTCACTACCGGGGTGTTTCGTGGCCAAAGAAGGGAGATCTGGTGGGAATGGGGATGGAGGTGGGTTGGGGAGGGTTGTTGATGGAGTAGCTCTTAGGTTTAGGTAGGTATCTCTATATCGTATAATTGGATTTGAGGGTGTTGAGGGACGGTGGAATGCTTGGATCGCCGTGTCGTGGTGCAGGGATTTGAAGTAGTACTAGGTCATCAGTATGGCTATCGAGTATATCATAGGACTACTCACCTTTCGACGCGAGAATGACGGTTCTTCCGAGTAAGAGAACTGACTTGAGGGGTAAAGTGGTTCTCGAGTCGGTTGCCTTGTCTTCACTGCCTCCATTGTAGAGCTGCGTGATGGTGGATAGAGTGATCTGCGAACATTCACAGAGTTATCAGGCTTGGAAGATGATGCGTGAAGGCCATGTTTCCGAGTGGATTCATCCTTCCTTGAGGCTTCGGAGGTCGTCGTCCCGTATGATGTCTTTGGTGGATACTCCCTAATTTTGACTGGCGCCGATGTACCATCCTCATCGAGAAATCCAGCCAGTCTAGATCGACGAGCTCCCCGTGTCCCAGCTACCCTACTGGACTGTCCAGCAGCCTCTTTCCTAGCAGTCTCTCCACTCATTCGGCGGTCGTCAGAATGAGGCCGTTGATCTACCCGTTCTTTACTGGCAGACGGATCCGAGAGCCCGAATCTCGCTCTAGGTGACCTGCGTGCAATGGTCTCCGTCGACTCCGTTTTAGGTGGTGGCTTTGGTACCACCCCGTATGACCTCATTCCTTTCACGGCCCATGTTCGTCGGGCGAGGCAGGAGGAGCATGATTGCTGCATGTTGATAATGCTTAACTTTGAGGGTGAGTAAATGCAATGGACCAGCTCGGTGGAGGTCTGTTCCTGAATTTCGAAACTTTCATCCTGGTCAAATATCATGCTCAACAATGATCCGTTCAATGCTCAATACAATAAGGAGCTTATGCTGAAAGAAACGGATATACATGACAAAGCAATACACAAGATATACAGTAAACAAAGATGTATGCCATAAGCGAAACCTGCTACCCATATGCAATCCCGTTTTTACAAGGATCACTAGGATAGAAAGAATTTTGAAAGGCCCATTCTAGTTAGGAAATTCCATCTCCCCCAACGCCATTCCTCCGCTTGATCTCCACGGTTGTTTTGTGTAAAGGAGGCGGATTGGTTATAAGTCGGGGTGAATATGTATGAAGAAGAGAGGAGATCCTTCGTTCGAGCATACAAGGGGGATGCGGCGGAAGTATTCTTATGACGTGGTATTTCATTTGTCAAATGACAGTGATGTTAATTTCGCCACTTTATACAATGGACGGTGAAAAGATAATACCGATCCAAATCCTGCCCTTCCCTCTCTGCTGCTCGACGTCGTAAGGATACCTTAACCATCAATATCAACTCATTAATCCGTATGTCCCCTGGCATCAGTACATGAGTCTTAGCTGATCTAGATCCTTCTTTCTCGACTACTCTCCCTCTCACTCTGCTTTAATAATACAACACGAAATTATCGCCATTTGTAAAATCTGCTCCATCCCGACTAAACTATCTCAAACGACCAAAATATAAACCTATCGTTTCGATTCTGTTGGACTTGTTGGATATTGGATATACGTTGGACTGGATACTGGATACTACATCACATTACACTGGATACTGGACATCGTTATACTGGACATTGGAATAAATAGGACAAAATGGCCGACGTTGAGATGTCTTCCTCCAAGCCCCGATCTAGTGCGTTATTCTCTCGGATGGAATGGAGGACAACACTGATAGTAGACCTCCGTTACGGTCAGAACAAGGGACGACCTTCCACCGTCATCCCCCGAGCTGTCCGACCCGCCAACAAGAAGGGTATCAAGACGTGAGTCACAATATCCCTCTCCGTCAGGATAGATTCCTCCTTGGTCCTCACTGCTCTGTGGGAAGGGATCAAGGCGGAACGATCAAGGAAAGAGGGACCACGCTAACCATCAGCGAGAAGAAGACTTTCGTCAAGTCCATCATCCGAGAGGTCGCTGGATTCTCCCCTTACGAGAAGCGAGTTATGGAGTTGTTGAGGAACTCAAAGGACAAGAAGGCTAAGAAGCTCACCAAGAAGAGGGTACGTCCAATACGCCGGCAGGCGGTCTTTTGTCGCAGCAAAGGCGTGCACTTTTGAGCGCACCTTTGTTCGACTTCGTCTCGCTCGGTGGCTGATAACTAGCTCGGCACACTCCTCCGATCCAAGAGAAAGATCGAAGAGCTCTCCAACGTTATCCAGGAGCAGCGACGACAGGCTGGTCACTAGATACTAGATTAGGTTTCTAGTGGTGTGGCTTGCTATGTATGGTTGATCGGGACTCATCGGCGCTTGCAGATTGGACCATACCACTGACCGAGACTCGGATACTGCTTATGGTCTTTGACCGACACTCGGATACAGCTTATGGTCTAATTGAATACATGCTGGTGACAATGCTATTATACGTGTATTTAATCTTTCGCACTCTCCCTTGATGGCATTGAAGACAGACTACGCCCGCATCCAAACATCCCCCTTCGTCTGGTTGGCACGCTGATTATTAACCTTCTCATCAGCAGCCCCATCCCTTCCCTCTGCAGCTGCTTTCTTGGCTCCCTCCCAATCCCAAATCCCATCTCTAAAGTAGTTTCCTCGATGTCTCCATCCGAACTGTCATCAGCGAGATCTCGAGCTTGCAAGAGAGCGAGTGGCAGAGCGAGTGGGCAGATGGAATGAGAGAAGCGAACGAAGTCCCATTCAGATGAAGGGCAAGAAAGAGCCAAGAGGAGGTCTAGGAGTGGAAGTAAGCAGAAAGAGGGGGAGAAGGAGGAAGAGGAAGAGGGAAAGAGAAAGAAGATAGACATACCTTAGCTAAACCCCCCGCTAACCCTAATCCCATCCCACCCAGTAATCCAGGAGCAGCAAAGAATGCTACTCCACTTCCTAATGTACCTAATATCGAACCACCTAGTAGAGCTGCTACTCCACCTACTGCTGCGTATTTTGCGTATCGAATTAGGCGGCGGATGATGTATCGGAGGACATATCTGATATCAGCTCTTCTCGTCTCTTCTCTTTAATTCCCTTATACACGTCTATATTCTAGCTCCCTATCCATCCTCTTTTCCCTTCTTCATGGCATTGATATTGATGAGGGAACATGAGGTGACATACCTTGTAGTAGTCAAGAAAGACCTCGTAGCAAGACTACTAGGCGCAACAGCAGCTCCACTCCCTAGAGCGAGATACGTCAGATTCGTCTTGGCCATCTGTAACCCTGTCTCCTGGGTGGAAGCTGGTGGTGGTTCTCTTGCTGTTGCCATGATAAATAGAGTGCAGTGTTAGGCAAAAGTGAATACGATCGCCGAAGCCGAAATAAGTTAAAAGGACGCGTATGACGACGATTTCAGATTCCAGCCAACAGCCTATAGCCACTCTAATTCTGGAATCCCCTTTTATTGTTGTCTCTTCATTCTTTCATACACTCGTCAAGATGGCACAAAGACCTTTTAGGATATTCGCCCTTCCCCTAGCTCGACTCCCTACACCCCACGCTCCTCCTAAACCAAGTAATACCCGCCCATTACCCACCGAACCCACTACAGAAACATCAACGCAAAAGCAATTACCATTAATCCTATATCAAGTATCTCAACCCGATTCCCCACCGCCTTCAGTAAATTCATCACGATACACTCTATCGGCACTTGCTAATCGAGGATTAAATGGTGCTCAGGATCAATGGTTGAAGTTGGGTACTAAGAAACCTGATTCTTGGTTATTTTGGTTTTATACGAAAGGGGAAGGGTTGATGGATAAGATTGAATATGAGGAATGGATGTTGAAGGGGATTCATGAAGGACGGGGGGTTAGTGTGTTGACCGAAGAGGAGAAGAAGGCTGGGAAGAGTCAGGAGAAGATTGAGGTGAGTCACAGGCCGTTAGGCCGTCTGTGATACTAGTCCTTGGGGCCTGTAAGCCTAGTATACCCCGGCTCGCCTTTCAGACCATAGGCGGCCAAGCTGTGAGACATCAAGAGCTGATTATAGATCAATCTCCTGAGACCCGAATTAAAGGATATGAAACTCCCACCACTACTACCAAACCTACATCAAATGCTACAAACGCGTATACCATACCACAAGAAGATGATGTGGAGATCTGTCATCTTGTAAGTCTTTCTCCTCTTCATTTCTACATCGCCTCCTTGTATCGGTTCTCATCTTTTGATGGAGGAATATTATCCACTTCCATCAAGCTCAGCTTGATATCCATCCACCCACATCCCTTCCTGCTCGACATGCATTCCAGCCATCTGGCTCTGCTCGACATACATCCCCGCTCATCTCGCTCCGCTCCATAGCTCGATGACTGACACCCAGCTCCCCCCTCACATGGCCATTCGCAATCATCCCCGTCCTACCCAATTTCCCACTATTCTACGTCCTATGGAGAGCATGGTCACATTACAAAGCATGGAAAGGAGCTTCATACCTCGATAATTTAATTAAATTGGAAATGATTACGGAATCACCTTCCAAGGAGTTGACGAAAATTTACGAATCAACTCCAACGACTACCACTTTCGCTACGAAAGAAGGAGAGGTGGAGAATCATTCTCCTGATGAGACTACTACATCGAAACCTATTATTGAGAGTAAAGGGGATGGTGGACCTGGATTGAATGCTGTAAAGAGTCAGATTGAGGGGATGAACCCACAGGAAAAAGGGGAGAAGGTTGGGTCTGGAGATGGGACACATACGCCAAAATCAATGGTTTACGATCCTTCCTCGTCTTCTTCGACAACAACCAAAGATGAAACTGCCAAGGAGGGCGGACGACACCCTTCGCTTTTGATCACTACGGAACAGATTCCAGAATTACAGAAGACGTTCGACCTTAGACCGGCCGAGGTACTTGATATTACCAGGGCTGTGGAGCAGGCTGATTTGAGAGCGAAAGCTGCTGATAGAGGGAGGAAGTCGGCTTCATAGGTCGTTTTACGTGGTTGGAGAGGGAGTAGGGGATAGATAGATGGATATACTACAGATCACACAATTCTTTCGAAGGGCATGTTTCGCGAGTCGAGATCAAATACATGCATACATACAGTACATATTTCACTTTGCGCACGAATCCGCAAGGTTCACACCATAACGTATAAGGAAGGAGAAATGGGCTAGTAAGGCTTGAACCTCTTTGATCGCTTTAATTCCTCGACCTTTGCTTTATCGTGGTCAAACTTGAGTCGCAGATCGGCCAGTTCTGTAATATCAGCACACCCCTCCACATACATGTAGTGAGAAGACTCACCCTTTCTCTTCCGATCAACCTTCTGGAACTTGTAAAAGTCTGTCAATGCCGCCGCACCACCCTTTGCCTCTTTCGGCCCCAAACCCCTCTTTGCAACTCCCACCCCCAAACTCTTTTTACCTTCATCACCTCTTCCTCCTGTTCTTCCATACCTCCCTCCGCGAACGACTACCGTGAACCCATCTTCATCAACAAGAGCACCTGCACCCTTCTGCCTAGCCCTCGAAGATAATAAGAGAGAGTGAAGACGATCGTATCGTTCCATGGAAGTATCTGCGAATACCTTGATAGCGGCATGAGAGGGTCTTGAGGTGGATTGAAGGGATTTGTAATATTCAATACCGGTTGGTAAGTCGTTTCCGTACTTTGGAAGAGAGATGGTTGGGCCAGAATACGACATGACTGAAGAAAGGGATTGTGTGTCTAGGAAAGTAATGTATGCGATATGACTCCCTGAAGGACCGTATGTGCGTGGGGTGAGGGCTGGGAGGGGCGTGACGGTAGGTATAGAAGGTGGTAGACCTTTATTACGTTTCGCTCGTCTTTTCTGTGACTTCGTCAATCCAGTCTGTCCATTATGGATGAATTGAGGTTCCTTCTTTTCCCCTTCCCCTCCTTCCTCCTCTGCTTCTTCCTCCTCTTCGTCCTCGCCATCGGATAAATCACTATCCTCCTCTTCAAGTGATCCTTTTACTGCTTTCTCTAATACATCCCCACTCTGTTCCCTTCCGAGGGTTACACCCTCTACAACTCCCCATTTCCCAAATATCAAACGTAGATCCCGCTCGGTAATATCGACAGGTAGATTGGTAGCGAATACCGTCCTATCCTCTTCGGACGAGGCGGAGGTGGAAGACGGTTTATGAGGTCGTACGTATATATAATGTGTTGTTGATGTCAATGGTCGTTTTGACGATGAGGGGATGGGGATTGGAGAAGGGATGGAGATTGGAATAGGATTGAAGGAAGAATATAATTTTACACTACTCTTCGATTTTGACTTTGAGCTGGTCTCAGGGGCGGATGTAGCTTTCAAGCTCGAGGTTGAAGCTTTACTACTTGCCTTGACCGGCTTTGATGTGCTTGGTTTGACCATTGTGAGCTATATACCGACTGCATTCATTCACCTTGCTGAAGACGATAGACTTGATCCAACTTTTTGATTCCGTCGACACAGCTACTTAATCACTCCCCCCCTCAAGGTGTTGTGCCTGATGACGTTAATTTGTAGATCATCTTTCTTCTTTTGGTATCAATCCTCTTACGGGGGTATGGCAGGTGGTAGTCGGGGCATTCGAGGAACTAACTTAGGGGCAACCGAACAGGGACCAGGTGAGACCATGACGCCTTGTCAATCACGGGTACCGAACAACTGCCCCGATAGATTCGGGATGGCTGGGCTTCTTGCCCCGAGAAGGAGACGAGGTGACGACATTAGCCGTATGTAACCGGTAAAAGTATCCCTACTGCCCTAATTAAGAGCCCTGGACTCATGTTCTTGACTTCTATCTTCTTGCCAATAACCATGATCAAGTCCAAGCTCTTACCGCTCCTCGCCATCCCGCTGGTGTTAGGGCAGAACGTCACTGAAACAGGTGCCCTTCCCTCTTTCTCACCTACTCCCGCCTCGACCTCCGTTCCCTCCGCTAGTAGTTCCCCAGAAGAATCAGTTCCTGGACAAGATAATTACCCAGTCGTTCAGGCATGGTGTGAAGATGGGAGTAATGCCACCTACTGTCCTGGTCCAGTCAGTCCCCATAACTAAAGAGGATTAGGCTGATGAGCTAGTTAATGCAGGATGTCCAATTGTCGCAGATCTTTCCGGATAGCAAGGTTCGTCACTTCATTAACATGACCGTATACTGATGCTAGACATTCGCGGACAAACCTACGAACGGAACTAGGAATGAAACTGTTGCTGCCTTTGAGGCTTTAGGGGGTAATATCACCGTTGCTCAATTGATTCAATTTGTTGAGGAGAATTTCGTGAGCCCTCTTTCTCAGTCATCAGTACTAGGCTGATGATAGCGCGGAGAAGGACTCGAACTCGAAGAAATCCCCATTGAAGGATTCAACCCCGATCCTGCTATTCTCGATGATATTTCCGACCCAATTTACAAAGCTTGGGTTAGTATTGTCAATTCATACTGGACTCTTCTCATCAGGTAAGTCACAACCATATCCTAAGCTTGCGAAGAAAGACTGATAAAAGGCAAACGAACGAAAGCGCAGTCTGTCAACCTGATGAATGTGATTCATCCTTGATTCCACTTAATAATACTATTGTCGTACCTGGTGGTCGATATCGGGAGATTTATTATTGGGATAGTTATTGGGTTTTGCAGGGATTGTTAAAGTCGGAGCTGTACGATTACGCTACCGATTTGATTAGGAATTTCATGGACTTTATCAGGGTACGTCTTCTTTGAGGAGATTCCAGCTGATGATAGGTCTACGGATTTGTACCCAATGGTGGAAGGTGAGTTCTGTCTCTCACTGGGTCATGCTGATGGGTAGGAAGTACTACCTCAACCGCTCCCAGCCTCCAATGTTTGTCCAGATGCTCAACCTCTACGTCCAAGAAACTGGAAACACCACCATCCTAACCGAAGCCCTACCCCTCGCCGATATCGAAATGAAATGGTGGGATTCCAATCGTTCAATAGAAGTAACATCACCATGGACAAACGAAACCTACACCGTATATCATTACAACGTTTTCGTAAACACAGCCCCCCGCCCTGAAGGATACCTTGAAGATTTCGAAACTGCAAATGGCGCTGAGCCTGCGCTCAATGAGACTGAGAAGGAGAAGTTGTATATCGAGTTGGCGAGTGGGGCTGAGAGTGGATGGGATTATAGTGTTAGGTGGGCTACTGAGAGGATTATTAATTTGGAGGAACAATTCCCGATTCTAAGGAAATTGGGGGTTGTAGCTACTATCCCTGTGGATCTTACTTCATTGATGAGAGGTAATCACGCTTTGGTACGTCCTCACTACAGCTTTCAAAATTTTGGTCATCTGACAAGTAGTTGGCGAACTTGTACCAAGTCTGGGGAAACGAGACCGAAAATAACAGTACCAA
>Ga0308160_10008161_pt1 | contig 10237 bp, 4 predicted proteins | sample PhyFR1_FD_201036 | JGI IMG/M metagenome (GOLD analysis project Ga0308160, IMG submission 201036) | Phyllosphere microbial communities from UC Gill Tract Community Farm, Albany, California, United States - DLSLF.R1 | ecosystem: Host-associated > Plants > Phyllosphere > Unclassified | place: USA...
CAAGAGCGCGGACTAAGATGCAAGGCGCAAAACATCATCATCGTCCTGTCCATGTGTACTTCGTCGTCCCATTTCATTGCACGGATTGTCGTTGCGGCTCCTGATGCAATGCCGACTTCGGCATTGCCGTTGCTGCTCCCGCGCCGGTACTAAGAGCGGGACATGGCGCATATCATTCCGACAGGCTGGCGCGAACTGGTTGCCACCGGCAGTGCACAGCGTGAGCTCGAGACGCTGGCCATCCTGGCAGCCGAACTCCCGGATACCTATACGGTGTATCACGGCGTACACTGGACCCGGATCGAAAAAACGGTGTCGACCTATGGCGAGGTCGACTTCATCGTCCTTGCCCCTGACGGACGTGTCCTCCTGATCGAACAAAAGGCGGGCTTCCTGGACGAGACGGCCGACGGCCTCGTCAAGGCTTACCCCGGCAAGAGCAAACACGTTGCCAGCCAAATTGTCCGCAGTGTCATCGCGCTGACGAACCGCTTTAGCCGCACAGGCGAACGCCTGTCCATTGACTACCTGTTGTATTGCCCGGATTATCAGGTCCGGCGTCCACAGACGGCCGGCCTCGAACCTGCCCGCATCGTCGATGCAACGCGCTGCGCGCAGCTGGCGATAATCATCCAGGAGATCCTTCCTGCCTGTGCAGAGACACCACGACGCGAACAGGTTGCGCACTTTCTCGGCGATGTGCTCGAGCTTATACCAGATGCGGGCACGGCCATCGGCCAGGCCACCCAGCTGGTGTCGCGCCTGTCGGGGGGACTGGCAATCTCGGCCCGTCAACTCGAGTTCACGCCGTTTCGCCTTCGTGTCTTGGGCACAGCCGGCAGCGGAAAGACTCAGCTGGCGTTGGCGGAGTGCCACGACGCGGCCCGAGCTGGGCAGCGTGCGTTGTACGTGTGCTTCAACCGCCCGCTCGCCGATCATATGCAGCGCCTGATGCCATCCAGTGTCGATGTCGCCAGCTTCCACATGCTGGCGGATCGTTTCGCGCGCGACCATGGCGTAGTGCCTGACTACCACGACGCCGGAGTATGGCGCCACTTGGAAGAGCAGTTGCTGCACACGTCCGTTCCCGCGCACTGGCGCTATGACCTGGTCATCGTCGATGAAGGACAGGATTTCACGCCGTCCTGGCGCGACGCCGTGTTGCGGCTGCTGCATTCAGAGGGCCGTGCAATCTGGCTGGAAGATCCAATGCAGAACCTGTACGGCCGTCCCCCGGTGTCACTGGACGGATGGGTGACGCTGCGCTCGAACGCGAACTACCGCAGTCCACGCGATATCGTCGACCTGCTGCTGCGCCTCGGCGCCGTGCAGCGCAGCGGCGCGCCGGTTCTGGCATCCAGTCCATTTGACAGCGCCCGGCTTGAATTCCTCACCTATCGCAACGGCGACACGAGCGACATGTTCGCCCGCACCAAGGAGGCGATCCAGAGCTGCCTGCAAGGCGCATTCGGCGTCCAGGATATCGCCCTGGTGTCGTTCCAGGGCCGGAGCCGCTCGTCATTGCTTGGCTTGGACGGTCTCGGCGACTTCACACTGCGCTCGTTCACGGGCGCCTACGACGCGGCTGGCGCGCCGGTACTGCGCGACGGCGAGCTGCTGGTGGAATCGGTGTACCGCTTCAAGGGGCAAACGGCTCCGGCCGTGGTGTTCACCGAGATCGATTTCCTCGAGCTCGACGAGGCGTGCTGGCGGAAGCTGTTCGTCGGGATGACGCGGGCCCGCCTGAAGCTGGTGCTCGTGCTCAGCGAACAGGCCGCGGCCATCCTGATCGACAGGCTGGGCTAGCCCGGGGCGCTGAACGGCCGGCCCGGCCATGTTCGGCGGCAGCGCCGCCCCGTCATCCACGACATCCATTCAACCATCGTCCATGTCTTCGAATTTCACTCCCGGCTTCCTCGCTATCCACAGTGATCGGATGGAACACCTGCGCGACACGGTCTTTGCCTGGTTGCGCGACAATCCACCGTTGCCACTCGAGCAGGAGACCTTCCTGGTGCAGTCGAACGGCGTGGCCGAATGGCTGAAGGTATCCATGGCCGAGCGGCTCGGCGTCTGCTCGGGCGTGCGCATCATGCTTCCCGCACGCTTCCTGTGGGGCGCTTATCGGCAGGTGCTCGGTCCGCAGGCCGTACCCCGCCGCTCCCCGTATGACCGCGAACCGCTCACCTGGCGCCTCATGCAGATGCTGCCGGCACTGCTCGAGCAGGACGATTTCGCCCCGCTCGCCTTTTTTCTGAAGGACGGCTCTTTCGAGCGGCGCCTGCAGCTGGCACAGAAACTGGCCGATCTCTATGACCAGTACCAGGTGTACCGGGCCAACTGGCTGGCCAGGTGGGCCGACGGCGACGCGGTGACGATTGATGTCAGGGGGCAGGCGAGTCCACTGCCGGACGGACAGGTATGGCAGGCCCGGCTCTGGTACGCACTGCGCGCTGCAGGCAGCGGCGATGGGGCACAGAGCGGACGGGCCGACGTGCACCAGCAGTTCATCGAGCGCCTGGGTTCGTCCTGCACGCTGGATGCTGACCTGCCGCGCCGCATCGTCCTGTTCGGCGTGAGCTCGTTGCCTTACCAGACGCTGGAGGCGCTCGGCGCGCTGGCCCGTCAGCGCCAGGTGATCGTCGCTGCCCCAAATCCGTGCCAGCACTACTGGGGGGACATCATCAGCGGCCGAGAACTGTTCAGGGCGCAGCGCCGCCACCAGCGCCCGTCGCCGCATGGCGGCGACCTGTCGACGACTCCTTTCGAACAGATGCATGCGCACTGCCATCCGCTGCTGGCTGGGTGGGGAAGGCAGGGGCGGGACTTCCTCCGCATGCTCGACGAGTTCGACGACGTCCAGAGCACGCAGCGCGACTTTCCCTCGCTTCGCGTTGATGTGTTCAGCGAAGGACCCGGCGCCAGCCTGCTCGGCCAGGTGCAGGCGGCGATCCGCGACATGCAGCCGGTCCATCCGGAACCGGAAGCACGGCCGCCCTACGATCCCGCGGATGCTTCGATACGCTTCCATGTCGCTCACAGCGCCCAGCGCGAAGTCGAGATCCTGCACGACCAGCTGCTGACGATCTTTGCGCGCAACGCGGAAACCGGCAAGCCGGGGCAGGCTGCGGCCCCGGTCCGGCCCCGCGATGTCATTGTCATGGTGCCGGACGTCGACAAGTTTGCACCCGCCATCCGCGCCGTGTTCGGCCAGCATCGCAGCGGCGATGCGCGCCATATCCCGTTCGACATCGCCGATGTCTCCGCGCGCCGAAGTTCGCCGCTGCTGGTGGCGCTCGACTGGCTATTGCGTCTGCCGCGACAGCGTTGCCTCCAGAGCGAGGTGCGGGATCTGCTCGATGTTCCCGCCATTGCGGCGCGCTTCGGCATTACCGAGCAGGACTTGCCACGTGTCGCCCAGTGGGTCGATGCAGCCGGGGTGCGCTGGGGTCTCGACGGGAAGCACCGGGAAGCCCTGGATTTGAGGCCGGCAGGAGAGCAGAACGCATGGATGTTCGGCATGCGGCGGATGCTGCTCGGCTACGCAAACGGCGCCGGGACGCATTTCGACGACATCGAGCCGCTGGCGCAGGTAGGTGGGCTCGACGCCGCGGTGGCAGGCGCGCTAGCCAGGTTCGTCGATACACTGATCTTCTGGCGCCAGGACCTGGCGCGGTCACGCACGCCGGCGGAGTGGGGCGCCGCCGCGCTGCGTTTGCAAGAGGCCTTTTTCAAGACGACGGACGAGAGCGATGGGCTACTGCTGACGAAGTTGCAGATGGCACTGCAAAGCTGGCTCGAGGATTGTGCCGCGGCCCGATTCGGCGAACCGGTGCCGGTCGCGGTCTTGCGCGAAGCATGGCTGGGACTGATCGATGAGAAGTCGCTGCACCAGCGCTTCATCTCCGGCGGCGTCACCTTCTGCACCCTCATGCCGATGCGCGCCTTGCCCTACCGCGTCGTGTGCCTGGTCGGCATGAACGATGGCGACTTCCCGCGGCGCAGCCATGGCGCCGACTTCGACTTGCTGGCGCTGCCCGGCTTCGCGCAGCCGGGCGATCGTTCACGCCGCGAGGACGACCGCTACCTCATGCTGGAAGCCCTGCTGTCGGCACGCGACCATCTGCATGTCAGCTGGGTGGGTCGCAGCGTGCGTGACAACAGCACGCAGCCGCCATCGGTGCTGGTGGCGCAGTTGCGCGACTACCTGAAAGCTTGACCTGGCAGACCTGACGGTCGAGCACTTCCTGCAGCCTTTCTCGCGCCGCTATTTCGAGGAAGGACACGCGCACACCCACGCAAGCGAGTGGCGTGCAGCGCACGCAGCGCAATCCCGTCCGGCCCGACAGGACCTGCCGCCGTATACGGCCGAGCAGGGACCGCTGACGTCCAAGGACCTGAGCCTGTTCATGAGCCAGCCCGTCAAGCAGTTCTTCGGGCGCCGCCTCGGTGTATGGTTCAGGAACGAGGCGCTGGCCGGGGCCGACGACGAACCGTTCGCGCTCGACGCGCTCGAAGAGTACAAGATCTGCGAACTGCTGCTGGCCGACAGCGGTCCTTTCGAAGAACTGGACGCGGTGCTCGCGCGACTCGATGCCGGCATCGAACGCTTGCGGCGCGAAGGCCGGCTTCCGATCGGGCACGCGTCGGAGAAACTGCGCGAGCTTTGGGTCGCCGAACTGGCGCCGGTGCGGCGCGCCTGGATCACGCTGAACCAGCACTTCCCGCACATACATGAGAGGCAACGAATCTCGCTTCAGTGCGGCGCGCAGGCAATCGAGGACTGGATCGACCAGATCCGGTCGGATGGCGCGGAGGAAGTCTGCCTGTCTCTGACGCCGAGCCGGCTCCAGGTCGAAAAGAGGGCGCTTCCCACCAAGAAGCACCTGCGCGTCGAAAAGCTCATCCCTCTGTTTGTACGCCAGCTGTTGGCCTCGGCCGAAGCCCGGCCCGTGACCTGCTATCTGGTCGGCCGCGACAGCATCGTGCGGCTCTCGAGCATCGACCAAGCCAGCGCGCGGGAGCAGCTTCATGCGCTGGCCGCCCTCTGGCGCCAAGGCATGGACGCCCCGCTTCCAACCGCCTGCAAGACGGCACTGGCGCGGTTTGGTGGGGGGGCAGCGCGGGCAAAATTGACGTACGACGGCCCCGAAATCGCCACTGGCAACGCGATCCGCGAAAAAGACGAGCCTTGCCTTGCACGCATGTGGGGAAACTACGCGGAGCTCGAGGCCGAGCCTGGCCACGAGGACGTCTCCACTCGGCTCTATCAACCACTCCTCGAATGGGTTGCCAGTAGCGTCGAGGTGTTCCCCCTGGATCACGCGTTTCATCCGGTAGCCACAGCATGAGTCACTCACTGAATCCCCTGTCATTTCCACTCCATGGCACGCGCCTGATCGAGGCCAGCGCCGGCACCGGGAAAACCTATACTATCGCGGCCCTGTACCTGCGCCTGGTGCTTGGTCACGGCGATGCGCAATCGGGCCGGCAAGGTCCATTGCAACCTGCCGAAATCCTGGTCATGACCTTCACCAAGGCAGCCACCCGTGAGCTGTCGGACCGCATCCGTGCCCGCTTGGTCGAAGCGGCCGAGTACTTCCGCGGAACCACCGCGGACGCTCACGATGCGTTCCTGGAGGCGCTGCTCGATGACTATCGCAGCGACCTCGCAGCGCGTACCCGTGCCGCCCACCATCTCATGCTGGCGGCCGAATCGATGGACGACGCGGCCGTATTCACGATCGACGCATGGTGCCAGCGCATGCTGCGCGAGCACGCCTTCGACAGCGGGGCGCTGTTCGATGAGGATTTGATCGAGAGCGAAGACGCGTTGCGCCATCAGGCCACCCGCGACTACTGGCGCAGCCATGTCTACGCGCTGCCGGCCGCCCGGTTCGACGCCTTGCATTGCGAGTGGCAGCACTTCAGCCGGTTCGACAAGGCGGTGCGCGGGCTGATCGAACTTGCCGGCCTGGTCGACGATGCCGGTGCCGGGGAGTCGCTGACGGCCTACCTGGAGCGCATGGAAGCGCAGGTGCTGGCAAGCCTGGCGGCCGCGAAGCGCGCCTGGCGCAACGACGTCGAGGCAATGGCAGGATGGTTCGCGCAGAACCGCGTCAACCTGAGCGGCACGGTCTACAACAGTGCCACGGTCGATGCCTTTTTCGCCGGCCTGCGGTCGTGGGCGCATGATGCGGGCGCCGTGCGTCCCGATGCGGCGACGATGGCGAACAGCCTGTGGGACAAATGGGACAGGGCATCGCTCGTTGGAGGGCTGAAGAAGAATCGCAGCTTCGACGGCGAGCCCCCCGCCGCATTTTTCCAGGCCGCCGACCTGAAGCGGCAGCTGGATGTATTGCCGGGGACCAGGCAGTTCGTGCTGGCCCACGCGGCCATGGCCATCGCCTGCCGCATGCAAACCCTGAAGGCGGACGCACGCCAGTTCAGCTTTGCCGACATGCTGGCGCGCCTGAAAGCCGCACTCGAGGGAGAAAACGGCAGCGCGCTGCGTCGCCGCATCGTGGCGCGCTACCCGGTGGCCCTGATCGATGAGTTCCAGGACACTTCTCCCGACCAGTACCGGATCTTCGACCTGCTTTACGGCGTCGCCGCGAACGACGCCGACCTGGGCCTGTTCCTGATCGGCGACCCCAAGCAGGCGATCTATGGTTTCCGCGGCGCCGATATCCACAGCTACCTCGCCGCACGCCATGCGACAGAAGGGCGGCACTACTGGCTGGGTACCAACTTCCGCTCGACCGCCGGCCTGGTCGAAGCGGTCAACCAGCTGTTCCTGCATGCGGAAGGCAAGGACACCCGGGCGGGACATCCGAGCGGGGCATTCGGATTTCGCGACGGCCGGCACGATCCGCTGCCGTTCCAGGAGGTCGCGGCCCGCGGCCGCGGCGAACGCCTGCAGCGGGGCACGCTCGAGCTTCCGGCGATGAGCGTGTCGGTGGCGGTTCCGGAGGAAGCGCTCAACACTGCCGGCACGCAGCGCTGGCTGGCACAGCACTGCGCGCAACAGATTGTCGAGCTGCTCAACGATCCCGGGGTGGCGTTTTACTCGCCAGGAGACCAGACCCGGGTACGGCCTGCCGACGTGGCGGTGCTGGTGCGGAACCGCTTCGAAGCGGCAGCGATCGGGGCAGCGCTGGATGCGCGCGGTGTGCCGCATGTGTTTCTGTCCGACGCGGATTCGGTGTTCGCAAGCCAGGAGGCAGCTGACCTGCTGCGCTGGCTGCGCGCGATCGCCAGTCCCCTCGACGGCGCCCTGGTGCGCTGCGCTCTGGCGACCCGCAGCGCGCACATGCCGCTCGCCGACCTGGCGGCGCTGACGGTCGACGACCTGGCCTGGGAGACCTGGGTCGAACGGCTCAAGGAGCTGAAACAGGTCTGGCAGCGATTCGGCGTGCTGGTGATGCTGCGCCGCTTCCTGCATGTCCTGCAATTGCCTGAGCGCTTGCTGATTCGGCAAGGGGGCGAGCGTTCCTTGACCAATCTGCTGCACCTGGCCGAGGTTCTGCAACGGGAGAGCCAGCGCCTGGATGGCGAGCAAGGGCTGGTGCGCTGGATGGGGCAACAGATCGATGGCAGCGTCAAGACCGCGGACGAGTACATCCTCCGACTCGAAAGCGATGCGCAGCTGGTCAAGATCGTCACCATCCATAAGTCGAAAGGGCTCGAGTACCCGCTCGTGTTCCTTCCGTTTGCAGCCGCATGCCGCCCTGTCACCGACGCAAGGCGCGATTATCTGGAATACCGCGACAGCGAGGCGGGACGGCGGCGGATCGATTTCGGTCTTTCGGAAGAAGTGTGCGCCGCCGCCGACCGCGCCCGCCTGGAAGAAGAGATCCGGATGCTCTACGTGGCATTGACCCGTGCACGCCACGCGCTGTGGCTCGGCGTGGCCGACGCGCGGACGTTCAAGGATTCGGCGCTGGGCTACCTGGCGAACGGCGGCGCCGTCGTCAACCCCGGCGAACTGCGCAGCGTGGTCGCTGCCATGGCGGCCGGGTGCGGGCAGATCGTCGTCAGCGACGTGCCCGCCAAGGTCGAGACGACGCGCCTTGTCCATGCCGACACCTTGCCGGCGCTGCGCCCGGCGCAGGACTACCGCCGACCGGGCAGCCAGCCTTGGACGGTGGCCAGCTACTCGTCGATCGTCAAGACCCTTGCGCAGACGCAAACGCAAGCGCCGGCGGAGGCGCCGACGACGCCGATCGCGCAAAAGATGGTGGAGCAGGAAGGCGCGCCCGCGCCGGCAGTGCCGGCCCGGTCCGCCATCCGGCATCGCTTCCCCCGTGGCGCCTTGCCTGGCTTGTTCATCCACGAACTGCTCGAATGGATGCTCGAGGAAGGATTCGCGCACGCCGGCCAGCCCTGGTACCGCGAGCAGATCATCGGCCGTTGCGAGCGCAGCGCATGGAGCGAGTGGAGCGGCGAACTGGCCGGCTGGCTGGAGCAGGCCGTGCAAACGGTGCTGCCGCCACTGGGCGCGCCCCTGGCCGCCGTCTGCCAGAGCCGGGCGGAAACCGAATTCTGGATCCCCACCGCGCAACTGCGCACCGCGGAGCTTGACCGTCTGTGCCAGATGGCGGTGTGTCCCCACCTGGCGCGTCCGGCATTGTCGCCGCGTGAACTGGGCGGTATGCTGCACGGCTTCATCGACCTCGTCTTCGAACACGATGGACGCTATTGGGTGCTGGATTACAAGTCGAACTCGCTCGGCCCCGATGACGAGGCCTACCATGCCGCAGCCTTGGAGGAAGCACTGGTGGCCAAGCGCTACGATGTGCAGGGCATGATCTACCTACTGGCCCTGCACCGACTTCTCAAGACCCGCCTCGGCAAAGCCTACCGGCCCGAGCACCAGTTGGGGGGAGCGCTATTCCTGTTCCTGCGCGGGACCGGCAATCCCGTCACGCGTGGCTGCTGTCCGCTCCTGCCCGACCTGGCGCTGCTCGAACAACTCGACCGCCTGCTTCCTGCACCTGAACTGGAGAACGCCGCATGACCGCCGCCGCTTTGCTGGATCAACTCGACGCCTGCGCCGACGAGGGCATGCTGGGCAGGCTGGGGTGCGCATTCGCACGATTCATTGCAAGCCTCGAACCGACGCCGCCCTGCGTCCTGCTCGCCTGCGTGCTCCTGTCCGAACTCGAAACCCGTGGCGACACCTGCCTGCTGCTCAATGATCTGGTCGACGATCCGTGCGCGAAACTGCATCTGGGGCCGGAACACTGCCAGGCATTGCATGCGGCGATCGGCGGCTTTCCGTCCTCGGCCACGGCATGGGCGGAGAAACTCGCCGCATGCCGGCAGGTCTACGCCCCCGGCAAGGATGACTGCAACCAGCCGCTGGTCCTGGCCCACGGGCGCCTGTACCTGCGCCGTTTCTGGCGTGCTGAAAGCAGCATCGCGCAACTGGTGGCGCAGCGTACCGGGAGCCCGCACCTGGTGGATGAGCGCCAGGTCAGGACGCTACTCGGCCGCCTGTTCCCGCAAGAGCCCGAACAGGGCCCGGACTGGCAAAAAGTTGCGTGTGCAATCGCAGCGCGCAGCGATCTGTCGCTGATCACCGGCGGCCCCGGTACCGGAAAGACCTATACGGCGGCCCGTTTGCTGGCGCTCCTGTTTGCACTCGCACCGCAACCGGAGCGTATGCGTTTCGCGCTGGCGGCGCCTTCCGGCAAGGCGGCGATCAGGCTCAAGCAATCGATCGATCACGCCCTGTCCGAACTTGGCCGCGGCACCGGCCTTGGCATCGACGTCGCCGGCTTGATGGCAGCCCTGCCTGCCTCGCGCACATTGCACAGCCTGCTTGGCGCGAACCCGGAAACCCGTACTGTCCGCCATCACGCCCATTGTCTGCTGGACGTCGACGTGCTGGTGGTGGACGAAGCCTCGATGATCGACCTCGAGATGATGGCCGACCTGCTCGCGGCCTTGCCGCGCCGCGCCAAGCTGGTGCTGCTCGGCGACAAGGACCAGCTGCCCTCGGTCGATGCCGGCTCGGTGCTGGGCGAATTGTGTGCTGATGCCCATGGCGGCCACTATGATCCCGACACAGCCGACTATGTCCTGCGCGCGACCGGGCAAGCCCTGCCGCCGGAGATGCTTACCGGTGGTCCGGCCCTGGCACAGCGCACGATTATGCTGCGCAAGAGCCAGCGCTTCGGCGGCGCCATCGGCCGCCTCGCACTTGCCGTGAATGCGAACGACGTCGCGGCTA
>Ga0308160_10008164_pt1 | contig 10235 bp, 15 predicted proteins | sample PhyFR1_FD_201036 | JGI IMG/M metagenome (GOLD analysis project Ga0308160, IMG submission 201036) | Phyllosphere microbial communities from UC Gill Tract Community Farm, Albany, California, United States - DLSLF.R1 | ecosystem: Host-associated > Plants > Phyllosphere > Unclassified | place: USA...
CTCCGACCAATAAACGCACAGGACGTTATGTGGGAGAAGGGTCGAGTACCAGTAAAAAGGCGAAAGCGGTAGCCGAGGTGAATGTCGACAGGAAAGACAAGTTTGGAGATGGGAATGTGAATATGGGAATGGGCGCGGACGATTTCGACGATGTCGAATTCTTCGAAGGGGTCGATTTCGATTCGTTGGAGGTACCGACTTCTGCGCACAACTCCGCCTCTGCTTCTGGGTCGACCTCGAATTCGGAGTCAAAAACCTCCGCTGCGAGTTCCAAACCAACCACGTCCAAGACCACTCGTCCGGATCAAACCGCCAAATCCACAATACCAGACCCAGGCAGAGCTTTCCGCCCATCCTCCACTTCCACACACACATCTACAATTACAACGACCAAAACCCCCTTCCAACCTTCGTCCAGCCGCCAATCATCCCCTCCGAGCGATATCCTCGCCATGCTAGATGATCAACTCCGCCCCGATCAATTGATGATGATTACGGACTTGACCACTGCAGAACAGGAATTTTACAAGAATCACTGGAGGAGAGGGGCTGATAAAGTCAAGAAAAGGCAGGAGGATTATTGGAGTGATGGCGAGGATGGTGGTGGACCACAACCCAAAAAGGCTACGAAGCGAGCACCTGCAAAAAGGGGATTTAGGGGACGTGGACGCGCAAGGGGAAGAGGAAGGGGGAGGAAGTAAGCATGGCATGGCATGAGACGGTAGTGCGATGTGTAATATTGACAAAAGACGCGTACATTCGTAATGTTGTAATGGAAACTCATGATCAAACTAGATTGTACACACAGTAAATTGACTCTGAGATCGTGGTATAAATTATGTAAACTGTACTCGTACACCGACCGTGGTTTCACCTATCTCCTCCTCCTGTTGGGCCTATTGTCTGGCTTGTCGTCGTCCAGGAACCCAGCCTTTTCGAGCGCATCTCTAGCTGCTTGATTGATTAATTTGAATCGATCAGGTCCGAGTAGTGTACCGCCATACCACCTCGAGACGACTACTAGGACGTTTTCGAGATCGAGGATTTCTAGCAGGTGGGCGAGTCGGCCTCCAGCGGCGGATTCTCCATCGTCATCGCAGTCTGTATAATCAGCGGCTTTTCACGGAAATAGAAAAGAGACGTACCCGAGCTGATAACTTTGCCCGCGGCTCCGCCGACTTCCTTTGCGATTCGATAAGCGAATATAGCAGGATGAGCAGCTTTGGCCACCTTCTTGTCGCTCAGAAGTTCATGAATAACCAGAGGTACTTGTTTTTCGCTAGTAACCCGCACAGCATGGCCCTGAAACGTACTCCTCCTTTCGACGATAGGTTCGCAGGAAATAATTTCCAATCCTTCCGGTAACTGATCATCCCCATTATCCCCATCTTCGCCATACGAGAATGTCTCTCTAGGACTGGGTCGTCGTGGTGGTTCTAGATCCGTAGCACCATCGTTATGATTCAAGTCGAGGGTCGCAAGTGCATCTTGGATATGGGAGGATGCGAATGGAGAAGCTTTAGCAAGGTAGTCGCTCGCTTGGTATTGGGCGATTTTTTCGGCGTGTCGTAGTTTCTCGCCTTCTTGTCCGGTTGATAGATGGGCGGCGTACCATTCCTTGGCTAGGTATTGGACATGCACGAGTCCTTCGAAAACGCATACGTCTCCGGGAGTGAATGTGACGCCGGCAGAGCTGATGAAAGTTCGGGTGGTAGTACCGACTGTTTGTTCAGCTTGTACCCAAGGAGGTCTCGGCTGAAACACTTACACAAATCGGTGTCGATTGAGAAATTACCCAGATACCTGCCGAGCAATTGCAGTTGTGGTGGGGAACTGTTTGGGTATGTAGGTGGTAGACTGACCATGACTCGCATTGAAGGAGACTTGTCTGGCATCGACGCTTTGTCCACCCCGCTCAACACCTCCCCATCCTCCCAAATAGGTAGACTGACTTCGTACCGTATCCTCTCTCCTGGAGAGTATCCAATCTCTTCATTCAACATGGCAGCATCCCACATGACACTATCACGCGTCGTGCCCCTTGGTGGGGGTTTCTTGGTGGGCTCGTAATCCGGATGAAAGGAGGACGGTCGTGAAGAGATACTGAGCTTGACGCTTTCTGGGCCGTATATAGCGAGAAGAGCTTCGAGTTCGTAGCCGATAGCCATTAGGTTCGGGTCACTATCTGCATGCTCGGATGAGACTAGATGGTCGATAAACTGTCGTCAGAGGATGTCTTTGGATTTGGAGTGGTAGGTAATCTCACTCGTTGCAGTGTTCCTTTCGGATCCCGTAGTTCTCCCGGTAGTGTCCTTGCCGAATCCTGAGAACTTCGAGGATCGTCCTCGCCAGTCATCGAGACGGATTGAGGATTCCCATTTCCCATTGCGAATCTTGCAGTCAAGGAAGGCGGCGGCGAGGTATGAAATCGAAGTGTATCGCTCCTTCGTGCCGAATCGACCGCTGGCAAAAAGGGTTTCGCGTCCGCCATTCAATGACTATGCTGGTGGTAGGGATGGATTGTAGTTGATATCTGATCTAAACAATGAGGATTTAGAGGTATCAAGTGCAGTAAAAGAATAGATGGATCGATTGGATGGCGTATCCTGTGTTGTCGTTGTCGAATTCGGCGTGTCTGATCCGGGCTTTGTATCGAACGCTAAATTTCGGGTGAGACAATCGTGTTTTGGATGACGTGCGGAATAATCCTAGCGGGTCGACTTGGAAGGTGTGGTTATATATATGGCTATAGGTTCATGATGGTATGCATGGTAGCTTGCACCTACCTTCTTGCAGTGACGACGAGGTCGTTGGTACGTTAAGGAAGCATCCGAGCAAGGGGTAAAGGGGGGGAATGCATACAGTAGATTGGACGCGACGTGGAGAAGCTCACCTGACTACTCACACTGAACCTATACATACATTGACCATCTATAACCATGTCATTGGCAAGGAAGAGGAGGAACGATAGGGCAGAGTCACCATCACTACCTCACCCTCATTCTGCCCATGTGGATGCAGACGAAAAGGTATGCACCTGCCCCTTTGCCAACAGCTCCTTTACCTGAGCTAAAATACCAAAGCGTCGCTCCCCAATCCCACGAGTTCGAGAAACCACACTCGACCGAGAACGACTTACATCATGGGCAACAGCACTCGCTCTCACCGTCGTAGCGTTCATTGTTCGATTCTACCGGATTTCTGAACCTGATCAAGTCGTCTTTGACGAGGTCCACTTTGGTGCTTTTGCAGGACAATACATTAGGAGGGAATATTACTTTGATGTCCATCCTCCTCTTGCGAAAATGATGAATGCCCTGGCGGCTTATGCGGTGGGATTCAAGGGGGATTTCGGATTTGATTCCATTGGAGATAGCTATACTTTGAACAATGTAAGTGCGTCCTTTGAGCTGTGAGATGGGGTCTCACAAGCAGGTACCCTACGTCGGCATGAGGGGTTTCTGCGCTTTGATGGGAGCTATCACGATACCAGTCGTCTATGCGACCATGCGGGAATCGGGCTACCCCATCGCCATTGCCGTCTTTTCCGCCTGCTTGATCCTCTTTGGTATGTCCAGCTGCCGAGTCCGTTGATCAAGCTGATATGTAGACAACGGACACGTCATTCAAACCCGACTCATCCTCCTCGATGCCGCTTTGGTCCTCTTCATGTCCCTCTCGGTCCTGTGTTATGTCAAATTCCACCAACAGCGATACCGAGAATTCACACGGACATGGTGGTTCTGGCTCCTTGCGACTGGAACTTCGTTGGCGTGCACTCTTGGCTGCAAGATGGTCGGCCTTTTTACCTTTATGAGCATCGGGGCTGCCGTCTTGTATGACCTGTGGGAGATTCTGGATGTCAAGAAGGGACACACCATGGTATGTTGAACCCTTTGTTTTGGGGGAGCGGCGCTGAAATGCTAGGCCTACTTCAACCGACATTTCGCATACCGGGTCGTTGGTCTCATTGTCGTCCCATTCTTCCTCTACCTCTTGTTTTTCTGGATTCACTTCAAGGTTCTCATCTACTCTGGACCCGGAGATACATTCATGTCGCCCGCTTTCCAAGAGACTCTTCAAGGCAACGAGCTGCTTCTCAACTCTCAAGGTGAGTCTGATGAATTATAACATTTGGCTGATGGCAGAAATCCGATACTTTGACACGGTCACGATTAAACACAAGGATTCCAAGCAATTTCTGCACTCGCATGTCGACAAGTACCCCTTGAGATACGATGATGGCCGAATCAGTTCCCAAGGTCAACAAGTCACTTGTTACCCTCACAACGATACGAATAATCAATGGCAGATCTTGCCTACCAAGGATATCCCCGAGACGGGTCGAGGACGAGTCGTTCGACATTCCGACGTTATCCAGCTCAAGCACATTGTAACCGAAACACTACTCCTCACGCACGATGTCGCTTCCCCGCTCATGCCTACCAACCAGGAGTTCACCACCATCAGCCCCGACAAGGAGGACCGAAGGAACGATACCCTTTTCCAGCTCCAACTGTCAGACGCACACGACGGTACCGCTTGGAAATCCCTTTCTGGCCATTTCAAACTCCAACATCTACCAACCAAAGTCCTACTCTGGACACACCCAAAGGCACTGCCAGAATGGGCATACAGCCAACAAGAAGTCAACGGAAACAAGAACCTACAAGACAAGACGACATTCTGGTACGTCGATGAGATCATTGCCGATGGGACCGGAAACGATTTCAAGAACCGAACAGTCCACGTCGAGCCCAAAGTCGTCAAGAAGAGGAGCTTTGTCAAGAAATTCGTCGAATTGCAGATCTTGATGCTTCAGCATAATGCCGGATTGACGGCTGATCATCCATACGCCTCGGATCCTATCGAATGGCCATTCTCGCTCAGTGGAGTTAGTTTCTGGACCAACAATGAGAAACAACAACAGATCTACATGATTGGAAACTTGCTTGGATTCTGGATTTGTTCGGTCGGAGTATCGATCTTTGTAGGGATCATGGGGGCTGATATGCTTGCTCGTCGTCGTGGTCTGGACCCTATCGAGGACAGTAAGTCTACGTGTCTTCGTTCGAAACGTCAGCTAACGCTATAGACATTCGAAATAGGTTGTACCGCAACACCCTATTCTACTTGGGAACATGGGCATTCCACTATTTCCCATTCTACCTCATGTCCCGTCAAAAGTTCCTACATCACTACCTACCCGCCCACCTCGCCTCTGCGCTCGTAGCGGGTTCAGTCCTCAACTTTATAGTGGTCGAAACGGTAAACTACCCAATTTCAGCATTGGGACCCAAAACTCGAATGAGGCCTGCAATCAGGGCAAACATGTCGAAAGCCGCTTTGGCAGTCACGTTGGGATTGATTGCGGTGGTCATTGGGATGTTCTTGTGGTTGGCTCCGTTGACTTATGGGTTCCCGTAAGTTCCTCCTCTTTGTGACGTGGGCTGGGAACTGATGTGACAGAATGACTGGGGAACAGGTTAATGCGCGAAAAATGCTTTCGAGCTGGACTCTGCACTTTGAAGCGAAGAAGACGCATGAGCTCGGGTAGACCAGGCGTACTCAACATATCGGAGGGGAGAGGACACAACCTATGCATAGAGATGTAGATGGCTTGCTGATCGTCTTGAGACTGAGCATGCTTGTGACGTGGTGACATATATACATCGTAAACAACATACGGTAGAAAAACAACGCTCATATACAACGTCTCGTATGATCAATTACAACATGATGAGCTGCAACATTTCTTCCTCGTTACCATCCCCACCGATATCACCGCCTTTATGAGCGGCACTGACCACGTTCTCCATATCCTCCACCACTTGATCACCTTGTTCTTCCTCCTTGAGATAGATTGATGTTCCATTACGGACTCCCTGAGATAAGATGCGCGACTCGACAGTATCTTGGGTAGAGTAGCAGTAGACTGTCGTTTCTTCTTTTTGACCCAGACTATGGGTCAGCTGGGGTCATTGTTTAGTGTATTCGTTAGCTTACCGATCAACTCGACCGATTGCTGGATGGGTCAGCTGAGTCCAATTTCAGATGTGATAGCTACATACCTTGAAGTTCGAAGGAATGTTTCAAAACAGGTTCGAGGAGATGTACAACCCGACAAGAGGTGAGTGTCAGACCAGCACTATCATATCAGACAGATCCTGAGAATGAATGAAAGGGTCACTTACCTCTCCCTCTCGGCGTGTAGGAGGAATACGGTAATCGATTCGTCCTTGTGGAATCGCTCGACCGTATCTCCAGCTTGTTTCCCACCCTTGTCGAGGGCGACGAAAGATATGCCATTCGCTTTTAATGCCTGAATGACGACTGGCATGATCAGCTTCCTTTCCGGTGCTGAAGGAGGGGTAACGTACTGAACAGACTGTCTGACCAATTTGAAAAAACGACATGGCGAGCAGACTTGTCTTTGATTCTATACCAGAGTAGATGTTTGATCAGGAAATTGATCTGCGTATGTGAGTTTGGTCCCTCAAGAACAGACAACAACAAACCGACCTTTGATCCAAATTCACCCATGACATCCATCGAAGCAATTTCCACCCGAGTCGGCTCATCAATCGTATTCAACCTCTCCAGATCGGCTCGTCGCTTCTGAGCCTCGATCATCGCAGGGGGTACCTCCGGTATCTCCATCGCTTCTTCCGCTACGACCTCGGATTCCAAGGCCATATCTGTTTCCATCTCGGCAGTGTCCTTGCTTTTGCCTTGACGTATGACCTCTTTCTTCTCTTCGGGACCTAATCTGAAATTTGTACCTTCCCTCGGATCGACTGAATATCAGTCAGAGCGCCTTTGCAAGGTGAGGCACTCACTCTCGGCACGACAAGAAGGACATTTAGCTCCCTGCGCAGAATCTCGATAGGCATTAAAGCATGACTATCTCATCAGCCCATATCACAGATCGATCAGGGAAAGACTTACGAGACAGAAGAAATGCCCACAAGCCAACAAGATACCCTTTGTATCGTCCGAACTGCCGAAACAGATGATACAGTCGTCCCTCAGTTCCTCGTCTGTATTCTCCTTATCGCCCAGGTGTTTCAGGTATCGGCTCTTGACCTGACACCTTGCCAGTCGGGTTTCGAGGGATAGGATTTCTTGATCGGCCTCGTCGATTTCTGTGCGGAGGTGCTTGTATGTGGGCGCAGTCACCTGACATCAGCTCGTGTCTTACAGCAAGTGACATACCGAATCAGAGACAGTCTGGTAAGCCGCAAAGTAGCTGACTCGGCGGTTGAATGTCGCCTTGAACGCGTCAAGCTCCTTGTTCAATTTATCCACATATTCACCTTTTCATCAGCCGTGATATCATGTACGAATGACGAGAGCTGCTCACTCTGTTCAGCGATGTATGCTTTGAAATCGGCAATAGCATTTTGAGCAATCGCGACTTCTTCCCGCCGATAGTCACCATGTACAACATCTCGTCATCAGCACATATCACCACTTAGACCAAGGACATACTGTTCAGAGAGATGATCAATGCCTTCAACGGCTTTTGACAATCCCTGATCTCCCGAGCATCCTTCAGAGCCTGTCTCTCGGCCATGAGACCAGCCGCTTGTTCGGCCACATCATCAGGGACGTCGGCTGGGATATCGGAATCGGCCAATGCCCGCACGGCGGCTTTGGTAGTACGATGCTTGGTGACCCTGGCATCGTGAGTGGCCAGTAAACTCCTCTCTTCCAACATCATTTCTGTCATCAGCTCAATCCATTCTTGTGACTGGGGAAAGTACGCATACGCACCTCTACGGTCGGCGATAGCAGCGGCATAAGCAAACATGTGAGCCTCGACTGATCATCAGTCGTGTCACAAGAGCTGATCTGGGACGGGACTCACCTTGACCCTGCGCCTGTAGTGCTTGAGCATAATATTCCTTTTCGGGATCTACCACATCCTGTCCCTCATCTCCCGCTGGCAGATCCTTTTCTGCATCAATCGGACTCTTGAGCAACTCGATGATCTTGTCGCGCCAGCTGTATACCAGTAGAGCACTGCATGTCAGATCACTTGCTGCTGATGTACTTACTTCTCATTCATAATCTTCAGTAGCTCATTTGATTGATCCATGGCTTCCTGAGTCGAGATACCCCCGATTCGATCCGTCTTTTTGGTCTGTAGATCCTTGACTGAGCGAATGGGAGTTGATGCCGCTAGTCTCTGCTCCAATCTGAGTATGGAGGTATTCGCGACTTGTAATGGTCTGGCGAAAATCTCTTTACGGACAGCTTCGGCCTTGTTGTAATATTCGACTAATCATGAGCATTTCTATCTCAGATGACGTACCCTCTAAAGCGGCATCTTTCTGGACATGATACCAATCACCTTGGAAAAAGTAGGACTGATGAAGGATCACTAGCATCTCTCGGATCCTGTCTCTCAGTCTGACAACGAGTTATATCACGAGCGAACCTACGAGGCCCTCAGTCGATTGCGTTCAAGACGCTGATCACGTTCTTGTTGAGAGATCGCTGCTTCAGCAGTAGATGTTTGATCGTCGTCTTCTGCCTCATCGTCGTCGTAGCTATCCTCTCGACCTTGTAGGTGCTCGGCTAGTTCCACGCGTGAAGCTTCAAGGAGAGTCTGAGCCTTGTGTTCGACCCGAGTGTATAGCTGAGAATTAGGACCGAACACTGGTAATACATTGGACTTACAGCTAAAGCAGCTTGATGACGATGATCGACAGTCTCGTCAAGGAGAAGCAGTTGAGCTTTCAGAATCATCGCTCGAAGCTGAGGAGTATAAGCACATAACGCCCTCATACAATGAAAGCACCTACCTGGGCTCTTGATCCAATCATGATTTCAGCATCATTGTCCTCCTTCATTCTCTTCAATACCTCCCCAAGCCCAAGTAGCTCGTTGCCAAGCCCAAGTCTCAATCTATCCCCTCCTCGTCTCTGCCGTCCAGCATGTCCACCGCCCATGTGTCCCACTTGAATATGTGTACAGATCTGCCTCAAGTTCTGTAAGGAAGACCTGAATAGAGTCTTGTCGAGGTACCACCCGTCCGGCCTCGGTGCTGATGTATCAGCAGGTAAACCGAGGATCGTACGTTGTCGTTCCAGTGTATCGTTGTAATAGTGCATTTCGATCTCGGATAGCTCAATAGGCACAATGACTCGAGTTTGACGGGGAATGTCGAATTCGCCAGCTACTTCCTTTTTGGTGGTTCGTACGGCAATCTGCTGGAACAGTCCATCAAAAGCGGGTCGTAGCGGAGTCTGTTGTAGACGATGCCATAAGCGATGGTCGAACGGTAGTACAGGTACCCGTAAAAATCGGAGGGACCCCATCAAGTCCTTGATATCCGATTTGGCAGGTGTACCAGAGACTGCCAAAGAGTGTTTTCGAGGTATCAGCGAAACCATATTGGCTGCTGAAGTCGTGTCCCCGCAGAGTTGTACTTCATCCATTATCACTCGCCACCATCTGCCAGTCAGCTCAGGATGCAAGGTTTAATCAGCTTACTCTGCCATGACGAGAGGACTTCGCGGTCGATCACCGGTGCGGTAATTGACGTTTGATCGACGCGATCGCTCAGGGGCGTGCTTGGCTACAGCAAGATCGGTAGCGACTGACATCAGTGTTTGGCTGCAGCTGAAAACCTACGATCACTGTATGATCAGCTTGGTCGCAACGTGTAGAGCACAAAAGCTTACTTGTATGTGGTGATCACGACATCGTGAGCCTGGACATACTCCACAAACAGCTTTTGAGTACTATGCTGCAAAGACTCTTCGTCCACCGCCAGATCTTCAGAATCCGACCCATCAGAATCATCCTCATAATCCGATTCCACCTTGACCCGAGCTCCGACACCTCCCCTCTGGTATTTTTGTACATTTCTCGCCCTGGCCCTGTCATTATCCTTCTTTCGCTTGGCGAGGTTCTTGACTTCTTTTGATTTCCTGTCTTTGTTGCTTCGCTTCATGACACTTTCCAGCAGGGCTTTCCAGCCGGTGTATACACATACCCTGAGGGACGGGGCGTGGGTGGCCATTTCCGCCACCCATTGTTTGAGAAGTGAAGGCGGAGTTACAATCAATGTGGCCTATACGTCAGTAATCAGCTCAACTGTTTATGGAAGACTTACGGCGACTTGGCACACATGAATCTCGGCTACTTCGTCATAGACAGTTGCTGTCTGGAATGCCTCTTGTTCCTTTTGCCACCAATCCATCGCTACCGGATTCGAGCTTAAA
>Ga0308160_10008165_pt1 | contig 10235 bp, 8 predicted proteins | sample PhyFR1_FD_201036 | JGI IMG/M metagenome (GOLD analysis project Ga0308160, IMG submission 201036) | Phyllosphere microbial communities from UC Gill Tract Community Farm, Albany, California, United States - DLSLF.R1 | ecosystem: Host-associated > Plants > Phyllosphere > Unclassified | place: USA...
TGTTCCAAGGTGGAGCTTTTTAGTTTCGTTCGAGATTGATCCTTAGAACGGAGTAGATAGGTCTAAGGAGGCGTGAGGTGTCGATCGTGGTGTGGTTGTAGTCGACCTTGTAGAGAATCGTGACGATTCATCAAATCGAGCCAAACAGAAACTTTCGCCCCTTTGAACTCTCTTCAACTTCTTCTTCTTATCTAGTTGAAGCGTCTTTGTGATGACGTGCCACGGTGATAGTTGTTGGTTTTATTTGTTATCATCATCCGTTGTTCGTGATCATTAATCCAACCAATCTTCCCATCAAATTGTATACTTGACGTTCCAGCTCGCCGCCTCATCAGCCCCATTCCGTGATCAAAACGCAAAAACACCTGGCTAGACTTTACTTTGAACTCGCCCGCGTGTGTACCTTTTTTCACTCTTCCCGCGTGAGCGTTTTACTCAGCCTGGGGGTTGGCTGGTTGGGCCGACCCCCAGTTTTATGCCTCAATGATCAATGATGCTCCATCAAATCGAGCCACGACAAACATCAACAAAGAGAATCGTTCACACATTCACCAACAAATGAAGATCACTTTTTGAGATGGTCTGATTAGGTTTGATGGGTTGGTCTTGTGACGACTCGTGATTGCCCCGGGCCGGTTCAGAGCCAGGCGTGGTGACAAGGTAGACGAGTCTTTCAACACAACAAACGATGCGGGAAGATGCATCACCCATCACCAATGAATCTGATGAAACACTCAACTCTCATCAAAACGGAATCAACATCATCCCTGATCGGACAACATCCATCCGGCGAAAATCCAATCCAATCCAAACAAATCCAAAACGTCGGATTCTCTCATGAGCTCATGAAACGCGACCCATCCGGCCTCGGTAATGAACCATTCCCTCTCCCCCGACGGGGGCGACGCGCACCTATCCGATAACCAACGCTTGCCGGCATATTACGTGACAGCGCCTCGCCATTACAGTAGGGGCCGAGCATATTCCCTCTTTCGAACGGGCTTTGGAGTTTGAAGGAAAGGTTCTCCCACCTCTCTCTCTCTCTCTCTCACATACCATACCATCTCACTAGGTCCATCCTACCCGGACCCGTGATTATGATATAGAGATCCACGTTGGTTCAATACGATTCTAGTACGACCTCATTGAAAAGGGGTGTATGAGATAGATCACACGCAGGGGAAATAATAGTTGGGAGGTGTTAGCGGGATAGAAGATATACACGGGTTTTGCAGGGATAGCGATTGGGTCTCAATTTGAGGAGACAAGGAATTGGAGAAGGAGAGAAGGAACTCTTGTTATAGAACCGGGCAAGGAACTGGATTGAAGGGGATCAGGCTGAAGCCGATATCGATCTTGAAGGATGTCTCATGGACCTGTAAGTTCTTCCTCACTCGCTACTAACAATCCAGTAGTGAGAATGCTAATCCCGATCTTCCATATCACATTCGGTATCTATCCGATCACACCAACTAGGGCCGAGATGATCCTCGTCCCCCCACATACCCATCATCAGCCTACCCACCCTCTTCCTCTTCATCGGGGATGAAACCTAATACCCCTTGGGCAGCGAGGAAACACGTCAACAGTTCGTATCACTCGACCACTAGTCCGTCTGGGTCTTCGGGGTATGGAGGGGGTGGGGCGAGCGGGTATCATCATGGTCAGCCATCGGTAGCAGCGCCACCGCATCACTCGCAATCGCATTCGTTTGGCCATAACAACAACAATCATAATAACAACTATCATACCCCACCACCCAACCGGACCCACACTCATCCAGGCTCATCCTCTCACCACCCCTTCCGACCAACATCGGTCTATCCCTCCTCCGGTATATCCTCATCCAATCCTGGCCAATCATCCTCATCATCATCATCCTCTCACCCCATCCCGTCAGGCTCATCCACCATCACTCCCACCGCTCATCCCGGGATCAGACCCGGAGGGAACAACAACCCATCAGGGAATGCCAATGCGATCCCTTTAGGAGGACTACCTCATCCTCATCCGGGGAAACGAGCGGGGGTCGTTCCGCCCTCGTCGTCCTCGTCGGCGGCGGCGGTGGGGATGGGTGGAGCGGGGTTTAGATCGGGAGGTGTTGGGAGAGGGGGGGCGGTGGGTAGGTCTGGGTGGGTGGAACGTGATCGAGAGAGGGATCGTGATCGTGAACGAGAACGAGAACGAGAACGAGAACGAGAACGAGAACGAGAACGAGAGCGAGAGCGGGACAGAGATAGGGAGAGGGAGAGAGACGTGGAGATGGATCGAGTGAATAGGTCGAGAGATAGATCGAGGGAGAGAGGCGAGATTGTCAGTCCTCCGTCTTACCGATCAACCGGTGGACTCGGTTCCGATCGTGACAAGGAGAGGGATTATTTCGACCGACCCGGACCCGGAGTTGCTGGATCCAGCACCGGACTCCCACTCCGACCTCCATCGACTTCGACGATGATCCCTACAGGCCCACGAGGGAATATCACTCATGCGCCCGCTTCGAGCTCGAGGAATGGGTCGAGATCCCCCCCTTCGTACGGTGATGCGAGGGAATCGACGAGTTGGGATAGAGAGCCGGGGAGTCTGGACGAGGGGTTCAGGGATCGGAGGGAACGGAGTAGGGATCGGCCGGTCGCTTTGCCTGTGTCGGAGATGCCCATGGGTACGCCTATCCCTCAAGGTCCGGGAAAGTGAGTTGACCCCCCAAAGACATTTGGTTTCGTGTGCGATACGGTGGCTGATGAGTGGGTTTCCCTTTTCTGCGCAGACCTATGATGTACGGGAATATCATTCGGGATTTTACCAGTCGGAACGCATCAGCCTCCTCGTCATCCTCGACCAGACACGCAGAGGCCGCTTCAAGCCGTGCTCGTCCTTCCGATCCCCCTGCTACGCCTTTGGCTCCCACTTATAGACGACCCTCCGCTACGTCCAGCTCGAGCCGTCCTCACGCACCACATTCAAATGCTCCTCATCCTGTCACTCCTGCTACCGCATCTACATCTGCCAATCACACACCCTTGGGAGGAGTCGGACCACCTGCAGGGATTCCGACGGGTCCGAGAAGCGAACGCGATCGTCATCGAACGTCCGAGCGAGGAGGGTACTCTGGAGGAACTGTCCCGAAATCCAGCTGGAGCGCAGCGAGTGATGAACGTGATCAGATTGGGTTTCGGGGTGACGATCGGGGCCGTTTGCGTGATAGGTGGGGTGATAGGGTTCCACCCCCAGCCCCCGAGTCATTGGGCAGAGACAGACAATCCGATCGAGCTTCAGTCAGATCGGCCCGGTCGAGAGAGTCTTCGAGGTCGAGAGCAAGGACGAGGTCGTACAGTCCCCCACAGCATGGATCCTCTGTCGCGGGAGCAGGCTCATCGGGCTATTCTCAACGCGCGGGATTGCCTCCAAGTGGTCCGAGGGCGATGACCGGGGGTATCAAGAGCCCACTGCCAAGGTCAAATCGTCCCGCTTCGAATCAAGCGCCTGTATCCTACGCTCTCGTCACTCCGAAAGCCTCCTCACCACCTCATCGTTCCGCTGCGTTCGTCGCTCCGGCAGCGCCAGCAAATTCAGGCATCTCGACCAGACGTTACGATGCGCGAAGCGTAGATGGCATTTCCAACTCGACCGGCGGAGGAGGTTTGGGCGTCGGGAACTGGGCAAAGAGGAAGGAAATGGACCGGATAATGAAAGATATGAGACAGGGCAGAGGCGTGACAGCCATCGCGGTGTCAGCTCCCGCTTCTGCGTCCGCGTCCGTAGCGGGTGGAGCTCATTCAGACGATGAAGACAGACACTCAGGGCCAGATAGGCAATCATGGAAAGATAAAGTGGCAAGTGAGTCGAGCGCGCTTCGGCAGCGGTCGAGATCGCTTTCACGCTCGCGCGGTCAAAGTATAGACACTAGACGGTCGGACAGTCGCCGCAATTCTTCGACCAAGGGAGACCTCACGGGAGACCATGCGGATGACCCCCAGGCCACTCAAGTGCCCCTCGAAAGATCACCAGAAAAGCAAACAACGAACTCGTCTACCGTTTCGCCCACCACTTTACCCCTTCCCGTTAGAGATAGCCCTCATCAATCCCCGGCTGTCGCGTCCAAGATCAAGGCTGAAGACCTCGGGCCGATCGTACAAAAAGTCGATCAAGCTACTGTCAACGTTCACAACGTACCGGCTCAGGGGAGACTGGACTCGCATGAACCGTCGACGCCACCTACTCCGGCTACACCAAACCTTCCTGACACGCCTGCACCCTTGGCACCAGGAGTGAAGCCTGAAGGAAACGAGAAAGCTGAAGCTCGGAAGTCTCCGTCGGATCAAGGACAGGCGCCCTCGCCATCTTCTGCTCACTCTGATAAAGGGAAGTCTTCAGACAGGACGCTTATCTCGCGTGACAATGCGTTGGGCTTGCAGTCACCATCAGTCCGGAACGCAGACGATGTCGACGCGGAACATCCCCCGACATCGCCCCTGACCGAGATTCAGCCCTCTTCGCCAGTAAGACGTCCTCAGTCTTTACTTTTCGAAGATGATGACCACCTCGCCCCGACCGAAGTCATCGTCAAGCATCAGGACCTGCTTACTTCCCCTGCGACTCCTGATCTAGATCTGCCTGTGGACATCACGGTCGCTGAGAATGACTCGGCATCTGACAGCACGGAAAAGGTGCCACCCAGTCCTACCATCGTGATCACTTCCCCTGCTGTCAAAGTTTCGATCGTTGATGCGGACGAAAGTGATCCGGAATCTGACCGGTCACTTGAAACTTACGGCAAAGAGTTCTTGGAGTTCGATAGCACGACTCATCAAGCAGCGCGCGATCTAATCATAGCGCGGCAATTGGAGAACACCGGAATGAACAAAATTGTCGACGATGTCTTGACACATAACGTCTTGTCTCGTGATGAACCGAATGTCAGAGCTGAACAAGCGAAACAAATAGACTCGTGGCAAATCGCTCAACGGAAAGCAAATCATCCTTCTACTTGGGTCAGGCAAATCGTAGCGAGACGGACGTCGAAAGGAAAGGAGGAGCATAAGCGATACATACAGGCACTGCAAGATGAATGGGCAAAACTGGATGAGGCTTGGCAACGGCAGCGCCTCATATTGGAAGAGGAGAACGATTCGCTCAGAAAAGCATTTGAGGCTTTGCTGCCTCCACCTACGCCAGCAGCAGACAAGGATGTTCGCCCTGCGCCAAGGAATCGACGCCGAGGCGCTGTCGATACCGAGCAACAAATGCTGGGTATCCACGACGGAGATGAAGCCGGTCTGGAGCGTATATTGATGGCTATTCGACAGGCTGAAGAGGCAGATCCCGTTGCCCGGGCCAGGAAAACTGAAGCGGTCATTCCGGACATGATCCTGGATCCATCAGGCTATCAAGTCTTTTACGACGATAATTCGTCGCTCGTCAGAGACCCGCTAGATTTCTATGACATGGCGCACAAAACCGACATCGAATGGTCAACCGAGGAAGATGCAGAGTTCCGGAAACTATATGCGCAATATCCCAAGCGTTTTGGCGAGATCGCTGAGCACCTTCCCGGTCGAAGCCCAAGCGAGTGTGTTCATCACTACTATTTGGCAAAGAAGGAAAAAGCTTTCAAGGAACCGGTACGAGGTGGAGCAAGGCTTTACAAGGACGTGCCAATGTCGTCTATAGCGAATGGCAGGAATACCATCACTGCGCCGCGGTCCAGGCTCGTAGGCATGGTCAGAGGCAAATCCGTTGGGCTCGATCCGGCCGAGAAGGAGACTGGCCCAGTCGCAACGCAATCCCCCGCGCCCACCAGCGCCAGGAAACAGGCTAAGCGAAAGCTGGAGGAAACGATAGCGGTCCCGTCGAAAAGCAACGAGACGCCCGTGCCAGCATTGCCCAAAGTGCGAAAAAAGCCGGGCCCAAAGCCTGGAACCAAGCGGAAACCTACCGCCAGCGTGGCGGGCTTGTCAAACTCCGCCCCGGCAGGCACGGTTGAGCCCGTAGGGGATACGGCGACGTCAACACCGGCAAAGAGGCGGAAAACAGCAGCCAAACCGAGAAGCAAGAAATCGACGGATGCCAATCCACCCCTAACTCCTTCTGAGACAAAGGCTGGTCTCACGTCTATTGCGCCATCGACGATCGACCCTGCGATGACCTTTCCTCGTTCAGTATGTTCCACGCCGAGAAGCCACCAAATAGACAGAACGCTGACTGCCTCATCGCTTTGATATAGACAACAGATCAGCCTCAACCGATCATGGCGTATCCGGGAAGCGTTACTTTCCGCCCGGGACCTCAAATGGGGAGTTGGGATTCTAGCCCGCAGACATTTTCGTCTTCATCATATGCACCCCCGAGCAGAGCTTACGAGACGCTCGAGCCCAGTCGATACCCCTTACCGACTTATTCATCCTCAGAGCCTCTCGGACGTCCGGCTCAGATTTCACCGTATGCACACTTAACGGAAATTTCCCGAGCAAATACAGACAGAGAAAGTTTGGACCCGCCTCCGGAAGCTCGTCGGAGCAACATTATGAGTTTACTAAACGCAAGCTGCGACGACCCACCCGCATCACATGCCAGGGCCTCTCAAGCAGCCCCCTTGCCCAGCTTCAAGTCATTCACCTCAGAATCAGGGCCCCGTTTCTCAACACCTCAAGGGCACCCACTGGGACGAGACTACGGCGCGGGTACGACTGTACACCCAGCATACGGGCGTTCGCTCCCTCTCATCGATAACCAGGTGCATTCGTTGGTAGGACATCCTCCGCACGGGGGAAGCAAGCGAGAGCCGCCAAACGGCTCTTAGATTACTTGGCCAGAGATTCGAAATATCATGTGATTGAGACAACGCCTTAGACCTTGTAGTCGTGTTACGCGTGAAAAAGCAGAATCATTGCATAGTCTCGATGCTGGCCAGGTTGAGCAGCGTTTCAAGGCTCCAACTGCACTGAGTCTAACTGAGCGTTTATGTGCGAGCGTTGATGACACGTGTTATCGAAATAAGGGCTACATGGGTAATGCTTGATACAACACAGCTGTCAGAACCTGATGTGCAGACGGATAGGATGATGTTCGTCAAGGGGCGTGATCGTAAGCATGAGTTTTGTGGCTACGTTCGAGCGAGACTCAAGCCATGGAGATGTCGTGGGACGATGTGCCAGACGAGACCTCTTCAGGGACAGCACTCGTTTGTGTGTGTTGCTGATTTTGATCCTCGGACCGGTCAGTCGGGATCACCGGGTTGGGCGCATTCGTATCGCTGGCGGAAGAAGTCTTGACTCCCGCTTGGCGGCAGCTGCCATCCAGATATAGTCCTCGTCAGCCCCCGAGCCGACTCTTTGCTCACGGCGATGTGAGACTCACGCTGGACAACTATTTCTACCGGTCTCTAGCCATCGGTCGATGCACTCCACATGGAAAGCATGCTTGCAAGTCATGACTCGGCAATCTTCTTCATACTCATAGTCGGAAAGGCACACCTGCTCAAGCAAGGGCAATTCAGAACATATTCGAGGGGTGCAATGGTTGCAGAAACTCACCAAACAACGATCCAAACACATCTCATGCACTCGACCATCCTGTACAGCTGTCGGGATGTCTGAGCCTTTGATGACCTGTAACCCGGCTTTGGCTATGTCATCTTTCGTAGCGACAGGCGGTTTGTGCTGGCCCAGAGCTTCTGATAACGCCCAAAGATCGTCGTGTGACAGCTCGCCAGTAAAAAGATGAGGGATGGTGAGAATAGGATGACCCGCAGGATAATTTCCGCCGACTACCCAGATAACGTAGTTATGGGTGACGAAAGCTGCTGCGCGACGGGCCGCTTCGGCTTGTTGCCTCGCACGTTGCTCGTCTCTTTGCACGAGAGCACGGAGAGCTCTCATAATACGGCTTCGGTGTTCCGTTGGTACGTTGACGCTCGGATCTGTCACGTCCACCAATGGCTCGTCTGGTGCGGAATTTTCGGAGAGATGTACCTCTGTGTTGTTGGATTGGACAGGCTCTGCTTCGGTCTGTGCTTGGTTCTGCATGTCTGCAGCATCACTAAAGGGAAAGGGGGCTTGCGTGGCAGTTTCTCCGTTGATTGTGGAGATGTCTCGGTTTATTGAACGCACTCCGACGATAACGGCCGGAATCAGCGACGTTGGCGGGGACTCCTCGCCCGTCGAGGATGTATTGGATGTAGGAGGCTGATCTCTTGCAGGAAATTGAAACATGCGGAAGAAGCTGAGGCGAGGGGGACCATCCTCGTCATCCAAAACTTCCGTATGACTCCCGTCAGCGCCCGCTGGCACAGCCGGTGCGGACACTCCCGAGCCTTCGTCAACATCCATAGGCGATGGCACAGCCTGGATCGGAGTCTCGACGTAGGACGGTGAATTTCTTTCGTCTACAGGAGCGCGATTCGTAGCGGTCTCTGAGCCCCGAGGTACAGTGGGAGTCTCCCGACTGGCGGGCAAAGTCGGGTCGTTGTTGAATTCCCGCAACGATTGGATAAGACTATACTGCATGTTGTTGAGGAATTCCTCGAAGCTAGATGCCTCAGCGTCAGGCAATATGGTGGCAAGGCCGATATTCTGTTCAGATTCACCGGATGCGGAAGGGGTGTTATTGCTGGGAGGCTGTCTTTCGGCCTGTTCGTGGGATACGGTAGCTGATGTAGTGGTGGATGCTGTCTCCTGGTTGCCACTCATGGCCCGTTGCATGTAACTTCTCAGGACGGATTCCAGACCGTTGTCTTCTTGAGGCGCAGGAACGCTGTTGGCAGATGAATTTTGCAGACGACGCCTCAAGGCTGCAAGGGTAGCACCAGGACCGCTCTGCGGCTCTGGAGGCGCTTCATTTGGCCCAGCTGCCGGCGGATTGTCCCCTGCGGGAAGTGCAAGCAATGACGAGGCTGTCGCAGCTGTTGCAACACTTCAATCCGATTAAAATCAGCTTAGACCAGCAGCCGGAGGATGAATACTTCATAAGCTCACCTCAAAAGACCGGCCAGCATCCTTGCTTGATCAGTGAAGCTCGGTGTTTCCGATTCGCGCGATGAACTTTGCCTTCCAACAAGGCCCCTCCTGTTAAAAATGCTAGGTCGCCTCGACGATTCTGGACGAACATGCGGATGGTCGCCCTCGGATGCGCGTCGCGACATGGGGGCGGGCCGAGGAGGGTTAGAGACCAGCCCGGCGGCGTTTCGGTCCTGAGCTGCCTGTGGCTGATCATGCGTTTCTCGCTGTTCCGGGGTATTATCGAGTCGTTGACCCGGAGGGAAAGACGAGGACAGGGGTGTGTCCTCGGCGCCGCCCAGAGCGTCGGTACTGTGAATATCGTTGCCCGACCTCTCTCGAGGCATGGAGGTTTGAACAAACCCTTGCACGATCATGACTGCACCTTGTTGTAATCTTTGGGGCGCACGCGGGTCCCGTTGCGTGGTGTCAGCATTGCCTTGCGAAGCTGTTTCGTCGGGCACAGGCGCTGTTGATTGTCTCGGCGGGTCTTCTGAGGAGCCTGAAGCATCTTGAGCGCTGTCAGATGTTCCAATGCCGAACCAGCTTCCAACCCGTTCAGCCAAACCGCCCATCCGGCCTCGTCTCCGGTCATTTGGTCGGTTGATTCCTGCTCCATCAGTTGTTGTTGCAGAAGAGCCAGCGGTGGCGACGGAATCTGCGCTCGTGCGAGATGCCAATCTGGGTATTGCGGGCGCCTGCAGGGAGGCCTCCGAGAAACTAGACGCCGACGGACCAGAGCCGAGGTGATCAGCTGCTGATGTAAGAGGAAGCGTCGACGGATTCGTATTCGAGATGCCAATGGATGTATCACCAAGTAGAGAGTCTAGAGAGACAGCCGTCTCCAAACCAAGAGACGTCGCATTTCTTGACCTAGTGTCAGCTTCCAGATCGTCGAGGAGACTGATGGTGCTAGGCGGAAGAGCCGGAAGGCTAGCGAGATCCTCAGGAGAGATCCCGATTTCAGCTGCCGTTTCTGGGACAGCATCTTCGATCTCGCTCCGAGGAGCAGTCACACTGGCTCGGCGGACTGCCTCTGCAGTAGCGACATCTGGGAGACTTCGAGCGACATCTGAGCCTAAAACCTCCCATATGGTGGAGAGTGTGCGAAGCCTGTCGTTTAATAATGGGTCGGTCTCTGTCAAAGGCACAATTGGAGGAGAGCCAGGGAGACCGGCTGGGCCGTCCGACTGCCTTGCTGCGTTGAGAGGTTCGTCTCCTGCCTTCTGCTCTTCGCTTGGCACT
>Ga0308160_10008166_pt1 | contig 10234 bp, 7 predicted proteins | sample PhyFR1_FD_201036 | JGI IMG/M metagenome (GOLD analysis project Ga0308160, IMG submission 201036) | Phyllosphere microbial communities from UC Gill Tract Community Farm, Albany, California, United States - DLSLF.R1 | ecosystem: Host-associated > Plants > Phyllosphere > Unclassified | place: USA...
AGAACGAATCCAAGAAAAATTAGGCTACCTCACACCGAAAAAATACGGTGTACTGGCAGCCTAATCAAGGTGTTTTATATGTGTCTCATATTGCTAGGTCAGTCTAGAACGAACACGGTCTTTTATACGAAACTGGTTTTTTAAAATTAATTTGAGCGATGATGCGCTTCCGGCAGTTCGACCGATTCAGATAGACTGAGTGGTAACACGATGATAAAGCGACTGCCTTTACCAACTTCAGATTCGACATGGATGATGCCTTCATGTTCTTTGACGATTTCCTTACAAATCGATAGTCCGAGTCCCGTTCCCCCGATGCGACGTGTATCCGAATTATCGACACGATAGAATTTATCAAATAAGTGGGCAAAGGCATGATGCGGAATCCCAATTCCTTCATCCTTCACCTCAATGACGGCTTGATCGTCTTTTGTATCAATCCAGACATCTACACGACCGCCATCGGGAGAATACTTGATCGCATTGTTGATTAAGTTACTCATTAATTGTTTGATCCGGTCTTCATCCCCTAAAATGAACGGACGATCCGGACTGAGCAATTGCAAATGAAGATCGTGTCGTTCACTTGAAGCGTCATACAGGGACATCACCTGTTCAGTCAAGGTAAACAAATCGAGATGTGCCATTTGGTACAACTGTCCACCCGACTGCATCCGCTGAACGTCTAAAAAGTCTGTGACGAGGTTCGATAACCGTTCCGTCTCGTTGTGGATCGTCGCTAGATATTTCTGCTGTTTTGAGTCATCAATTTTACGATTCAACATCAACTCTGTAAATCCATAAATCGACGATAGTGGTGTTCGCAACTCGTGAGACACCGTTGAAACGAGTTCTGTCTTCAATCGATCCGCTTCGGTTTCCCGGGTAATATCTCGTAAAACTAAAATGATTCCTTTCCATCCGCCAACAACGTCAATCCGTTCCGAATATACCTCAAGATGCGCAGTATTATTCCGAAGGTCGAACCGGACTTTATCCGATGAAATCCCACCGGCACGAATCACTTTTAGATATGCATTAAACGCTTCGACGTCATCGACTAACTGACGCATAATATCGATTACATATTCGCTAGACGGCAGTACTCGATCTTCCGTGAACTCCGACTGTAATTCAGGAATCAGTTCGAACAATGGTCGGTTGACGTACAGATCTCCGCTCCCATCTTCCAGATAAATAATCGCTTCTCGAATTGAATCTAGGACTTGCTCCGTCTTTTCTTTTTCCTGTCTCATTTCCTCATAGGAGCGAGTACGCAACAATGACAGGGTCGTCTGTTGGGAAAACTCACGAATATCTGTTAAGTGTTGTCCTTTATACGCAGAATTGTAGCGGACAAGATAGATGACAGCAATTAACTCACGAGTCTCCGGATCCTGAATCGGAACCGTCACTTCATAGGTACTGAATTCGTAAGGCATTTCCGTTTGACGTGTCACCCGCTTTTCAGATTGGACGAAATCCATTCTTTGGACTGACCGATTAATAACCGAGGTTTCATCTGCTAAAAGCAACTTCAAATAGTCCATCGTCATCCCGTTTGTCGTCGCGCCCATGAATTTCTCCTCTTCATACAATAAAAGAGCGCCATATTCAGAAGAGGTAATATCAATCATCTTCTGAACAATAGCCGGGTACGATTCGATTGTTTCTCGAACAGCGAGGGCTTCTGTCAATTCATTACGTAATCGTAGTTTTTCCTCATTCTTTTTCGTCGTTTGGTAGGCTTCCTGCAGCTCTTCTTTCTGGGCTTGCAGTTCTTCTTGTTGTGCAAGTAACTCTTCACTTTGTGCCTGTAGTTCTTCATTTTTTCCTTGCATGGCATCGTTATGGGCATTCGTTGTCAAGACCATTCGATTAAAAGCGGCACGGAGTAATCCAATCTCATCCGGACGTCGTGCTGCACTCTCATCGATTTCAATCGATTCCTTGCGCGCGAGTTTCTGATTATCATCGATCAATCGTAACAATTGTCGCGTGACCCGACGAAGGAACGGATGGACGAACAGCAAGAAAAATGCTACAAGCGCCACTATACTCGAAATCCAAATCCATTGAGATTTCGCTACTTCGCTCCGTAATTTACTAACAGCAGCTTCTTCTTGTTGGCTGAGGTTCATCCGATATTCATCCAGTGCAGCAGATGCTTTTTCAATATCTGGTGTAATATTGATTGAACCATCGGCAGTCGGTTTAAGTCGTCCTTGCTCCACAAGACGTTTCGCAATGGGTAAAGAAAATAGACTGTCCCCTTGCAAAAAATCTTCATTGATCCGATTCGCCTTTTTTTCGTTTACATAAGATTGGGTCAAAGGAAATAAAGCGTCATAATAAAGTTCATATAAATTTGTCATTTGGGCTGCGAACTCTTCTTCTTCGTCAGTTTCTGCCTTTCGCATGAACCAGTCCGTTTCACTTTTAATCTCTGTTCGCAGATCTTGAATTTCATCAAATCGTTCTTGATTTCCAAAAATGACGAATCCTCGTAGTCCGAACTGGACCGCCTGCCAATTGTCCCACAAGTCATTGGCCCGGCGATTTTGTTCACTGATCGTCTCAAGATTTTTTTGCGATGTTTCAATTCGTCCTTCCATGTAATCATAAACAAAGAACGAAGTAATCGATACTATGACCAGTACTGCATAAAAAACGGTCAGCAACTGCCGACCGATTCGTCGCCGAATCCAATTCATCATGAATGGTGCCTCCTCATCATTCATAGAATGATGTATTTTCGCTTATTTTCTTAAGCATAATGGAAACGTTACAAAAGCAACAGCAGGGATATATAAAAAAAGACCTTTTCTCGATATATAATCGAAAAAAGGTCTTCATATATCCTTACTTTTTCGCTTTCTTCACTGTCACAGGCGTGACGGAACTGACTTGACCACGTGTATTCTTCACATAGACGGAAAGCTTCGCTTTTGCTTTTTGCTTTGGAATTTTTACAGAATAGTTGCCTTTTGCAGAAACTGTTCCTTTTCCGATGACTTTTTTCTTCGCATCTCTTACATAGACACTCAATTTCTTTTCAGCTGTCCCAGTTACTTTCGTTTGTCCGGCATAGACTGATTTCACTTTCGGTGCTGTTGGTGCTGGTAGGACTTTTACGATCGTCGGTTTACTTGTACGTTTGGCAATATCCGTCACTGTGACGATCAAGCTTGAACCACCGACTTGTTTTGGTAATTTCACACTGAAATGACCTTTTGCATCAACTTTTGCCGTTGCAATTTTCTTTTGTTTGGCATCTTTAACTGTAATCGTACCGCCAGCGAGAGCTGTACCTGTCATTTTCGTCGCACCAGCAAGAACCGGTTTTACTTTTGGTGCTGCTGGTGCTTTACCAGCAATAACTTCTGTACGTTCTGACGTGACGTCAAGCCCGTTTACGTAACGAACCGTTAAAACGGTCCCTTTAGTTTGACGTGGAATCGACACACTGTATTTTCCAGATTTAGCTGTAGTGCCGCCTAACTTCTTAGTAGACCATACTTCAACCTTTGTTCCAGATTTAACAGTTCCAGTGACAGTCAGTTTATTATCATATACTTTGTTAACAGCTCCACTTAAATTCAATTGCGAAATTGCCCGAGGAATACTGACTTTTCCGTATCCTGAAACTGGACTGACATAGGCAGGAAACTTGAATTCAAGCTCTTCTCCCTCTTCTTCCTCAAACCAATCATTCGGGTTTTCGAAAGCTAGTGGTTCTGCACTTTTTTGTAGAATTTGCTCGATTTGTTTAGGTGTTAGTTTAGGATTAAGTGACTTCAAGATTCCCGCAACGGCTGCAACGTGTGGTGAAGCCATACTTGTTCCATCCATGTAGACCGTGTTACCGTCCGGAATTAAACTAGCAACTTTTGAACCTGGTGCTACGACATCAAGTCCTACTCCATAATTCGAGTAATCTGAAACCATACCGAGCGTATTCGTTGCTCCAACAGAAATCGCATACTCTGAATTTGCTGGGAATCCAACCATCATGTCGTAGTCGTTTCCTGAAGCCGCAACGACCGTAACACCATGATCTGCTGCATATTTCATCATATAAGCCATCGTCCGACTTTCACCGCCACCAAGACTCATATTGATGACTTTTGCTCCTTGGTCAACAGCATATTTAATACCGAGTGCGATGGCGTCTGTTTCTCCTTCACCATTTGCATTCAATACTTTAACCGGCAAGATTTGTGCCGACTGATGAATCCCTTGGATACCGTAATCGTTATTGATCGTCGCTGCGATGACGCCTGCCACGTGTGTTCCGTGACCATTATCATCAATCGCGTCGCCGTCGCCGTTTACAGAAACATAGTTTTTCTCATTCGCAATATCGACTTTACCCTGTAAATCCTTTAAGCGATAATCAACGCCTGTATCGATGACTGCAATTTTAACAGGTGCTAACTTTTTCCCACTAAACCGTTTTTGGAACTCCTCAAAACCAATCCCAACATTCGGGAATTGTTCGAAAACTGTTTTCTTATTGACGGCCCATTGGTAATCAAAATTAATATCACTTGTTGCTTTGTAAGTTTGAATCTTTTCAACATATTCGACAGCTGATGAACGACCAATCGATTGCTTTAATGCTGATGCCGATTGCCCTTTCACCGTCGGGTCTTCTGTCACAACAATAAAATCACCAGCTTTACCGAGTGGTAAACGCTCAACATCTGCTGATTGAATCCCAGCAATTCTCATCGAACTAACTGTTTTCCCTGGCTTTAACTTAACAATGAATCGCGTAGTTTCTTTTGACTGGATGTTCATCCCTAATGTTCCGAACGTATCGTCTAATGTACTACCACTCATTTCAGATATCTTCATTTTTTTTGCATATCCATCGATTTCTTCTACAATCACAGCAGGCGATGCATCACGTGACAATTTATAGAGACGGTCGACCGCTTGTTGATCTGTCTTTGTCAGCGTGTACGATGTTCCACGTACAAGTGCCTCCATTGCAGGTTTCAGTGTTTTTAAATCTTCGTACGCTTGTTGGCGCTTATCCTTATTGAAAAGAAGCGCTTTGACAACATACGGTGATGTTTTGTAATAAAGTGACGTCAAAGCACGACCTGCATCCGATTGACTCAATACTTGTTTTTGAATCGAGTGCATCAGAGCTAGCATTGGTTTTTCTTCTTTTGTTTGTTTTAATGCTTCTTCTGCCATACAGCTAATATCGCTGATTGGCTCGTATTCAACAGCCAATTTGACGTTATTGTATGTTAACTTAACGTTTGCCGCTTTTGTCGTTTTCCCCTCTTCGATGTTCGGGTAATATTCGACTTTGACATAATATGGTCCATCCCATGCATACGGAACAGCTAATTTTGTAGGTGCTTTTTCGTTCGGCTCCGCTTCTGTCCGGTAACGATCAAATGTATCATCTTCAGCTGCCATCGCTTCGCTCGGATAAGCTGTTACTTGAACAGGTTGATCCGTATCGATCGATAACTCGAAGTGTGATGCAGTTTTTTCTATACCGGCTTCATGATTGACACGGTACCAATATGTATTTTTTTCTTCCATTCCGGTCTTAAGTGTCGTTTCTTTTCCTACTTGTAAAAGTGTTGCGTTTGCAAGAGCGGTCTCCGCTTTTGCAGTAGTTGGTCCTACGCCGAGCGTTAAAACTAAACAGCTCAGCATGACCCAAATCATCAATTTTTTCACACATGCTCCTCCTTCAAAATGGATGTACTTTAATTTGATTATAAACAGTATATGGATAAAATGGATAATTAATTTATAGTGAAATCTTACAATTTTGAAAGAAAGACGCATCATGTTCTAAAGAACACGATGCGCCTTTTCGATGCCATTCATTTAAAATCTGCTACATATTCACCGTATCCTTCTTGTTTCAAGTCCTCTTTCGGAATGAAACGTAAGGCGGCTGAGTTCATACAATACCGAAGCCCTGTTGGCTCTGGACCATCCGAGAAGACATGTCCGAGATGGGCATTTCCATGTCGACTCCGGACTTCCATCCGTTTCATGCCGATTGAAAAATCACTTTTCTCAATGATATTACCTGGCTCAAGTGGTTTCGTAAAACTCGGCCATCCTGTCTTCGAATCATATTTATCGTTTGATGAAAACAGTGGTTCTCCAGAAATCAGATCGACATAGATCCCGTCTGCTTTCAAATCGTGATACGGATTATCAAACGCTGGCTCCGTTCCATCCTCTTGTGTCACTTTATATTGGATGGCGGTTAATTTCTTTTTGATTTCTGCGTCTGATAATTTTGGATAGGTTGGAAGATCAAGCTTTGGTTGATCATTCCAGTAACGGTTGATGAAGTCGTCGCGTCCAGAAGCTGCCCGGTAAAACTTATACTTTTTCTCACTCTTCAAATAGTAATCCTGATGATATGCTTCCGCTTCATAAAAAGGACCAGCCGCAATCAACGGTGTGACGATTTTATCATCGAAGACTCGTTGTTTCTCTAAATCTTGTTTCGATTGCGCTGCGATTTCTTTTTGTTTCTCATTCGTATAGAAAATCGCCGTTGTATAAGACTCACCACGGTCGACGAATTGACCATCTGCGTCTGTCGGATCAATCTGGCGCCAGTAGACATCCAACAATTGCTTGTACGAGATGACGTTTGGATCAAATGTGATCAATACAGCTTCCCGATGACCTGTCGTCTCCGCTGACACTTGATTATACGTCGGATTTTCAACATCACCGCCCGTGTAACCAGAAATGACGGACTTGACTCCTTTTAACTCTTCGAACGGGGGCTCCATACACCAGAAGCATCCGCCAGCTAAAATCGCTGTCTCTTCCGGTTGATAACTTAATTCCTTACTGCCGCTTGATTTTGCCTGCTGTTGCTGGAACACGAAGTATCCCCCGACCATGATGACGATGAGACCGATGACTGATAAAATCGTCCACATTCGTTTCTTCATCTCCCTTCGCCTCCTCTATTTAGCTTACGTCGCATGACGTCTATTGGATGTTCTTTTATTTAACTGTACCGCGCTCATGCCGTCTTGTCGTAGCATGTGCTCAAACGGAGCACATTAGACCTTCTGGATTAAAGAAGTTCAATCAGGGAATAGACTATATATCAAAAAACACCAGGAGGGGTATTTATGTTTGATTACACTGTAACGTCACATCACGATTTGAATCACGTCATGTCTCAACTGAAGCAAGCTCTCTCAGAGGCATCGTTCGGTGTCTTATGGGAGTTTGATTTAGCAAACAAATTCGAAGAAAAAGAGCTCTCTTTTAATGAAAGTTATCATATTTTAGAGGTATGTCAACCAAAAGAGGCGCACCGCGTCGTTTCTCATGACTTACGGGCCGGTTACTTTCTTCCATGTAAAATCGTCGTCTATACCGAAAAAGGACAAACGAAAGTCGGAATGCCAAAACCAACTGCCTTGATGGACTTAGCAGACGAGGCAGCACTTCAAACTGTCGCCAAAGAAGTCGAACATACGTTACGACACGTAATCGATCAAGCTACACAATAACAAAACGCTCTACCTGTACATTGTTTCGTAAAGGAAACATCATACAAGTAGAGCGTTCTTTTGTTCACAGGATGTCGATCCAAATCTTCACGGCTGTTGCTAAAATCAGGACAGCAAGAATGACTTGGAGAATCTTCGTGTTCATCTTCTTCCCGGCGATTGCGCCGAGCGGTGCTGCAATTAGACTGGCAACGACCATGATGGCTGCAGGACCCCAGTCGACTTGCCCAGTCGTGATTTTACCAACCGTTGCGCCAATCGACGAAATGAACGTAATCGCAAGCGATGAAGCAATCGTCATCCGTGTCGGAATTTTCAAGAGGACGAGCATGATCGGGACGAGTAAAAAGGCACCTGCTGCCCCGACGATTCCGGCTCCGACACCTACGATGAATGCCGATACCGCCGCGATGGTTTTGTTGAACTGGACCTGATCAAGTGGAATGTCGTCGATTCCCTTTTTCGGAACGAACATCATGACCGCTGCCGTTAACGCAAGAACACCATAGACGATGTTGATTGTGTCTTCAGCCAGGATATTTGAACCATACGCACCGATGAAGCTACCGATTAAAATCGATCCTCCCATGTAGACGATCAATGATTTATTCAAATAACCGCCTTTTCGGTAAGCCCAGACGCCACCAATCGTTGCAAAAAAGACTTGAATCGCACTGATTCCCGCAACCTCATGGGCAGAAAATGCTGCAAAGCCGAGTAGCGGCGGGATATACAATAACATCGGATATTTAATGATTGAACCGCCAATTCCTAACATTCCTGAAATGTAGGATCCGACAAATCCGATTAAGAAAATCGTCACGATAAAACCGAATTCCATCGTTTATCACTCCTTAAAAAAGAGAGCCGTAAATCAGCTCTCTTTTCGAAATTAACCTTTTTGAATCCAGAATTTTAGGACGCTTGCTTCTTCTTCGTGTTTGACGAGTTCATGACCACCTGATGTCGCCCACGCCTGAAGATCGTTTTTTGCCCCTTTATCCGTTGCATGGACTTCAAGGATTTGACCTGATTCGAGTCCAGCGATGGCTTTTTTTGTTTTTACGATTGGCATCGGACAAGCAAGTCCTTTTGCGTCGAGTACGAGTTCTGATTTCATGTTGTATTCCTCCTGAATGATTTGATATTTGTTATGCGTCGGTTTAGCGTACCGCACAGCGGTTCGGTCCGACTTCCATTTCCCGTTGTGTTTCAAGATCGGGTGTCTGTTTCCCCATGTTTGTTTCACGGATATCTTGATATGCGTTCGGTTGCGGCGGCAGGTTCTCTGTGACCATTTTCCGGAATGTTGCTTCATCGTCGATGTTGAGACCATGATTGTTCGCAAGCAAGATGCTTAATTTTTCCGCTACACTACCATCCGTGTTCAATTCTTCAATGATCATGAAATGTGCCGGTAAGACGATGAGTTCTGGTGAAAGATCACGATACGTGTTGTAGAGCGAATCGCGTAAGTCGCCAACCCAGTCTTCCGCGAGACCGGCTAAATCCGGACGACCAATCGAGTCGATGAACAAGATATCACCCGTCAATAAATAACGCTGATCGACGATGAATGAAGTCGATCCAATCGTATGTCCTGGGGAATAAAGAGCGCGTACTTCAATCGCTGTATCCCCCACTTGAACCGTACTACCGTCTTCAAGTGGTGCATAATCGAATGTGACATCCGTCGCATCTTTTGGCGGCAACCAGTATGTCGCGCCTGTTTTTTCGGCGATGTCGCGTCCTCCAGAAATATGATCCGCGTGAAGATGTGTATCAAACACATGCTTAATCGTGACGTTGCGTGATGCAGCATAATCCAAATACACATCCGTCATTCGTGTCGCGTCGATGAGTACGGCCTCTCCTTCTGAGATGACCATATACGAGAGACACCCTTTACCGATTCGAACGAACTGAACGACTTCGCCTTGATCAGTTCCTGTTTCGTTCAGCGTTCCGAGTGAAATCGGTTCTAGATGTTCACTCCATGCTTTCATACCGCCTGACAGATACGATACGTCTCGTCCTGCTTCTTCTAGCATATCGGCGACGAAAATCGATGAACCTTCTTTTGCGCAAACGACGAGAACATCCTGATCCGTCGGAAGCTGATCGAGAATCTCCTCGACACCATCCAACAATTCAAAATACGGAATGTTGAGGTACTTGAAGTTCTCTCCTTCGATTTTCCAATCTTGAAACGCATCCTCATTCCGGACATCTAAGATGAACAGAGACTCACGTCCAATGATTTTTTTTGTAACTTGTGCGGCTGTCATTGCTTGTGCCATATCTACTCGTTCCTCCTCTACTTTACGCTGTTGTATTATTTCGCTGAAACGAGTGTCGTCGTCTCAGACGCCCATTCCTGCATACCCGGGACGACATTGTGGACCGTATACCCCTTGTCACTGAGCTGTCGGCATGCCATGTCACTTCGGCTACCTGTCCGGCAGATGACATAAATCGTCTGATTTGAATCCAGTTCTGCATGGCGTGTCTCCAGTTCGCCTAACGGAATATTGATGGCTCCCGGTACATGGGCGAAGGCATATTCTGCTTGTTCACGAACATCAAGCACCGTGATCGAATCGTCTTGGCGTGCTGCTTCGACTGTTGCGTTGTCGACGGTTTGAGCGAATGCTGCTGGTTCCGTGACATCACCTGTTGATTTCCGAACGTAATGACGGAGC
>Ga0308160_10008167_pt1 | contig 10234 bp, 11 predicted proteins | sample PhyFR1_FD_201036 | JGI IMG/M metagenome (GOLD analysis project Ga0308160, IMG submission 201036) | Phyllosphere microbial communities from UC Gill Tract Community Farm, Albany, California, United States - DLSLF.R1 | ecosystem: Host-associated > Plants > Phyllosphere > Unclassified | place: USA...
CAGGCCGAGCATGGTAGGCGACGAGGGAACACGGGCTGCAGGCGGACCCCGGAGGCGGCGGCCGACGACGGCAAAGTCGCTGTCGCTCTCCTCTTGCTGCGGAAAGCTTTGCGCAGGGTCGACTGTAATGCACAGCTCGTTGCAAAGGGAGCGCAAACAGAATGGATCGAGAGGGGTGGGAGGGCGCGGCGGGAGGAACTACAAGCTGCAGGCAAGTCGGCGAGAGAAGGACAGGGAGTGCACAGAGTGGAAGGGCGAGCGATAAAGAGGGAGAGTCGAACAAAAGCTGGAGGGATCGTACACATGGAGAGATGAGGGAAGGAGGAGACAGGAGGGAAGGGGAGGCTCGCGCGAGCTGCTCGAGTCTACGCCGCCCGCGCGCCGGTGTACTCGTACGGCGACGGGCCAGGCTGGCCCGATGCAGGCCCGTACGACGCGTAGGGAGGCCCGGCCGAGCCCGGGTAGCCCTGCTGGGCGTGAGGCGGGTAGGTCGGCGTCGGCAGTTGCGGAGCGGGGTGGTGCTGAGGCGGGTACGAGGCGCTCTGGGGCGGGGCGACGAGGGGCTGGTGATGGTACTGGGGCGGATAGCCGAACGAGGCGGTCGGTGCCGGAGGAGCAGGCGCCGAGGGGTAGCCGTACGCCTGGAGGTGAGCCGCCTGGGCGTGCGACAAGGGGACGGCCGTCGGCGGTGCGGCGGCGGCCGCGGCGTAGAAGGGCTGCATGGCCGGGTGAGGCGGCTGCGGCTGCGGCACGGGCGCGACGGCGGGAACGGCGAGCGCCGGCTGCGCCGAGGTCGTGCGCTTGGCCGGCGCGCGGTATGCTGGGCGGTCGAGGATGGCCATCTTCTCGCGCTCGGCCCGCGCCGCCGCCTCCTCCTTCTTGCGCTGCTTCTCGGGCGAGTCGGGCCAGACGATGAGCTTCCACTTGACCGACGAGCGCTTGCTGCAGGAGATGTACAGGCGTCAGCAAGGTGAGGGTAGAGGAGGAGGAGGAGGGGGAGGAGGAACGAGCCGACGCACCCGTCCTCGAACACGTAATCGACCGTCTCCTTGTCGTCGTTCTTGCTGTCGAACACGACGTCGTACATGCCGCCGTTGGTGCGGACGCGGATGCGGTCGCCTCGCTGCAGCGTGTCGACCTTGTCGCGCAGCTCCTTGTTCTTGCGCTCGGTCTCGAGGCGCTGCCAGGCCTGCGTACGAAGGGGGCGACGAGTCAGTGCGAGACCGACGCTGGAAGGAGAGCGAGAGAGAGAGGAGAGCGCACCGGGTTGTGGGAGCGGCACAGGACGGTGAGCTGGATCTGGTCGCCGGCCGGGACCGGCTTGGTGGGGCTCGGGGTCGGCTCGGCGGCGTCGGCAGCTGGAGGACGTGCGGCGGCGGTCGCCGAAGCTGCCTCGACGGGCTGCGGCTCGCTGTCGGTGTCGGCGACAGGCGCAGGTGGCGGCGTGGCGGCGCGGGTGAGGTCGAGGATGCTGAGGGGCGCGCCCGAGCCGTCGAGGTCGGGGATGGTCGCGTCGAGGTGGACGCCCGAGTCCTCGCGCAGAGCGCACGTGACGTGGAACGCCTTGATGCACTTGCCCTTGGTGCACTGGACTGCAGGAGGGGAAGATGGGCGAGGTCAGCCTCGGCGAGCTGAGGGGGAGAGGAAGGACGAGGAGAGGAAGGACGAGGAGAGGAAGGACGAGGAGAGGAAGGACGAGGAGAGACGACACACCCTTGGTGCCGTGCGACTCGGTGCAGAGCTGACACTTCTGCATGGGCGGGGGAGTAGGAGAAGGTCAGGGACGCTCGAGAGGAGCAGGACAGGGAGCGAGGGGGACGAGAGACGCACGAGCTTCCACCTCGCCTTCTCAATCTTGGCGAACCCGCGCACGATCTCCTCGCCCGACTCGGGGTCGATCTCGATCCAGGTCGCCGCTGCGAACACGAGGAGGCAGGGCATCAGCTTGCGTTCGAGCAGGAGGTTGAGAAGGAGCCGAGCGGAGGAAGCCTTGACGCACGGGTGAACATGACGCAGACTCGGTGCGCGTCCTGGCGCTTCTTCGAGTTCTTGACGCCCGGCTCGCCGATCGAGACGAGGCCCTCGGTGCTCGAGTCGGGACACAGGGCGCACGCAAACTCGGGCTTGGGCGGCGCGACGGGCTGCTGCTGCTGGGCGGGCCCGGCGGCGGCGGACGTAGCGGACGGTTGGCGACCGAGGGGCGCCGAGCCGGGCGCAACGACGGGTCCGGGTCCTGCGGCGGCGGCGGCTGCTGCGGGTGCCGGCGTCGTCGTCGACGAGGCGTGCGAGGTCGAGCTGCCCGGAGGAGGCCTGGGCGTGCCCTGCTTCGGGTAGTGGAACGCCGAGGCGGCGTACGGGTTGGGCTCCGCCTTGGTCCTCGAGGCGGGCGCGGCGAGGAGTGCCGGCGGCGGCGGCGGGTTCGGGTGCGGCACGACCTGGAACCGGACGGGCGTCTCGAGGCGCCAGGTGCCGGTCGGGTGCTGGATGAGGTGCTGCAGCTGGGCCTTGACCTCGGCGAGGACGTCGGGGCTCTGGAGCGCCTGGAGGATCGAGAGCGTGTAGAGCGGGCCCGAGGGAGGAACGCCCGGCACGGCCGGCATGAGGACCATCGGGACCTGGTACGCCGCCGCCGCCGTCGCCGCGCTGGCCTGCTTGGGCTTCTTGGCGGGCCGCTCGCTCGCGCCCGTCGCAGTGCGCTTGCGGGCGAGCGCGGCGGCCGACTCGAGGACGGCGTTCTCGCGCTCGACGCGCTCGGCCTCGGCGCGCTCCTCGGCGTCGATCTGGGCGAGGAGCGCCTTCTCCTCGAGCTCGTCGTACGGCCACGGCTCGCCGCGATCGAGGTGCTCGTCCTTGGCGGCCTGCCGCAGCCAGGTCGCGACGTCGATGTTGACCCTGCGAGCGAGGAAGCGAGAGAGCGACGTGCGTCAGCGAGGGGTCGACGAGCGAGGCGAGAGCGAGAGTGCAAGGGAGAGGGGGACGTACGAGTCCTCGATGCACTGGCAGTGCTTGGTGACCTTGCCGAGGGGGAGCCACCGCTCGGTCGCGAAGTTGACGCTCTCGGCGCAGTTGAAGCCGAGGTTGAAGCCCGAGTGGTAGCCCTTCGGGTACGTGAGGATGAACTCGCCGGGGAGCTGGACGCAGCGGTTGAGCGTGATGCCGTTGTTGGTGAGAATCTTGGGCGACGCGAGGAACGACTTGTGGCGCAGGAACTGGTTGCACTTGCTGCGGTCGGTCGGGAACAGGCCTGCGGGTCGAGATCAAGACGAGGCGAAGGAGGAGGAGGGCGAGAGAGCGAGGGCGGGAAGAGGGAAGGGCGGGAAGAGGGGACGGCGAGGAAAAGAAGGGAGGGAGGGAGCAAAGAGGAGAAGGGGAAGGAAGACAGAGTCAGTCTTCTCCTTGGTGTGCGACGACGAGGAAGGCGAGGGCGCAGAATGAGGAGAAGGCGAGGGCGGCGTAGAGGGAGAGAGGCGAAAGGCGAGAGCGAGACGCACCGGCCATGACGCGCTCGAACCGCTCCGACTGCTCTTGCGGGACCGAGTACCAGAACTTGGGCGCGCCGAAGTGGATGTAGTTGATCGAGTACAGGTCGGCGTCCTCGACGTGCCACGCAAACGTCGCGCGCCACATGCCGAAGTAGAGGTAGGGCGAGACGACGCCCGGGATGTCGCACCCGCGCGGCGCGAGCTTGGGCAGGAGGTCGCCGAGGCGGGCGACGTTCCACGCCGTCGTCGAGTCGTCGAACAGGGACCCGGCCATGTCGGCGCCGTACATGGGCGGCTCGCCGAACGTGAGCGTGCGCCAGTACCGTCGCTCGAAGTCGCGCATGCGCTCGACCGAGTAGTCGTCGCGCGCCATGCCGTGCGGGAGCTCGTCGAGGCCGGCGACGAACGCGGCCCACTCGTCGTCGGTCGGGTTGGCGGGCGCGATCGAGGCGCGGCGCCGCTTGCTCTGGACGGGCGGGTCGGCGGCGGGCGGCTCGTGGTCGGCGTCGTCGGACGGCTCGGCGGCGGCGGCGGCGCCTCGTCCTCGCCCATTGGCCTTGCCGGCGGCCATCTTGGCGGCGCCGTCGACCTTGGCGCGGCGGGCGGGCGTCCTGCGCTTCGACGAGCCCGCCGCGCCGACGCCGTCCTCGCCCTCGTCGTCCGCCGCCTCGTCCGCCTCGTCCGACTCGTCGCCGTCTCGGCCCTTGGCCTTGCCCTTGCCCTTCTTGTCGACGACCGCGGCCGACGCGCGGCGGTTGCGCGCGCGGTCGCTGACGACCGAGCGCTCGGAGCGGTCGCCCTTCTTCTCGTCGCCGACGAGGTCGGGCGCCTGCCACTTTGGGCGCGTCGCGAGGTCCTTCCACTGGGCCGCGTTCCACGTGCGCCGCTTGGCCTCGTTCATGACGCGGTACAGGCCCTGCGAGCCGAGCATGTGCTGCTCGATGGCGTCGCGGAGGCGGATCGAGCGCAGCGGCTTGTCGACGGGCTTGAGCGAGTCGGTCCTGCGGGCGGGGGAGGGCGATGAAGCGTCAGTACGAGCTTGGAGGAGCGGCGGGGTAGGAGGAGGAGGAGGAGGAGAGAGGGGACGCACCACTCCTTGGGCGGGACGACCTTGACGATGCCGCTGCGGAGGCCGTACTTCTCGATGCGCTTTACGTAGCCGTAGAAGCCGCCGTTTTCGGCAAAGTCGGCCATGGTGGGCTCAAAGACGGGGACGCCCTTGTACCCGCCGCGGCGGCCGCGCTTCTTGGTGCCGGCCGTGCCCGGGTCGTACTCGGGGTCGTAGTAGTAGCTCGGGACGGGGCGCGCGAGGCCGGTCGACTTGGAGTAGCGCGTGGGGCGAGCAGGCTTGGGCTGGCCGAACGAGTCCTCGTCGGACGACGAGTCGGGGTCGGACGAGAGCGGGTCGTCGTGCACGAACGAGGGGAGCGGGACGGTGAACGAGCCGGGCGACGAGGTGGTGGCGGCGGGTGTGGGCGGACCTTGAGGCGGCGACGCTGCGAGCGGCATGGGTGCGGCGCGTCAGCGGGTCTGGGCAGAGGAACAGGGTACGAAGCGGCACGAAGCCACGGGTGCGGGGGAGAAGGAGGGGAGGACGACGGCGAGCGAAGAGGAGACGGGTAGGAGAGCTCACGGTAGTGGTCCTCGGCCTTGACATGCTCGCTGCGTGGGCCGAACGCTGCCCCTGGTGGCGCGGTGGTTGCTGGCGGAGGTGGCGCGTGCGAGTGGGCGGCGGGCGGTGCAGCTGGGCCGCCGACGACAGGGAGAGGGCCCGGGGGTGCGGCGGTGGCGGCGTTGAGGAGGTTGGCGAGCTGTGCGCCGCCCTGCATGGTGCTCGTGGCTGCCGAGGCGGGTGTGGTCGAGAGCGAGGGCGAGGCTGGCGGGAGGAGGAGGAGAGCCGGGGTCGCGAGTGGCGACTCGACTGGGCGAGGTGTGGCGGGTGGGCTGGACGGTGTCCAGGCAGTGCTCGCTGGCTGTACTGCTGTGCCCGTGCTGCTGGACCGCGTCGTCGGGGACGAGGCCGCCCGCGCTCCCTGCTCGTCCCTCTCCCCTCGGAGCCACACCTCGCCCTCGCCTGGCTCTGCTCTGGCCAAGTGCGACAGCCGCCCAAGCTGCTGGCAGGCCTTGTCGCAGCAAGCCTGCTCCTTCACCGCCACTGCGCGCGGCAGGCGCCACCCTCTCCAACCATGCCCGGCCAGCTTCATCTTTCGCCGCCTCTCTCTCGTCGTGCTCGCAGTCTGCGCGACTGCAGACGCCGGCAGGATCGTCAGGTGCTTTGACTCGGCGACCGTGCAGCGTCTTGCGCTTCCTCGGCAAACGTGCGACCGAGCGGCGGGTCCGGCCTCGCACGCCCGAGTCGCTCGTCACGGCGCCTCTCGCACGAGCGCCGCCGCCCCGTGCCGCCACGAGTGCAGCCATCCTGGCTCCGAGTTGCGCAACGCTCGTGCGCTCAACGTGGCACTCGCCGCCCCGGCTCTCGCTCCCTTGCGCTTCTCTCGCCGTCGAGCGACCCTGTGCTGTGCGACCAGCTCGCCGCGCTCAGCCAGCATGGCAGTCCTGCTCGACTACAGCACGTCGAGCTCGGCGACGCTCCTCTCGGCCCTCGACACTCGACACGCCCGACATCGCACCCCGGCACCCGCTCTCGCCCCGCCGACGCCCCTCGCCATCCCGCCCGCGCTTGTGCAGTCACTCGCGCACCCGAGCTCGCCTACCCGCAACCCCGACTCGACCTCTCATCAAGCACGCTGCGAGGCCGCCGCCGCCGCCGCCGCCGCAGCGGTCAAGCACAGCCGAGGTCGAGCGCGCCGCAGCACCCGCCGAGCAGCTCGAGCGCGACCCGGCCCAACGGCGTGTCGCCATCGGTGCCGCCGGCACAGCCGGTCTCGGAGTACTCATTGCGCTCCTTGACCTGCCCGAGGAGGCACGGCGAGGGTGGACGATCGAGCTGTTGGAGCGGCGCGAGGACGTCGGCGGCATCTGGTACGTCCCTCCTCGCTCGCCTTCTCGAGCTGCGCAGCCGGCTGACTCCTCAACCTTGCACAGGGTTCCTGACGATCGGCTTCACGACGACGGCTCTCTTCCAGCGACGCCGTCGTACCCTGCGCTGCACACCAACCCGCCCGTCCCGACCAGTGCGCTCTTCCTTCTCCTTCCTCCCTCGACCTCGTTGCCAGCTCACTGACTCTCCTCCTGTCGACAGTAACCTTTCCCAACTTCCCCTTCCCGCCCGACACGCCCCTGTTCCCCTCGCACACGCACGTCCGCTCGTACCTCTCGCGCGCCGTCTCGCACTTCGAGCTCGCGCCTTTCCTCCACCTCGACACGTCGGTCGCTCGAGCTTCCTGGGACGCGCAGCGCAGCGAGCGGGACGTCCAGGTCGAGGTGCAGGGCAAGGCGACGAGGAGGGCGTACGACAGCCTCGTCGTCGCGATGGGGCGGTACCACCACCCGGCCGTGCCGACCTGGTCCGGGCAGCAGGATTGGCCCGAGGCGGACCGAGGCGGAACGAGGAGCATCCAGCACTCGCTGTGGTACCGCGGGCCCGAGGCGTACCGCGATGCGGTCGTCGTCGTCGTCGGGTTCGGCGCGCGCGGGCGGGACGCCGCTCCGCAGACGGGCTTTGTCGCCTAGCAGGTGCGCCGTCCTCTTCTCGCGCTCTCGATGCCCTCCTCTCTTGCTCCTCGTACTGATACGTGATCTCCGTTCGCAGGTCTACCACTCCTACACGATCCGCCCCGACGCGCCCGTCCAGCTCCCTCCCTTCCCCGGCACGATCCTCACGCCGCGCATCCCGCACTTCTCGCCCTCCGCCATCCACTTCGTCGACGACCCGGCCCTGCGGACCCCTCGAGGGACGCCGATCCACCTCATCCTCGCGACGGGCTACTCGCTCTCGATCCCCTTCCTCTCGCCGCACCTCCTCGAGCAACATGCGTTCGACCCTGCGCACCCTCGCCCGCCGAGCGCCCTCGAGACCAGCGGCGCGTACCTGCGCCCGCTATGGCGTGACGTCCTCGCCGGGCCCGAGGCCCTGCCGCCGACCGCGCTCGGCGTCGTCGGCCTGCCTTCCCTGGTACGTCGCCGCGGCGCAGGCGTCGTACATCCAGGGCCTCGTCCTCGCGCACGCGCTCGCGGCGCCGAGTGCAGCCGAGGGGCGTGTGCTCGGGCGCACGGCGCAGCAGATGCGGGACGAGGTCGAGCGGGCCGAGGAGACGAGGCGCAAGGTGGACGGGGTCGAGCCGTTCGTCGAGGGCCAGTGCGTGCTTTTTCCCTCTCTCTTCTTCGCTCACGCAGCTCGATGAACTCTATCTGACTCTTGCGCGGCGCCCCTCCTCGTACTGCAGCAAATTCACCGCGCCCGGCCAAGCCGAATCGTACCAAGACTCGCTCCTCTCGCTCCTGCGCGCCTCCTCGCCCGTCGCCCTCCCCGCTCATCTCGGCCTGTCCGACACGCCCTTCGTCTCGTCCTGGCGGCGCCACTTGCGCGGCTCGATCATCGTGCTGCGGCGGGCGTTCCTGCGCGCCGTCGAGAAGGGCAATGAGGAGGAGTTTAGGGCGGCGAGCAGCGGAACCGAGCAGGAGTGGGTCGAGGTCATGGAACGGCTCGAGCGGTGGGCCAAAGCGCGCGATTATCGGGCGGGGCCGGCGGCGCAGGGCGCAGAGCGAGCGCAGGGCGAAGAGGCGTGCAGGGAGGTGGGAGGGTCCGGGCCGAGCTCTGCGGCATTTGGACTTGCAGAGCTCGACGGCGCGCAGGTTGAAGTAGAGTGCTTCTTGGACGCTTGAGCTGCACTATCTCGTGACTGCTGCGAGCGTGAGCGGCCTTTGTAGGAGCGGTTCGACGCTGTCCGGAAAGGCCAGTCTGGATTCGAATCACGGCGCGAGCGCGGTCGACGGCAAGCGCGTCTCTCCCTGTGCACTAGCCGACATCGAGGGGTCAAGCGCAACGGCTTTAAGGCGAGCCCAATGCGCTCAGGGGGCCGCTGAGAGGGCAAAAGAGCCGCGCTTGAGCCGGTCGCCTCCTCGTTTCGCTTGCGCTCGCTCCTCCTCCTCGGCTCGTCGCACCGGCGTCGCACTGCTCGGCCCAGGCACGTAACGGAAAATGCTCGAGTCGCTGGCAGCGTTTCCAAGTGGCCTCGAGCCGAGGGGCGAGGACGAGAGCGGCGAGAACCAGATCCGAACGCGTACGGCAAGCCTTTGCAAAATAGGCCTTTCCTTGTTTGTCTCACCCCCGGTGATTAGGTCCACCTCAACCATCGGAGCGCGACCATGCCGGCTAAGGAATTGGGACACCTTGTGCTTAGGCGGTCGTTGCTCTCGCCACCCTCTCCCATTGTCACCGTGGAGCTCGTAGCCATGCCGGCCAAGGCCTAGGAAACCTTGCGCTTAGGCGGTCACTGCTTCCTGACCTACCTCCTTCTTTTTTTCTTCTCTTTTGCTTCGCTTCAAAGTATCTGTACACTTGCGCTGATGGCTCGTGCCATCGGCGGCCCGGCAACTCGCCGTCGCACCGCGCGACAGCAGTGCGCGAGGCGGAAAAGGACCTTGTCGCGCTGGCCCCTCCTCGACGCGCGATTCGTCGGCCTACGGTCTGCTGCACGTCTCGGTACGTGGAGTGAGAGCGAGCTAGCTCCATAGCATCAGTGCCTCGAGGCGAGGGACGCCTTCTCGTGCTCGCTCCTTCTCCTCCTCCTCCTCGGCGTTGCAGAGGGGCGAGAGCACACTTAGGGGCTCGCTTCAGAGAAGGGCCTACGTTCTACTGCACGTCTCGGTACGTCGAGTGAGAGCGAGCTAGCTCCACAGCAGCAATGCCTCGAGGAGAGGGACGCCTTCCCGTGCTCGCTCCTTCTCCTCCTCCTCAGGCTGAGGCTGGTCCCTCCTCCTGCTACTCTTTCGGGCTCAATCCTAAGTCGACCTCGAGAGCTCACTAGCAAGCTCCTGTCGACCGAGAAGCAGCGAGAGCGGGAGAAGCACAGCACCTCGCCTCGTCCTCGAGCTGGTTTCCTCGGCAAGGCTCCTCGTCGGCAACTTTCTTCTCACTCTCTCGCTCCAGGAACTCGCTCGCGCCAGAATAGAGGAACGGCACGATGTAGTACAAACGGCCGCAAAGCCAATCACGCACGAGCACACAGCCGCAAGCCCGCCCGACCCCTCATCTCCCCTCGCCTGCGCGGCCCTCACAGGCTCTCCTCAGCCCATTCCTCGTACCGGCCCTCGAAGTACTGCGAGCAGAGAGAGCGATGGTAAGTACGTAGCTCAAGAGGATTTGCAGCGAGCCGAGTCGACGCACCTTGAAGGTGGCCTGCGGATTGAAGAGGGGCGTCACGCCGCCGCGCGGGCCGCGCTTGAACTTGACGGCAATGCCGGTGCCGGCGCTGTGGACCAAGAGGAGGAGGGAAGGTCAGTCAGGCTCAACAGGGTGCTGCAGATCGAGAGCTGGACGAGCGACGCACCCGTCCTCGTTCGTGCCGCGCAGGAAAAACGCCCTCCTAAGGCTCGAGATGGTGCGGCCCATGAGGCGCATCATGAGGAGCGTGATGTTGCCGTGTTTCGACTGGCGCTTGATCTTCTGGACCGACGGCTTGATGGCGGGGATCCAGTTCGTCCCGTAGTAGACGAGCTGAGAGAACGTGAGCGCGTTGACGTAGGACTCCTGCGTGCGGGAGCGACAGGTCAGCTTGACGGTTCGGGACCGAGGAGTGAAAAGGAGCAGAGGAGAGAGAAAGGGTGGAGGGACTGGCTGAGAGCGAGAG
>Ga0308160_10008169_pt1 | contig 10232 bp, 6 predicted proteins | sample PhyFR1_FD_201036 | JGI IMG/M metagenome (GOLD analysis project Ga0308160, IMG submission 201036) | Phyllosphere microbial communities from UC Gill Tract Community Farm, Albany, California, United States - DLSLF.R1 | ecosystem: Host-associated > Plants > Phyllosphere > Unclassified | place: USA...
GCGATCTTTGGTGGATCGTCGAAGAAGGGAAAGTACTCGGTGGGAGCGCGCTTCGTGCGGCTCGGTCATTTCGGGTACGGGGTCCGCCCATCTGCCCGCGGACGCGGGTTAGCGACTTGAGCGAGCGCGAGGTACTGCTCGGTGCCGCAGCGTCGGGCATCGACCCGGTGCTCGCGTTCTGCCTGGTCGACAACGCTGGATCGATCGCGACGCTCGAACACCACAGTGCAACGCTTGAGGCGGTTGAGCAGCATGGAGCTGCCCGCGTGAGGCGCTACGCAATCCGCTCCTGAGCACGCGGTCTCACCACCCAGAGGGCCGCAGGCAGCGGAGACCGCGGCCCGGCTAGCGGACGTGTAACCGAACTTGGGTCGGCGTCCGCGCTACTTGTCGCATGTGACAAGCTGCTGACAACTCGCTCCGGTGAGTGACAAGTTCCCGCGGAAGCTACAACCCCGTCGTCGCGCATCGCCGCTGAGGCTGCACATCTCGCAAGTCATGCAACTCGTCGCTCACAGCACCGACGGCACTTTTCGTTTTCCGGCGACACTCTGCGGCGTCGCGCACACCCATCTTGCAGACACGTCGAGTGCCAGCTGCATAAGACGCTTCGCGGGACGACAACATGTCGGCGGACCAAGTAGATCGTCCCGCTGGTCTGCTTAAATTTGCTCTCCGCCAACAGTTCGTCCCATGATCCCGCCAACTACACCGTCCGGCGTTGCGGCGGTTGTGGCGAACGACGGCTTATCGATTTCGCCGCCGATGGTCCCGACGACCCCGAGTGCCCTTGCAAGTCGATCTCGCATCCGCCGGCGCCGCGCGTCGAAGCTCGCGAGAAAGCCCGTCAACGCCAAGTCCAAGCTGTCGAGGTCATTCTCCCGCAAATACGGTTCGCGGCGCGCGGCGGGAAGTGTCTGAATCCACGCTGCGGGGAGCTTGGCGAGCTTCTCCTGATTCACGCGCCCTTCGAGCAACTGGAGGTTCGGTAGCAAATTGACCCGCTCGATATATGCGTCGACGTCTGCACTCGAAACACCGGCCTCCTCGAGCCGCCGACGGGTGAACAGCGATTTGGGCCACACGTGGTCCTCATGGAACTCCTTTGAGAAGTCCAGTCCCGGGTAGAGGATGGCCAAAGTCGCGAATGCCCCCCGGGCACCATACGAAAGTTCCAGCAGCCCATCGACCTCGGCCTCATCGAACGCCAGCGCTTTACCGAGGCCAGCGAACTCGGCGTTCAGCGCCGTCGTCGGGAAACCAGGGTTTGCCAGTTCCCGATCAATTGCGGCCCGCAAGCGCGTCAGCAGCGTGTCGGGGCCCGATCCCCAGACACCCTGCTTCAGGAGTGTTCGAGTGAGCCAGCGGACGATTTCCGCGCGTTCGCCTGCCTTCGCGGTCGAGTCCAGGAACGAATCGGAGGCTTCCCGTTGGTGCAGGTAGTACGCGATCGGAATCGCGGCATTATTGGCGGTGAGGGACTCACGTGAGAACCCTGCCAGCTTGAGCAGGTCGACCGTGCGTAATAGCGTCGCCGAGATCCGGGACCAGTCGTTCTCGACCTTCGTGATGTTCTGATGCGTAATCGTTTCAACCTTGAACCGCACGTCGGCGCCAACCAAAGTCAGCGCGGTCTTGAGGACGAAGTCCTTGTCGAAGTTGAAGCCTCGGGTGTTCAGCTCTGCGGTGAGGTTTCGGACCTCTTCACGGGCCCCTGGTTCTGTAGACCATTGGTTCGTGGCCATCGAAAGGAGAAGGTCAGAGTTCGTGAGCTTCTCGCCACCCTGATTCACGCGGATGAAGATCTCAAGCACCTCGTCGGGCGTGCGTTCCTTCTCACCGATGAGGTAGTAGTTCATCGAGGGGGTCTTCCGCACCGCCGTGAACAGAGCGCCCAGCCGCCGGGCACCTTCACGGATGTCGGGAATGCCGCGTTCCGTCATGACGTCGATGTACGCGACGGGATCTTCGGTGAGCGCGAGAACGTCGCCCACGGGGTACCACCGGTCAATAATCGGTAAATCATCCGCCGGCGCGGTGGGGCGCGCCTCCGCATCAGGAAGGAAGCGCAGATCGTACTTGAGGCCCAGTTCCTCGTCGGGCGGACTGTCGACCAGGTTGAGGTAGAGCCGCTTCTTGGGATAGGCCTGGGTATTCGAGTATCGTCCGTAGCGACGCCGCGTGGCGTGGCTACCATAGAGCCCGATGTTCAGCGCGGTCAGACGCTGCTGCCCGTCCAGGACCGCCGTCGTGCCAGACCCGGCCGGAACGGTGGCGCGGACAGCATACGGCTCATCGCGCTCGTGGAAGTTAGTCAAGAAGTTGTAGAACACGTAGTTCTTTGCCGTTTCCGGATCGACTTTCCAAAAGAGGAACGACCCCACGGGGTAGCCGCGGAGCAAGCTGTCGAAGAGCTTGACAATGTCATCCGTGTCCCAGACGAACTCGCGCTGGATGGCGGGAAGCAGATACTCCCGTGCGTGGATCTCCCGTAGAACCTGCTCGACATGCTTCGCGGCCTCAAATCCCATAAACGCCTCCTCGACGATCGCCGTCTCAGCCTAACGGGGACAGCTGACGTCGATGCTGCCCGACTCCAGATACTTGCGATGTCACGTGAGGCCCGAATCAACTTCGCGCCACACGTTTCGGAGTGTCGGGAGTAGGCGGTCGTGAGTGAGGCCTGCTGCCTCGACGCCGTGCGCCACCAGTAGTAAGGAGAACCCGAGCGGGTCACCGATCAAGCCGAATTCATCTAGAATATCGTCGTAAGGAATCGACAGGGGTCTGAGATTCATCTCCATGACGACAACCGCTGCGATCGGCGCGCGGTCCCGGGGCGTTCGCGCATTCCGAAGGTTGGGGTGTCCCTCGAATCGCCGCACGACGGTGTCGACGCGTCGCTGCGGTATGTTGTTGCGGCCGATGTCTGCCAGGACCGTCCGTATTTCGACCTCGGCGGTACGCGCTTCGTGATTGCGCCACGCTACGGACCCCATCGAGTCGAGACCCACTTTTTGCGCGATAGTTCTCAAAACATCAAGCGCGATCGCAAGTTCCCCCAGCAAGGCATCGACCATCTCGACGTCGGTCGGGTTCCCGCCGTCCGTGGCAATGGAAGCACGCCACGCGCGAGCTTCGTCGGCCCGCTTGAATTCGGCGTGCTCGTTGTAGTGCCGCTGGTTATCGAGGAGAACTTCGAAGTCTCGGAGTCGCGCCTTCTGCTGAGAGTCGGCCCGAGGAGTCCAGAACTGCAGGTCGTGCCTCATCTTCTCGCGGTACCACGTCCAGATCGCGGTAACTACGACTGTGATCGTGACGTTGGCGGAAGCAACTGCCTGTTGAGGGAAAGGAGAACACCCCGATCCCACGGCCATTCGTTTGAATCTGTCGAGATCACTGACCAGTCCGACCACTCGCTCCAACGTCATGCCGGCCGGCTTCCCGCGGGCCGCATGCGCGGACGGATCGGATCGGCGATCGGCCCGAGATAGTTGAAGCCGATATGGAAGGTCGGAACGGGCTCCCCCTTGGAGCGATAACCATCCGGCGAGAACCGCAGCGGGACGAAGTCCACCTCAGCCTTGAGCTGGTCGACCCATACACGCCCCTTGCGCCCGTCAGCAGCGGCCCAGGCAACGCGCCCTGTAAATTTCCTGGCGTGTCCTTCGCTGTCGCTCGCGAGGTAGGCGAGATGGACGCGTCTACTGACATCGAGCCCGAGCGACCCGAGCTCTCTGAACTCCGACTGTGAGGCCGCGATAGAACCGACATGGAACAGGCCGAGACCACGGAGGAACGAGATGCGATATTCGTCGAAGGCTGCCGTGCCTCCCAGCGTGCCAAGCAACTTTAGGCAGGCCCCCCAGTCGGACGGAGTGAACTTGACCGTGTTCCGCTCGCCGCGGAGCAGTCGCTCACCGGTGCGATCCTGCCAATAAAGGTCGAGAATGATGCGCGCGCACTTCCAGTCGCTACGAATCGATGCTGGCGCCGCAAGTAAGGCTTCCAGCGCGATCTTCACCCTCTCTGGATCATTCGTGCTCCCGAGAGCCCGCACCGCGAGCAAGTAGTACGCGGACGGGTCCTCCATGCTCATGAGATCTTGAAGGTAACTGGTCTCAAGTTCTTTCTCGTTGAGAAGTCCCGATATCTCCACCTGGCGAGCTCGATATTTCGCGAGCTGCCTTGGTGACAATTCCTTGGGGTCGATCGAGTCGAGCGATGCCTTCGCATCAGCAAGCAGTCCAACCCGAGTGGCCGCGGCCACTCCACCAGACGCTACAGCGTCCTTGGCCGCCCACGCGAGGACGTCGACGGGGTAGATGTTTTCGGGGTCAGCGGCGCGAGCATGCATGACCGCGTCGACCATCCGCTCAACGATTGCCGCGATCGCTTCCTTCAAACCTCCATCTTCTTCAGCGCCCAGCTCATAGACCTGCGAGCCGAGCGATGCGGCCAACTCGGTATGAAGGTTCAATCGTGCGCGAGGGGAACTGTCGGCCTCTTCGAGGGTTCGCTGCAAAAGAACCTCCGACTCGCGGAGTCGGGCGAGACGCTCTCCGCGGGTAAGTTCATCTGACCGCTGCGCACGTTTCACGAACTCCCGGGTGAGGTTCGCCTCCTGGAGCACGAGTCGGGGATGGAGGGCACCCCCATGCTCCCGCTGTTCCGCGAAGGCGGCCGCCAGGTCGCCATACCAACGCGCGTACCGCCCCTGCTCAGCGCTTTGAGGACCAATCTGGTTCATGAGGTCGATGACGAACTGGACCTCATCTCCTCCGGTTCGCCCGTTGAAGTTGGGGCGAACGTGCTCGATGAAGGAGATGACCACGTCGATCTCTGCGAGGTCAGTGAGGTTTTCCCGCCCGAGCAGTTCAGCCTCGAGTCTGGTGCGGACCCCAAGGAACTGGTTGCCGTTCGATTCCTCAGTCCATCTGAAGATGTCAAAGTGGCGCATGAAATCGACGATCGCGCCGGAGCCTTGACGGCCTACGACGCGCAGAGCGAGTTCAAGTGGAACGCTGAGACCGCGCCGACCAGCGGTCAACAGCATCGCACTGAGCTGCTCGGTAGTGCTGCGTTCGGCGAAGCGAAGGCCGGCGAGGTCCTCCACCCCATGGTCCGACGGAGCAAGAGTCTCAAGATGCAGCCCAGCCGCCACGAGTGCAGCAGCAACCGCAGTCATGCGGGCGTCGGGCTCTTGCTGCTTCCGCTCCGTCGCGAGCGACTCCATACCTGACTCTGCGGCCCGCATCTCGAGCGCGAGTCCACGTCGTAGGCCGGACTCGGTCTCAGGGATTGCACGGTACAGCATCGCAAGGATAGAGGAGTCTGCTACAGGTCTGAGTAGAGGTAGATCGATCCCGTGTGAGTTCAGCCACGGACCGTAGGCTGCTGCCTCGGTCTTGTCGAGATGGACTGGTGCCGTGACGAACCGATCCTCACCTTCGGACGCGCCTAGGTAAGTGCTACCGACGATCAGGACTCGCTGCCCTCGTGCACGGAGCTGGCGGTGCAACGCGTAGTAGTCGTCGACGTCGACCATGCCGTCCCAAATGAGAACGGTCTTGAGGCCGGCGACTCCCTCTGCCCACAGGCTGTAGGCCTCGATGTCCGAGGCGATCGGACGGTCGCGCCGTCTGGATTGGTGGAGCACTGCGACCTTGCCGGACTTAGCGAGTTGCTGAGCAAGCCAGACCAAGGCAAGGCTCTTGCCCGTAGCTGTCTGACCCTGCAGAACGATAGGCGCGACTTCGTCAGGCCCCTCGAGCGCGGATTCCAGGACTTTCAAGAGTTGTGTCTCGTACGTGCGAGGTAGCTTCATCCCGCTCGCGATGGCTCGCCACGGGGGTGCTCCCTCGGAAGATCCTAGAAACGTTCGGAATCGCTGGTACTCGAGGGCGCGAGACGCGTAAGCAAACGGCTCGAGGAGTTCGAGGTCAACAGGGCGAGCAGTCCCGACGATGCGATTCCAGACGGCTACTTCGATCGGCACGAAGCCGGTGCCCGCAGGGATGAAGCGCGAGGAGGATCCTTCTTGACCTACAGAAGCTTGCAGAAAACCTGTGTCGCGAGCTCTCTCCAACAAGTCGTTCAATGACTCGGCATGCGAAACGAGCGTGCCTCTGGACATGGCAGCCGCGACAAAAGGATCTGCCGTCACCGTTTCGTCGGCCGAGAACAAATGGAGCTGTCCCGGTCCAAGTCGACTCGCGAGATTGAAGAGGTCCTTCGGCGACAACCAATCACTCGTTGACCAGCCTTCGACCGCCAGAACACCCTTGGGCGTAATCAGGGTCGCTGCGTTAGATAGGAGATCGCTCGCGTTACGTTGGCCGTCGACCCAGCCGAGTTGGTCGCTCGGGGGCTGTTCATCCTCGGGGAGTCCGAGGCCCCCAAAGAGATACCGAACTTGGAGCTCAGTCGTAGATCGCGAACCGCGCAGGTCCGGCGAAGCGGTGGGCACCACTCGACGCCAGTCGGCCTCCAGCCACTGGCTCAGGGCGCTGTCGAGACGCGTCGTGAAAACCGTGTTCCATGGGATCGTCACAACTGCGTCCAGATCAGCGGGGCGCGCAAGGTTCCGCGACGACTCCTCATACGCAGCCGTGTCGAGCACCGAGAAGGAGGGAAAGCCGGTGATGGGGTCCGGGGACAGCTCCTTCGGGAAGCTCCACCCGGGATCTTGGGTGGCGTCCCTCAGCGATGCTCTCGTGTGACCTTGCCCAAGCAGCAGGAATCGAGGGCCAGTATTCAGCCGTGCCAGCAGGTCTCGATCGCTCATGACGGGTTCCCTTCTACCTTCTCGTGAACCATACGGGAACCGCCGCTTGGCGCATGGTCGCTACGCGCAGTGATTCGCAGCAATCAACCTGACCAGGGCGCTCGTCGGTTGGAGGTACGCGTTCACGTCGAAGAGAGCCCGCAGGCACCACTGGATCGCCTCTCCATCGGCTTCCTCGGAACCTTCGCGCCCTTCGTTCCGATAAGACGCGGACAGCTCCTCGACACCCGTCAAAGGGCCCCGATGGCTGACTTCCGCGAGTATCTGACCGTAGTAACCGAGATCACCTTCTGGCGAAGGAGGCTCCTCGATCCAGCCGCTGGGCACACCTCCAGCATCTTCCACGCACTGCTCGACTGCCGTCCACATCTCTTGCACCTCTTCGGCCGCTAGCCCACCGGACCCAGATGAATTCATCTGTGACGCTGCCAGAAGGTGGGCAAGCCAGATCGCGGCAGGGAGTTTGAAATCCGCAGCGATGTCGTTCGCGTCTTCCGCTCGCAGGAGCCGAGACAAGTCTCGTACGACCCACGCTCTCGAGAGCGGATGGCGCTCCAGCACCGCCGCCGCTAGGGCGTAGTGAAACGGTGCGATCCCAAGGACGAAGCCGTCGTAGTCACGTGACAGTCCGAAAGCGGCATCGATCGTTCGAGGGAACGTCCCGGACCGAGTCGCCCAAGCCTCGAGCGCGGCAGGCCCCTCCCGATCGGGAAGTACGCCCGCAGCCACTATGAGTGCCACCTCGAGTAGCCCTGCTATGTAGTCTCCGGGGCCATCGGAATAGCCCTCTCGTTCAGGGACTTCATCCATGGCCTCAACTTCTCGTGCGCGCCGGGCGAAGTGCGGCAGGTAAGACAAGTCACGCGAGGCCAGGCGCGCGAACGCGTAGAGATACGCCGTGTCGAACCGGAGGTCCAGCAGTACAGAAAGGATGTCGTCGAGACCATCGCGACTGATCCACGAATCCTGCACGAGCGCATCCATCACCCGTACAATATCGATCCGGTTGCTCACGCGGCGATGCTGCCGCAACGCGTCAATCACGATCGCCACCCGCTGCGTCGCGTCGGATAGTCGGTACACACGGTAATTGTGGCTTCCCAGAAAACGCTGCGCGTCGGCTATGCGCTCATTGAGTGCGCCAGCCTTCACTACAATGTGAAAAAAGAAAAGCGGTTTGGCTAGTGCCTCAAGCGGTTTGCCCAACACCTTGAGGGCGTTGTTGGCAAGCCCGGCCGACGCCGTGCTTTCCACCTCAAAAACAAACAGGGGTACGTCGTTGAAGTCAGCCGCGGTCCAGGAGAGGTCCACCGCCGCGCTCATGCCGATGACATGTTCATGTGCCACCGAATAACCCAGGGCACGACCAAGGTGATCAAGTGCAGCGATGGCCGATCGGCCCGGCTCAAGTTTATGCTTTATTGGCGTTAATTCGCAGCATCATACACCCGCACGCACAAGTTCTGCAAATGCCTGTGCTTCGTCGACGTGAGCGTTGGCCCAGCACGTCGCGAGAACGGTCAGAGCGTGTGCGCGGCCGTAGGCGTCGCCGAGCCGATTTACCCAATCGTGGTCGTCTTCGCCCTCGAGATCGTCAAGTCTTCGTTGCAGCTGGCTCTGATCGGTCCCCAGCGCTTCTGCTAGCACAGCCGGCTTCGATCTCAGCGATCTGAAGACGCGATCGGGGTCTAGTCCAGTCGGCAGGAAGTGTAGGGGCCATCGGTTCGCGATAGGTTCATCGGACATCGACGAACGCTGGTCACCGTCGGGAACGACTGCGAAGGTCAGTTCCGGATTTGGCGGCTTGGGGAGGTTTCGACGGAGCTGCGCCAGATATCCGTCGTCTTCAACGAAGACCTCCGCTTCCCGGCCTGGCAATTCACTGAGGACCCGAACAGCCCGGTGCTTGATCATCTTCCAGCACTGGTTGAAGCTTTCGATGATCTACATCCAACGTCGGTCCTTGGCTTCATGACAACGCCGCACGCGTACAGGTCCATCAACGGTGTGCCGGCAACTCCCGTTGAGTGGCTCATTAGGGACCATCCCGTGCAGCCGCTGCTGAATCTGCTCGAGTCCCGGCGGTTCAGATAGATCCCGCGCCGCGGTGTCCCTAGCCGTTGAGGCAGCCCAACGGAACCAGATGGCCACGGGTTCACCTCCGTTCTCTTAACGGGTTCTCCACGGTGCCGATCACCAACCCACTCCAGAACGCGCAGGGAGACCGTCGGCACGAGTGGGGCGGCTCCCGTCAAGGATTCGGGAACGCCGCAAATCTCGCCGTCACAAAGAACAGACGATGTCAGCGATAGTCAGATCGTCCCGAAGACCATCGAGCCCGCCTCGATCGCGACCAGCGTGATCGAGAACATCATGAACGAGCGCAGAAATCTCTCGTACGGTGAGAGCTCGATTGAGGCCCACTCCCAGCTGCACGAACACAGGGGAGTCGTTCAACTCGGTCGACGAAGAAAGCGCGGGGGACAGGCAATCATGCTCGGCAACAGAATCCGGGCCCATCGAAGCACGACCAGAACACGGCGCAACATCATGACGCCATCTGGTGAACGCACACGCAGGACATATCTCCGCCTGCCGAGTCATTGGAATCCAGACCGCACCGGTCCAATCGATCCAGAGGCGAAGCCCGTCTCCGGGATCCGCTACAACATCTCCGAATCGCAAGTCCGCGAGATTCTGATAGGTCAGCCCACCCACCGACCCGATGAGGAGCACTGCCAAGAGACGATCGCGCTCGAGGCGGCTTCGAGTCGAGGAGGCGACCACCTCGAGCACCTTCTCAAGCATCCGGACTGCTTGGGAGGGTCGACGAACCGACCCAGAGTGCTTTCGCGGAGGCAAACGGGACAGAACCGACGTCACCTCCGGGGCAGTCCTCACACGTGTATGTCCCTCTGCTCGATGTCTGTCATCAATGGTCTGTACCCACCCATGGACCTGCGCGGCCGAGTGAGCCAGGCCCCCTGAGTCGTCCAACTCTCGGCACCGATCCAATATGTACGCCGCAACCGTCGAGCCCGAAGTGGGCAAGCTGGTAAGCCCCCGCTCTAGGCACCAGGCAGCGAAATCCGCCCACCTGTCGGCCGTCTGGGTGCGTCGAGAGCGCCGTTCAGCGTTAAGAGTTCTCGGCAACCCCGTGAAAGGGGTCTGCACTGGCAATGGTCGGTATGACTTGACCCTCAAACGTCCCATCCTCCTCGTCCGCGGCTACACCACGCCACTCAGGTGGTCCGCCAGTAGTCGACGGACCGTCAGTAAGGCGGAGAGACCATCTGTAAGGGTGACCGACACAACAAGCCGCCTACTGCGGCATGTCGACGAACCGCGAGAACATCCCGTGGAACGCCACGGTGATGGTGTCCGTCGGTCCGTTACGGTGCTTCGCCACGATCAGGTCCGCCTCACCCTGACGCGGGTTGTCCTT
>Ga0308160_10008170_pt1 | contig 10231 bp, 5 predicted proteins | sample PhyFR1_FD_201036 | JGI IMG/M metagenome (GOLD analysis project Ga0308160, IMG submission 201036) | Phyllosphere microbial communities from UC Gill Tract Community Farm, Albany, California, United States - DLSLF.R1 | ecosystem: Host-associated > Plants > Phyllosphere > Unclassified | place: USA...
GTTGTCATTGATAAGTCCAAAGCGTGGTCGGTCGGATTGATGAGGTGGCTCACCATGGCCTCATGGCCGTAGCGCGCTGCCAGGGCCAGGGAGGAATTGCCTTGACGGTCGACTTCCGGGATCTTGACGGATGAGGCCTGCAGCAACAGGGGGCCGAGTAGCGGTATGTTGGCAAGCGGCGCCAGTATTCCTGTCATGGATTGGGATGCGCTGAGTGCCTTTTGTTCCGCCGCTTCCAACAGTTCGACGATTGCCGTATGTCCATGCGCCGCCGCTTCCAGCTTGGCGCTGCGCCCGATCGCGTTGACATGCAAGACCTTTGCTTTTGCATGCAGCAATTCCTTGACAATCGGTTCGTTGCCGTTGGCAGCGGCAATTGTGAGTGCAGTGTCCTTTTCCTTGTTGGGCGTATTGATGTTATAGAGATCGTTAGCGTAGATCGGTAGGAGCAACACTTTGAGCGTATCGAGGTTGCCGTATCGCGCTGCGATCATGATGCCGGAATTGCCTGCATGATCAAACAACCGGTGCGTGGCGCGATGGTTGGAAAGCAAATTCACCATTGCCCCGTCGGCCTTGGCGACGGCCCATAAAAGTGCATTCATGCCATTGATGTCGCGGGCGTGCAAGTCGCTTCCTTGCCTCAAAAGAATGTCGACCATGGCCGTGTGGCCGTTCAACGCAGCCAGCATCAACGCGGTTCGACCGTGGTGATCGGTTTGTTTCAACAGGGCGCGTATGGAATTGTCTGCATCTGCTACCGCCGCCTGCCTGCGATGGACCAGCAAAGCATGTACCACCCCGACATGACCATTGGCGGCCGCCAGGGTGAAGGCGGTATGGCCGTCATAGGATCGATGATCCAGGTTGGCACCGGCAGACAGCAGGAACTGCAAGCCGATCAGGTCGCCGTTTTTTGCGCAGACAGCGAGCGAGAGCGTGCCGTCACTATTGGGCAGATCACCGCCCAGAGGCAGTTGCTCTTGGGCGATATTGCGGCTGCCGAACTTGATGGCGAGCGCTATCAGCGTTTTTCTGGCCTTGCCATTGCGCGGAAAACCCTTTTCCCCATCCACGAGCGCATGCACGACCTCGGTCGAATCGGCCCGCACGGCCAGCGTTAGCGCCGATTCTCCGTCTTCTCTTTGCTGGTCGATCGATGCGCCTGCCTGAAGCAGCACAGCGATAACAGCGACTTGTTGCGCCATGACGGCATGCATCAATGGACTCGTTTCGCCATCATCGATCCCATTGACCTTGGCGCCGACGCACAACAGCAGTCGAACTATGTCGATGCTGCCGCGCCTGGCGGCATGGCTCAGCAGGGGTAAGCCGGGCTGATCGGCAAAATCAGGGTCCATACCGCCCGCAGCGATCATGCGGGCGGCTGTGTCGAACTTTCCCGCGTAGACTGCCTTGGACAGGTTTTCCTGGCGCTCAGCTTCTTCCATATCCCGCCACTGTCTTGCTGCCTCTTCGTAGCGATGCAGATTGTGTTTTGCCGATGAAGCCGACAGGCTGGATTGGCTGTCGGACGTGGCCGGGACATTGTCATAGGTCAGTAAAATTTCGACGGCGATGCAGCGTCCCTTTTTCGCCGCCAGCATCGTCGCCGTAGCGCCATCGGCGGACAGCATATCTGTTTGCGCTCCTTGCTGCAGCAAGGTGAGCAACGCGCGGTTGCTTCCCTTGCAAGCGGCATGGTGCGCAGCGGTGTAGCCCTTGTGGTCGGCTTCGTTGACGTCAGCCGGTTTTCGATCCCCCGTATCGTTGTCGGACTTGTTGCTGCCGTGTTTCAGCAGGAAATCGATCTGCGCCACGTTATTACTTCTGGCTGCGATGATCAGTTGGCTCCAGGCCTTTGCCGACCGCTGTCGCGAAAGGAGGGAAGAAGCAGACGCCTGTGATCCGGTTGCTGGCGAGGTGGGCGAGACCGATCGGGGCGGTGATACGGGAGCGATGTGTCTGGCGCTTAGTCTTTCGGCGTTTACGCTGGCGATGGCTATTGAGGGTGACAAGGGACGGCTGTGCATTTTGGGCAAGCCGGGCCGCGATCCTTGCGCATCCGGCCTGCTGGCCGAATCCATATCGTCGTCTGCGGACGATTCGGATTCCGCCGTTCGGGAGTCGACGTCGAGCGCAGTCACGCGATCCGATGTGCTGCCTCCATCGGTGTTGCGCCGGTTGTGATTGGCGCGTGGGCTATTCCTGTTTTCCGGCGTTTCCGATGTGTGCCGCCAAAAGTTGACTCCGTCACTACTATGTCCGCCGGGACTGCCACTTGTGCCATCCATATCCACGCTCCTTTGAGATTGCAAATAAAACCAGTTGTATGCAGAGCCTGTCAGGCCATTCGAAAAAGAAGGCCGGTTTGTGGCTTTGGGGCAATTGAAGTTCAGCTCATCATTTCTTCCGCGCGTCCTGGCAACTCCGCATTTTTCGCTGGCGCGGCGTACGGCTGGGCAAGGTGGACAGACCTTTTTCTTTGCTAAACTTGCCAACCCCGATCAACGCCGTTCAATGGCAAGTCACCTCATGGAAATCCTCGCGCTCGTCGCCACACTCCTCGTTTTCATCTTTCTGCTGCGACGTAATCTCGCTTCCGGCAAGCGCGCCGACGCCGCGCTCAATGTGCTGCTGGCCAAGCACGTCTTCTCCAAGTCGTCGCCCGATGAACGGGAGAGGATAGAACTGCGTGCCCGCGAACTGATGGCCGAGCGCGGGCAGGCGCCGGAATTCATCGGCGAAGTGGACCGTTACGGCTGGCATGCGCTGGCCATGAAGGACCTGGGCATCGCGCCCGGCGTGAAAGGCTTCAAGGACTGGAAAGCGATCGCCAATCCATCCGCCGCGATCAAGGCCGGCGATCCGCTGCTGCGCACCGCCGGCTATCTGCTCAAGAGCAAATGCGGCATCGATGTCGTGGTGAACTGAGTTCACGCATTACCGGACATTGCAGGGCCGCGCATGATGGCCCGGCTTTTCCCGCAAGTCCCCGTGTTCTTTCCAGGCGGTTGATCAAAACAAAAAGCCCCGCTGAAAGCGGGGCTTGCATGCCTTGCGGGCCGGCATGGACGCCATGCCGGCGACAGGGATGGATCAGAAGCGGTGACGCACGCCGACGGCGAAGCTCTGCGCGTTGTCGTAGCTGGTGACCTTGTCGTTCATCAGGTAGGTGTACAGGTCGGTGCGCTTGGACAGGTTGTAGTCGTAGCCAATGGTGTAGGTGGTGCGGCGCAGCTCGGAGAACAGGTCGCTGGTGCGACGGGTCTGGGCAACGGCTGCCAGGATCTTGCCGGCGCCGCCGGCCGGGATCGACAGGCCCAGGGTGCCGGTCTTGTCGCGCAGGTCCGCCACGTCGTGCTTGGCCTGGTCGTAGGTGGCGAACAGCTTGGCCACGCCGAAGTCGTAGGCGCCGCCAACCAGCCACAGCTTCTGCTCGGTCGCGTTGATCGGCGCGGTGGCGCTGAAGGGCACCGAGGCGCCGGTCAGCGAGAGGCGGTTGACGTTGCTGGTCACGCCCAGGGCGTCGGTCGGGTTGTTGACCTGCACGTCATGGTAGGCCGCGGTCAGGGACAGCGGGCCGCTGAAGTACAGCACGTTGCCGCCGAAGTTCTTCTTGCTTGCGGCAGCGGCGACTTCGCCCGGCTGGTAGTACAGGTTGGCGGTCAGCCCGCCGAAGGACGGAGTGGTGTAGCGGATCGCATTGCTCCAGCCGGTGTCGCCGGCGAAGGTGCTGGCCCAGCCGGTGGTCGGGACGGCCTTGTGCAGGATCAGCGGCGAGAAGGTGAAGGAGTCGCCGATCGGGTTGAACAGGAAGGCCGGCAGGGTTGCCGGGGAGATCATGCGGCCCAGGGTCAGGGCGCCGAAGTTGCCGGACAGCGCGACGTTGGCGTCGCGGGAGAACAGGGTGTCACCACCGAAGCGGCCTTGCGTGCCGCTGTCGAGCTGGAAGAACGCGCCCAGCGTGAAGGACGCCTTCAGGCCGCCACCCAGGTCTTCCACACCCTTGAAGCCCAGGTAGGAAGTCGACATGCCGCCGCTGCCCATTCTGGTAACGCGGCCGGTATCGCCGCTGTTCTTCATCGAGCCGACATACATGTCAGCGATGCCTTCGACGTTGACGCTGGTTTGCGCCATGGCAGGGCTGGCAAAGGCCGCAGCAATGGCGGTGGACAGCATCAGCTTGACGAGAGGGGATTTGGATTGCATGACTTCTCCGGGTTTCTTACGAGTGGTTAAAAAATTCCGTTTGGAGCACGGAACGATAAAAAATCGAACACGTGCTCTCTAAGCAAAACTGGTGCCATATGTTGATTACGGGTATTTTTTCATAGCCACGGATATCAGTCATGGATTTTTGCCACTGTCTGCACCGCGATCAGGCGCGACATGCCGTCTTGTGGTGCAAACGAGACGAAACCATGCGTCGTCAGCTTGATGGTCGGGTTGTTGTCGAACAACAACCCGACAGTGTCGTCAATGAGCCGCTGTTCCAGAGGAGGACGCCAGCAGCCGGCCGGCGGAATAGGTGGCTGCGACGGCGCGGTCGTCGCCCAGCAGCGCGAGAGCGAAAAGCAATTCCTCCAGCGATTCGCAGCGATCGGTGCGGCGTGCCAGCAGCGGCGTGCACTGTGGGTCCAATACAACAAAGTCGGCTTCATTGCCGGGTTTGAAGCTGCCTATCGAGTCTTCCAGGCGCAGGCTGCGCGCGCCGCCCAGGGTGGCGAGGTAGAACATGCGCAGCGCCGGCAGATAGGTGCCGCCCATGCGGGCGACCTTGTAGATCTCGTTCATGGTGCGCAGCATCGAGAACGAGGTGCCGCCGCCCACATCGGTGGCCAGCGACAGCCGCATGCGCGCGGCGTCGGCGGCGGGAAAGTCGAACAGGCCGCTGCCGAGGAACAGGTTGGAGGTCGGGCAGAGCGCCGCCGCGGCGCCGGTGTCGGCCATGCGGGCGCGGTCGGCGTCGTCGAGGTAGATGCAGTGGCCGTACATGGCGCGTTCGCGCAGCAGGCCGTAGCGGTCGTACACGTCCAGATAGCTGCGCGCCTGCGGGTATAGCGTCTTCACCCAGGCGATCTCGTCGGTGTTCTCGGCAACGTGGCTCTGGATGTAGGTGTCGGGATAGGCGCGCGCCAGGTCGCCGGTCAGTTCGAGCTGGGCTTCGGTGGAGGTGGGCGCAAAGCGCGGCGTGAGCGCATACAGCTGCCGACCCTGCTTGTGCCAGCGCCTGATCAGTGCCTCGCTGTCGCGGGCGCCGCTCTCGGCGGTGTCGCACAGGAAGTCGGGCGCGTTGCGGTCCATCATCACCTTGCCGGCGATCATGCGCAGGTTGCGCGCGCTGCTCTCGGTGAAGAAGGCATCCACCGATTCGGGGTGCACGGTGCAGTAGACCATGGCGGTGGTGGTGCCGCTGCGCGCCAGTTCATCGAGGAAGAAGCGGGCGACGTCGCCGGCGTGTTCCGAGTCCTGGAACTTGCGCTCGGTGGGGAAGGTATAGGTTTCCAGCCAGGGCAAGAGGCCGGGTGCGGGCGAGGCGATCATGTCGCTCTGCGGGTAATGGATATGGGTGTCGATGAAGCCCGGCAGAATCAGCTTGCCGCGCAGGTCGTGCAGCTTCGCATCGGCCGGCAGGGTGGCGGCCAGCGCGTCGTAGTCGCCGGCGGCGAGCACGCGCTCGCCGTCGACGACCAGCAGCCCGTCTTCATGCCAGTGATAGCTGTCGCCGGCGATGGCCGGGTCGTCGTTGAAATGCAGCACGCTGCCGCGGTATGCCTGGATGGTGTTGCTCATGCCTGTTGCTTCTTTCCGTGTTCGGTCGCGCCGGCCGCGGCCTGGGCCTGCCAGAGCTGCAGCAGCTGCGCCGCGACCGCGATTGCAATGACCGCCGGCTCCTTGCCGGCGATGCCTGGTATTCCGATCGGGCAGACCATGCCGGCCAGCCGCTCGTCCGTGATGCCGCGCTGGCGCAGCCGGCGTTCGAAGGACACGCGCTTGGTCTTGGAGCCGATCAGCCCGAACCAGCCTGTGCCTTCGCGCCGCAGTATCGCTTCGGCCAGCGCCTGGTCCAGCGCATGGCTGTGGGTCATCACCAGAAAGCTGGCATGGCCGGGCGCGGTAGCGACCAGCGCCTCCGGCGTATCGGTGGCTTCCATGCGGACGTTGGCCGGCAGCTGCGCCGGAAACATGTCTTGGCGCTCGTCGACCCAGATGATCTGGCAGGGAAGGTCCGCCATGGCGCGCACGATGGCCGCGCCGACATGGCCGGCGCCGAACAGGTAGAGCTGGGCCGCCGGCGGCGCGCACAGGTCCAGCAGCCAGCGCGCGCCCTGCGCATCGCCGAGGAAGCGGGTCGGCCCGGCGCTGGCCGGGGCCGGCTCCAGCAGCGGCGGCGCGGCGCTGTCCAGCGGCACCCGCCGCAGGCAGGCCGCATTGCGCGCCAGAGCGTCGGCGATGTCGCGGAAATGCGCATGGCCGGCCGGCTCGACCCGCTCGAAGGCGAGAAAGGCGACGCCGCCGCAGCATTGCCCCAGCGTCGGCCCGAGCGGCAGCCGTTCCAGCCGGCGTTGCGCGCCGGCTTCGTCCGGCGCCTGCGCCAGCATCGCGCGCGCCATCCGCTCGGCCACGTATTCGAGATGACCGCCGCCGATGGTGTCGTGCAGCCGGTCGGCCGCAACCAGCATCCTGGCGCCGGCTTCGCGCGGCACCGAGCCTTCGGCATGCGCCACCGTCACCAGCACGGCCGGCGCCTGCTGCTTCAGCAACTCAGTGAGCCAGATGAACATGACGGCTTCCTCAGGCGGCGGCGCGGACCGCGTCCACCGCATCGAGTATCGCTTCGCTGGTGGCCGGCGCGCGCAGCGGCGGGCTGACCTTGTCGTTGCCGACGCTGGCGATGGCGTCGCGGATGGCGAAGAACACCGAGAACGGCATCAAAAGCGGCGGTTCGCCCGTGGCCTTGGAGCGGTGGATGCTGTCGGTCACGTTGCTGTTCTTGAACAGGCGCATCGAGAACGCTTCGGGGCAGTCCGAGACAGCCGGGATCTTGTAGGTCGAGGGCGCATGCGTCATCAGCTTGCCGGCCTCGTTCCACCACAGTTCCTCGGTGGTCAGCCAGCCCATGCCCTGGATGAAGGCGCCTTCCACCTGCCCGACGTCGATGGCCGGGTTCAGCGAGTTGCCGGCGTCATACAAACCGTCGGCGCGCAGCAGCTTCCATTCGCCGGTCAGGGTGTCGACCACCACTTCCGACACGGCCGCCGCATAGGCGTAATAGGAAAACGGGTGGCCGGTCATGGTCTTGCTGTCCCAGTGCAGGCCGGGGGTGGCATAGAAGCCGTCCGACCACAGCTGCACCCGCGCCAGGTAGGCCTGCGCCACGATCTCGACGAAGGGATAGACCTCGCCGTTCACATGCACCTGGTCGGCGGCAAAGCGCACCTCGCTGGCGGCGCCGCCGTAGCGGGTGCTTGCGAATTCGGCCAGCCGCTCGCGCACCTGGCGCGCCGCCGCCTGCGCCGCCTTGCCGTTCAGGTCGGCGCCGGTGGAGGCGGCGGTGGCCGAGGTGTTGGCGATCTTGCTGGTGTCGGTGGCGGTGGCGCGCACCCGGTTGAGCGTGATGCCCAGTTCATGCGCCACCACCTGCATTACCTTGGTGTTCAGTCCCTGGCCCATCTCGGTGCCGCCGTGGTTGACCAGCACCGAGCCGTCGACATAGACATGCACCAGCGCGCCGGCCTGGTTCAGGTGGCTGACGTTGAAGGCGATGCCGAACTTCACCGGCGTGATCGCGATGCCTTTCTTCAGCACCGGGCTGGCGGCGTTGTAGGCACGCACCGCCTCGCGCCGGGCGCGGTACTGGCTGCTCGCTTCCAGCTCGGCCACCAGTTCATGGATCACGTTGTCCTCGACCTTCTGGCCGTAGGGCGTGACGTTGCGGCCCTCGGCATCGTTGCGGCCGTAGAAGTTGGCCTTGCGGATGTCGAGCGGGTCGCGGCCCAGTGCGCGGGCGATGTCGTCGATCAGGTATTCGATCGCGATCGCGCCCTGCGGACCGCCGAAGCCGCGGAAGGCGGTGTTGGACTGGGTGTTGGTCTTGCCGCACATCGCGCGGATATCCACGTCCGACAGGTAATAGGCATTGTCGAAGTGGCAGACGGCGCGGGTGGCGACCGGGCCGGACAGGTCGGCCGAGAAGCCGGCGCGGCTGACCATCTCGATCTTCGCGCCGAGGATGCGGCCGTCGTCGTCATAGCCCAGGTCGTACTCGTAGTAGAAGCAGTGGCGCTTGCCGGTGACCATCATGTCGTCGTCGCGGTCGGCGCGCAGCTTGACCGGGCGCTTCAGGCGGGCCGCGGCAATCGCGGCCGCGGTGGCCCACAACGCCGACTGCGACTCCTTGCCGCCGAAGCCGCCGCCCATGCGACGGCATTCCACCCTTACCTGGTGCGACGACAGGCCCAGCGCGTGGGCCACCACATGCAGCATCTCGGACGGATGCTGGGTCGAGCATTGCACCAGCATGCCGCGGTCTTCCTGCGGAATCGCATAGGCGATCTGGCCTTCGAGGTAGAACTGTTCCTGGCCGCCCACGTGCAGCTCGCCGCGCAGACGGCGCGGCGCGGCCTGCAGCGCGGCCTGCGCATCGCCGCGCTGCAATTGCATCGGCGGCAGCACGAAGGACTGCGCATCGCGCGCTGCCTTGGGCGTCAGCACGGCCGGCAGTTCCTCGTAGTCGACCATGCCCAGGCGCGCGGCGCGGCGGGCGTTGTCGTGGCTGTCGGCCACCACCAGGAACAGCGGCTGGCCGACATACTGCACCAGGCCGTCGGCCAGGATCGGGTCGTCATGGATGATGGGGCCGCAGTCGTTGACGCCGGGGATGTCCTGCGCGGTCAGCACCGCCACCACGCCCGGCGCGCCGCGCACGCGGTCCAGGTCCATGTTGCGCACCTTTGCATGGGCTTTCTGCGACAGGCCCAGCGCGGCATGCAGCGTGCCCTGCAGCTCGGGCAGGTCGTCGGTGTAGCTGGCCTCGCCGGACACATGCAGCAGCGCGGATTCATGCGGATGGGCGCGGCCGACTTCGGCCCAGTCTGCGCCCTGCTTGATGAAGGATTCGTTCTGGATATTCATGCTTGTGTCTCCGGTTGCACGGCGAAGGCATTGACGTCCGCATTGGCCAGCGGCGCATCGGGCCGGGTTTCGAGCCAGAAGCGGCGCAGCAGGTTCTTCGCGGTGCGGATGCGGTAGCTGGCCGAGGCGCGCATGTCGGTCAGCGGCGCATAGTCCTGGTCCATCGCGGCCATCGCGGCGGCGAGCGTGGCTTCGTTCCACGGCTGGCCGCGCATGGCGGACTCCGCCGCCGCTGCGCGTTTCGGCGTGGCCGCCATGCCGCCATAGGCGATGCGGATCTGTGCCACCCGCTCGCCGTCCAGCGTCAGCGCGAAGGCGGCGCAGACGGCGGAAATATCCTGGTCAAAGCGCTTGGACAGCTTGTAGGTGCGGAAGTGCAGGGCGGGGGCCGGCTGTGCCTGCGGCAGCGGCAGCCGCACCGCGGCGACGAACTCGTCGGCGCGCATGTCCTTTTTCTGGTAGCCGAGATAGAAGTCTTCCAGCGCCAGGATGCGTTCTCCGGCGACCGAATGCAGCACCACCTGCGCGCCCAGCGCGATCAGCCACGGCATGGAGTCGCCGATCGGCGAGCCGTTGGCGACATTGCCGCCCAGGGTGCCGGCATTGCGGATGGGCAGCGAGGCAAAGCGCTGGCGCATCTCGGCCAGTTCCGGGTAATGGGCGCAGACCGCGGCATAGGCATCGTCGAGCGTGACGCCGGCGCCGATTTCCAGGAAGCCGGCGTCTTCCCGGAGGCGCCTGAATTCCGCCACCTGGCCGAGATAGATGATGTGCGGCAGTTCGCGCATCTGCTTGGTGACCCAGAGGCCGACATCGGTGGAGCCGGCCAGCAGCGTGGCATGCGGGTGGGCGGCGCGCAGTTGCGCCAGTTCGTCCAGCGTGCGCGGCGCGTCGAAGCGGCGGCCATCGAATTCATAGCGCAGCGGGGCGTCGCGGCGCAGGGCGCGCAGCGTGTCCGACAGGGCCGCCCGGTCGAAGCTGGCCGGCGGCAGCTCGGTCATGCGCCGCGCCGCATCGATGATGGGGCGATAGCCGGTGCAGCGACAAAGGTTGCCCGACAGGGTGTCGTCGATCTCCTTGCGGCAGGGCGCGC
>Ga0308160_10008172_pt1 | contig 10231 bp, 14 predicted proteins | sample PhyFR1_FD_201036 | JGI IMG/M metagenome (GOLD analysis project Ga0308160, IMG submission 201036) | Phyllosphere microbial communities from UC Gill Tract Community Farm, Albany, California, United States - DLSLF.R1 | ecosystem: Host-associated > Plants > Phyllosphere > Unclassified | place: USA...
TGCTTGAATCAAGTGGTTATCCGCGCGATCACGAATTGTTCAAAGAGCTGTTTAGCATGGTCACAAAAGGAACCTACTTCGCTTTCGCAAGTTGCCCCATTTCTATGAAGACCCTCAACTGACCACTAGCGAGCCGAGATGGAGATTGGTCCATTGTGCAAGCTGGATGTTCAGCGAATTGTGGGGATACATTTGGATATGTATCTCCCAAAGCCGTCCCCACATGGTACCATCTCCGAAGTGGGGAATGAGCCCGAGCCAAAGCCGCAGGCTGCCGTGACGAAGGATGAGGAAGAAGACAAGTCTGAGATCCTTAGATCTATCAAGGAGGAAGACGAGGAAGATGAAGAGACTTTGGTTGACATCAACGAAGTCAAGCCAAAGGGTGAGCTGTGAGACGAATTGTACCGCTAGATACTGTAGCCATAGACATGTACGTGTGCTTCAACTGTACTGTACTGTGATGCATGACTTTCTCTGACTGTGCTGTAACTCCTGCGGGGGATCCAATTACTTTTCGATATCCTGTTTCGTCAGCTCAAAGCTCAAAACCAAGTCGGGAATACTCACCTGGACCAAGATGGACCTGTACCTGACCGACCCATCCTCTACAGCTTTAATAGCTTTCGCAGCATCCTTCATCTGCATAACCTGAATCCAAGGTTTAATATCCTTCTCAGCAGCCAACTTCAACATACTCTGCATCTCTGCCCTATTCCCCAAATGACTAGATCCAAGGAAAGCAGCATTCCCACACATACTCTGAGTTTTTATACTCTTGATTCCCTCCTCTGGTAAACCCATGAAAATGAGCTTACATTCCACATCAAGTGTGGATAGCAATTCATCGATTGGTAGACTGGAGGAAGAGGCGGTACAGATGATTAAATCTAGATCTCGTTCGAGGTCTTTTTCCCATCCTTTATTTTCGGTTGCGATGAATCGGGTAGCTCCCATTTTGAGGGCGTCGGCTTTTTTAGCGTCAGATCGGGAAAAGACAGTCATTTCGGCGCCGAGGGCGACACCGAATAAGACTGCGTAGTGGCCACTAATCGTCAGCTCTGACGGAATCACTTGGGGGTTTCACGTACAGACCACCTAGACCGACAACACCAATCTTTTTACCAGGTCCAGCACCATTTCGGATCATGGGAGCATAAACGGTCAATCCACCGCACAACCTGTCATCAGTCTCCACTCACGTCATATTAAGGGGAGGACATACATGGAAGCGGCATCCTCAGACTTGAGCTGTTCGGGGATATGGAAGACAAACTTCTCCTGAGCTCGGATATGGGTAGAGTACCCTCCCTGGTGTTCTTCTCCGTTTTGCCCTATTTCATCAGATCTCCTTCATTGGATCCTAGAAGGGGAGCTCACAGAAAGTGTTGTAACCATCAGTCTTGGCAGGACAGTAGTTCTCTATTCGTCAGCCCCAATCATAGAATCCAGCTTAAGAAAACACTGACCCAAGTCCTTCTTGCAAGCTTTACATTCCCCACAGGCGCTAACTTGAGCTCCGACACCTACTCGGTCTCCAACTTTGAATTCCTTGATTCCTTTACCGATTTCAACGACTTTACCAATGACTTCGTGTCCGGAGACTACGAAGTCGGTTACCCATGGTCCCCAACCTCCTGCCAAGGTGTGGTGGTCCTATCCGTCAGCTAACCAGTCTCGATAGCTCATCCATAGACTCGAGGATTAGAATAGGAGTAAGACGTACACTACCACAAACACCACAAACTTCTACAGCGACGGTGATTCGATCATCCTGAAGAGACTCAAGCTCATACTTCTTAAGTTGGAAATCAAGGTATTTCTTCTGGTCCGTAATAGCGTAACCTTCTATCAGCCCAGTAAAGAGCTTGATACATACCGGTAGCGTGAGTGATAGGAGACATCTTTTCTTGTTATATTCTATTAGATGGATTAGTGAAGTGGTAAAGAATAAAGAAGGATTCGACGGAGGATATCCACTTTATACCGAGACCGGCCCGATCGGCCCGCTTATTGTCGGTCACTCACTGTTCCGAGTACCGAGCTCTTGCTGGACCGACTTCTGATTATCATAATGCATGTATGTCGTGCCATGTTGTTTTGATGCTATGAGCTCACTACTATGCTACCATGCATATCCTATCCAAACATCATCGATGCTGCTACATCCACATTCCCACCCGCAGCTTCGAGGAGCTGAATAGCTTGATCCCTCGTCACGCCAAATGATGTTAACTGTACATGAGCTACTTCCGTCACTGTGAGTTTGATAGCTTACACTCTCAATATGCGCTTCTGGGAACGTAGGTGTCGCAGGCTTCGGAGCTGCAGCAGCAACAGGAGGAACGGTCGATGCAGGCTTGGCTCCAAGAGGCTGCCCTGATCCTGGGAATTCCGTCTTTGCAGGAATAGAGGATGGTCCAGCTACTGCACCTGCACTAGGATCCTCCTCTGGTTGACCCATTTTCCGAGCCTTCTCCGGTAATTCATGTTCAGATAGGAAAGGGACTTCGGTATTATTGATTCGGAGGGTATTTGTGGAGAGGTCGATGTTGCATTGATGGCGTTTCTGTTCCGTCAGCTACTGACATGGAAGATCGGCGTAGCTACGTACCAGCATATCTAGACCGAATAGTAGGTCGACGGAAGTACCTTCCAAAACGGAGAATGAACATGGTAGATGGAGGTTGCCAAGTCTGATTTGGGCCGAGTGAATTCGTCCTAGGATTTTGGCGGTTCCTACACCTACTGCCATACCTGCGAATCTCGAGTCGACTAGCCTCATAATCCTATTCCGTCAGCTTGCTGATTCGTGAAGGATCATCCAGCTGAATGAGACTCACCCACAAGCCTCGGCGCATGCTGGCGATACTGAATTATGAGCTTCAGCTGATCAAGAGCAAGTCGAAGCTTACTAATGGTAGACTGCGCCCCCGAGTCAACAAATGCCTTGACCGGATGACCATTCACCTCAACATTTATATACAGCATGTGGACGTTTCCGAAGGCTTCTGGCTGTAATGTCAGCTAAGCTACAGAGTGGGACATACAGAATATTCCATTGCGTGAGCCATGTTTTCCTCTACTGCCTGCATTCTGATCGCTTCCTCGATTCTCTTCTGCGCCTACTCATCAGCCTGACACAAGTCAGCTTCTGGCGAAAGACTCACCTCAACATCATAGGGATCGTCATTCAGAGATTGCTGCTCGTCAGATCTTGTTACAGCAGGAGGACGAGATCTGAGCTCACCTCATAATGTGCTTTCTGGGTCATCGCCTGCCTAACTTTCGACTGGTAGGCAGCATAAGCATCTTTAAACCTCTGTCCTCCAGTTTCGAAAGCACTAGCAAGCTCAGGGTCATTCTGTCATCAGCCCCACCCTTTGCTGTTGAAACGTACCCGACGGATTTCCGACATGATATGACTGTTCCCTAACGCTTGTAATCGCATTCGCTCTAGTTCTGAATCTGAGTTCGGTAGGTTATCGACTGCTGATGATGGACCCGCTTGAGAGGATTGGGCGGCGTCTTGTCTACATTGTCAGCTTCGTGCTTGGGAGTGAGTAAGCTTACTTTGAGCTGATGAATATCGTTGCATCTCCTTTCAGACCGTAGCTGTCCAAGCTACGATCTGGTTCATTGAGCTGAACACCTGAGTCATTCGATAATGAGAAGTCGGTTGATGGCATTCCGGTCTATCTATTAGCTAAGTCGGGGACGCGCTTGCTAAGCTAGACATACCTCTGCTTCTACCAGTGCGATGATATCTTGGACTTGCATCGATGAGTCAACTTCGTGCTCGTACACCATTTCCGGTGCTATTATTGTCAACTTCATCGTTATTGTTGCCTTCTGAGGTGCTGTGGTGTTGGTAATGAAAAGGTAAAGAAGTGAAATCGTAATCGTCCCTCCTTGGCACAAGGTGGCCAACCTCCACTTTGTATTTCCACGTGTAATACTGCCACTTTATACAAAAACGCCGGATGAACCGTCTGTGCATTGACAGTGAAATCAAAAGCTTCTCTTTCTTCTCTCACAACACCAGACGACGACGCTTGACTATATAAGACAGTCTAGCAGTCTCTCACCACTTTATTACTACTTCGCGTTGGAATCAAAGTGGAAAGTGTTGAAGAGAGAGGATTATTCTGATCGCGTCTTGAGTACGCCTCGTTCTTTTATTAAGTGGATTGGGCGTAATTAGACTGCGGTACAAACTACTCAAATGGGATGGATGTCATTATAGGTATGCATGCATGTTTCTTGTCTTGTCTTTCATTATTACTATTGCGTTGAGAATGTGGTAATGGGTGGTGGTGATACAAATGTGTTGGGTTGGGTTGCTGAGTATACTCATGATACACAAGATGCGATGGGCGGCAGGGTAGGTGATGGACATTGTCGGGTTAATTGTGAGGGGATTGACGTGTCGTATGAAGGTGATTAGCGACGGGATGATCGAGTCGTCGAGATTGAGAATGACTTGTTTGTGAGAGGATGAAGAGCAGAAGTTGGGGCGGAGGGTGTCATCCACATCGTCGGAAACACTGCATAGCGGCGACATTACAAATGGCGGTATTGCCTAATCATCAGTAAATCTTCGATTCTTCAGAGTACAAACAAGAGGGGACATACCGTAAACGTGCATACAGCTGAGGTAGGCAGAGTTGCAAGCTACTCGACAGGGCATGTAGGGCGAGAACGCCATTACCGAAGGTGCGAGGAGAAAGATAAGAGCGAGAAGGATGATGAATCGTAGTGCGATGACTGTCATGATGAGTCTTTGGACTTGATGTTGGAATGGATTGAGTGGTAGGTGATGATGATGCTGGGGAAGAGTAGTGGCAATGACCCACACCCAGTATATATACCATGACACCGCTTGTTATCATTCAACAACAACGAAACCGATAGGAACGTGCCTCTATCGGCATCGACTCCGCAAATGTCGTGCCAATGACACAAGCGTAAGCACCCCCAATCCTCATATCTCCGCGGGGCTCGAACGCTATCTTTGACTAACAACACACAAACAGATGAACGAGTGGGGGGGTCATGACGCCACCAAATAGAATAAAGAAGCGTGTTTTTAGTATATCGTCATGAGGGCTACCGAATAGCGTCAGTACATAGAAGCATGCATTATAATCCGATTTGATCCGGTGAAGCTTCTGTATCGGCGCCTTCGGTCAATCAACCGATATGAATGTCTGGGAGAAGGTATTGAAACATCTTCGAAAAGAATGGTTCGAGGGTACGGAATATCGGTTGCGTGATAACCTTGTTGATTCGGAATAACGAGTGGGGGGGTGGCTTGCTTTCTATATAATAGGGGCGTATATACAAAAAGCACAAGCATGTTTCCCTCGTTTCAAGTTGACCATTACCGAAAGTTCATCGGGGAATAAGATGTGTGTGAGTATGAGTATAAGCACAGACGTTCAATACCCGCCCTGATTGATACCTAAAAATGGGATATACCATGTACCTTTCATCTTATCTTGTTACATCTAAGACTCTGACCATCCCCTTACTCAATATCACACCGATTCTAAGATACCGGGATGTCTAATGATACAGATAAGCCCCTTGTTGTGCTCATGTTAGGTATATCTTATTCCGAAATGGAGACTTCACGAGCTAATCAAAGGTGGAACGACGACTTTGGCTCGACCACTGGTAGATTACCTGATAGGGGGCGATACACCTCGTGCATCTGTAAGCTGGACATCGCGAGTAAAGTCATAGCTGACGATAGTTCGTCCGTCTAGGTATGTCCAACCTGGGCCAGACAGGACACTAACGACCAGCCGACAAGTTCTCAGTCTCTCCTCCATCCACGTAAGTCCCGTCAGCCATCATGTCGGATCTAACGGTCAGGTATCTAGACAGGACTTTCATCAACCATCTCAACGACCCCCAGACGTTATTAGAGTACAAACAGGTCAACCTCCTCAACAAGGAGAATCACCTCGATATATTTACACCGCCCAAAGCATGGAATGGGTCCGATTTGAAAGGCAGGGGAGAAGGCTTCGATGTAGTGTTCGATTTGACAGGCGAGACATCAGCCGAGAAACCTGAAATCGTAAGTACACCCTCGAATAGGCTGATATCAGATCCAAATCCAAAATACATATACCCTCTCCCATTCTCTTGCTTCATCTTCAATAACTCTAGGTGACCTGAAACCAGGAGCATGGGTCCGCCTAACTTTCTCATATTACGAGATGAAATCTTCTTCCCCTCACGTCGAAGGCGCAGATCTGAAGCCGGATGGACATAGGGGGAGATGGTGGCATGAGACGCTGAGGGGTATTGGGGCGTTACAGAAGGAAGGGTTGAAGTTTGGGGTAATACGGTGTGGTGCGCCTTATGGACCTGGGGTCAGTGATGGGGAGGTGGTGGCTAGATTGGTGGTTGGACATGTTTATAAGTATCTGTACGTACAGCTCAACTGTCTCGACTTGTTAGCTGACGTTATAGGAAAGAGGAGATGAAGTTCCTCCACAAGTTCGCTTTGATGCCTCAAGACACGATGGTAAAAGCTGATACTCAGCTCAGACCTACGAATCCATACAGCCCATACCTCCGATATCTCCTCCTCCCTATACCTCCTAGCCCTCTACCTCCTCTCAAACACCCCCTCAACCATCGCAGCACAAGCAACCCCCTTAGACTTCCCATTCGCCCAATCCACCTCCCTCCTCTCGAAACGCACTTCAATCTCTGAAGCCTGGAAAACCGTCAAAACGGTGATACCAGAGAAGGAAGTGGTGAAAATCCCGATATTCAATGTGGTTGATGAGAATGATTCGACCCAGGATAAATTGGCTAAAGCCGTTGCGGAGGTTTGGGGGGTTAAATATGGGTTCTTGAATTCGACGGTTGCGTCTCTTGTTCAGCAGTTTGCCAAGGTGGATCATCAGCTGATTGCGGTGTGACCGAAGCTGACGATAGACGGATTTCTCAGAGATGGTAGAGGATATCAATGAAAAGGTCAGATGAATCTCGCTGGTTGCACCGACTGAAAGCTGATGATTAGCATGTCGAAGCGTGGTCAGCGATGTTGGATGCCAATGAACCTCCAATCGCCCATTCACAAATAACCCCTTACCTAGGCGAACACGCTTTCATAAGTGTGTAATCCATCCCTCAACGCTTGTACCATTCCTCCGATCGAGAGTCACTGATGTTAGAACACGCAATATCCCTCGACGGTTCCAAAGCGAGAAAGATCTTGGGGTTCAAACCAACCAAGCCAAAAGTAGAAGTAGAAGAATTGAAACGGATCGTCAAAGAATTCCAAGATGATGGGATCTGGTAAGCAGTCTAGTAAGCAAAGTTGGTGGCTGATGATTTAGGCCTCTTTAGCATATGGATGATATACATATATGGGGTGACTGCGAATAATAACTGCGCACTTGTAGCATATAGAAAGAGTTGACAGAAGGGGTATAATTAATAGTCGGCCGTAAGCCCTGAAAAGGTAAACTGAGGGGGCCGAGGGCTGGACGCGTTTAAAAATCAATAAATTGCAATTGCAATTGTACAAAAAGAATATCGTACGCCCACGGCTAGAGCATCGGTCATCCCCCGTCTGTGCCCGTTCCCCTTTTACATTGCCCGTATCTCTTTAGCTTGTATGTATCCTTGAACCAACTACTCCTTATCGACAAACACAATCTTTTTGTATCACACCTAGTTACCTGGCAACATAGATCATCAGAACCTTCTTGGAACCGAATCCTCGAAAACGACCGAGGTTCACCCACGCAACCACCTGAACCGGGGAAAAACAAACAACTCGGAACACGATTCTTTTAAACATGGAATACATAGTTTCGGGCTCTACTTCGCTTTATTATCCTACCTACATGAACCCCGATAATGGCGCTATCTTTCCTGCCTATACTTCGACGAGGATGAGTTCACAAATCACTCAATCAACAGTCGCAGTAGGAGCGGCCTATCAAACTTATTCCATCGCTTCTTCGCCCTACTCACCTTCCCCGTCCCCATCTCCATCGGCATCGCCAGCGGATACTTCGATGGATTACAATGAGGAATCATACTACTCGGCTTGGATAGCTACTGCGAGTTATAGCGTTTCGACCTCCGATTCACCAGCAGCCGCCAGCGCCACATCAACGAGGAAAGCAATGACCCCTCTCAAAATCGCTTCTGTTGGTGTACCAGCAGTAGTGGGGTTTATACTCTTGGTAGTTGGGATATGGTGTTGTTGCAGATGTCGTCGAAGGCGGAAGGAACGCAGGAACGCGCCTTCAGGAGCAGGAGGCGAAGATGGGGAGATGATGGAAGTGGGCTCAGGGGTTATGCGTGGATATGATCGCGAACGACCACAATCCCTCACCAGGAACGACCTTATGGGTGTTATCTCCTCTCCTTCGAACCGGATGCGACCTACTCGGCCGGCTGATGCTTATACAACCGTACCCTACGAGAATAGACGATACCTCACCCCCTCGATTGGTGGGTCCCGGACCAGTAGATGGACAGATGATAGTGAATTCGACGTCATGGCAGAGGATGGAAGTACAATCACCAGGACCATATCGACCACTTCAACACGCAGATCATTAGCTACCGTTACTGAAGCACCGATGACGAATGATGATGAGAACCCATTCGATCATCCGGCCTACACGTATCGTTCGGCACCTCAACAATTAAATAGGACTACAGGTCTATCACGTAACGGAACACTCTCTTCCCAGGGCACTTGGTCAACCCAACTACCTCCTCTTTCATTCCAATCGCAAACTGCTTCTCCATCTCCAATCACCCCAGTGACACCAACAACGACAGTACCGACATACCTCCAGCCCACTCATAGACAAGCCGATACTTATTCGATCCATTCAGAAGATAGCGAGATATATGGTGCCAGGCCCGGATTGAGGAGAGAACCAACTATCATCCGACACTCTGATTCGACGTTGGTACAGGGCACTAGGGTTGAGAAGAGGGGTAGAGATGGGTTTGTTGAATTACCGCCATTATATGAAGACGCAACTTCTGGCTGGGCTAGATAGTTGCTGTCAATAAGAAGTCTTGAAGGAAGAAAGGAGGAAGGAGGGAAGAGGCAGGTCAAGCTGGTCTTGCTGCCGAAGTGTACAGTGTATGATTCGATAAATATATTGTTAACCTAAACTTAAATATGAATACTGTCTTGTCTCTCAACAGTTCTCAACCACATTGGAGACCGAGTTAGGTGGCTGATCGGTATGGTGCGGTGAGCGTTGTAGTCTATGCCTGACCTGTGAGCGGCCAAGTGTGCTTGCACGAAAGCGATCATTTGACTTTTGGTGAGGACGGGACACAGCTTGCAGCTGGCTGTTCGGATGTGGGCGGGTCGACTATCCTCCAGAATTCAGCCGAATGCACTGACTGCTAGATTTACGGCACCGGGCATGTGTCCCCATCTTGGAGCAATTGACAGTCAGAGTCAGAAACCGAAACCCGAAGAAATGATATGGCCAACACGCCGAGCTCTACACCCTGAAACACCATGTACCCTTTCTCCCCTTCGGTTAATTAGATTAGTATCCGTCCGCTTCGGCGATCATTGAGTCATAGTCAAGGCTCACATTTGTGGAGCTAGTCGTGTAGTCGAGGTCATTGAAAATCTTCATGCATCCATCTCTTATTTTCGTCTATATATCATAAGTAACGAACAGCCTACCGGACTGTTCTTTCTACACCTTTAACCTAACAACCGGACGAAACAACCAAATACCGAGAACGGGCCGAGGCGGGATAATCTCAATTACTCGTATAGTCAATATTCCAGCTCCACAAGGTTCACACTAGAACTAGAATTGTAAGTCTTATCATATATCTTCCTACGTCAGCCACCTTTGTCTTGCGTCAACCATCATCCTACGAACCAAGCGAATCTTCATCTTTGCTGACAGCACTAGAACAAAAGTTACCCTTGGAAAAGAAGCCACATCCTTTGACCCTATTCGAATCAAAACACACATAATCATGTCATTCACCCTCGGACTTCGAGCTGCCCGACTCGCTCGGACCCCTACACTCTCCCTACCCCGAGCAAGCGTCATTGCTAGGAACTACTCTTCCCCTTCGAACCCAACAAAGTTTTCAGCACCCACACACCCTGCCCTCAATTCCGACGAGGCAAAGAACAGGCCTGGATATGAGGAATACAGGGAGGAAGTAGAGCCTAAATATGCGAATGTAGATC